>Ga0137465_1000152_pt1 | contig 52728 bp, 34 predicted proteins | sample EasRivERMGT828_2_FD_104906 | JGI IMG/M metagenome (GOLD analysis project Ga0137465, IMG submission 104906) | Soil microbial communities from meander-bound floodplain in the East River, Colorado, USA - East River MetaG ERMGT828_2 | ecosystem: Environmental > Terrestrial > Soil > Floodplain ... | reverse complement strand
CGAGCGCCACAATCCTTATTCAATAGCCACGCTGCGCATTAAGCTCGCCCGTGCGTTGATCCGGCAACTTCCGTGTTGCCCTTTTTGTGGGCCAAAACGTTTATAACACAGTAGTACTAGGGCATAGTCCTCTTAAATCGTTAGGGCCAAAAGCCTATCAGAAACGGAGGTGGGGACGGAACGTCCCGACATGTCTAAACCCAATACGGAATCAGCGCAAGCAGCAGCAAAGCCACCGATACTGGAACGCGCTCGCAAGTGGCTGCGAGGTCTGCCTCGGTCGCACCAGTTGTTTTTGCTCGCCAAGTTACTGTGCGTTGCCTTCGCTTGCTACTTCTGGCAATACCTCCCTACGCCGGGGATTGCGATTGCATTTGCCGGATTCGTGGCTGTACTCATGAGTCTTCAGCCAGAGATGGCGGGTTGGCAAAAAGCGATATGGCTCGTGCTGATAGTCGGTCTCACGGTCATCGAAATTAGGGCCATTACTCGGGACCGCGAAGAGAACGATGCTCAACAGGCTCGGATTCTTGAGGAGCAGAGAAACAGCTTTAAGGTAATTCTCGACACAACCAGAGATAGCTTTGAGCGAATGCTCAAACAGCAACAAACGGACTTCGACGAGAGTCAAGAGAACTATTCAAAAACGATGACCGCGCTGTTGAATTCTCAACGAACCAGTGAAAGAGAGTTTGGAAAAATGCTTGATAGCGTGAAGGGTGTATTCGATAGGCAGGAACAATTAGCGCGATCTATGAGCGGAGAATTAATACCTGCTTCGGACCCCATGCCTACGCATAACTGCGAATCTTTGAATTCAGATGAATCAATTTTGATAATGGCAGGAAACGCATATCCAGTCCGTGTTTTCCCGTATACCGTTCTGCAGGTCCGCGGGCGGCGGGCGATTGTACTGGATCGTTCGCCAAATGGGGTCATGACTGCCGTCCTAGACCTTCGCGATGCGCAAGGCCGCATCATAGTTAGATTAAACAATCAGGGATACACGATTAATAGAAATGCGATTCTAGGCGTGCGCACGCCAGATCGCAGCACATTGTTAGTCGATGATGAATTCGGGAATGAAATTCTGAATCTTAGGGTCTTGAATACACGCGCCGTTTCCATAAGGGGGACGCTAATAGAAGGACTGGTTCCGAATATCCGCGGTTCGTGTCTTAGTGGCGGCCAAGCAGCAATCATCATCGATTAGCATGTACCATGAGTTTACGGCGCTTGGCCGAACGGCGCTTCTGTGCCCGATAGTGAGGATGAGTTTTCGGATGGTATTCACCGCAAGGCCGACAAAAGAAGTGAAGGATCTTTTGCCCATACTTAGTCTTTGGCATAACGCTTTCTCCTGCTGCGTTTCCAGAATTCAAAGATCAGTTGAAGGGGCCGCTTTCTCTGAAGCGCTGGCCAGATCGGACGCTTCAGTAGCTTGCTACGGCAGCACCGAAGATGTCTTCGTTGTGCCGGTTGTTGTACCGAAACACAAACTCATTCAGATAGAGCGGCAGGTACTTCCGGCTCATGCTGTGATACGTCCCAACAACACCGCGCTTCAACAACGACCAGAACGATTCAATAGAATTCGTGTGGACAGCACCGCGAACGTATTCGCCTCTCATGTGCGCAACCGTCGCGTGCGGGAAACCGCCGTCAACGAGTTTGCGATAGCCGCCCGCGTCATCGGTCGCAATCAACGTCACTTTGCGATCCACGGCCATTCTCACGAAAGCCTCAAGCGTCTTGGTGTCGGCCACCTCAACCAATTGGCAAACGATGTTCCCTTTGCGGGCAATCGCACCAACGACGGTCATTTTGTTGCTGCCGCCCGTGATACCAGTGCGCTTGCTGCGGTGTCGGTTCTTATCTCTCCCGCCGATGTACGTTTCATCCACTTCAACGATACCCATAAGCTGAATGAACTGCGGATCAGCAAGACCAGCACGCAAACGGTGGCACATGTACCACGACGTTTTGTACGACCCAACCTTAGCGCCGTACTCTGCACCAAGCGTGCGGTGGACCTGAAGCGCGGACATTCCCTTCTTGCTGGTCAACATCAGGTAGAGCACTTTGAACCAACGAAGCAAGCCAACGTTCGTGTTCTCAAAGATCGTGCCGACCGTCAGCGAAAACCGATAGTTCTTGTTGTCCGCATGCTGTTTGCAGATCCAGTGGAACGGCTTCGTGCGAGCCGGATACACCTTGCTGTTTGCGCAGCGCGGGCACTCAACACCTTTGGGCCAGCGTCGAGCTTGCAAGTACCGCATGCACGCTTCGTCGTTAGGGAACATCCGGTCGAATTCCGCGACCGACATTTGCTTCGTGAGAGGGAGGTTCGTTTTCGACATGAGCAAGAAGATACACGAAGATGGATACGGTGTCAAGTACGGGATAGTCCAATCCTCTAAGGAGGGGAATTAGCCTACGCGGCACACGGAAGGAGAGCCATGCGAATGAAGATTTGGTTTGCGACGTTCTTAATCCTGGTGATTACAGCACTCACATGGGCGCAGCTATAAAGAAAGGTCTGAAGCCGATGTGGTTCAGCACCGGCAAGGACGAGCGTCTGATCTTGACGACACAAGCGATCAACTGGCGTAATTACCTGAACACTTTCGCCCCTCAACTCTTTCGTTGAATCACTACGAAAGCGGAAACGCCTGTTATGAGCAGGGGCGGATGGATGAAGCCATTGCCGAATACCGGGAAGCCATCCGGCTGAAACCGGATTACGCTGAGGCTCATAACAATCTCGGTGCGGCGCTTCAGGCCCTTCGGCGCACGGATGAATCGGTCGCGGCATATCAGGAGGCGGTGAGGCTCAAGCCGGATTATGCGACCGCCTGGAACAATCTTGGCAGCGCTCTTCAGCAACAGGGAAATCTCTCCAACGCAATAGACGCGTACCATCGAGCGCTCTCGCTCGATCCAAACTACGCCCTGGCCCACTACAATCTGGCCAACGCGCTACGGGAGCAGCATCGCGCCGCGGAAGCGATCGATGCTTTCCGCGCGGCCGTACGACTGAAGCCCGATTTCGTGGAAGCGCATTCCAACCTGGGCGCGATTCTTCATCATCAGGAGCGTCTGGAAGAATCGCTGGCTTCATATGAAACCGCGTTGCGGCTGCGACCCGATTGGGGAAGCGCTGCGGCTCAGGTGGTCCATCTGCTTCGGCAGCTTTGCCGGTGGGATGAACTCGAGCCGCGTGCGGCAGCTTTGCGGGAGGCTATCGTTACTGATTCTCCGCTGGCGAAAGGTATTCCGCCGTTCAGCATGCTGGCCGCGGACACAACGCCGGCGGAGCAACTGCGCTGCGCTCGCCAATGGGCTTCGTACAAGAACCTGCGGGCGCTTGATGACCGGCGTACACGCCGCGCGCAGGGTCCGGACGAAGCAGCACGCGGTCTCCGCATCGGCTATCTGTCGGCGGATTTTCGTCCGCATGCCACGGCGTATTTGATCGCAGGCATGCTGGAATCGCACGACCACGGGACGTTCCACATCACTGCGTACGACTACGGGCCGCCGGATGCGAGTCCGATGCGTGAACGCCTTCGGTCCGCAGTATCTAGCTTCGTTGAAATCGATCGCCTCACGGACCGCGCGGCCGCCAAGCGGATCCGCGACGACGGCATCGATATCCTCGTCGACTTGAAAGGCTACACGCAGCACGCGCGAACCGCGATCCTCGCTTACAGGCCGGCCCCGATTCAGACGCAGTTTCTCGGCTATCCCGGAACGATGGGAACCCGCATCGTGGATTACCTGATCGCCGACCGGTTTGTCGTGCCTGAATCGCACTTAGCGCACTACGCCGAGCGTGTCGTTCATCTTCCAAATTGCTACCAGCCGAACGATCCAAAGCGCGCGATCGGCGTCACTCCGTCCCGGCGCGAAGCCGGTCTTCCGGACAGGGGATTCGTTTTCTGCTCGTTCAACGAGACGTGGAAGATCGCGCCTGTGATGTTCGATCTCTGGATGAAATTACTGAAAGCCGTTCCCGGAAGCGTGCTGTGGCTTCTTGCCTCGAACCGTTGGGCCGCTGCCAACCTTCAGCGCGAAGCCGAACGCCGCGGCGTGAATGCCGAGCGCCTGATCTTCGCGCCACGCGTTGCTCTGCCGGATCATCTCGGACGAATCGTTCTTGCTGATCTCGTATTGGACACCCTGCCGTACAACGCGCACACCACGGCCAGCGATGCGTTGTGGTCCGGAGTTCCGGTTTTGACGTGTCCGGGCGAGACGTTCGCCTCCCGCGTCGCCGGCAGCCTGCTGATCACGATGGGTCTCACGGAGTTGATTGCGGCCAGTCTCGACGAGTACGAGCAGAAGGCGCTTGAACTCGCGACCAGTCCTGAACGACTGACGGCCCTGAGAGCCAGGGTCCTGGAGTGCCGCCGCACATCTCCGTTATTTGATGCGGAGCGATTCACACGAAATCTGGAAGCCGTTTTCAGGATGATGTGGCAACAGGGCTTGTGACGCCCATTGAAGTACTCACTCCGTCGTGTCGAGCATCTTCAATGCGGCTTCGGGATAACGCGCGCCCGCGACTTCAAAAGAGGAAGTGAGGTCTCGCACCTCAGCCCATGCAGATTCCGGCAGTCTCACATCGGCCGCAGCGGCATTCTCATCGAGGTAGGAAATACGTTTTGTTCCCGGAATCGGGACGATGTCGCTTCCCTTCCCTAACAGCCATGCCAGCGCGACCTGGGCAGCAGTCACACGATGCGATTCGGCGACGCGTTTCACAGCGTCCACGAGCTTTGAATTGTGCGCCATATTCTCGGCCTGAAACCGTGGATGGTTCCGGCGCCAGTCCGCTTCATCAAGTTGGCTGACGTTCGTCAGTTTTCCTGTGAGAAAACCGCGGCCGACCGGGCTGTATGCCACGAGTCCGATTCCGAGTTCCCGCAACGCAGGCAGGACCTTATCCTCGATCCCTCGCGTCCACAGCGAATACTCCGACTGAACCGCAGACAGCGGATGCACTGCATGCGCCCGCCGAATGGTTCCGGGTCCGACTTCCGACAACCCAACGTATCGGACCTTGCCTTCGTTCACCAGGTCCGAAAGAGCGCCCATTGTGTCTTCGATCGGCGTTTTCGGATCGAGGCGATGCTGATAATAGAGGTCGATGTAATCGGTCCCGAGCCGCTTCAGCGATCCTTCAATCGACCGTTTGATATGTGCAGGACTGCTGTCCAGCCCGAGCTGTTCGTTATTCGAACCAAAACGCCACGCGAATTTCGTCGCAAGAATGACGTCTTCCCGCCGCTTCCCTTTCAACGCGCGGCCGATCAGCTCTTCGTTTCTGAACGGCCCGTACGTTTCCGCCGTATCCCAGAAGTTCACGCCGATATCGAGCGCATGATGGAGGACGCGAATCGATTCGGCATCGTCCGCCTTGCCGTAGGCCCACGACATTCCCATACAGCCGAGCCCCACGGCGGAAACTTCCAATCCCTGCCGGCCTGGCTTGCGTTTCTGCATCGATAACCTCAGCACGCAGTTATACCAAAGATTCCAGATCGCCCGGCGTTATACTCCGTCCATCCAGATGAAGCGGCTTTTCAGACTCCTTGGGATTCCGGTGCTGATGTCGGCCATGACCGCAGTCCCGCCCGTGGCGGCGCAATCTATAGAGTTGCAGACGCAGCGCTCAGACGACGAATCGCGCCGGCAACTCGAATTCGAAAGAATCCCGAGGCTGGAGCGCAACACGAATGTTGTTCCGCCAACCCCTGCGATCAACAGCCCGCGGCGCGTAACGGAGGCCTGCCTCGCGCAATTGATCAGCGAAGACCCTGCCGCAGACGTTTCCGCACTTCCGCTGGCGGATTGGGTGGCGGCAGGCAATATCGAAGAGATTCCGTGGCGCGTTCAGTTTTCCGATCCGCAGCTCCGGCTCGATCAGCGATACCAGCTTTCGTTCTCCGCAAGAATCGATACCAAAGAATTACGGTGGGCGGCGGCGGAGCCGCACGAACTGATCTATGTCAGCGGAATCCGCAAAGGCGCCGACTGGGTGATCCCGCCGAAGTCGATCCGGCATGTTTTCGATCCACTGCCGAAGGGCGATTATCGCGAACTCCGCGTCATCGCCAATGACTGCGTGTTCCTTCAGCCCGGCGAATACATGGCGTGGGTTGCGATTTTCGATCCCGAGAACAAGAAGCGGAGTGTTGTGGAAAGGCGGGTCCGCGCGCCCGAGTTCAAAGCCGATCCAATGCCTCAATTGAACAGCCGGCTGCCGGCAGTGGAATATCCAAAGGTCGAGGGAACCAACCGGCTCGCCATCGACATGAGTCCCGGACCAATGGCCCTGCCGGTTTCAAACAGGAAGCCGATGTCCGTCGGGCTGGTCTCGATGCTGAGTCCTTCCGACCAGTGGCCGGGCAGGAGCGACATCATCCGCTGGCAGAACAATCGCGTGCTGACCGTCACCAGCGTCCTTTCTCAATTGCGGCTCGCCAGCGGCGACGTGTCCGTTGCGGCGGTGGACATCGTGAATCAGAACGTCGCATTCCAGCAGAGCGCAGTCAATGAACTGGACTGGCCCGGCCTGGCCGCTCAATTCAATCGATTCGCTTCGGATCAGGTGATCGCACTACCGGCGCTGGAATCTTTGAAGAAGCGCAGTTCCTTCCTTCGCGAGCTTCTGGAACTGCGCCTGGCCGATTCCGGGGAAACGGCTCGTGTGCTCGTTCTCATTTCAGGTTCGGTGGTTTTCGAGCGCGGCTCGGATCTTTCCGCCATGAAAGTGGATGCCGGCTGTGACTGCCGGATCTACCACCTGCGCGTGCGCGCGAACGTGAACGACGTTTTCGATCATGTCGAGCGGCTGATCAGACCACTTCGTCCGAAAACCTTCGACATCGAGTCTGCGGAAGATTTTCGGGAAGCGCTCTCGAAGCTCGTGCAGGACCTCGAAAATCTGTAGCGGAATCACAAGCTCGAGAAAAAGCGCGCGACGTCGCTCGACCACAACTCCGGCTGCTCCATCGCTGCGAAGTGTCCGCCTCTCGCCTGTTCCGTGATCCATGCCAGCGTGCCGACTGGCGAGTCGGTCAATCCATACGCCAGCGTTTGCGGGCGCGTGGACTGTTGGTCGAAATACGCGAATTCGTTTGTCCTCCACTGAGCGATGCGCGTCCGGTACGCGCGCTCCTGCTCCGATGCAGTTCCACCGGCGGCGGGCTCCGGCGCTTCGGTACAGAAGTTGATATGCAACCCCGCGATCGACTCCGGAGTGCGCCGCGCCATTTCCATCGCTGTCGCCGCGCCCCAGTCGCCGCCTTGCAGGCCGTAGCGGGAGTATCCAAGTTTCTGCATCAGCAGGTGCAGATGCTCGCCCATCTTTCCGCTGTGCATGCCCGGCGTTTTGGGAACGTCCGAGAGACCGAAGCCGGGTAATGACGGAATGACGAGATCAAAACGTTTGGAGAGCGTCGCGGCGCCGTCGAGGAACTCGACGAAGGAGCCGGGCCAGCCGTGAAGCAGAAGAATCGGAAACCGCCGGTCGGAACCTGTCCCGCGAAAATGGATGAAGTGAAGTCCTTCGCCGTTGATCCACGTCCGGAAGTGCGGAAGCGCGTTCAAATCGTCCTGGATGCGGAACCAGTCGAACTTTTGCCGCCAGTATTGAGCCAGCTCGCGCAACACCGGGAGATTCGTTCCGGCAGACCAGCCGGTATCGAACGGAACCTCAGGCCAGCGGATGCGATCCAGGCGGCGGTGAAGATCCTCGATGTCGGCTTTTGAAAAGTTGATCCGGAACCTTTGAATGTCTGACGGCTGCTGCGCCCGCATCAAAATGCCTCCCGCCAGAAAAGAACCCAACAACTCACGCCTTGATACTTTCATAACCCCATTTTCCTCACCTTCACTTCCAGAGCGAACATTTCGGGAAAAATCTCTGGCTCGGGACTGCAGTTCCGGATGAAAGTACAGCAAACAGGAGGGGCATATGGCTCAAGATCCGATCGTGATCGGCCCGTGGACCGGCGGAATCATGTCGAACCGCGCGATTATCAAAATGGCGGTCACCGCTGACGGAATGCAATGCAGATTGGCATTCAGTGCTAACAGGAATGGCGACGGCGCGCTGGTCAATCCGACGACAGTGGCGCCGATCAGCATCAAGGCAAGTCTCGACATGGACATCGTGACGTTCATACTCAACAGTGGCCTCGTGAAGCCCGGCACCGAGTACTTCTACGTGCCGATCGTCGGTGGCCAGGAGCTGAAGAGCAAACAAGGGCGGTTCACCACGTTCCCGAGCGAGGATTCTCCTGCGTCCTTTCGATTCGCGTGCGCCGGCGACGCCGACTCCGGTTCAAACGCGGAAGTCTTCAGCCATATCCTCAAGGAAAACCCGCTGTTCTTTTGCCATCTCGGCGATCTCCACTACAAGGACACGAATAAGGCAGAGCCTGCAAAGTACAGGGAAAACTATCGCGATGTCTTCGACCAGAGCCGCCAGGCCGAACTCTATCGGAACGTACCCATCATCTACATGTGGGACGACCACGACTTCTGCGGCGAATCGAGCCACAGCAGTTCATTAGGACGGCTGGCTGCCCTCCTCTCCTACAATCAGTGCGTCCCTCATTACATCGAGCAAAGCTCGGCCGACACACCGGCGTTCCAGTCCTTCACGGTCGGCCGTGTGCGCTTCCTTTTAACAGACACGCGCTCGGAGCGGACCACGAAGGTGAACGCGGACAACGCTCAGAAAACTGTTCTCGGCAAGGTACAAAAGGAACGGCTGAAGACCGAACTCCTCGAGTCGAAGAAAAAGCATCCTTTGGTTGTCTGGATCAACTCCATTCCATGGATCGGCGCAAAGCAGGACGGCAAGGACTATTGGGCAGGCTACACGACCGAAAGAAACGAACTGGGTGGATTCATCGAGAACGAGGGAATCCGAAACGTATGCATGCTCAGCGCCGATATGCACCGCCTGGCGATCGATGACGGCACCAACAATCGTGGCACAACCGGCAGCGGCGGATTCCCTGTCTTCCAGGCTGCGCCTCTCGACAAGAGTCTGTTCAATCGGAAGAAGAAGGGCGGGCCGTACAGCCATGGCGATGCGGGAGGTAACCATCAGTACGGCATTGTGACGGTACAGGATGACGGGGGGAAAACAGTCACCGTCACCTTGCAAGGCAAACGCAAAGGTGCGCCTATCGACGATGTGAATTCTTTCACCTTCACGTCGCCTCGGACGGATTTATGAAAGTCATTCTCAGACTCAGCAAGGCCCGCCTCGGGTCGGACAAAGCGCTTAAAGACGTGCGCGACAACCTGTCCGCCATTGCTATCCACGAAAACACTTTGTGGTTGGGAGGCGATGAAGGAACGGCTATTCATCGAATGACCAGGGATGCCGCAGGCAACTTCGCCAATCACACGCCGATCGACGTGAAGTCACTGCTGAAGCTTCCTGTGCAGGACTCGAAGAGTGAAATCGACATCGAGGGCCTGGACGTGAATGGCGGCTATCTGTGGCTCGTGGGTTCGCACAGCCTGAAACGCGAAAAGCCCAAAGAGGACAAGACGGCTGAAGAAAACATGCAGCGCCTGGCGGAAGTTAAGTTGGACGGCAATCGATACACGCTGGGCCGGCTGCCTCTTACGCAAGGCGATGACCCCGAGCCCAGGGCGTCCATGCCGGATGGGCGCACCGCCGCACGTCTGAAGGGCGACACGAATGGCAACACATTGACGCGGGCGCTCGCCGGCGATCCAATCCTGGGACGGTTTGTCGGAGACGAGTCGAGCGGAATCCCGAGCAAGGACAACGGGCTCGATATCGAAGGACTGGCGGTGTCGGGCAACCGTGTTTTTGTCGGATTGCGAGGACCGGTCCTGCGGGGCTGGGCCGTGATACTCGAACTGAAAGTTGAAGAAACTTCTTCGGGCTTTCTCAAGCTGGAGGCGCCCGGTTCGTCAGGCGTCCTTTATCGCAAGCACTTCCTTCAACTCGACGGCCTCGGGATTCGAGATCTCGTCATTCATAAAGGCGACCTTATTATTCTGGCAGGTCCTACGATGAGTCTGGACGGCCCCACCTATCTCTATCGCTGGAAAAATGGCGCGAAACAGATATCGGACACGCTGACGTGGAGAGATGAATTGAAACGCATCGTTACGATCCCGTCCGGCAACCCAACGGACCGAACCGAGGGTAAAGATCATGCCGAGGGAATCGCGCTGCTGAACGATCCCCTGTCGGTAATGGTGTGCTACGACTCGCCGTCAGACGACCGAATCGACGGGCCGGACCGGGATGGAATCAAGGCCGATATCTTCGAATTAACAGGGGGGGCTGATGAATGAGCAATTCTTAGTTCAGTTTCTGCAGGACGATGAGTCGGTGCCGGTAACACAACTGGTGCCGGTCGAGCTTGATCGCGGTGGTGTGGTGCTGAACGGAGAGACAAGCGCGTGGCCGCGCGGGTTGCGGCTTGGCTTCGACGGGGTTGGAGGCACAGAGGGTGTACTCAACGACCTTCGGATCAAGACTGCAAACGGAAAACACCGTTTCAATCTGGAAAGCGACAACGGCGCGCTGACGATTACAACGGCCATGCCGAATCGGATTCCAACCGGCACCTATGATCTGACACTTCGTGTTGCAGATCTGGACGTTCACGATTCGGTCAGCCGAATCAGCCTTAACGAAGGCGCGGCGCCGACCCGATTGACATTTCACATTCGCGCCCCAAAACAAGCGGTCGCCGTGTCGGACAGCATTCTTGCCGACGAACCGATCGCCGGCATCGTGAACGGCAACTCCCGGATCGATGGGCGGCGTATTATCGATTGGCTTGCCACGACTGCACCACGCGCCAAACGCAAGGCGTGTCTGCTGAATTTGCTCGCGATGCTGCGCACCACGCCCACACCGGATGTGCCGCTGATCACCCATGTACAAAATGTCTTTCACGCGGACGTGGATCGCATTTATGCGAGAGTCGACCCGAGGTTCCTCGACGCGCTCGACGAGCTCGCCGCCGATCCGCAACAGCCGTTCAGCATCGATGGAGGACCGATTCATCCAACCCATCTAAAGCTGCTGCGCCGCATCCCGGTCGAGGACCAGGACGCTACCGAGCAGTACCGTTTGAGAAGCTTCCGCCAGGACGGTCAGCCCAGCACGCAAATCGTGGTGGCGATTCCGCCAAACGATGGCCGCCAACGAGGGACATACGCGGACATCGATATCGACCTGGGAAATCCAAAGCGGGACATTGCCGGTTTTTTTGTCCATCTCGGCGAGGTGATAAGCGAGGGTCAGACCGATCACTTCAAGCTCAGGAAGCGCCTGGCGCAGAATCCGCTGTTAAGCCGGCACCTGCACTACACGATCGAAAAGATCGATGGCTCGCCGTTGTAAAACTATTGAGGGACCCTTTTAACTGTTCCCGAATATCTGCGTTCCGTTAAGATCACCCGAACATGATCAAGGTCATTGCTGTTCTGGTCGGTGTCCTGGTGTTGGCACTGGCAGTTTGCCAAATCCCTATAGCGGCGCAGCAGGTGCCGGACAAATATCCCATTGCCATCACTCGCCACGATGAAACGGCGGCGTTCGTTATTTATGCGCAGCCCCTTAGCGTAGTTTCGGGAGGTCGATCAGAACAAGATCGGAGTTGTCGCGCAGCCGGTCAAAGACGATCTGCTTGCCGTCCGGCGTAATGTCGAACGTGCGTATCGTGGCGGCGTTGTTGAGATGCGTCAGCGGACGCGTGGCTTTCGTATTCAGATCCAGCAGGCCGAAGTCCAGCGTGCTGCCAATCAAACCTGGCATATATACAAGGCCTGCGCCGTTGGGAAGGAAGCGGAAACGCTGGCCGTCTGGCGCAACCTGTATTGGAGGTAACTCGACCGCACTGCCATCCATCCGCACGGCTCGGATCGGAGAAGCTCCGCCCAATTGTGCTCCGGAATAAACAATCAAGGTCCCATCGGGCGACCACGCGGGATTGGATGCGAAGCCAGTGACGAGACGATCAGCAGCACCCCCGTCAACAGGAATCTTGAACAAGCCATCATCTTTGCCGTCGTTGCCGCCGATGGCGAGCCACTTTCCATCCGGTGACCACGATGCCGACCCGCGAGCTTCGATAGCCTCCGTTAAAACCCCGAGATCGGAACCATCCGCTTCGAGAACACGCAGGCGTTGTTTTCCGTTTCGCCGCAAAACGATAGCGGCCTTCCGGCCATCGGGGGAAACCGCGGGTGGTTCAAACAACGGCCCGGCCGATCCTTTCCAGATCTCCACGGACTGAGACTGGCCTCCGTCAAAGCGCCACAACCCGTCATTGCCTCCGCTGGACGACAAGTAAAAAAGAGATTGCCCTCCGAAGCGCGGTGCCAGCGCCCGCACGTTGGGAACCGGGTACGGTTTCACCTCGGTCTCCTCGACCGCCCGGTCCTGAATGGGAACACTCCACAATTGGGCCACCGGGTTGGCGACCGAGGCCACCAGCCGGCGGGATCCATTTGCAGCCGGAGCGCTCGTAGCGATGGACGTGTATCGCTCCAGGCCGAAGATCGCCCGGCGAGCGCTTCTGGTTTCGACGTCCAGCGTCCACAGCCACGGTCCTGAACCATCCTGGTCCTTTGCGACATAGGCAACGGTTCGCGAATCCAGCGGTGACGGGAAACCAAGATAACGGTCGAACTCCGTAAGCCGCTCGGCTTGCCCTCCCGACGCTGCGATGCGCCACAGATCCCACTGCTCTGTATCCACGACGCCATGCACGAAGTAAATCCAACGGCCATCGGGAGACCAGGTCGCAAAGTGGTTGTGCTCTCCCGGCCGGCTCTGGAAGATCTGCTGGGGATTGGCGCCGTCGGCGTCTGAGACGAACAAGGCATCTCCGTTTTCGGCGAATGCGTGCACCAGGCGTGTGCCATCCGGCGACCAGTTGAAACCTCCTTCCTTTGGCTTGAGGAAAGGACGCACAGGACCGCCCAGAAACGGAGTCAGGAGCACTTGGCCGAAGGGTCCCTGAGGAATGATGATTTCCGCGCCATCTGGTGTGAAGCCCGAGGTCCGGTTGACCACCTGTCTCTGGATATTATATTTGGCCTGCGTGATATTCCGGAATTGGTTGGTACCCACCTGGCCCACCCAAAGATCCATGGGGCCGTCTCGATCCGAACTGAACACAACGACCTTGCCGTCCGGCGATATTGCGGCGTTGATCTCATCTCCCGGGAAGTTGGTGAACTTTGTAAACGTGGTGCCGGGGTCCGCGAGGGGATTGGACGGCTCGCCTGGGGAGCGAAGCGAAAGCCACAGGCCGGCGGCCACAGCGGGGATGGCCAAGGCGGCGAGAATCCACAGCTGCGAAGGGCGCGGCTTCGCCTGCGTCATCGGTGGTGTTTCCGGAACCTTGCGATGCGCTACCCGTCGCAGATCGACCACCAGATCCCGCGTGGTCTGATAACGCTCCGCCGGATCCTTTTCAAGCGCCTTCTCCACAACCATTCGCAATGCCATGGGAACTTCGGGACCCAGCGGTTCGGGCGTGCCGTGAATCACGGTCTTCAGTACTTCAAGCTCGGTGTCGCCGCCGAACGGCCGGCGTCCGGAGAGCAACTCATAAAGCAGCACGCCGAAGGAGAAAATGTCGCTGCGCGCGTCGAGCGGGCGCCCGGAAGCCTGCTCGGGTGACATATAGGTGACGGTGCCGATGATGTGCCCCACCCGAGTTTCTCCGGACGTTGACGTCGGGGTCTCGTCCGAGGGCAGCCGGTCTTCGGCAAGCTTGGCCAGTCCGAAGTCCGCCAGCTTGGCGTATCCGTTCCTGCCGACAAAGACATTGGCGGGCTTGATGTCGCGATGCAGGATTCCGGCTTCGTGCGCGGTGGCCAGGCCATCGGCGACACCCGCCAGCAACTCGACGACATGGCGCCAGGTGCGCCTGTCATCGCTGATCCAGTTCTTGAGTGTTCCGCCATCGACGAATTCGGAGACGATGTATTGGCGGCCGCCAAACTCGCCCACGTCGTGAACAGTCAGGATGTGGGGATGATTGAGTGAAGAGGCCATCTGCGCTTCGCGCTGGAAGCGGCGCCGGCCCGCTGCGTCGGCGAGATGGTCGCTCAGGAATTTCACGGCGACCGGCCGATTCAATTTGGTATCAAGCGCGCGATACACGGTTCCCATCCCGCCCTTGCCCAGCGGGGACTCGATACGGTAGGAACCAATGAGCGTTCCCGAAGTGAGTGGTCCGCCGCCAGGACCACCTGCGTTTGCATCATTCGGAGTCATGGATTCGAATGAGCGAGCTTAGCGTATCCAAACGCGATAGAGAAGGAGGAACCGATGCCCTGTTTATCCGGATTAGCCCGGTATTTCTGCCTAGCCTTAAATACGCGAAAGTGTAAAGCCGGAATGTGTAGAAAAGCAGGAGGCCGATGCCGATGAGCGGAACGAATCGGAGGTAAACCGGGCTGCTTTGTGGCTTGATACCCTTGTGACGTCGTATCTCCAATGCGTAGACCCAAAAACGTCATACTCACGCCGCGATTGTCGCTGCCGTGGTGCAAAATGGTTTTCAAAATTGCTTTTCTGTTCGAGGATGTGGATCTTGGCTTCGAACTGGTGAACCGGATGAAAGACGAAATTCCAAGCACACAACAAAAGGCGCTGCGCATCAACATCGATGGGACGCGTTACGGCACGCTCGCCGAAATCGGGGCCGGCCAGGAAGTCGCGCGCTGGTTCTTTCGAGCGGGCGGCGCTTCGGGGACCGTCGCCAAGACAATCTCGGCGTACGACATGGCGGTCAGTGACGCCATTTACGGGCCCAGCGAGCGCTATGTCAGCCGGCAGCGTCTGCAGTCGATGCTGCAGTACGAGTTCGATCTCCTGCTACAGCGTCTCGATAAGACTCGCGGCGACAAGTGCATCTTTTTCGCATTCGCCAACACCGTCGCGACGCGGAGTTTCAGCAGGCAGGATGAAGGACACGGCTGGCTGGGAATCCGCTTTCAGTCGCAGGTCCACGAAGATCCGTCCGACATCATCATTCACGTCCGGCTGCTCGACAAACAGAACATCTGGCAGCAGGAAGCGCTCGGCACGATCGGCGTCAATCTGATTCACGGCGCGTTCTACCACCACCGGGAACCCGACAAGCTCATCCGGTCGTTGCTGGACAATCTCACATGGGAACGCATCGAGGTGGACACGATCCACTTCGGCGGGCCGGCTTTCCCCGGCATCGACAATCGGCTGATGGCGCTCGAACTCGTCCGGCAGGACCTGACGGAGGCGGCGATGTTCACAGCAACCGGAGACGCCGTGCAGTGGGCCGAACTCCTCCATAGAAAGCCGGTGCTGATCCAGCGCGGCAGTTTCCGGCCCGTGACCAAAGCGACACTCGACGTGCTCGAACGGGCTCAACAGCAATTTCTCCGTGAGCCCGAACTGCAGGGCGAAGCACCTGTGGTGCTCACTGAAATGACGCTGCGCCATCTCACCGCCGGAGACTCGATTACTCACGAAGACTTTCTGCATCGGGCCGACATCCTGCGGGCATTGGGAAGAACAGTGCTGATTTCTAATTTCCGCCGTTTCCATCGGCTCGCCGCATACCTGTCGCGCTATACCAGCCGGCCGCTCGGACTGGCGATGGGAGCGTCGAAGCTGGCTGAGATTTTCGACGAGAGCTTTTACAACGCGAACGAAGGCGGACTGCTCGGCGGCCTGGGACAGCTCTTCAAGAACAACGCGAGGCTTTACGTCTATCCGAGCCTCAACCTCGCCACTGGCCACGTGATGACGGCTGAAAACTTTCCGATCGTGCCCCATCTGTCTCACCTGTACGCGCACCTGCGTGAGAACCGGTTTATTCAGGACATCGAGAATTACAATCCCGAGTTTCTTCCGATTCGCTCCCGTGAGGTGCTTCGGCTGCTGCAGTCGGGGGACAAGTCGTGGGAGAAGATGGTGCCGGGAACTGTCGTGAAGGCGATCAAAGCGAACCGGCTGTTTGGTTACAACGCGTAGTTCAATAGGGCTTGTTTGAGCAAAGCCGTTTGTGCACGGCATCAACGACCCTCGGAATTAAGTCGTCAGCACCTGCAGAAGGAACAATCCCGGGATCGGGCGGAATCACCGGCCGGATGATCGGCTGCTGCAACTGCTCGCGGGCGTCCATCATCCAGCCGAAACCGCGAAAGACGTACGACAGCAGCGTCCGATCGGCTTCATCGATTCCAAGCGCCTCCTGGACAATCCATGCGCCGAAATCCGTATTCGGCGCAATTCGCAACACTCCGGCCCGGCCGGGTTTTTCCAGACCTTCGACAAACGCGATCTGATACATCCGCTGGACAAGTTCGATACGCTCGATTCGATCCTTCGACACACGCAACTCACCCGCGTCGATCGCTTCAAATAGCGGCGCCAAATAGATCGCCGGCCGGGGATCCACTTCGATGGTGTTGCCACGACTTGCGGCCGCAATTTCCGGATGCCCGAAAGCCGGGAGGTTGCCCTGAATGGCGCGCTCCCGGATCAGATGGTCACGCCTCGCGGGGGCGGCGCTCTGAAGTTCAGCGACGAAGTCCGTCATGTCTGTGATCGCGCCGAAATGCCGCGCGCAGTCGAGAGTCATCTGGGCCGCGGTGAAGAGGTCCGAGATAGACCGGGTATGCAGGCTGGCCAGGTATCGCGCAACCATGTTCGAGCCGGCCGAGCCGTGGTGAATCTGGATGGCTCCAAGATTCTCGAGAATCCGGCTCTCCGTGGCATTCGCGGACCGGCGCAGCAAGAGGCTGAACACAGACTGACGCCAATCGCTTCCCGGCAGAGACTCGAGAAAGCGTTGGCCCTGCCGCCTGCCGGCGCGCATATACGAGGCGCAGGCTCCGGCAGCCGCGTTTTCCATGTGAACCGCGATCATGTCAGCTAACACGTCGGCCGGCGGCCTCAGCGCATTGAACGGTTGCGCGCGTTCCACCGCCTTGCGCAGCGACGACACGTATTGCATCGCCACTTCTGCGCGCGCGTCTGGAAACGACTTCATGAACTTCGAAACGGTGGGAAACACTTTGGCAACGGCGCGCCGGAAGTTCTGCGACAAGACTCTCGAGAACTGCTTTCGCTCCCCCACCGTCGCAAATCGGCCGAACAATCCAACGAAGATGACCCGTTCCGCATCCGCGGATCCGCGCACGATGTCCTCTTCGAGCAGGCAGCCGCGAATACCGAATGAACGGATGTTGAGTTCCACCGATGCCTGATTGCACGCAACCGTTTGGCGATACCGAACGGGATTCGCAAACACACCGGTCGACGGCGGCATACTGGCAAACAGCGCAAGCGCTGACGCGATCTCGGGATCTTCGGTCTTCGCGGCTGCCCTGCGAACAGGGTTGTAATCGGGAGCGGCGGGCACATCGGATGGGAAGGCTTGCGATCTCCTGGGCACGGCGAGTGGTCCTCCGCCGAGCTTTATATCCTCCGTTTCATCATTGACACACTTAATTGTTGCAATCATCAGCATTGCCGAAATAAATACTCGCACCATGCGCACTTTTCGATACAAGCAGAACCGATTGCAGCAGCTGAAGGGCTTCTGTGCCGTCGTCGAGACGAAAAGCGTCTCGAAAGCGGCGGGACGATTGAGTCTCACGCAGCCGACGGTGTCGCTTCAGGTGCAGTCGCTCGAGCGCGATTTGCGTGCCGCGCTGTTCGAGAGACGCGGGCCGAAGATCCAACTGACCTACGAAGGCGAACTCCTGTACGAACTGGCGCTGCCGCTGGTTGAAGGTCTGACGGAGCTCGAGAAGAACTTCGAAGCGCGCCGCAACAACGTCGAACAAGGACGGCTTGCGATCGCGGCCGGAGAATCCACCATTCAGTACGTTTTGCCGGGAGCCGTGCAGCAGTTCTCGTCCGAACATCCCGGGATCGCTCTCACGTTGAACAACGTCACGGGCCAGCAGGGCCTGCAGCAACTGCGCGAACGGGCGGTCGACTTCTGCGTCGGACCGATTCTCGACACGCCACCCGACATCGCCTTTGAGCCGGTCGTCGCCTTCGATCCTGTATTGATCGCGCCGCTCGGCCATCCGCTGTCGAAACTCTCGAAGGTTTCCTTGCGGGATATCAGCCGGTATCCTTTGATTCTTCCGCCGCGCCATCTGAGCACCTGGAGACAGGTCGAGATGGTGTTCCTGCAGCGGCGGCTGTCGTACGAAGTCCGGCTTGAAATGGGCGGATGGGAGGTCATCAAGCGTTATGTCGAACTGGGAATGGGAGTCTCGATTGTCATGAACGTGTGCCTGACGGGCCGCGAGCGGCTCGAAGTCATTCCCGTGAACAAATACTTTCCGAAACGTGTTTACGGAATCGTCCAGCTCAATACGCGCGCTCTTTCTCCGCAGGCGCGAGCATTCATCGGCACGTTCAAGGAAGGCCTTTTGAAGCTCGGCCCGGCACGATGAAGCTCCTCGCGCTTTGCTCCGCTGTTCTTCTCTGGACGCATGCTGCGTACGGAGCGGACAAGGCGTGGACGGAAGTCCGGAGCGAGCATTTCCGCGTGTTGTCCGACGGCGATGCAAAAGAGGCCCGCGCCGTCGCCCGGCAGTTTGAACAGATACGCGCCGCATTTGCGGCGGCGTTGCCGTCATTGAATCCCGACCCGCCGGTGCCGCTGCTGATTCTGGCGCCCAAAGACGCAACCAGCGCGAAAGCGCTGCTGCCGCAAATGTGGAAACGCGGCGCGCCGGGAGGTTTTTTCAGCGCCGGCCGGGAAAAGGCATTCGCCCTCGTGCGGCTCGACGTCGTCCGGGACGGCCACACGGTTGCGTTTCACGAGTACACGCATTCGATCCTGAACTCGAACTTTCGATGGCTTCCACTCTGGCTCAATGAAGGCCTGGCCGAGTTTTTCGGAAACACGCGGTTCGAGAGCGACAGGATCTATGTCGGAGCCGCGAACATTCGCGCGGAGTACACGCGGGGAGCTTCCCTGTTGCCGCTCGAAAAGCTGCTGAAGGTGGATGCAAGTTCGGCCGAATACCAGGATCCAGACAAGGTCCAGATGTTCTATTCCGAATCGTGGGCGCTGGTTCACATGCTCCTGGTTCCCTCTTCTGCCGAGCGCGGCAAGCGGCTTCAGCAATACCTGACACTCATCGATAAAGGAGCCGATGCAGTTAACGCTTTTCGTTCAGCGATTGGGGAGCCGGCGGACATGGAGAAACAACTCAACACCTACCTCGACAGGAAATCGTTCGACGTCCTGGTTTCCAACAGTCCCACGGAGGTCGTTGAGGAAACATTTACTGCGCGCGCGCTCAGTTCCGGCGAAATAAATGAGGAACTCGGAACCGTCCAGGTCTGGCTTGGTGAAAACGCTGCGGCGCGAAAGCGTCTGGAGCAGACGTTGAAGGACGACCCGCGATCGGCTCTCGCGAACGAATCGATGGGTTTTCTCCACGTTCACGAAGGCAGGAATCCGCAGGCTCTCGCTCACTTCGAACGCGCGCTGCAGTTGAACGCCAGGCTCTACCTCTCTGCGTATTACGCCGCGATGCTTTCTTCGACAAACAAGTCCACCACCGATCTGCGCGGCGCCATGAATCGCGTCCTGGAGTTGAATCCCGAATTCGCGCCGGCGCATCTCCAGCTCGCCGCCTCCTACCTTCGGGATGGAAACTCTCAAAACGCGGTGACTCCGGCTCTGAAGGCAGTGCAGATCCGTCCTGCGCTAGGTGGGTATCACACTGCACTCGGTCGAATCCTTCACGCTGCGGGCCGCGACGATGAAGCAGCGGCTGTCGCCCGCTATGTTGCGGAACGCTGGCAGGACCTTCATCACGATGAGGCCGTCGACTTGTGGGAAATGCTGAGTCCGGACGCGCGCAAGGGCGCCGATTTTCCGAGAAGGCCGACGCCGTCGGGAACGCGCGAGGTCCGCGGGAGCGTGACATCGCTGACTTGCCGCGACAATCGACGAGTCATGGACATCGTCATCGACAGCAAACCGCATACGTTTCGCGTAAACGACAATCAGATCCGGCTCGGACTTGCCGACAGCGTCTGGTACGCGCCCGACCACTTCAACCGCTGCCATCATATCGAAGGCCTGCGAGCCATCATCTATTACAAGCAATCATCGAATTCCCGCATCACCGGAGATCTCGTTCAATTCGACATCCATCGTGTTAATTGAATTCGACAAAACGGGCCCTCTCCCGCTTCGATGTCGCGGGAGAGGGCAGCTTGCCGAAAACCGTCTCGAACTCAGCTCGTGATCTTGCGGTAGTTCGAGTTCGTCGTCTTTATCGTCACGATGTGCTTCTTCGTGCTGAGATCGACTACCGACGGATGCATGGTTCCATCCGGAAGAGACCCAAACTGCATCGACAGGTCCACTGTGTCATCCGGCTTGTCCACGTACGTGTTCACCGTCCCGCCGAGAATGCGATTAGTGGTCGGATTCACGTCGATTGCGAGTGTGTCCCCCGGCAACTCATAGTTTCGGAAGGTCACGCGAACACGCTGCCCCGGATCGATCACCTTAATCGAGGCATTACCCGCGTCCTTAGCCGATTGAAGGCGTTCCTGGCTGGGAGGGACGTCGAGTTTGATCAAGGCCTCAGCTCGATCCATGTATTCCTCGATTTCCTTTTTCTTCTTATCGACGATGTGGTTCTTCAGGAAGTGTTCCTTTTTCTCAGGAGTGGCGCTGATCAGAGTCTTCTGAATCGTGCCATCCTGCCCATAGCGGGCAGAATACTGCTTTTGAGATATCTCGTCCCCATCGTGAAAGAACGTGGTCGTCTGTGTCCACTGGTACTGTTTCAGCTGTTGCTTGCTCTGCGCCATGGACCGTTTCAGGGCAGTCAGGTGATCCGCCAGTTTGTCCGATTGGGCGCCGGCCACCGCGTACAGGCCAACCGCGGCAACCATCGCCGTGATTGATTTACCTAAGAACGTCAACTTCATATTCATCCTTCTCAGTCACACGGGCGGCGAAATTCCCGTCAACGTATGGGCTTTCGACATGAGGCTCGTGGCGTTCAAGGCCGGCATGCGCGCTTCACCTCCGATCCATCGGAACGTTGGGCACTGCAAGTGGCACCCCGACGTCCAGAACGCAACCGTTTGCGCGTTTCTCCGGGCAGGGTAATTTTCCGAGGCGGCGTGTTAGTCTCTTCTCCCCTGGAGGACCAAGGTGGAACAGCAGGGCGAAGTGACCAGACTGCTCTTGCGGATCCGGAGCGGAGATGAAAAAGCCGCTGCGGAATTGATGCCAATTGTGTACGAAGAACTGCGAACAATGGCGGCTGCCGCAATGCGCCGGGAGCGGCCTGGCCATACGCTTCAGCCGACGGCAGTGGTTCACGAAGCGTACTTGCGGATGACGGAGGGTGGCCACCCCAATCTGAAAAACCGCGCTCACTTTTTCGCTATCGCGTCCCGTTCCATGCGGCGGGTGCTCGTCGATCACGCGCGGCGCCGGCTGGCGGACAAACGTGGCGGCGAGAACCAACATCAGATCGAACTCGAAGACGAGGTCGGGTTCACCCGCCAGCAATCGGAGGAAGTACTGGCCCTGCACCGTGCGCTTGAAGAACTGGAAAAGCTCGATGACCAGCAGGCCAGGATTGTCGAAATGGCCTATTTTTCCGGCAACTCCGTTCCCGAGATCGCTGAAGTGATGGGTATCAGTGGACGCACCGTGAATCGCGAGCTAAAGACAGCTCGCTTGTTCCTGAAGCGACAGCTCCGCGCCCCGGAATAAACCTTCGTATCCGCCAAGCGTATTTTTCCGGCCACCAGCGACATCTCAAAGCTCGAGCAATAAGCCGCCAGATTCTCCGGAGAAATCTACAAGAAGGTTGTCGCTGTACAGCGATTTTTTTCGCTGTATCGATTAGGAGTCAGTTCGCGCGCACTTATCGAGGCCGACTCCAATTTTCGTCTCTGGAGGACACTGTGACACCTGGAATGGTTTTCAAAAGCATTGGCATCGCTTGTTTGGTCCTTACCTTGTTCGCTCTGAGCGCTCAGGCGGATACGCTGGCTTCGTTCACCGGCGGGACCACTACAGTATTAATTTCGGCGTCTGCGGCTCAGAGCGCGACGACTTCCGCAGGTGGGCCCTGGAACAATATCGGTTTTGCATTCCTCACCATTAACGGGAGCAATGCCGCCGGTGGTGACTTGTTCCTGTTAAGCAGCGAATATCTGGGGGCGCCGGGAAACTTGAGCAGTTCCACTCCGGGATTCATCGCGCAGTCGACCGGAATCGCTGGAGGCGCGTGGACGTTCGCCGCGAGCCTCACCCTGCTTCCAAACACGGAGTATTTCTTCTACAGTAACTATCTTTTTCCGGCGAATACTTTGAGCAGCGATTTAGGAAATCCGTATTCCGGTGGGACTGCATATGCGTGTTGTTATGCGGGCGGACCACTCAATTTCGGAGATGCCGGCGGGGAACTCGATTTCAACTTCCGATTGACCGGGACGGTGGTAGCGGCGCCAGTCCCCGAGCCCTCCACGTTGTTATTTTGTTTGGCAGGCCTGGGCATCGCAGCGTCATTACAACGACGTCATGTGAGTCGATAATCCGCATAGTGGTCGGCGTCGACAATCCGAAACCGGAGGTCCTGGCCGAGGTCCGACGCAAATGGCCAATGCGGTACTCATGGCGGAACGCCTTCCGCCGGCATCCCGGAGGGCTTCGTTGATCAAGCGAATCGGCTATATGAGATCTATTCCGGGAAGGGCTTAATATTCCTTCGTCGGCAGCGTAACGCGGAACAGCGATCCATGGTGGAGATCGGACCGCGCTTCGATTCGTCCGCTGTGCTCCTCGACAATCCAACGGCCGATGGATAAACCCAGCCCCACTCCGCCGCCAGAACGGGAGTGGTCCACCTGATAAAAACGATCGAAAATGCGAAAGAGATCTTCACTCGAGATTCCGATGCCTGAGTCTTCGACTTCGAAAATCGCCTCGTGAGCGCTCGCGTAGACTCTGACCACGACACGTCCAGGAACCGGTGTGAACTTGATTGCATTGTCGATCAGCAACATAACCAGCCGTCGAAGCGCCGCGCGATCTCCCATGACAAACACCGGATTCGGCGGCAATGTGAATTGCACATCCAGTTGCCCTGCCATGGATTCGGCCTGTGGCGTTATTTCCGAGACAACGGCTCGAAAATCCACCGATTGAAGAGACAAAACCGGCCCGGAATCGGCGCGCGCCAGTTCCAGCAGATTTTCGATAACGCTGCTGAGATCCTGCGAGGCATCACTTATCGCTTGCAATGCAGATCGGTACTGATCCGGCGGCCGCTCCTGTCGTAATGCCAACTCTGCCGTCGTGCGAATCACCGTGACGGGAGTCCGCAGTTCGTGGGAAGCGTCTGCAGTGAATTGACGCAGCTGCCGCGTCGAAGCATCCAGGCGGCGGAGCATTTCGTTCCAGGCGTTAGTCAGACGTTGCAATTCGTCGGCATGAGGAGGAACCGGCAGCGTCATCGACAGGTTCTGAAGGCTGATCTGGCGGGCAGCGTCAGTAATTTCATCAACCGGACGAAACGCCCGCCTGCTCAGGAACCATCCGCCGGCCGCTGAAATGATTAGAAATGCGGGAACCATCAACAGCAGGACGTCCCGAAGATCTTTGAGCGCCGTCTCGGATTCGTCCATGGATCGCCACAGCGCCACTTGGAAGGTTTCATCGGCAATCGTCACGGTTCGCAAAACCGCCCGCACCGGCAGAGCGCCTGAAATCAAGGTTGATGGCTGTTCGGATAGTCCACTCAGACTTAGTTTGGGGAGCGCGTAGATCACGTTGCCGTGAGGGTCGAACAACTGAACTCCACTGCCGGCAGGCAAACCGGTTGAGAACTCGCGAGTCTCCTCAATAACGGCGGCCTGTCCCGTACCGTGTGTTTCTTTTCTCAGGAACTCACATAGCCCATCGGCCTGTCGGGCAAGCCACGTGTCGATATCGCGACGAATCACCTGCCGCGTTCCAATCCACACGACGAGAGCGAAACCCGCAAGGCTGACGAAAAACACCGCGGCATGCCAGAGAGTAAGGCGAAGGCGAATCGACATCGGACTATTCCGGTTGGCTGCGCAGAATGTATCCCACACCGCGCAACGTGTGTATCAGTCGCCGCTGCGGATCGCTGTCTACTTTGGACCGCAGCAGTTTCATGAACGCATCCAAAGTGTTGTTCTCAACATCTGAGCGGTCTCCCCAGATTTGCGTCAGGAGAGCGTCGCGGCTGACCACGCGATCTCGCCGCCGCAGGAGCATTTCTAAAATGGAATATTCCGTTCTCGTCAATGCGACGGGTTTTCCCGACACGAGCACCGTGCGGCTGGCGGTCTCGACGGAGATATCTCCGACGTTGAGCACGACCGGGTGAACAGCCGGCCCGCGACGTCCTGCGGCGCGGACACGCGCCAGGAACACATCCAGCGAGAAGGGTTTGGTCAGGTAGTCGTCGGCTCCGAGGTCCAGCCCTTTGATGATGTCGGCCGGAGCGTCTCGCGCTGTCAGGATCAACACGGGAACGCGCGATCCACCGGCCCGGAGGCGGCGCGTGAACTCCCATCCGTCGATTCCAGGCAGCATCACGTCCAGAACGATGACGTCGAATTCTGATTCCAGCGCGATGCGAAACCCCTCGGTGCCGTTGCGCGACACCGCCACTTGTTTGCCGTCTTCACGGAGGCTCTGCTCGAGGAGCGCGGCCATTCGGCGATCATCTTCGACCACGAGAACGCGCATGCACGTCATTCTCGCATGCCTCAAGGTCTGCGTGTGCCGGCCCATTGATACAGGACCGGCATGACGAACAGATTCAGCAATGTGGATGTCAGCAGTCCCCCTAAAATGACAATCGCCATCGGATGCTCGATTTCATGGCCAGGCTGGTTCCCGCCAAGAGCGATAGGAAGAAGAGCCAGCGCGGTCGCGAGGCCTGTCATGAGAATTGGAGCCAGGCGCTCTTCCGCGCCGCGAAGCAGCAAGGCACGTCCCGGGCTTTCACCTTCCTCGCTTTCGAGATGACGATAGTGACTCACCAGCATGATCCCGTTGCGCGCCGCGATGCCGATGACGGTGACCAGACCCACCATGGATCCCAATGACAAAGTCCCTCCGGAAAGAAAAGCCATGAGGATGGCTCCGACCAAAGCAAACGGTAAACTCAGAAAGACAAGGCCGGCCAAACGGATCGATTGAAAGTCGGAATACAGGATGAGAATGATGCCGAGCAGCGCAATTCCACCCAGCGTGATCAATCGGCGTCTGGCGGCCTCCCGTTCAGCAAATTCACCGAGAAACTCCGGGTGATATCCCTGCGGAAACGGCAAGCCTCGCACTTTTCCTTCAATCTCTCGAGCGACACTTCCGAGATCCCTGCCTTTGACATTGCAGCTCACATCGATGCGACGAGAGGTGTTCTCGTGTTGAATCACGTTCGGTACAGGAACAACGCGCACGTCGATCACATCGGCCAACAGGATGTTGGCGCCCGACGGCGTATCGATACGCATGCGTCGAAGGGCTTCGATGTCGGATCGCGCATCCGGATTTGTCCAAACGGCAACGTCGAATATCTTCTGGTCCTCATAGATTTCGCCGACCTTCGTTCCACGAAGATAGGTGTTGACCGCGCGCCGGATGTCGCCGGAGTTCAATCCGAATTGAGCTGCGGCATCCTGCCGGACACGTAATTCGACCTGCGGTATGAGGACCTGAGGTTCCACCTGCAGATTTGTAATGCCGGGTATGTCCTTCATCGCATCCGCAACCAGTGCTGCCTGTTGCTGAAGCCCTTCCACTCCAGGTCCGAAAATACGCACAACGATCGCGCCGCTGCCGCCGCTGAGGACTTCTTTGATGCGCTCTTTCAAATAGGTAAGAAGGTCGCGCGTCAGTCCAGGATAACCATCGACGACGTTTTGAATCCGCGCGATCGTGCTCTCGTACGGAACGCCTGGATCCATGCTGATCCAGAGTTCCGTGAAATTCGGACCGACCACTTCGTCCGCAACTTCCGCGCGCCCGATGTGTGATCCGAAATTACGAACACCCGGAATCGCGCGCAGCTCGCGACTGGCGCGAATCGTGATACGGCGCATCGCGTCCAGCGATGTGCCCGGCTTCTCGACGAAATGCATCAGGAAGTCGTACTCGCGAAAGCTGGGGAGGAAGTCTTCTCCGAGAAATGGCGCCGCGACAGCCGTTACGATAAGGATCAGGGCCGTCAAAACTCCCACAATGCGTGGGTGATCGAGAGCTGTCCCAACCATCCCCCTGTATCCGCGCTTCAATCCGCGAAGCATTGGATTCTCGCGTCGTTCAAGCGGACTGCCTGGAAGCAGGATGAGGGAAAGCGCGGGCGTTACCGTCAGCGCGACGCCGAGCGAGGCAATCACGGCCAGCACGTAGCTCATAGCCAAAGGCCTGAAGAAAGACCCGGCCAAACCTTCGAGAAAGAAGACCGGAAGAAACACCAAAGCCACAATCACGCTTGCGTATACCACCGCGCTGCGCACTTCGAGCGACGCGTTCAGCACTACTTTGAATGCGGACTCGGGAGACGGACTCTCGCGATTCAGTCGCAAGCGTCGAACGATGTTCTCGACGTCGATAATTGCGTCATCCACGACTTCACCCAGGGCTATTGCCAGTCCGGCGAGCACCATGGTGTTAATCGTCTGGCCGGTGTGGCGGATGATCAGGGCTGCAGTGATCAATGACAGAGGCAGCGCCGTCAGACTGATCAACGCCGTTCGCCACTCAAAAAGGAATATCAGCAGAATTCCGACGACGAGCAGCGCACCGTAAAACAAAGCGCGATTCAGGTTGGCCAGCGACATCTCAATGAATGTGGCTGGGCGAAAAATCGTCGAATCCACCACAACGTCTTTGAGGCCGGGGCGCAACGACTCCAACGCCGCTTCGACATTGCGAGTGACATCCAGCGTGTTGCCCGTCGGCTGCTTTTCGACAATTAACAAAATGCCCGGGCCGTCATTGATCACTGCGTCGCCGATGGGCTGAGGAAAGCCTTCAACAACGTGTGCGATGTCTCGAACGAGAATCGGCGAGCCGTTGCGGAAGATCACCGGAATGGCCTTCAGCTCGTCCACACCTGTAACAAGTGCGCGCTGAGCGACCGCAAGACGCTGGTTGGGTGTATCGATGTAACCGCCTGCTGCCGGCGAAACCGCATCACGCGTTGCGCGAGTAACATCGTCGATAGTCACGTTGTGATCCCGCAGGCGTCCGGGATCAACCAGGATCTGAAACTGTCTGTCTCTTTGTCCCCAGATCGCAACATTGGCCACACCTTGAACCGCCATCAGCCTGGGCCGAATCGTCCATCTCGCCAGAGTGCTCAGTTCCACCTGACTCAACTTCGCGGACGACAATCCGATCTTCAGGACGCGGCTGGTCGACGACAGAGGCGAGAGAATCACCGGAGGCTTAGCCACTGCTGGAAGCTGGCTGCTGACGATTGCCAATCGTTCCTGCACCAGTTGACGCGTTCGAAGAAGGTCCGCGCCCGGATTCAAAATCAAAACCACAGACGACAAACCCAGGACGCTTTTTGATCGAAGCGTCTTCAGGCCGATGACGCCGTTCACGGCATTCTCAATCGGCATCGATATGAGACTCTCGACTTCGGTTGTCGATAAACCCGGCGCTTCCGTTTGAATTTCCACCAGCGGCGGAGCGAACTCCGGAAAAACGTCGAGCGGAGCTTTGCGAACATCGGATAGCCCGAACACCACGAGCAACGCAGCGAGAGCGATGACGGCGACGCGCAAATGTAATGAGGTCGAGATCAACCAGCGCATCGATTACTTCCCCGTCCCAAACTCGAAACCCCAGAGCTCAGCAGCACCGTCCACGACAACATCCGTGCCCGCCTCGAGGCCGGCTCGAAGAAACGCCTTCCCCGAAGCAGTGTGATCCAGGTCCACTCGTCTTCGGGCATAGCGGCGACTGCCGAGACTCTCGTAAACCCAACTTCCCCCATGGATGTCGTACACAACGGCGGAAACGGAAACTTCAACCCAGTTGCGCTGGCCGTTGCCGCGAATAGTCACGTTGAGCTTTTCGCCGGGTTTGAAACGAAGATTTTGATTGGGAAGGCGGTAATACAGATGGACTGTCGCCGACGAGGCGTCGGCGGAAGGCGGTGCGTTTATGGGCTCAGCAGTCCATGTGCCCCCTTCCCCGCCTATGGCTTGAACAATGACAGATCCGCGCGGATTCAGATTCTGAACCTCTCCGGCATAGACTGGAACCCGGATCCATACATCCCGAGTATCTTCGACTTCGAACATTTGCGCGCCCGGGCCTACCGTCTGGCCGGCGGTGACGAACAGTTGCCGGAGCACACCGCTCTGAGGCGAACGCACTTCCACAGGAGCAGGACCATCAAGAGGAGCACTTTGAATCTGCTTCAATCGATTTTCCGCTGCCCTCAAAGCAGCTGTGGCTGCGTCGAGCTCATATTGGGCTTCCTCCTGGCCGCGAACGGTGCCGACTTCATCCGCGAGCATTCTGTCGGCGCGCGCTTTGCGTTGACGTGCAGTGTCAACGCGCGTGCGCGCCTGGGCCACATCTCCTTCTACGGTGACGACGACGTCCCGAGAGACTGGAAGCAGCGGACGAATCCTGAACAGAACTTGATTTTGCTTTAATGAAGAACCGAGCTCCGGTGAGGGGGACGATTCCGCATCGAGCACTCCGGCCAATGGACTCGAAACAATCAAGCTGCTTCCTGCGGGTTTCACGATTTCACCGGCAAATCGGTGAACAGCGGCGCTTTGGGTCGTCGCCGCCGGCTGAACCCGGATACCGAGCCGATTCTCCGCTTCGCTCGACAGGGAAACGGACGTCAGTTCCGACTCTTTAACCGCAGTTCCGGTCAGTTTCGCCGGTGTCTCGCCGGCTGCCTTCGTTGGAGCAGGCGAATCCGAACAGCCCGCCAGAACGGCGGCAGCCAAAAGAACAATATTCAGAGTCCCGATTCGAATGAACTTCACAACCGCCTCCCGATGGCACGTTCCAGCTCTGCCCGAGCTTTCTCCGACGCCACATACATTTCGAGTTCACGAAGCTCGATATCAAATTTCTGGCGAGTCACTTCCAGAACATTCAATAGTGAGAGATCACCGTTCTCATATGCCCGTTGAGTGATACGAATCGATGCCTCCACCCGGGGACGAACCTGCTGGGCCAGAGAATTTTGCGAGGCTAATGTTTGAAGTATTCTTTCGCGCGCTTCGACGACTTCTTTATTGATGCGATCCTTTAAGGCTGCATAATCCCGGCCTGCACGCACGACCTCGGCGTCGGTTCGCGAAATGCGTCCATGATTGCGGGACAGAATGGGTATTTCCATATTGAGTCCCGGTCCCGCCCATACGCCTTCCGTGCCGATTTCTTTGATGCTCAGCACCGGGGCCATCAGTGCGAGGATCTGAGAGCGTTGCCATTTCGCCCGTTCCGCATTGACCTCGACCATCAGTTCAGCCGCTCTCAAGTCGGGCCGGTTTGCTGCCGCAGTCTCCAGTAGAGTTGCCAATTCAGGAAGCGGCTGTCGCTGAACTCGATCCGGGTTGGTAGCAAGTCGCTGTGTGCGGTCGGCAATGCCCATAACGAATCGCAGTCGCGACCTGGCAATCTCGATTTCAGAGCGCGCAACTTGCGCCAGATCCGCGGCGGACAAGGCATCGACTTGAGCCATGCCGACATCAAGTCCAGTGCCGTCGCCGGCATTGCGCAGCTTCTCCGTCAATCCCGCCAACCTCGCGCGCAGATCTGCCGACTCGCTGAGGACACGCGCGCGGCTTTCGGCAAGCCAGAGGTCGGAATACGCCAGGCGAACATCTCGGACGAGATCGAGACCGTTCTGTACCAATCCTGTCGAAACCGAATCGAGGTTTAATTCCGCCGCCTTGACTCGTTTTCGTCTTTGCCACAGCTCCTCGATGGGCCAGGCCAGAAGGAATTCAAAAGGCTTCGGTCCGACGGGAAGCAAAGTGGAGAAATTCGGGTTGCGGAATTGTCTCGCTTCAATAATGTCGGCACGAGAAATGGCTAAACCGGCAAGAGCCGCTTGAAAGGCCGTGTTGTTCCACAGCGCAATCGCAACCGCGTCATCCGCGGGTAGAACGGCTCCGATTGTGATCCCTGCCGGTAAAGAAAACGTAGCCTGCCCTTTTTCATTTGCGTCGGGAATCGCAAATCCAGTTCGCTCTCGGATCCCCCGGTCTACGGATTGATCTTGAGCAGCTGCACAAATCGAAGCAAAAACGCCTATCAGCAAAGGCCTGAAACATTTCATGCGGCTATGCTGACGGATAAATCTGAAAATTTTCTGAAAAAGAGCGGATTCGCTGCAGGTCGTGTGAAGTATCGTCAGAACCGCCATTCTACCGATACTCCTGTTGTACTGAGAGAGACTTGCGGCACGAGACGAGGTGTGACACCAACACGACTCCCGGGCAGACCGGGGTCATGGTGGCGCTTGTAGATATACCGACCGGTCAAGAAACCCGTCGAGCCTCCGACGACAATGTCCGAAACCCAATGTCGTTGTGCACTAATACGGGAAGCGGCGACTGCACCAGCAACCCCATACGCTACGATCGGAACCGCAAGGCGATGCCGGTATTCATAAGCGAAGACAGTCGCGACTGCAAAACTTGTGCTCGCGTGACCCGAAGGAAATGAGTTACCACCATTCCAAAATCCCGCTGAGCCTTCATGCGTCAGCGGACGTGCGCGATTGGTCAGTTGCTTTAAGGCCTGAGTGACGATTTGGCTGTGTGCCATTGCATTCAGCGCGAGCCAACCTGTTTCCTGTGCGTGTCTGTTGCCCGTCATCTTTCCCAGCAGATAGGTCCCGCCGGACACACCCAGTTGCGTGTAGGCCGCTCCCAGTTGCGATACACGGCCACTCCACTTCTTCTGATTGGGCGTATTGGGAAGAATGTTTCCGGTCCTGCTGTCGGTCGCAATGAGGGCGCCCGACACGATCGCAAAAGGAATCACGTATTTCTTTATCGTATGAGAGCTGTAGTTCTTTGGTTTGAAGGGGCTTGTCCACAAGCGCCACTCATCTTGAAGAAACTCTCGCAGAAATGGTTGTCGATGGGGCTTGGCGAGCTGCGTTTTTTCAGATTGTTGCGCGGTCCCGGTTGCTTCGGGCACTTGTCCCGAAACGGCCGAAACATTCATTAAGAAGATCGAAAAACAATATTTAACAAGCCGCTTCATTCTCATTTCAAAACCTCTTCTGGCAACAACGAGAGCGCCGGCAAAAAGCACTGGCGGCGAGTTCAGCACACAAGCAAAAGGGCCGGATCGCTCCGGCCCTTTTTGCTTCTTGTTCAACCTGACGCGAAATGATTATTTGGGTGTCACATGGATCAGGGCACCCGGAGCAGCGTCTTCCAGCATCCACAGCGAACCATCGGGGCCTTGTGCCACATCGCGGACGCGTTTGCCCACAGCCCAGCGCTCGGCGATTTTGGCGCCGCCCTTACCATCAAGAATGACGCGGGTGAGTGATTGGGTTCCCATGCCGCCGATGAAGCCGTTGCCGTCCCATTGCGGGAAGGTCTGGGTGCCGCGGTAGAACATCAGATTGCCCGGCGCGATCACCGGCACCCAATAGATCGCCGGTTTCGCCAGGTCGGGCCGGGTGTCGGGATTGGGGATCGCAACGCCGTTATAGTTCGGCGCATAACCGACGAGCGGCCAGCCATAATTCTTACCTTTCTCGATCAGATTCAGCTCGTCGCCGCCGCGCGGGCCATGTTCGATTTCCCACAATTCACCGGTGGGCGAAAATGCCATGCCATAGGGCGTGCGGTGACCCACGCTCCAGGTTTCAGCGGGTGTGTTGTTGAGGCCGGGAAAAGTATAGGTGCTCACCACCTTCGCGGTCTTGGCGGCTTCGGTGTCCGCGGGCGGATCGATCAGGGGAATGGTGGCCGCGCCGGTTTTTCCGAAGTTGGGATTGCCGGGAGCGGGTTTGCCGTCCAACGTCAAACGCAGGATCTTACCGACGGGCTGGTCCGGATCCTGTGCGGGTGTGAAGCGCTGGCGGTCGCCAACCGTGAGGAACAGAAACTGGCCGTCCGGTGAGAACGCGACCGCACCGCCTTCCTGGCCGCCCCTGCCCTTGGGCATCTGGCGCCACAGCACCTCGAGGTTTTGCAGTCTGGCCGAGGTGGCGGTGGCGTTCAGAGTCGCGCGTGCCAGTGCCAGGCCGCCGCCATAGTCGCCCGGTTCGGCATACGTGAGATAGATACGCTGGTCGGTGGAGTACGTCGGCGAAACGTAGACGCCCAACATACCGTTCTGCCCCTGCCAATAGACCGGGGGCGTATTGGCGACCATGACCTTCTGTCCCTCCTGGGTCACCAGCCAGACAGGCCCGACCTTCTCAGTGACCAGCATGCGGCCATCCGGCAAGAAGGCCATCCGCCATGGCAGAGTAAAGGTGGTCACCGTGGTCATATTGAAGGGCACGCTCGCTTCGGGCTTCTGACCGCCCGCATTAACCTGGGCCCAGGCCGCTGCCGACGCCAGGGTGAGCAGCAATACCGCTTTTGCCAATTTCATCATTCGTCTCTCCTTGCTTCTCGAGCGCCAAAATTCTAATCGATCTGGGGGCAAGGTTGTGAAGATCACTTGCGGAGACGCAAGTTGGAAGAGTGGGCGGTCATAGACCGCCCCTACAGAGGTTTTCAAAACATCAGAAGGTCAGTCGTATCTGAGCCTGGAAATTCCGCTGGACCGGAGGTCCCGCGAAAGTTGCCGCGCCCTTACCCGCAATCTGACCGAACTGCGTACCGCCGACAATGAAATTGGGCGAGTTCAGCTGCGGGTGATTCAGGATGTTCGTGGCATCCATTCGGAGCGATATCTGTTTTCGCTCCGTCAGCCGGAACGTTTTCTGAATGTTCCCATCCAGGAAGATTGTGCCGAAGGAGTCCAGCGTACGGCTCCCGAGCGTTCCGATTTCTCCAGGTCTCGGATTAACCAGTACATTGACCACCGATGATCCGTCGGCCAACGTAATCGCGCCCGGCGTATTGGCGGGAACTCTCATGGCCAGCGAATTCAGCGTGCAGAATGTGGCGATCGACGAGGCGACCACCGAGCTGTTGGAACACTGGGGATCGGTTTGAGTGACGTACTTGTCTCCGAACATTGTCCCTGTGTTTCCCAGGGGCCCGTCCCATTTGGCGTTGCCTTCCGGGATTTCCCACAACGGGCTCGCCACGACGTAACGCGCATTGCCGTATCGCATCGTTTCGGAGCCGCCGACGCTGACGGGTGTACCTGAGGCCAGGTTCAGGATGAAACTCGTCTGCCATCCTCCGATAAGACGCGCCAGCCAACCGGAGGCACCGGAGAATAAGAGTTTGTTGGGCCCGATCGGCAGTTCGATGGTGCCGTTCGCCCGCAGACTATGCAGGCCGTCGACGCCGCGAACGCGGTCCAGGTCCCGCATTAACGGATCCGTATACGCGGCCCCGCCAGTGGAGCCCGCATTAGCAAGACCGGGACCTGCGCCCGCTGAAAGCTGCATCGATTTCGCCCAGCTGTAAGTTGTCTGGACGGAGAAACCGAGCGTCGGCCGCAGTGTGTAGGAAGCCTGCAACGCGTGGTAATTGCTTCGCGCGAGATTTCCGACGTACGTGGCGCCGTTCAGTTGAGGATTGGCGGTCAGATAGTTCTCTGGAAAGCAACGCGTTGCTGGAAGTGTCAGGCCGTTGGCAAGGCGATCGCAACCGTTGTGCAGAATCGAAAACGCGGGACCCGGACTCAGACCTGTGATTCCGGAACCGCCCGCAGCAATTGTGCTGGTGATCAATGAGTTTGCCACCGACACAAAATTGCCGTTGGCGAGAGCCGCTCGCGTGGCTGTGCTCTCGCGCAGTTGTGCCGATCCGGTGCTTGTCGTTCCATTCACGACGGGAATCGTGGCCGGAACTCCGCTGAGGCGAATGCCGGCGAACATCTGATCGAACAACGGAGCGTCGCCACCTCTGCGGGTGATCTCGAGAGCCTGGAAAAGTTCCGGGTTGTACATCACGGTGCTCGTGTTGAGGTCCATGCCGCCCAGCGATTTTCGCGCGAGGGTTCCAACGTACCGGACGTCCAGAGTCGAATTGCGCGATATGGAGCGCGTTACCGAAAGCGTCAGGTTCTGGACATACGGATTGGACAGATGTGGATCATAAGCGGCGAAGGAAGCGCCCCTGGCATAGACCGGAGTGGCCAATCCCGGCGCGACGTCGGGCCTCCGCGGCAGGAGCGTGGGGAGATCGCTGAAGTTGATGGCGCGGTTCGCGATGATCGATGCAATGTCCGCATCGTTGACGGTCGCCGTCTGATTCCGTGTATTGCCGGCATCCAATGGTGCGAGGACATCTTCCCGGATCGATATTCGCTGGTACTGGATTGAATAGCCTCCACGCACCGAGGTCTTTCCCGCTCCAAACCACGGAACCTGCCAGGCAAAACCTACTGCCGGACCCAGATTCATTCGATTGTTAGGAATAACGGTCTTACTCGCATTGGTGGTCCCCGGTCCGACAAACTCGAGCGATGTCAGCGTTGACGGGTCGCATGTCGATACCGGAAGCAACGCGGACTGTCTCACGCCGGGCTTGCAATCCAACGGTATTGCGCCCGGAGCCAGCGCGCCTGCGTTTCCGTAATTTGTGAGATACAGATTTCCCGGCTGCAGCCAACTGTCGAACATCTTTCCTCCGGCGCCACGGCTGGCGCCGAACATTCCGTCTCCGAGATCGGAAGTTGCCACCGTCAAGCCGGACTTGACATATGGAGGCGAGTAATACTCATAGCGCACACCCAGGTTCAATGTGACGCTGTTTGAGATTTTGTAGTCGTCCTTCGCGAAGAACGCATAGTCGGTCGATACCGTTGACCGGTAGCGGTTATTCCGCGTGGTGATGTCCTGCCAGCCGGCGATGCCCGCATCCTTGTCCGTCTGACTCTCAATCCAATATGGCGTGTTGAGGGCGCCTACGGACTCCGTCAGTAAATAGGCCAGGTTGGTCGCGAGAGTCCGCGAGTTAGCCCGGAAAATGTTTCCGTTCGTTGCGTAGTTTTGGTTTGCAGGCAACTGCGTTGCCCCTAATTGAGGAGTGCCGGTGCCTGCCGTTTCAGTTGCGAGGGGGCTCTGCGTGGCCGTGCCGCCGAGGTTACCGTAGGGTGCGTTGACATATGGTTGAAACGCGTATCCGTTCGTTCGCGGAAACCGAAGGTCGCCGCCGAACTTGAACACGTGTTTCCCGTGAGTCCAACTGATGTTGTCCGCAAATTGGAACAGAGGATCGTCCAACAGGTTTGGAATGATAACGGCGCAATTCAAGCGCGCACCCATCGGGCCGTTGTCGAATACAAGTTCGGTGGGGCCGGCTCCATTGACCGCACACCCGGCTCCGAGAGGGAATGCCGCGCGGACGAGTACAGGGTACTTGGTGTTTCCTCCGGGTCTCACGCCTCCTTCTCCCAGGAACTGACGCGCCTGGTCGCGGAGGGCACTGTCCTCCATTTCCCAGGGTGGAATCTGCGAACCTTTGTTGGTGCGGTATCCGAAGCGCGCTTCGTTGAGCAGGTTGGCGCTCAGTGTCGATGTGACGCCAACGTTGACGATCTGCGGCCGGCGATAAGAGAGCCCCTGAACTCCGTCGGGCCACTCGCCGGGCAGAACGATGTTATCGTCCATCTGCGTGCTCCAGCTTCCGTTGATGCGGTGGTTCTGGAGATTGTGATCGATCTTGATATTGAACTGTTTGCGATTGGAATACGGGTCATTTCCGATCAACGTTTCGTTGTAAAAAGTAGGATCGCCGATTCTGCGCGTCCGAAGCCACTGGTGCACTCCCATGGTCAGGCCATCGCCATTGGTCTGGAAAAAGTTGTTCGGCTCCGGCATTCCAGCCAGTATTTTGGCGAAGTATCCGTTGCGGTTAAACACCGTCGGCCGCTTTGGATCCCAGGACCCTCCGTTTGGAAACATCGCAAATCCGGTAAACGGATTGCCGACGCTATCGACGCCGCCCGGGCAATCCGATGGCGTGAACGGACTTCCGTCCGTTTTCACATTTCCAAACACGCTGAAACAAACCAAACGTCCGGTGTACGGCGTACCATCCGGCCAGGAAGGCGGCCGAAGTGGCTTGCCTGCGAAATCGACGGAGACGATGGTCGGATTGGCATTTGCCGCAGCCGTGGCGAAGCTGGTGGGGTTATTGAGCGGGTCCGCACTTCGGCCGACCCATCCTTCCCAGAAGCGAAAAATACCCTGCCGCGCTTCCTTAGTGAGTACGTGAGCATTAATGGTTTGGCGCAAATAGGAAATGTTCTGGTCCCACAACGCAAAGAAGAACGTTTTGTTCTTCACAATGGGCCCACCGTAGCTCAGCGTGTATTCATGAGTGTTTCTCCAGTCCGGTTTGAGAGGAGACCACGCGCCGGTTCGTGGATCGACTTGTCTGTTGTTGTTCCAGGTGTTCGCGTTTAAAGAGCTGTTCTGAACGTTCCAAACGGCGGCGCCGTTGAATGTGTTGGTTCCCGATCGAGTCTGAACCTGGATTTGAGAGTTGCCTCGTCCCAGTTCCGCATCGACAGGCGACAGGATGAGCCGGATTTCCCCAACCAGATCGGGGTTGATGGTGGTCGCAGACATGACGCCCAGGCCGCCACCATGCGGAATGGCTACGCCGCCCGTGACATCGCCTGCGGCCGAGAATCGCGTATCGTTCTGAGTCAGGCCGTCACGCGACACACTGATGGAGTCCAGCCCCAGACCGTTAACCGTAGCGAGCTGCGGGCCGAAAAGGCCGCCTCCCCCCGCCGCGCTCAGGCGCAGGCCGGGCAGAACATTCAGAAGGTTGAGCACATTGTTTCCCACCATCGGGAGACTGTTGATTCGGGATTCGTTCAGAACATCTCCGACGGACGGAGAACTCGTGGCGATGGCGGTCAGCGCGTCGGCCGTCACCTCGACCACTGTTTGCGCCGTGCTCACCTGCAACTGGAAGTTCTGCCGCACCGCGATCGGTCCGAGGTCGATGTTCGTGAACGTCGCCGTCTGAAATCCCGGAAGCGAGGCGCTGACCGAATATGAGCGTCCGGGCTGAAGGCTCGGAAACGAATATGCGCCGGCCTCATTCGTGATCGTCATCGTCGAGACGCCCGTCTCCGTGTTTGTCGCCGTAATCGTAACCCCCGGAATCAGCGCTCCAGATGCATCTGTTACGCTGCCGCCTAACCGGGCGCTCTGGGAAAATGCCGCGCTGGCCGCGAGTAGGATAAGGAAAACCGCTCCTGTCACTTGTCTGTGCATTGTGAGTCACTCCTCATTGGTGGAAGAACGACGCGTCACACGTCAGCGTCACCCTTCGGTCAAAAACTGTTCGTCCGCGAAAATTGGCGCGAAGTTATATCAGCGAGTAAACAGTGTCTAGGAAATTTATGCGGAACCGGCAAGATGGGAAGAAGCACAGGCGGAGGATTTAGAATTTCACGAATGGCTCATATCGCAAAAGAGATGAAATTTGTCGCCACTCCAGAGAAGGGGAATGTCTCCGCATTGCTGATCCGGCCTGACAATGCCACGCACCTGCTAGTCCTGGGGCACGGCGCCGGCACGAATATGCGTCATGCCACTCTGCAAACGATTGCGGATCGGATGGCCGATGCGGATATCGCAACTTTCCGCTACAACTTTCCTTACACCGAACACGGCACAGGACGCGATTCGAAAGACACTTGCACGGCAACCGTTCGTTCGGCGGTGGCTGCAGCACATCGCGCATCGGCAGATCTGCCGCTTTTAGCTGGAGGCCACTCTTTCGGCGGTCGCATGACATCGACTGCAGCTTCGGAGGCGCCGCTGGACGGTGTGCGTGGGCTGGTGTTCTTTTCCTTCCCGTTGCATCAGCCCGGACAACCGGACACGAAACGCGCTGAGCACCTGAGCGCGGTTACTGTCCCCATGTTGTTTCTCAGCGGTACGCGCGATGAGTTCGCTGTGCCGGAGCTGTTACAAGGCGTTGTCAGGAAACTGGGCAAGAGCGCGACACTGCACGCGCTGGACACCGCCGACCATGGGTTCCGCACACTCAAGAAAGCTCGCAAGAGCGGTGAAGACGTCTTCGACGAGATGGCTCGAGTCGTTCGAGAGTGGGCGGTCATAGACCGTCCCGACAGAAAATAACTCACTACTTTGAAGAGCGGGGATTCCGGGCATAGAATCCGCGACATGAAAAAGACACTTCTTTTTGCGTTGTTACTTGTGTGCTGTTTGTCCGTGTTCGCTCAGGCTCCTCCTGCGCGTGGCCGCGGAGGCGCAGGAAACGCGCCGGCTGCGCCGGCATACGAGGTTCGGCCCGATGCAACGGTGATGTTCCGGCTCCGCGCGCCCGAGGCCACGGCCGTTCAAGTGACCGGGGACTTCGGTGACGCGACACCGATGACGAAGGGTCAGGATGGCTTCTGGACCGCTATGGTCGGTCCGCTTCGTCCCGCCATTTATAACTACGCGTTCACCGTGAACGGCGTGCGCACTCTTGACCCGGCCAATCCGTGGACGGGAACCGCCGACCGGACGCCAGGGGCCTCGCAGTTTGAAGTGAAAGCGGCAGCGCCCGCCCCGTACGATGTGCAAGCGACTTCTCATGGCGCTCTGCACATCCATTACTACAATTCGAAGAAGTTCGGCGGAGCGCTGCGGATGGTGTACGTGTACACGCCTCCCGGATATGAAACATCGTCGACCCGCTATCCCACGCTTTACCTGATGCACGGCGCGGGCGGCAACGAGTCCAGCTGGGTGACCGGCGGTCGCGCGAATCTGATTCTCGACAACCTGATCGCGCAGGGAAAAGCCAGGCCGATGATTGTCGTGATGCCTTATGGCCGGGCCGGACAATCCACCACGATCGGTCCTCCTGCGGCGGCTTCGCCGGCGGACCCGAACGCTCCCGTCTTTCCGAACGATGTCGTCGAGGACGTCGTGCCGTTCGTCGACAAGACTTTTCGCACTGCCTCCGGCGCTGATAACCGCGCGATCGCGGGGCTCTCGATGGGCGGTAACCAGACTCTGAACATCGGCCTCAACAACCTCGATACCTTTCACTACATCGGCGCATTCAGTCCGGTGATTTTCAATCAGACCGTCGAAAAGGATCATGCGCCGGCGTTTACGGATGTCGCGGCGACCAACAAGAAACTGAAAGTCTTCTACATCTACTGTGGCGATACGGACACGCTGTTTGCGTCCAACAAGAGCTTCCACGACCTTCTGGATCAAAAGAAGATCCGGCACAACTTCGTCGAGACGAAAGAAGGACACGTGTGGCGCAACTGGCGGGATTATCTGGCGGACTTTGCCCCCCGGTTGTTTCGGTAATTCGGGGCCCGAATTAGTGAGGTATCTGTTACGAAGAAGTGCGCTGATCCTGTTTGTCGCGATTGCGGATCCCTTTGAATCGCACGCTGGGGCCCGAGGCGTCGTCCGGCGGTGCGGCACACTTTGTTCAGATTCAAACCGATAGTGCGCCATATGTAACCGGCGTGTCCGCCGGGGTGTTGCTTCGAGATCGCCTTCACCTCGCATTCGGCGCGGTGTATATGCCGGTGTCGTACACGTGGAGCGCGGCGACCTGCTGTCCGGTTTCCAGGGCGGTAGCGCATACGCGGGGGACTTCCTGGGAATTTCCATTACTGGGCCACTATCGCTGGGGAAGTGGAGATCTTCGCCCGCTTTCAGGGGGAGGTTTCGTTCTCTATAACAGGACTAGCGGAGCAAACAAGCAGTCGCTCGCTCCGGTCGTGAGTGGCGGAGTCGAGTGGTCCAGAGGTCTGATGGCGATTCGTCCGGAGCTTCGCTATGTGCACTTTCCCTACCGATATGTAGGCATCGGCATTGACCGACCGCCGAACCAGTTTCAGCTTCTGATCGGTGTGGGATTCCGAAAGCAGCGTGGCTAGCGCCTCGAGCGCTCCTCAACAATATCCGCCAGCGTGACTTGCATGAACAGCTGAGCGAGAATGCGTCGGTAAACGCTTTAAGTCGTCTGCCCTAACTCGAATGCTTACGGTCGAGAGGCACTCGGGCGTGAATCGTCGTTCCGACGTTGGGCTGTGAGTCGATGAGCAATGTTCCATTCACGAGTTTCAGCCGCTCCTGCATGCTGATGAGGCCCAGTCCGGTGCCCATTGCCGCGTCGGGTTTAAAGCCGGCTCCTGAATCGCGTACGGTGAGAGAAACTCCCTCGGATGCTCCGCGCACTTCAACGTCGAAGTGACGCACCTTGCTATGCTTCACCGCGTTGTGCAGGGCTTCCTGCAGGACCCGGAACAGACATAGTGAAATATCCTGAGCCACCGTTTCCGGGGCGCCACCGTGGGAGAAGTTGATTTCTACTTTCTGTTGCGTGGATAGTTCCGAGCAGAACCCTCGCATTGCTTTGATCATGCCGAGATGGCGGAGCCTGGCAGAGTGCAACTCGTGCGAAAGGTTTTGAACGCTTTTGGCGATATCGCGGATTTGAGTACGCACTCCATCTATCCGGCGGGACACGTCACTCTTCGAGGCCGCGGAGGCCGCTTGCAACTCGTCGAGTGTTATTACCGCCAGTGCGAGTCGCTGGCCGATGTCGTCGTGCAGTTCCCGCGCGATCCGGGCGCGTTCGGTCTCCTGCGCCCCGATCAACCTGCGGCTCAGACTCGATAAGGTCTCTTCGGCCAGCTTTCGCTCCGTGATGTCGGCAATCATGCCGATCGTACGTTCCATCTCGCCGTTGGCATCAAAGAATGCGTACCCATTCTTCTCCAGCCAGACTACGGGGCCATCCTCTCGCAAGAGACGGTACTGGACTCGATAGATCGGGTTCTCCGGACTGCAGGAACGAGTGGCGGCATCAACTTTGGCGCGGTCATCCGGATGGACCGAATCCATCATCTGATGGCACGTGGTTTCCGTTGGCTCGCGGGACAAGCCGAGAATGTGAGTAAAATCCGCGGACCTTACGATCAAATCCGATGCGCGGTCCCATTCAAACGCGTACATCCGGCCGGCCTTAGCCGCCAGACGCAATCGCTCCTCGCTTTCCTGCAATGCCTGCTGGGCGCGCCTGCGCTCGTGGACGTCCTGGAGTGTCCCGCGAAGCCCGATGATGCGCCCGGCGTCGTCGCGCTGGGTTTCGCCGCGGGCAATGACCCACCTGGTGGCGCCGTCGGCCCGGATCATCTCCAGATCGAGCTCGTATTGCGCTCCGGTGTGCAGGGCCTGTTCAACCGCTTGACGCAGCCGTTTCCAGCTCTCAGGCGTGTAGAGCTGAGCCTGCTCTTTGTAGCTGACCGGCGGCAGCCTGCGATCGCGGCCAAGGATCCGATAAAGCTCGTCCGACCACAGGACCGTATCGGTCGCGGGGTCCCACCGCCAACTGCCCACCGCAGCCAGTCGCTGCGCCTCATCGAGTTCGCGGTCCTTTCGATGCAGGTTTTCTACGGCGGCGGTTTTGCGTTCTGTGATGTCCACTGCGATACCAAGCATCCGCTCAGCAAGGCCACTGGATGAGTAATGGAACGTTCCCTCGCCGGCGACCCACCGTACGGCCCCATCGGACCGAACGACGCGGAACTCCGCAGCGTACGGCGAGTGACCTTCCATTGCGCGATCGACGGCCTTTCGAACCATCTCCTGATCTTCAGGGTGCACGCTGCGAAAGAAGTCTTCAACGTGTGCAATGGAAGCAGAAGACTGGATGCCGAGCATGCTTCTCAGATCGCCGAACCAGCAATTCCTGCCGCTCCTGATATCCCAGTCCCATCCCACGGCCTTGCCGGCTTGCAGGGCAACGTAGAGCAAGGGGTTCGCAGAAGCGCGTTCCATCTGCCTCACGACTTGTTCCGTGATGTCTGTCACCGTGCCGGTAATTCGTAATATCGCGCCGTTTTTGTCGAACTGGGCGCAGCCATCCGTCTCCACCCAAACCTCGCCACGCTCCGGATGGGCTACGCGGTGGCTGATTTGAGTGACGGACCTTTCGGGTGTAAGGGCGGCAAATGTGGTCTCGAGTCGCGCGGCGTCCACCGGATGGACGTTCGGGACGATTGCATATCCCGTACCGTGTGCTCCATCCAGGACTCCAAGAGAATGGACGCACCTTCCACGAAGCACGCTCACACGGGTGGCGGCATCCCACTCGTAGAAAACCGTATTCGTTCCATCCTCGAGCTTGATCTGTGCCGGGGCAGCCTTTGAACCCGACCCGGTGCGCGGTCTGTCCATAACTATCGATGCATTCTATACCGGCAGCCGACCGCGGAGATGGTGTTGTTTCAGCGAAGAGACAACTGTATTCTGGCTGCGTTGTGAAATCGCCTCACCCCGACCCGAAGTTTCCCGAAAACAAGCCGAGAGTGCTCATAGCCGACGATCATGCCCCGGTTTTGGACGCCGTTTCCAACCTCCTCGCGGGCAGTTTCGATGTCGTTGGCGCGGTCACTGACGGCCGGCGCGCTCTGGATGAGGCGCTTCGGATGGACCCGGACGTGGTCGTGCTTGATATCTCGATGCCGGAACTGGACGGGTTTCAGACGCTCGAGGAAATGCGGCGATTCGGGTCGCGGGCAAAAGTTGTGTTCCTGTCGATGCATGAAGGAGAGGAATACGTCGAAGCTGCCATCCATGCAGGCGCTCGCGGCTTCGTGCCGAAGTCGCGATTGCCGGAAATCTCGAACGCATTACAACACGTGCTTGCCGGCCGGTTATTCCTGCCTTCGCTATCGCCGCTTACGGCCATCCCCGGCGTTCGGCACGCCATGCAGTTGTACACCGATGAGGGCCTGCGGCTGGATGATCTTGGAGCGTTCACTGGTACGGCGTTGCGGAAGGGTGAAGTGGTCGCGGTGGCCGGGACCGATGCGACGCGCGACGGCCTCGCCTGTCGGCTGAGTGAGCGCGGTTTTAACGTCGCCTCGCTCATGGATCAGGGCCGCTACGTCCCGCTGAACGCTGAAGATCTCCTGGCGCGGATTATGCCTGACGGACGGCCGGACGAGAGCCGGCTTGCGGAACTCGGCGAGCGTCTCGAACGCGCGCGGCTTGCAGCAGCTACGGGGCCGGAGACGCGAATATCGATTTTCGGAGAAATGGTCGTTCTGCTCTTCCAGAACGGAAATCCCGAGGCCGCGATCGATCTCGAGCGCATATGGCACGGTTTTCTGAGTACCGGTCAGGTCTCACGCCACATTTTCACATTGTGCGGATATCACTCCGCCTGCTTCGAAGACAATGCACACCCGGTTCTCTTCTCGAACGTTTGCGCGCAGCACGATTCGGTGATTCACTCCCGGCATTCGATCTGACGGCGAAGCGTCGTCGCAGTTCTCGCTCACTTACAAGAGGTGACCAGTGGGTCGCACAGCAAAGTCCCGCGAAGGACAATCATTGCGACGGTAAAGTAAATGACAAGGCCGGTCACATCGACGAGCGTCGCAACAAACGGTGCAGATGACGTCGCCGGGTCGAATCCCAGGCGTCGCAGAACAAAAGGCAGTAAAGAGCCGACGATCGTTCCCCAAAGTACAATCCCGATCAGGGCCAAACCTACGGTGATCGCAACTAATGTCGAATGGGGTCCATAGATGTCTGAGAAGGCGGACCAAATCGAGATGCGCAGGAAGCCGATGGTACCGAGAATTGCGCCGAGAGTCAGGCCTGCCAGGACTTCCCGTCGAATGACGCGCCACCAGTCTGTAATGCCAACCTCGCCAAGAGCGAGCGCGCGGATGACAAGCGTGGCGGCCTGCGATCCGGAGTTTCCTCCGCTGGAGATGATCAAGGGAACGAACAGTGCCAGCACGACGGCCCGTGAGATTTCCTCCTCGAATACTCCCATCGCTGTGGCTGTGAGCATCTCGCCAAGGAACAGTGCCGTCAGCCATCCGGCCCGCTTGCGGATCAGGCTTCCGAATCCAATTCGCATGTAGGGCTCATCGAATGCTTCCGATCCACCGATGCGTTGGATTTCTTTTGTGGCGGCCGCTTCAGCGACGTCGAGGACGTCGTCAATCGTGACGATTCCGATAAGCACGCCAGAGGTGTCGGTGACCGGCAGGGCCGAGCGATCGTACTGCCTGAACACGGCAACCGCGGCATCCTGATTGTCCGTGGCCTTCAACGCGACGAATCGGCGGTCCATGAGATCAGCGACACGATTCTCCGTTGATGTCAGGAGTAATTCGCGAATGCGGATGTCATCGATCAGCAAGCCTTGTTCGTCCACTACGTAAACGACATTGAGCGTCTCGCTGTCCTGGCCGTGGGTCCGGATGTAATCGAGCACCTGCTTAATCGTCCAATCTTCATTGATGCTGATGTAATGCGGAGTCATCAGCCGGCCAATCGAGTCTTCCGGATAGCCAAGAAGTGTCAACGCGACCGATCGTTCTGGCGGCGTCAACAGCGCGAGGAGCTGCCGTGTCACCGATGCCGGCAATTCCTCCAGGAACATCGTTCGATCGTCGGGAGCCATGCTGTTCAGCAGCGCCGCCACGTCTTCCCGGGCCATGGCTTTCAGAAGCGTGTCCTGCTGCTCGCGGGATAAGTAGGCGAAGACCGCCGCCGCGTCTTTGCGCTGCAGAATGCGGAAGACGATAACCTGATCCTCGATACCGAGTTCCGTTAGCGCGCCCGCCAAATCACTGGCATGACGATTGCGGACCAGGTCTCGCAGCCGCGAATAATCACGAGCATTTACTGCGGCTGCCAATTCATCTGCTGGACGAGCGACGCTTCGAATGACCGAGATCGCTTCGTCGCGCTGCGAACCTGAGAGTTTTTCTTCCATTTGTGTAAGAGCTGCGCGAACGACATCGTGATGATGCACATGCGGACCGACGGCTTTGACGACGTCAAGCCAGACACGGTGAATCAAATCGAGATCGTTGGGTGTAAGGGAAGGCGGATGAGCACCGAGGTGATACGCGTCGGTTCTTCCGCTGTCACGGTGGATCAGAAGGCGAAGATGCTGGTCTTTGGGTTTGTCGGCCCGCTCCCATGCTTCGCCCAAAAGACGGCCCTGGTCATCAGCCGACAGACTTGATGATTCGCCGACGTGTACTTCCGACGAATGCAAGCGCAGTGCAACAGCAATGATTCCTTCCACGACGTCAGGTGCAGGCACTATAAGGAATCGAACAGGCCTGCCATGCCGTTCCGTTACCAAAGCAACCTTCGCGAATAGACGTCGTTCCTCGCGCGTTGACGTGAGTCCGCCTCCCGTTTCCTCATCGACATCGATACCCAACAGGCGAACAGTAACTACGACCACATCACGATCGCCTGCATCCCGAAGCGCAGCGACGACGTGAGCGAGTGAATGCGGATGGCGGACGCATATCAGAACGTTGTCGGGACGGACTTGCACCTGTCCCAGGGAAATATCGGGTGAAGTCGAGAGTTCGAATGGTTCTTCCTCTTCCGAGATCGTCGGGCCGGCCCCCTGCCGGCCGGCTGCCATGACAATTCCCAACCCGCCGATCAGGCCCACCGCCGCAATTGAAGGAATATCCAGCCGCAATAACATCGAGAGCGCAGATAGAGCCACGACAAGGCCCACCGTGATTAATCCGACAGGAAACTCGCGTCCCCGCAGCGGGAAATTCACTGGCGTGGCAAAAGCCGGTGGTTCGCGCTGGATCTGACGCAGACGAAGAACGACCGCAATCTTCAATAAGAGGGTGATTGCGATCGAGATTCCGTAAGCGCGGCTCAGCCACGCCACCTGTGCTCCGCTTGCAAATGTCACAAGAATTGCTGCGGCCGCAGCAACATTGATGGCGCTTGTCGGTCGGTGCGAGAGCCGCTTTAGTAACTGTTCCGTATCTTCAAGTGCTGCGTGTGCTGCGGGCAAAAGAATAAGGATAGTTGCGATGGGTACGAGGACGACCATCACTCCAATCACCCAGGCCGGCAGTTCCAAATGTTGTGACAGACCTGAAAGCGGCGTACTTGCCCAAATGCCCGCCTGGCCTGGAGGCACCACTGCCACGAACGAAAATGCGGAGACTGCAGTGATAACAAAGACGAGTGCCACGACGAGGAGACTGGTTCGTCGCAAAGCCTGCAGCCGCGGCGGCGCAAACTCGTGCGCGGCCCGAGCCAGGGCGTCCCCGCCGCCTAATACAGGTAAGACAAGAGCGAAACCGGTAAGTAACCAGAGGATCTGATCGAGTACAGAAAGCGTTGCGATTCTTTGAAGATCGACCAAAGGGGACGCAATACGTATGCCGTCCTGTCGACTCCACGTGATTGCCGCCAGCACGATCAAGCTGACAATCACGCCGACGCCAAACCAAATACCTTTTGCAATCGTCGGGGAAGGCAGCAGAAAGCCAAGCCTGTAGCGGCTCCATAACAGCCCGATCAGGATGGTCGCTCCAACGACGACGAGTTCCTGAACCGTCAGCCGAGCCGTCACACTCCACTCCGCCATCCATGCGCCACCGAGGCTGACGGCGTATTGCCCGCAGAGTACACACGCTGTCGCGACGAGAAGGAGCCTCTCCGTCAGCACAGCCGCTGCCGTGATACTTGCGGCGCGCGGGCCGTAAGCGCGTTCGGCGCGCCCAATCAGACCGCCAGGTATGAAGAAGGCCCAGCTTTCAATGTCGATCATCCGAACCAGTGCGCTCAACGCGCAAGCGATCAGGATGAACCAGGGCGCCGACTCCCCGATAAATGATCGCGCAATGCCGGCCGCGAAAAAGGCGGCAATCCCCAACTCCGCCAGCGCCAGGGCTGCCGCCTTGGACACCGACATGAACGACAATAACGCCGTCGCTGATAAAACAACGCGTACCCGTCTACTCGGTTTGGAAGGTGGGGCGGTTAAGCTCATCAATGATCGCCTGCGCCAGGCCGCAAATTATCTCTTCGGCAAGCTTGATGCCTACGCTCTCAGATCATAACAAAGCAGCCGCGGACCGGTTCCCCGCACGAGGTCCCGCGTGTTCTGCGACACATACAGCAGGCCACGGCTGAGTACGGGAAGGGCCCAGGATTCTCGGGCCGCGAAAAGCCAGGCTCTGGAGATTTGCTTATAGCCTTTGGGTGTGAGGTCCATCCACAGCAGGTGCCCGAATTCCCCGAGGCAGAGGAACGATCCGTCGACAGCGAGTAACGATCCTCGATAGGTTCCCATCACTTGTTCTCGCGTTCCGACGGTCTCCATCCATTCCGGCGTCTCACGCCATACGACTTTTCCGGTTGCAACGTCCACACAGGCGAGAGAGGCGTCCGGTTCGTTTCGTCCATCGAATCCGTACAAGTACCCATCGCGGTAGACCGGCGTATTGAAATGCAGACCAAATTCCTGTGTCGTCCAGACCACTCTATGCGTGAAGTCCGGCCGCACTTCCACGAGTGCCCCTCCGGTGCGATAGCTCGCGGAGATGAACACTTTGTTGCCGAAAACTACCGGGCAAGACGCATTGACTGACTCGAAGCTGCGGCTCCGCCATGGAAACGCGAAGTCTACTCGACCTGTTGCCGGATCGATCGATAGCAAGCCGCCAGCCGGAGGATTGGATTCCCCGCCTCCGAACACAAAGACGCGGCGCTTTCCATGCACGACAGCCGGAACAGGCGAGGCGTAGCTTGGCCCCCACTCCTTGCCCGCGCGCCATACTTCGCGACCGGTCGTTTTGTCGAATGCGGCCACGGTCGGCCCGCCCGGCGCGCCCACGTTGACAATCAGAAGCTGGGCTTCAACGAGCGGCGTTGAAGCTACACCAAAGAAGTCCTGCCGTACCTTGTAATCCGCGCGTAGATCACGCTTCCATACGACCTTTCCTGACGCAAGATCCAGGCAATGCAACTTTCCTTCGGCACCCAGCGTGTATACCCGCTCGCCGTCGATGACGGGGCTCGAACGCGGGCCGTTGTTGTACCCATAACGATCTTCGAAAACGGTTGGATACTGAAATCGCCATCGGCGCGCTCCCGTCTCCGAATGCAAACACTCGATGATTTCTTCGTCCCCGACTCGATGCGCAAACACCAATCGCTCGCCGACGATGCCGGGAGAGGTGTATCCGGTTCCCTTGGCGAACTCCCAAACCAGCGGAGGGGGCAGCTTCCGGCTTAGCTTCGTTTCGGTGGAAACGGCGTTGAACGAGGGCCCCAGAAAAGACGGCCAGTCGCTGGTAACGGCATCCTTCGCCAGCGGCTTCGGCGCGCGCTGAGCAAGTGACGTTCTGATGGCGAGCGCAGGTGCGGTGAGCGCCGCAAACATCGAACGTCGTGAGATTAACGACATGGTCCGGCATCCTAGCACATTGCTCGGACCGTGGGGTCTGACCCTGAAGTGAAGTGCGCGCTGCTAGCCTGGACTATTGGGAGGCGACATCTAATCTGCGCGTTGAGTTACGCGAGTTTGGGTCGAACTGAGAAAAGTTGTAATTCTCCTGCGGAAGGAGCCGGCTGGTCCGAAGGCCGATCACCGTTCCCAGTTTCCTTCGCCGGCACTCCTGGAAAACTTCCCGGCACACCAAACAAATCTTCAATTCGACATCCATTAAAGTCCGGAAATTTGGATGTGAGATCGTCCCGTCCTGGCGTATATTCGCCCCCAACAACCCCACAACCGCATCCACGAAGATACGGGGGAAGCACGCGAGAGGAGATCATCCATGACGCGACCCTATCGTTGGGCCGGCATTTGCCTGGCCTTTTGGTTCACTGTGACAACGGCGACCGGCCAGATCAGTTCGACAGCGCCGCTCTCAGGATCCGTATCCGATCCTTCCGGCGCTCTAATTCCCGGAGCGTCTGTTCTCGTGACGAACAATGCGACGAGCGCGCGGTTTGAAACGATCACGATCGAGAACGGAACGTTTACCGTCCCGGCGCTGACGCCAGGTGTTTATACGGTGACGGTGTCGTTGCCGAGTTTCAAACAGGCAATCATTCCGGATGTCCGGATCAATGCCGGAACGCCCGCGAATGTTCGCGTCGTGCTTCAGGTTGGAGCGGTCACGGAATCCATCACGGTGGAAGCAGGCACGGAACTCCTGCAGACACAGACGGCAACCGTTTCCACCACCGTGGACATGCGCCAGGTTCTGAGCCTGCCGGTTTCGCGCGACGGCCTTGCCATGGTGACGCTGCTCGCCGGCATCAACTCCACCGGCGATTTTCGCGCCAGCCGCGTCAACGGTCTTTCGCGTGAGGCGATCAACATCACGATCGACGGCGTGAATACGCAGGAGTATTTGAAGGACACCGACTTTTTCAGCTATGTGAGCCCCCGCACCGACGCGCTGGAAGAAGTCACCGTATCGACCGCTGCCGCCGGCGCGGACGCGACGGGTCAGGGAGCCGTCCATGTGAAGATGGTGACGCGCCAGGGCTCGAATCAGTTTCATGGCGGAGTCTACGAGTTCCATCGAAACGCCGCGCTGAATTCCAACAGCTGGTTCAACAATCGTGATCTCGCAACGGTGAATGGAAAAGCGCCACGGCCGCGGCAAATCCAGAATCAATACGGATTCAAGCTGGGCGGGCCGATCATTCGCGATCGCGCATTCTTCTTCGTCAACTATGAAGAAAGCCGCGTTCCCAGTCAGATTGCCCGTACGCGCCTGGTCCTGACGCCTGAAGCACAGGCCGGCGTCTTCCGGTACACGGCAAATGCGAATAACCCTGTAAACCTGCTGCAGCTCGCCGCTCAGAATGGCCACACGGCAACCGTCGATCCGGTCATCGGAAAGCTTCTGCAGGATATCCGGACAGCAGCCGACGGCGTCGGCGGCCTCACGCAGGAGCCGGAGCCGACCCTTCAACGATTGAGATTATTGAATCGGGCCGAATCCAAGAACCGCTTCCCGACGTTCCGCTTCGACGTCAATGTGACGGACCGGCACCACGTGGAAACCTCGTACTGGTACCAGAGGTTCAACAGTTTTCCGGATACGACGAACAGCATCGATCCCGCATTCCCGGGATTCCCCAACACCGGCGGGCAAAGCTCCGATCGTTACACCTACTCGCTCGCGCTGCGCTCAACCCTCACTCCGCGGCTTGTCAATGAAGCGCGCATCGGATTGAGCGGCGGCACCGTCCGGTTCAGGCCCGAAGTCAGCAAGGCTCAGTTCGTCGGGGACGTCGCCAACCAGGCCGGTTTTAACCTCCAGATCAGCGCTGCAGGTATCGCCAACGCCACAACCTCCGCGACGGCCAGCCGGCGGAATACGCCGAACCGAACAATCAGCGACACGCTGAATTGGCAGAAGGACACGCACAACCTCAGTATGGGCGGGACGTTTACGCAATCGAATTCCTACCAGGTCGCCGTAACGGCCGTGCCGCAGATTTCGTTCGGCGTGGACACCAATGACCCGGCCGTTGCGATGTTCACGACGGCGAACTTTACGGGCGCATCGACAACGGATCTGACAAGGGCTCGAAATATCTACGCAGTCCTGACCGGACGCGTGACAGCGATCACCGGCAACGCAACCGTCGATGAAAAGACAGGCGAGTTCTCGTATCTTGCAGACGACATCGATCGAGGACGGCAGCGCGAACTCGGCCTTTTCGTTTCGGATTCCTGGCGCGCAAGATCGAACCTGACACTCAACTACGGCCTTCGCTGGGAAGTTCAGTCACCCTATATCGCCCAGAACAACCGGTATTCACAAACCACCATCGAGGGACTCTACGGAGTCTCCGGGCCTGGCAATCTGTTCAAGCCGGGGGTCTTCACCGGAACCAGGACGGCCTTCACGGCGTTGCAACCGGGAGAGCCCGTCTACGACGACGACTGGATGAACCTTGCTCCCAGCGTGGGTTTCGCGTGGACACCGAAAGTAAACGGTGGATGGTTGAAACGGCTGACGGGAGAATCGTTCGTGTTCCGCGGCGGCTATTCGATCGCGTTTATCCGCCGGTCGAATTCGCTATTCAACGAAGGGTACGACGGAAACCCGGGCAATCAGATCACGCTGACTCGAAACGTCACGAACGGAAACCTCGGGACATTGCCGTTGCTTCTGCGCGAACCGCAGCGGCTTGGTCCGGGCACTATCCCGAACAAACCGGAGTTTCCATTCACGACATACGAGGCCACGAACGACGCGAATGTCTTCGTTCCGGATTTCAAGATGCCGTACGTCCAGTCCTATACGCTGGGTGTCCAGCGTCAGTTGGGCAGAGACTCGGTACTCGAAGTTCGATATGTCGGGAACTTCAGCATCAAGAGAAGCGAAACGGTCAACCTGAACGAAGTGAACCTTCTCGAGAACGGCTTCATGGATGAATTCAAAGTCGCCATGGCCAACCTTCAGTCGAACCTCGCCGCGAACCGTGGATCGACGTTCCGGTATGCAGGCCCGGGAACCGGCACGGCGCCGTTGCCGATCCTGCTCGGCTTTCTTACTGGAAGCACCAATGCGGTCGATCCGAACGCGTATACCGCGGCGACATTCAGCAACACGACGCTGGTCAATCGTCTGGCTATCAATAATCCCGTCCCGTACACACTGGCATCCGACATTTACAACGACGCCACACGGCGGCGGAACGGGACCAACGCCGGCATGGCCAGCAACTTCTTCTTCGTCAACCCGGATCTGGACGACGTGAACATGATCCGGAATGGCGGTTACACGCGTTACAACTCGGTTGCTGTGGAATTCCGTAAACGCATGTCGCGGGGATTGGCGATGAACTCCAGCTACGTCTTCTCGAAGACCATGGTCGGCAACTTCCTGTCTCTTCGCCGGAATCGTATCAATGGGGTCTCTGTGACAACTTCCCCCAACATTCCGCAGGTGTGGAAGGCCGACTTCATCTATGACCTTCCGCTTGGAAGTGGACACTGGCTTATGGGAAACGCAGGCGGCACGCTGCAAAAGATTGTCAGCGGCTGGCAGGTCAGCGGCACAAGCCGCATTCAGAGCGGCGATCCGATCGACCTGGGAAATGTCCGTCTTGTCGGCATGACTCGCAAGGATCTTCAGCAGGCTTTGAATCTCCAGTTCGACGATGCAGCCAGGCGCGTGTATTCGATGCCGGAGGACATCCGGGTCAACACGAATCGCGCGAACAACGTGAGCATCACGGGAGTTGGCGGCTACAGCAGCCAGGGCATCCCCGAAGGACGCTACATCGCGCCGGCAAACAGCCGGGACTGCCTCGAGCACTATGACGGCGACTGCGGCGCCTCCAGCGTCGTGGTGTACGGCCCGCGCTTCATCGTGTTCGATCTGGCGGCATCGAAGCGGACAAGAATCACGGAAAAGATCGATTTTGAAATCCGCGCCGAGATGTTCAACGCGTTCAACAACACGAATTTCACCGTGGGTCTCACGAATTTCGCCACGACCTTCGGCCAGGTGACGGCTGCGGATGGCGCGCGAGCGGTGCAGCTGACTGGACGAATCAACTTCTGAATTCGGGGACGGTCCCACTAGTACTACTAGTGTCCGGTTAAGGATTTTCAAAAACTGGGAAAGTCCAAGCTAGCAAAAGAGTAACGAGCGAAAACGGTTTCAAACGATTTGAAAATAATCGCTTCTTCCGCAGGTAAGGCCGGATCAT
>Ga0137465_1000150_pt1 | contig 53391 bp, 35 predicted proteins | sample EasRivERMGT828_2_FD_104906 | JGI IMG/M metagenome (GOLD analysis project Ga0137465, IMG submission 104906) | Soil microbial communities from meander-bound floodplain in the East River, Colorado, USA - East River MetaG ERMGT828_2 | ecosystem: Environmental > Terrestrial > Soil > Floodplain ... | reverse complement strand
TTGCTGGATTTTCATTCGGCAAGGGCAGTCTGCGGAAACACCGATTCCTTCTGGCTCTTACCGCCTGAAGCTGGCCTGTGGGAAGAGATGGTATGGCGAGGAGCACCTGTTCGGCCCCGGTGCCTCGTACAGCGCCATTACCACCGAAATCAAAATTCCAACTCGAACGGCTTACACGATCGATCTCCACCCCAGTAAGGCAGGGACTCTCAGAGAGACAACACTTCGCGCGGAGAAGTTCTGATGGAATTCCGCACAACTACGCCATTGAGGCCCGGGCTTGATATGGGAACGCAATTTCCGCCGGGGATGAACTGGCGAGGCCAAGGCTGGGAAATGGGGGACCCAAAAGGGGCGGCAAACTGCGGCAATCAATTCGGCATTTCGCTGAGCGGTTTTTCCTGCTAGGAAAAGGACCGCATGTTCTGCCGCCCCTTCCATCGTGTCCTTTCCATATGGCTGGCTTCGGCAAGCTTGCCGGTTTCCACAGCCGTGGCGGAGATCCTGCCAGGCACAGTCGTTGCGCAGCCATTCACCCTGCACCGCTGGACAACCGAAAATAACCTCCCGCAGAACACCGTGAACTACTTGGCGCAGACGCCGGATGGCTACTTGTGGGCCGGAACCCGAACCGGTCTGGCGCGCTTTGACGGGGTGCGCTTCACGGTGTTCACACGGGAACTCTTGATGAATGGTCAGGGAGACTTGTCGTGCCGCGACCTGGAGGTGGACGGCAAGGGCCGCCTCTGGATTCGGCTGCCGGACGCTTTGGTCTGCTATCATCAGGGAAGGTTTGAGAGGTTTTCAACCGAATCAGGACCTCTCCAGAGCGACATCCAGACGATGATCGCCAGCCGGGAGAGCGGGCTGTGGATCGGCACGCGAGGTCAGGGATTGAAGCGATTTGAAAATGGGGCCTTTACTCGATTGTACCGCGCGGCGGACGGTTTGGGGACGGACTGGGTGGGTCTTTTGAACGAAGACGGGCAAGGCCGGGTTTGGATTGGCTGCACCGATCGAGATTGGCCGATCGCCCGCTCCTGGCAACGGCTGGATCCAGTCAGCGGTGAACTGGTGAGCCTTTCGGAAGTTCTCGGATTCGCGCTGACCAACATTTGGGACCTTTTCCCGGATCACGACGGGAGGCTGTGGGCGACACTCCCAGGCCAATTGCTCTGCTGGGCCGAAGGCAAACTAACCCGATACGACACCAGTGCGATCTGGAACCACGAGAATCCGGGGCGAATCAAGGAGGATAACACCGGTGCGTTATGGTTGGCCCCGGGCAATGGCACGAAGGCGGTTCGATTTAAGGACGGGCGATGGGATGTGTTTAATCTGGAAAACCAGGGTATAGACCGCGACATCCGCGAGGTCCTTCCGGACCGGGAGGGAAATGTCTGGGTCGGCACCGGCGCTCAAGGTTTGTTGCAAATTCAACCGCAGCGCATAATGTCGCTGTTAACGAAAAGTCCTGGCGGAGGCAACCAGGAAATCCATTCCGTTGCGGCCGGCGCCGGCGACGTTGTCTGGCTGGCGACCGGCAGCAGATTGCTCCGCTTCCAGCACGACGCGGTGGAACATTTTGCGGTCGGTTCAGACGGCCGCGCTCTGACACAGGTTCAGGCCGCGCTCGAAGATCGCTCGGGCCAGGTGTGGGTCAAGTGCCACGGAGGTTTGTTGAAGCTGACCAAGGAAGGGCTGACGCGCGTGCCGGGCGCCGATGCCGGCCGGAGCAATTGGGTCGTGACGGCGCTTCGCGAGGATCGTCGCGGCCGGCTGTGGATTGGATCCGATAGCGGCTTGTTGGAGCATCGCGATGGCACTTTCATTCTCTACACGACTCGCGATGGCCTTTCCGACGACGCCATCTGTGGCATCCGCGATGCACCCGACGGCAGCTTGTGGGTAGGCACACAATCGGGCGAGTTGAATCACCTCAAAGACGGGCGTTTTCACGCCTATTCCACGCGGGACGGTCTGCTGCCGGGCCGCGTTATACCGCTGGCGGTGGAGGAGGATGGCACCATCTGGACGGGCACGCCTACCGGGCTGAACCGAATACGCGCGGGCGAAATTCGTGCCGTCACCGAACGCGAAGGTCTGTTGGACCATGAAACTTACAGCCTGCTGGACGACAAGCGTGGCCATTACTGGGCGCACTGCAACCGCGGCATCTTCCGGGTGCGGCAGGCCGATCTGCACGCCGTCGCCGATGGCCGGCAGCGGCGGCTGCATTGCGTGAGCTACGGCAAGGCGGATGGCATGGCCAGCACCGAAGGCAACGGCGACTACCAACCGAACGCCGCTCGCCTGCCGGATGGCCGGATGTGGTTTCCCATGACGCGTGGTGTCGTCGTGTTCGATCCGGGTGAGGTGATGGAAACTGATGTGCCACCGCCGATCGTCATCGAACAGGTCCAAGCGGATGACGAGGTGATTTACGGGGATGGCGTGGCGCAGCGATGGAGCGCGGCGGTCCCCAACCGCAGCGGCCACGACGCGCAGAAAGTCGCTGCCGCGTCCCAAGCGATGTCCTCCATTCCACGTGCTGCGGCTGGGGACAGCCGCGCCCCGGTGTTGCGGCTTCCGGCGGGCCGGGCTCGCTGGCTGAAGATTCATTACACGGCGAATTCTTTCTTTGATCCTCGGCGAGTGCGATTCCAATACAGGCTTACCGGTCACGACCGCGATTGGCGCAAGATGACCGACGAGCGGGTAGCCTACTATGCGGATCTCAAACCTGGCCACTATCGTTTCCAAGTCAAGGCGGCCAATCCGCACGGTGTCTGGAACGAAACTCCGGCTGTCTTCGAGTTTTCGCTCGCGCCACACTTTTATGAGACCTGGCCCTTCTACATTTTGTGCGTGACGGGGGCAGTGCTGGCGGGATTGGGCGTTCATCATCGGCGCGTGCGAGGGCTGCGGCGCCTCCAGCACCTGGAGCAACAGCGCGCGTTGCTGGACGAGCGCGCCCGCATCGCCCGCGACCTGCACGACGACCTGGGGGCAAACCTCACCGGCATCGCCTTGAAGGCGGACCTGGCTCAGCGTCAACTCCAGGGGCCACAAGCTGTTGGTCAGCTTGCCGAAATCGCCGCCAATACGCGCGCGCTGGTGGATAACATGCGCGGGACCGTGTGGGCGCTGAATCCCAAGCATGACACCCTGGAGGGTCTGGCGCGGTTCCTCGCCCAGCAGGTCGAAGATTTTGTGACCGACGCCGGCTTGCGCTGCCGGCTGGAATTGCCGGGTGAGTTTCCTGGACTCACGGTGCCCTCGCCAGCGCGCTATCACATTCATCTGGTCGTCAAGGAGGGGCTTCACAATGCGGTCAAACATGCCGGCGCGCGGGAGATACGTTTCAGTTTGCAAATGGACGGAAGCGATCTTTGCCTTTGCCTGGCCGACGATGGGCAAGGGTTCGAACTGAATGACTCTCAACTCCCAACCCTCGGCTCTCAACCATCGGGTAATGGGGGCAACGGCTTGCTCAACATGCGCCAACGTGTGGAGAGCCTCGGCGGCCGTTGGGAGCTGGCAAGCGGCTGTGGCCAAGGGACGCGCATCAGCATCCCGACACAGTCGTTTCGGCCAAAATCAACATGAGCATCAAAGTCTCCATTGTGGAGGACAACCAGAGCATTCGTCAAAGCCTGGCGGAAATTCTGGATTCGACGCCCGGCTTTCGGCTTGGCGATGCTTGCGCCACAGGCGAAGAGGCGTTGCAGCGGTTGCTAAACAATCCCGCCGATGTGGTGCTGATGGACATCAATGTGCCGCGGAAGTCAGGCGTCCATTGCGTGCGTGAACTCAAGCCCTGCCTTCCCAAAACCCAGTTCATCATGTTGACCATCGAAGACGACAGCCAACGCGTGTTTGAGTCGTTGCAGGCGGGGGCGACGGGCTATCTGGTAAAAAACGTGCCGCCCGATCGAATTTTCGCCGCCATTGAGGAGGTCCACCAGGGTGGTTCTCCGATGTCCAGCCAGATCGCGCGGATGCTCGTGCAGACGTTTCAGACCAAGCGGCCTTCGTCGGAGCGGAACGAGGAATTAACAGCCCGCGAGAGCGAAATCCTGACCCTGCTCACGCGTGGTTATCGCTCCAAGGAAGTGGCGGATGAATTGGCAATCAGTGTCCAGACAGTGCACACGCATCTGCGCAATATCTACGAGAAGCTCCAAGTGCGTTCGCGGGCCGAAGCGGTAGCGCGCTACCTGGGAGGATGAACGGAAGCGGAGCACGCAGAAAGAGCAATTTCGTTGTCTTAGATCAAAGCTTGGTTCCGGCCTATTCGATTCGCCAATTCAAAATGACTTTCCCCGATTGGCCGGATTGCATCACTTCGAATCCTTTTTCAAACTCACTGTAATGAAACCGATGCGTGATGACGGGGCGAATGTCGAGTCCGCTTTGCAGCATCACGGTCATCTTATACCACGTCTCATACATCTCACGTCCGTAGATGCCTTTTATGGTCAGCATGTTGAAAACGACTTTGTTCCAGTCGATGGCTATGGCTTCGGAAGGAATTCCCAGCAACGCGATTTTTCCGCCGTGGCACATGTTGTCGATCATGTCGCGGAAGGCGGCGGGGTTGCCCGACATTTCCAGGCCCACATCGAAGCCTTCCGTCATCCCCAGTTGCTTCTGCACCTCCCGGAGGTCGCCTTTGCGGATATTGAGCGTGACGGTTGCTCCCATTTCTCGGGCCAGATTGAGGCGATACTCGTTTCGATCCGTGACCACGACGAATCGGGCGCCCGCATGGCGAGCAATCGCAACGGCCATGATCCCGATGGGCCCCGCGCCCGTGATTAACACATCTTCGCCCAGCACTGGAAACGACAGGGCCGTATGGACGGCGTTGCCAAACGGATCGAAAATGGCGGCCACATCACGGTCCACAGATTTGTGGTGAAGCCAGACGTTGGTCATCGGAAGCGCAATGTATTCGGCAAACGCTCCGGTGCGGTTCACACCGATGCCTTGCGTGTCGGCGCACAAATGCCGGCGTCCTGCCATGCAGTTCCGACAACGACCGCAAACCACGTGTCCTTCTCCGCTGACAATATCACCGGCATGAAAGTCCGCGACGTTCGAACCGACTTCGACAATCTCTCCCACGAATTCGTGTCCGACCACCATGGGCACCGGGATGGTCTTCTGCGCCCAGGCATCCCAATGATAGATGTGCAAATCCGTGCCGCAGATGCCGGTCCGATCCACGCGGATGAGCACATCGTTGATGCCAATCTTTGGTTCAGGGACGTCCTCCAGCCACAGGCCCGGTTTGGCTTTGCTTTTGACCAATGCTTTCATGGTTCGGATTGGCAATATAGTAGGTTTGCGTTGGCGACATGCAAGAGAATGAGAGAGCGCCCGCTAACCTGTTCGGCCTTACGCCCGGGTGAAGGCGGCGCTAAAGGTGCCCGAGCAAATATTCATGCATATGCATTAAGAGTTGCTCATGGTTTTGCGCGATTTTCGGTTGCCAGACTTCCCAATTGTTTTTGCCGGACGAGGGGTCTAGACTGCGCCCTCGCTTATGATACGCCTAGTCTCTGTCCTGCTTCGGCGCTGGTGCTTTGGAATCCTCGTCTCGCTTGTTTTATTGCCCATGAAACCACTTGCAGCCGATTCGTTCCCTGACATTTCACAACTGCCATCGCAGCCCGAGCTGCCGAATCCGCTTGTCATGCTCGACGGCACTCCGGTCAAAACCCGGAAGCAATGGGTCAACAAACGCCGGCCCGAATTGAAGGCGCTTTTCGAGCATTACATGTATGGGCACGCTCCGCCAGCGCCTGCCAAGATGCGCTTTGCCGTGGATCGTGTGGACAAAAATTTCCTTGGCGGTAAGGCGACGAAAAAGGAGGTCACGATCCATTTGGGGCCTCCCAGCGCGCCGCGCATTCAACTGCTGATGGTCGTGCCCAATGAGCGCAGCAAACCCGCGCCCGCGTTTGTGGGGCTTAATTTCTGCGGCAACCACACACTGGTCAACGATTCAACCGTGGCTTTGCCGACGAGTTGGATGCCAAAGAATTGTCCCGGCGTCACCAACAACCATGCGACGGACGCGGGTCGTGGCGGCCAACTCAATGTGTGGGCTCTTGAGCAGTCAATCGATCGCGGCTATGCGGTGGCGTCATTCTACAATGGCGATGTGGAACCGGACCGGCCCGAAGCTGCTGAGGGCATTCGCGCCTACTATTCCAAGCGTGGAAAACATTATGACTGGGGTGCTATTGCCGCGTGGGCATGGGGCTTTTCGCGCGCGGTGGACTATCTGGTTACGGACAAGGATATCGATGCGAAGCGAATCGCCGTTGTGGGCCATTCGCGCAATGGCAAGGCGGCCCTGGTGGCGGCGGCGTTCGATGAGCGGATTGCTCTGGCCATTCCGCTTCAGGCGGGCTGTGGAGGAACGGCGCCAAGTCGCGGAAAGATCGGAGAGTCGGTCAAACAGATCAACGACCGTTTCCCGCACTGGTTCAACGAGGAGTTCAAGAAATTCAACGATCGGCCCGACCGATTGCCGTTCGATCAACATTGTTTGATTGCCCTGGTGGCGCCGCGCCCGGTGCTGCTGCCAAACGCAATCGAGGATACCTGGGCGAACCCCGGTGGGCAGTTCGATGTGCTCCAGGCGGCCGAACCGGTCTATCGACTTCTCAATGCCGGCGGCGTGGACGCAAGTCAAATGCCCGAACCGGGCAAACTGGTGGCGAGCAAACTGGGCTATTACATCCGCCCTGGCAAACACTCGATGACCCAAGAGGACTGGAAAATTTTTCTTGATTACGCAGACACCCTAATGCGGTAAGGAACTGGAGGGGGCGCACACTTGGAAGTGTATCTATGATGGTTTGTTGCTTTCCCTTACGCGCGATTCGTGTTACAAAGGATTCTGGATCACGATCCATGAACGCGAGTCTTTTGAACGCAACTTTGATTGTTGTCGGCACCCTGGGCGTCGTCTCTCAGTCATCAGCTCAGCTTTCCACGCCCGCCCAACAACCGATCGTGGGCGCGCGAATGCCGGCCTTGAGTCCGGACGCGAAGCAACTGGCGTTTGTTTATCGCGGCGATATCTGGATAGTGCCGAGCAAAGGCGGACGCGCGGCACCGCTGACGCAGCACATCGAGACCGATGCCAGCCCGATCTTTTCTCCAGACGGCAAATGGATTGCCTTCGCCAGCAAACGCAACGGCAACTGGGACATCTTCGCCGTTCCTGCCGAAGGGGGACTTGCCACGCAACTGACCTGGCATTCCGGGCCGGAGATTCCCCATAGTTGGAGCCCGGACGGCAAGTCACTCCTCTTTTCCGCCAGGCGCGACACGCCCGATTACACCTTGTATGCGCTCGACGTGAGCACGCTTCGCTCCGAAGTGCTCTGTCAAGACTATGCGCCCATCAATTATCCCGCCTATTCGCCCGACGGGAAGACGGTGGTTTATGGCCGCTACGGTTTTCATTGGACACGCCCGCGCTACCGCGGTTCCGCCGCCGCCCAAATCTGGTTGCTCGACATTTCCAGCAGCAGCGGAAGCCGCCACGCCTTGACGGCTGACAATTTTCAGCACCTTTGGACCCGGTTTCTGCCCGATGGCAAACACCTGCTGACCGTGACTATCGGGGAAGGAACTCCATCGAGCAGCAGCATCGATAGCACCATCGCGAAGGTGGTGGACAATCCTAAGCGCACGCCCAACCTGTGGATCTTCGATCTGGAGGGGCGCGGTAAGCCGTTGACCACTTTCAGCGGCGGCGCCGTGCGCTGCCCATCGGTCGCGGCAAAGGCGGGCGACATTGCCTTCGAATATGGCCCCGACCTTTGGCTGCTTCGGGAAGGCAAAACGAAACCCAACAAGATCAAACTCTTCGTGGCCAGCGATGAAAAACAGACCAGCCGGCGCCGTGAGAAACTTACCTCCGGTGTCAATGAGGCCGAACCGTCGCCGGATGGCAAGACGTTCGCCTTCGGCTTGCGCGGGGATATCTGGTCGGTGTTGATCGACAAACCCAAAGGAGTGGCTGGCCGTGGCGCTGAGTTCGCCAGGCGGCTGACCGATTGGGTGGGTGATGATTCGGACTTCTCCTGGTCGCGCGATGGCAAGAAGCTTTACTTTACTTCCGACCGGCAGTTCAACACGCGCCTTTACGAGTTGGATCTGGAATCGCTCCAGGTCGCCTCGCTCTGGGATCGGAGCGAAGATATCGCCGGGCTCCGAGTCTCGCCCGATGGCAAGCAACTTGGCTTCTGGGTTTCCGGCAAAGAGGGCGGCCTGCACGTGATGCCAATTGAAGGCGGCCAACCGGAACGCATCGTGAAAGTGCCTGGACCCCAGTGGCGCGGCATCGGCGGCGGCGAATACGCCTGGTCGCCCGACATGAAATGGATTGCCTACACCTACCGGGGCGACAGTCGCGCCTGGAATATCTGGATCGTGCCGGCGGAGGGTGGGGAACCGATCAACGTCACTTACCTTTACGCCAATCACAGTCTGCCCACCTGGTCGCCGGATGGAAAATATCTTTTCTTCCAAAGCAACCGCGATGGTGAAGGACTTTATGTCCTGCCTTTGACGAGCGAACCGATTCGGCGGGATGACACCGATATCAAGTTTGAAAAGCCGACCAACTCCGTCACCGTCAAAATCGAGTTCGAGAATATTTCCCGGCGCATCCGCAAAGTGACTTCACAGCCGCCGTCGGCGGATCTGACCATCACGCCGGAGGGTTTGATCCTGTTCATTTCCGAAACCGACATCTGGTCGGTGACCTACGACGGCAAGGAGACGAAGCGTTTGACCACGGGGGGCGCCAAATCCCAACTCCGCGTTGCCAAGGACGGCAAGAAGGCTTTTTACATCCAGAGCGGCGAACTTTACACGATGGGTCTGGAGAGCAAGAGCAGCGACAAGGTTGCGTTCACCGCTGACTGGGAGCGCGACGTGCGCGCGGAGCGACAAGCCGCTTTCACGCAGTTCTGGCGCTCCTACCACCGTGGCTTTTACGATCCGAACTTCCACGGACGCGATTGGGTCGCCATTCGCCATCGATACGAGCCGTTGCTTGAAGCCGTGGAGACGAATGATGAATTTGCCTCCCTTCTCCAGATGATGGTGGGCGAACTGGAGTGCTCCCACTCCGAAGTCACGCCCGCCTCGGGCGGACCCACTGCGCCCGTGACGCCCCACCTCGGGTTTACCTTTGATTACACCTACTGCGGTCCGGGGCTCAAAGTCGCCAACGTGCCCGCGGGCGCTCCCGGCTGGTACGCCAAAACCCAGATCAAGGAAGGGGAAATCGTGCTGGCCATCAATGGCGAAAGCGCGAGCCTGGACGAAAAGCTTTATCAACGAATCAACGACAAGCAGGATCGGATGTTCGAATTCCTGGTCAGCGCCGATGGAGAAAAGGAAAACGCCCGCACGGTGAAGTACAAGGTCCTGACCCAGGACGAATGGACCGACCTGAATTATCGCAATCGGGTGGACCGCCTGCGCGATTACGTCGAGGAGAAGAGTGGCAACAAAATCGGCTATCTGCACATTTCCGCCATGGGCTATCGAAACCAAACCCAGTTCGAACGGGAAGCCTATGAATACATCGTTGGCAAAGATGCCATGGTCATTGATGTCCGCTTCAATACCGGCGGTAACATCGCGGACACGCTCATCGACTGGCTGGAGCGCAAACCGCACGGCTACGTCCGCCCGCGCGACAGCAAGCCTGAACCGACGCCTCATCACGCCTGGGACAAGAGCATCGTCGTGGTCATGAACGAACATAGTTATTCCAACGCGGAAATTTTTCCTTCCGCGATGCGGGCGCGAGGGCTGGCCAGACTGGTCGGCATGCCAACGCCCGGATACGTCATCTGGACCGACTCACTGAAGCTGGTGGACGGGACCACGGCACGGATGCCCCAAAGCGGCTCCTACCGGCTGGATGGAACGAATCAGGAAAACTTCGGCGAACAACCTGACATCCAGGTCCCGCTCACCCCTGAAGACTGGCTGGCTCAGCGCGATCAACAGTTGGACAAGGCCATTGAGATGCTGACGAACAAAGTCGAGGCCAACCATGCGGAGGTCATAGAGTAGGCGTGCAGACCCCCGCGGCCCATCCAAGCCGCAACATTCCATCGGAGCGCGGACGTCTCGTCCGCACGAACCTGTTAAGGACTGGCCTATAGCGATTGCCAAAATAATTTCCGACCAAACCAGGAGCCAAGGTGCTGCGCCTCACAGAGGCGCGCTCCGGGAGCGCGGGTCTGCGACCCGCAGCATGTCCAATAGGTTGCCAATCGGAAATGAATTCTGGCAACTGCTCTATGGCTGTTGGGGTGTGGCGAGTCGATAGACGCGGTCGGTCGCGAAGCTGGAATCGATGATGACTTCAACGCGGTTCGTCGCGCGAGCAGGCACGTCAACAAGGTTTGACCATGAGGTGCCGGGCGCTCCGGCGAACTGGACCGTGTAAGTGCGGTTCGAAATAGCCTCGAAGGTGAGCGTCGCTCCGGGGCCTGTCGTCAGCGAATCAATTCTCAGATAGCTCAGCAAATTGGTCGGTTCGGTTCCGGCGATGTATTCCTCCCAATTGCTCATATGATCGTTGTCCGGGTCGCGCTGCGCATCAGCGACATCATTGGTGGCAAATCCGTAAGCAGCTTCCCAGGCGTCCGGCAACCCATCGTCATCGCTGTCGGTGATGTAGGTAAGGATGGCGGGAGCACTGGGAAAGCCGGCGGGTCTGGCGAAGTTTGTCACCACGATGGAATAGTTGGTCCAGGGCGGCGCGGCGTTGGTCCCACTAAGGGTGAAGAAGCCGGTGCGCTGGTTGAGGCTGATGAAGCTGCCACTGAGGTTGATGTTGTTCCGCCGCAGCCGATAGCCGATGGGCAACGTGGCCGTGTTGGTGACACTCACGCTTAAGGTCACGGAACTGCCGCTCACTATCTGTTGGCTCAAGGGTTGTTGAATGATGAGGGGATCGATCAACAGGAACAGGGTGACCATCGCACTCGTCGCCGAACCGACCGTATTCGTGATGACGAGCTGATACGAACCTTCGTTGCTCGATTGCGCGTTTGTAATTGTCAGCGTGGCATTCGTCGCGCCGGGCAGATTGGTTCCGTTTAAAAGCCATTGGTACCGAAGCGGGGCGTTGCCAGTGGCGAACACGCTGAAAACCGCGTTCGAGCCTGGACGCGGGTAGACATTGGCTGGTGGTAGGACAATCTGAGGTCTCGGCGGCACGGTTTTGTACTCGAATGTTCCAGCGGCGTAACGATCGGCCGGCCCGCCGTCCAGAGTGGTGGGAAACCCGCCAGGGGCGAAAGGGCCGAAGCGGCCACCACCCACAAAAGCGAGCAACCCTCCGCCGTCGTCCGTCGTCCAGGTCTTGACGTTGCCTGTGCCTGGGTTCCCGTTTCGATTGTTGCCGTCGTAACCGTAGCCCACCACCGAGTAGGAACCATTCGTCAGCACGATCGGCGTGGCCAGCGTCTGGAAACGGCTTCCGCCGACGAGTTCTCCCGGAGTTGCAGAGGAGAAGTTGGTGGTCGCGACGACCGTTGGCGATGGGCCGTCGCGATTGAAAATCTGGGTGGTGAGCGTGGAACTTGCGTTGATCCCGTCGCTGCCACTGTCAAAGGCGCCCAGGCGCGTCACGACGATCGTGGAGACGACATTGAAGTCCATCCCTAACGCGTATGGATTAGGCAGCGTCTGCAGGCCCACTGTGGCAGCCGGCACGATGTAGGCGATGTTCGTGGCGCGCACGGCCGTGATGTTGACGGCAGACGAAACCGCAATGGCCCCGGCATTGTCGGTCGCGCGGGCGGTGAGGGCGTAGGCGCCGGAATTGGCATTCGTCCAACTGAACGCATAAGGGCTTGTGGCGTCTTCGCCGCGCTTGATGCCGTTGGCGAAGAACTCCACCTTCACCACGACGCCGTCGGAATCGGCGGCGGTGGCTTCGATATTCGTCGGCAGGACGAAGGACGCACCATTGGTGGGCGTGACGAGCGAAACGACGGGAGGATGATTTACAACGGTGATTGCGACGGGCGCCGAAGTCACGATGCCGAGGCGATTATCTCTGGCCCGAGCGGTCAATGTGTGCGGACCTGGCAGCGCGTTGGTCCAAGTGATTTCGAAGAGCGGACTGGAAGCCTGCCCAAGGCTGAAGCCGTCGGCGAAGAACTCAACGGAGCGCACGAAGCCATCGTTGTCGTTTGCGTTTGCGCGCAGGGTGATGGGCTGGCCGAAACCGATGTTCGCGCCATTTGCAGGCGACGTCAGAGCGACGGTGGGCGGCGCATTCGTGCTGCTAACTCCACCAGGCGAAACACCGCTGGCGAACCAGTTCGTCGGCTCATTTCCGTAAGCGCCCAAGTTTCGGCGCTGCAACGACGCGCCCGCGCCATCGGCGGCAGGGGGCCACGAAATGTTGTCCGAGTATTTGACGCGATCGATAAGGATGCCCGGCGCCGTACCGTAGTCCGGCCCCGGCGTGGTGATGGGCGACCACGGCTTCACCAATTCGACGCTGTCGCCCGCGTTGTCGAGTCTGCCTGAATAAGGACCGAAAAACCGCGTGCCGGGCGGCACATCGTAAACGGCCAGGAAGTTCGACCGAGCGGTTGCATTGGTCGCCGGATCGAAGCCAAGGACCAGCACGCGTTCGCCAGCCAACAGCGTGATGTTTGATGGAAACGCAAAGGAGACGGCGTCGCGCAGCCGCCAGCGGTTTTGCGGATAGGTGGCATCGAACAAATCTACCGCGGTGCTGCTGATGTTCGCGAGTTCGACGAACTCGTAGTCGTCATCATCAGCGGGCAGGTCGGGCGGGTGATATTGAATTTCGCTGATGACCACGGGACCGACCTCGGGCGGGTCATTGCTCGCGCCGAACGACGTGCCACTCAGGCGGACAAAGTCCACGCCCACGCTTGTCGGCACGGTGCCATAGGGGTGCCCATCGTAGGCATCAAACGTCGCGCTCGTGCGATAGGTGCCGTCGTGCGAAAGCACCACCTGGCCGCCGCGATTCTGGTCGATCCAGAACGGCAATTCATCGTCATCGACCCACCAGTATTCGCCCGGACCGATCATCGTGCCGTCGGCAATGCGATACTTCTGCAGCACGGACGGGTCATCGCTCAGCCACCACCCGCTGAGATCGACGAGCGTTGCGCCTCTGTTCCTCAGTTCGATGTCCGGCACGAGTTCGTTGATAACGATGTTGACGATGGCCAGGTAATTCGGCCCTTCCGGCGACGCGCTGCCAGGGAAGCTCGTAACCGTCGGGCTACCGTCGGGCAACCGGCCTTGCGAGACGTCGCCAGCCTGCGAGCCAAACGTGATCGACGTGATCGTGGCCAGGCCCGCGTCGCTCAGCAAAATCAAGTCGCCGCCCGCGCCCAGCCGAAAATCGACGTGACGCGCGTTCTGAGCCGGGTCTTCGTCCGCGATAAACTGCCGGAAACCGCGCGCACCGATGAAACTCAGCGCCGCGATGCGGGTATTGGTCCGGTCGTTGACAGAGTCGCTAAGGAACAGGCCGCCGAGCGCGACCGGCAGCGGCTCTGGATTGAGCAATTCGAACCAGTCCGGACCGGTCGAGGAACTGGCCATCCATTCGTTAATCTTCAGCGAACTCGCAGGGCCAAGCGCCGCCGCCGTATTGGTTGCGTTGGGAGTCGGATCGTTCAACACCCACGAGTTGGCGATGCGACCGATGCTCTTGTCTGGCGTTTGCAAGCCGAACACCACATGGTCGGTCAATTGATAACCGGCGGGCGTCACGGCGAAAAGCGCCACGGTTTGTCCATCGTTGTCGAGGGCGAAGCCAGTGTGCAGTCCGGGCGCGTTGGTCGCGTCATCGCACCATACCGTAAGGAAACCTTGCGCGGGAATGACCGTGCCCGGCGGGAAGATGAATTTTCCCGGGCGCTCCGGGTTATCGCTCAGACTGAATTGGTCCAGCGCCTGGGCGACGCCCGACATGTTGAACAACTCGATGAAGTCGGGCGCGTAACCACTGTTGAGCACGGAGCCATGATTGTCGGCCATGATCTCATTCAAGCGCATCGCGCCGGGCGACGAGGGCACTCTCGCTTCGAGCACCAGGCCGAAGACGATGTCGTTTTCACTGACAGCAGCCTGGTGCACTTCGGCGGCGAGCACGTTGGTGCCAGTGACGAGCGCTGAAGCCGGAATGTTGAATGGCCCTTCATAAACTGCATCGCCCACGGCAGGATTGGCGAACGTGCTGGCTGCGATCGTGCCGCCCGGCATCCGCCGTCGCAAAACTTCCGAGCCGTTCAGGTAAATGACCACGCCATCATCGACCACAGGCCGGACACGAAGGATGACGCCGTTGGTGTCCGCAGGAAACAGGAAGCTGGCGCGGAAGTAGAACGTGACGACGTTGCTGCCCACCAGCGGCGTGCGAATCGGTTCGGGCAGCGGCCCCGTTTCGTCCGCGAACAGCGGCGCGCCTTGCAGCCATCCACTGTCGTCGAAAGCAAGCTGGTTCCAATTCGTCGGCACAGCCGCGCCGGAGGCCTGGTAACGCCAGAGTGTGCTCGCGTCGATCGACACGACGGAAAGGGCCGTTGGCGCCGTTCCGAAAGTAAATGATGTCTCGACGCTCTCCAGCGAGGGATGCCCATTGGTATCGGTGTAGAAGCATTTCCAGAAGTAGGTCTCGCCAAAGACGAGGTCGCCGAACGAAATTGGCAGCGCGGTCAGGTTCGTGGCGCTGGTCACGCGCACGACCGGATTGGAATAGCCGCCACTGCTGTGGCGAATGATCCAGGTGGTGCTGCCATGGGCCGGGAGATTGGTGTCGCTGTGCAAGTAAACGGACGCCTGCAGAGACGCCGGCGGAAATGCACCCGTCCCATTGAAGGGCGAAACGTTCACGGGCTGGGCGGGACGATGAAAGGTGCCCAGGCCAAGCTGCTGATTGACGCTGGTGATCCGTTGATTGGCGAAGCCTTGAAGCGACGCCCAACCGTTGGCAGGGAAGTTCGCCGGGTTCAGCAGCGTATGGTTCAGCACCCAGAGCTTCTGTTTGTATTCATTGCGAAAGGCCTTGTAGAAGGAATCTTTGATCCAATGCGGACCGCGCAGCAAGTCAGGCTGCGGGTTGACATACTCGTCCCAGAAAATCGTCTGCGGCGGGTTGTCGAACTCGCTGTCCAGGTCCCACGCCACCATCGACCAGCGGCCATCGGCGTAGCGCCATAGAAAGTAGTTGTGCGTGGCGTTGTCGAACGGCCCGCTCCAATCGCGGATGGCCATGTAGGTTAGTGTTCGTTCCACATCGAAGTTCGCCTCCAGAAAGATACGCAAGGTCGCGAGATCGGGATTGGGGGCAAGCGGCGAATCACCCCGGGCGGCCCAAAGACCGGTGAGGAGTTGCTCGACATCGCCGCCGCCTTTCCAGCCGTCGATCTGCGGACCGTACGTCCATTCACAACGCTGGCGTATGGTCCAGCCCGCTTTGGCGGGCGGCAGAGCGCAGTTGCCAATGTAGTAAGGACCTTCGCCACTCTCCAGATAAGTGGCGGTGCCCTGGCCGGTGCCTGTTTCAAATGGGATGACGCCCGTGGCCTTGAAGATGCCTCCCCGATCGGGAACGGGAGTGCCGGGATACTTTGCCGCCTGCTCCTGAGCCCAACGCTCGTAAAGCACTTCGTCCACTTCCTCCTGCTGCAATCGCACGAGCACCGGGTTGGCGTTCAGATAAAGTTCAACGTAGCGGCAGCGCCAGGCCGGGAAATCCACCGCCTCATAAAGCTGCGCCCCGACGCGATGTTCCTCGTTCTTGTCCGTGATGAACACGCTTTCGCGCCCGGCCTCGAAGCGATGATAGCGAGGGAACTGCCATTTGAAGGAATTGCGGCCCGCACCGCGGTTATAGCGGCTGCCATGGTGGCGCATCTGGATGTCGAACACTTCGCCGTTGTAGATAAGGATGGCCGGCTCGGTGTCCTGCCACGATTCCCGCGGCGTCCCCGGTGGATCCGGCAGCGTGATGCGCCGCGGCGACTGGCTGATATTTGTCGAAAGCGTCGTGAGCGATGCCGACGAAATGAAAACGTCGTAGATGGGATTCGCCGAAGTCCGCGCCGGCGAAACAAAATAAGCGTGCCAGGCGAAGGGGTCATCCGCGCGCGGCGAGACGGCTTCCACCCCTGCACCACGATCTGCCCGGATGCGATAGCGCACCACACTGCGATTGGTCTGGCCGGGCAACGTGCCGGTATAGCGGCCATCGGACGGATTGACCACGGCCGTGAGCGGAAGCGTGGAAGGCGTTTCATTGGTCAGGTTGATGTTATCGATGAAGTATTCCACTGAAACATTGGAAAGCCCGTTGGTCGCCGAGAAGGTCACGTCGATGTGGACAGGCTGGTTGGAGCGGATAATGGTTTGACCGTCGCCCGCCTGCACCACCGAGAAGGCAGTGACGATGGGCTTCGGGACGGCCTGTTGGACGGAGTTGGTCCGCCGCGGCGTGGGGCCCGTTGCCAGGGGTGAAGCGAGCCAATTGGCCGGCTCGTTTCCCGAATGACTAAAGCTCACCCGCTCGAGCGAACGTCCGCGATATTGGTAATCGTAAGAGTTCAAGCCCGTCCACTCGTCCTCCGCGCCAAGGGAATTGGCAGCGATGGCCCAGGGAAAGGCCGGTGAGTACGAGACCGAGTCCACCACATTGTCCGCAGCGTCGCGAATGCGGATGGTGTCGCCGGAATTGCCGAGCTGGCCTGAATACGGACCGAGTATTTGGTTGGTGGTGAGATTGTATTGGGGGATAGCCGCGAGGCGGGCCGGGTTCTTCGCGACCACCACGAAGCCGCCCGGCGGCACATTGACGCCCGCTGGAAAGTCGAACGCGATGCCGCCTGATAATTGCCAGCCATTGAGGCTGACCGTACTCACGCTCGCGTTGTGCAACTCGATGAATTCATGGACGTCATCGGAAATGTCGAGCAAGGGCGCTCCGTTCGTGTCGAAAGCCGGACGTTCGACCGGGTGATACATGAGTTCGCTGATCAGCACGGCAGCGTTGGCAGGCCGAATGAAGATCAACCCACAGAGGGCAACGAGCAAAAGGTGACGGCGATTTCTCATAAATGGGGCGACGGCACCCTAGCAGAGAGAAACGGAATCTCCAATCGCTAACTTTCTCCGGCGAAGCGCTTGAATCTTCTTGCCGCTGCCGCCCACCCGCAGGTCATTATCGAGTCGTGCAAAGCGCCTTACTCTTTTTCCTCTTTGCCGCACTGGCGATGGCGCGCGCCGACGAAAAAGGGCGCCAGGCCACGGCGGATACGAATCGCTGCGTCGTGCGGGTCATCGTGGTCAATTACGATCCGACCCTGCGCCAGCATGGCAACGTGCCCTTGAGCCGCTTTATGAAGTGGAACGATCCGCATCGGATGACCACCAACCTGATCCGGCATCTGCGCGAAGCCAGCGGGGGCTTTGCCGATTATCGCCTCGTGGATTTCATCGATGTGGATGCGTTCCCACAAAAGCGCGATGGATTCCGCTACGACGAGCAGAGTTATCTGGCGATGTGGAAGGACCGCAAGAAAGCGCACCAGCCCGACTCGGTGAGTTACGCGGCCATTTTCCGCGAGTTGAACCTTATCCAACGCGTGCAAAAGGAAGACATTCGCGACATCTGGGTGTGGTGCGCACCCTATTTCGGCACGGACGAATACGCGATGAAAATCCCTCGCGACCAGGTGTTCTATCCCACCGACAATGTGTGGTTTTATCGGCCTTACGATATCCCGGACTGCGGCCGCACCGTGTGGGTGATGGGTTTCAACTACGAAGTGGGTGAGGACAACGCCCTGCACAGCTTTGGCCATCGCTGCGAAGGTATCTTGTCGCTCACAGTGGGACGCGGCATCTGGCACGGGGAGGCGGGCGCGACCAATGCCTGGAGCCGCTTCACACGCCAGGCGCAAGAATTTCCTGACGACGCACACGTGGGCAACGTCCATGGCGGCCCGAACGCCAGGCGCGGCTACGATTACGGCCAGACCAACGCCGTGCTTTCCGCTGCTGACGACTGGTTCAACTACCCGCACCTGGCAGGCGAAAAAAAGCTGGTGAACTGTGATACCTGGGGCAAGCCGCATCACCTGAACTTCATGAAGTGGTGGTTGAATCACCTTCCCAGGAACGCGGGTACGACTGCCGGATGTTACAACAACTGGTGGCGCTACATCGTGGACTATGACGAGGCAGTGAAGACGCTGCCTCCGCCGGACGGCAAATTGCAGAAGGCAAATAAGGCAATGTATTAGCCGGCATTTCTCACCGCTCGGTCAAAACAGCGACCGGCCGTAGCGGCGTCTCGGCAGAGCGCCGTTTTTGTGACGGAGAGTGCGGCGCTCTGCCGAGACGCCGCTACGACCGGGTGAGAAATGCGGGTTAGAGATAATGCCTTTCGGGAATTGGCCGTCCCTTGTCCCGGAGGGACATAGTGGAAATAGCCCGGCGTTTCAACGTCGGGTGGTGCGGTTCAAAAACCACCGAGTCCCGGAGGGACGAAAGAAGATCAGGTTTAAGAGTTGGATTTTCTGCCGTCCCTCCGGGACTTGTCTGTATTGTCGGCTCCACCCGGCGTTGAAACGCCGGGCTATTGTCGGATGTCCCTCCGGGACAAACCCCTGCCTGAATTTTCTGTAAGACATTAGGGGCAGGGATTATTTTCGCGCTTCGGGCACAACGCTGAGCGTCAGTCGCTGTCCGTCCCGCAGCACGACGATGTTGACCGGCTGCCCGATCTTCACCGCATCCAGCGCGTAGGTGTAGTCGTAGATGTTCGCGATCTTCTGACCGCCGAATTCCACGATGATGTCGCCCCCTTTCAATCCGGCTTTCTCCGCCGGACTGCCGCCGCGCACTCCGGAAAGTTTCACGCCGGCCACCTCCGTCGTGTAGTCGGGAATCGTTCCCAGATACGCCCGCAAATTTTCGCGGCTGCCGCCTGCCGACGTGCTGCGCTCGACTTTGACGTAGTCGGGACGCTCCGTGGCTCTCACCAAATCGATAATCAATCCACGGGCGAACTGTGTGATGCGTTCGAGTCCTTCGTAATTGAGCTTCTCCACATCATCGGTGGGGCGATGATAATCCTCATGACTGCCGGTAAAAAAATTCAACACGGGGACCTGCTTCGGATAGAGGGCAGTCACATCGGTGGGAAGATACGGGTCGTCCTGCAGCACGAGGTTGAAGCCCGCGGCGACATTGCGTTTCTCGATGAGTCGGCGCCACAGCGCGGAGGAGCCGATGCCTTGCAGGATCAATTTGTTTTCGTTCAAGCGGCCCACCATGTCGAAGTTGACGTAAGCCACGACGTTGGAGAGCGGAACCGGCGGCTGTTCGGCAAAGTGGGATGAACCGATCAAACCGATTTCCTCGCCCGACCAGAGCGCAAAAATGATTCCGCGCCGAAAACCCTCGGGCTTCGACTCGCATTCCCGGGCCAACGAGGCGGCGAGTTCCAAAACGGCAGCCGTGCCGGACGCATTATCATCCGCGCCGTTGTGAATCCTGCCTTCTTCACCCTGCCGCTGCATCGCCCCTGCCTCGCCGAAGCCAAGATGGTCGTAATGAGCTCCCACCAGCACGTATTCGGCATTTGGCAGCGGAGACGCCCGCGCGGCGTTGGGCGCCAGGACGCCGATCACATTCCGATCCGTCTTCTTGATGTGTTCGACCGTGGTACGAACACTCATGCGCGTGTTAGGAATTGGAAACCCGCCTTCGGCATGTGGATTTTCTTTGTCGAGCGCGGACTGAAGGGATTTCAGATCCTTGCCCGAACTCGACAGAAGGACATCAGCCACGTCGCTGCTGATGGAAGCGGCCACGATTCCCGAGCCAGCCAGGCTGCCGTCAAACGTCAGGCCCACCAGTTCGCCGGCATTCGGAGAGTTGGGCCCGGCCACGAACAAGATGGCCTTGGCGCCCCGCTCGCGCGCCATCATCGCTTTGTAGCGCAGCCCCGCGTAGCGGTTGAGTTCCTGCCGGCGCCTGGGCTCGACCTCTTCCGGCACGTAGCGCAGCGCCAGCACGATTTTGTTGGTCACATCGAGGCCGGCATAGGAATCGTAGCCGTCGCCCGGCTTTCCCGGCACGTGGAGGCCGTATCCCGCAAAGACAACTTCGCCTGTCACTTCGCTGTTGGCGGTAAACGAGAGCGGCCGGAAGTCCTTTTCGACCGCGAATGATCTGGCGGCTCCATCCGTCGGAGAGACAAGTCGCAAATGATTTTGGTTTGTGAGGACGCGGACACCCGCCGTGAATTCAAAACTCTGAAAGTAGTTGCTGCCGCCGCGCGGCAATTGCAGCCCGATGCCCCGAAAATACTCGGCCAGATAATCTGCCGCCATCTGCGCGCCTTTGGCGCCGGTCATCCGGCCTTCGAGCGCATCGGACGCCAGATAAGCGACTTCCCGGCGCAGATCTTCAACCGTGATGCCGGCAGCGAGATCGCGCTTTGGCGCCAGCTCAAGCGCGGCCAATGCCGCCACGTGGTTCCAGTCGCCGAGGAAGAGTTGGGACTTGCCGTCGGACGTGCGCCCCGACGACCAGCAGAGTTTCTTGCCGTCCGGCGAAAAGACCGGCAACCCATCGAAGGCATTGGTTGCGTAGGTCACGCGCACCGGATCGCGCTCGCCCTGCGCGTCCACCAGATAGAGTTCGAAGTTGTCGAAGCCAAGCTTGTTGGAAGCAAAGATGACGCACTTTCCGGAAGGATGATAATAAGGCGCCCACGACATGGCCCCGAAATCCGTCAGTCGTCGAACGTCCGATCCATCCGGTTTCATCGCGTAAATGTCCGCCAGCGTTCCTTTCAGATCGAAGCGCCGCCAGAGGATACGCTGTCCATCGGGCGAAAAGAACGGACCGCCATCGTAACCCGGAGTGTCCGTAAGCCGCCGTGGATCGGAGCCGTCGGCGTTCATGATGTAAATTTCGCCAAAGTAGGATTTGTCGATCTCCATCTGCTTGCGGTCCTGCGCGGAGAGCTTGCTTTCCGGGTAGGCGTCGCGAAGCGAGCAGAAAACAATCTTCTTTCCATCCGGCGAGTAGGCGCCTTCGGCGTCATAGCCGGCTGCGTCGGTCAGACGCCGGAGACCGCTGCCATCGCGGCGGGCGGAGAAGATGTCCATGTGCTCGTCATAGGACCACGAGTAACGACGCTCCTTGCCGGAAGCGCGCAAATCCAGTTCGGCCTTTTGTTTGGCGCCGGCTTCCGGATCCAAATGGGTCGAAGCGAACAGGACCTCATCGCTTCCCGGACGGAAGAAAGCGCACGTGGTTTTGCCCGTGCCTGGCGATACGCGATGACTCTCGCCTGACCCCAGATCGAGAATGTAGATTTGGTAAAACGGATTTGCCGGCTCGCGCTCGCTTTGAAAAATGAGTGCCTTGCCATCTGGCGAAAAATAGCCTTCACCGCTGCGCCGGCCCTCGTAGATGAGTTGGCGGACATTGGAAAGGAATTGGCCTTCGCCGCCTGCTATCGCCGTCGCTGCGTGCAGACAGGGAATGGTGGCAACAATAGACGCAAGCGCCAGGGCGCAAGTAAATGCAGCATTGGGGCGCGGACATCCCGTCCGCCCGCCAGTGCCATGCGCGTCCAAACGAAACCAATGACGGACAAGATGTCCGCGCCGCCATTTGTTTCGCCGGGATGCAAAAACCTGGGCCGCGCGCCTCACTAACGTCATCACGAAACCAAGTCTCATATCTATATCGATTGCCAAAAGTGATTTCCAAAAAGGTGGGCGACGCCCTGCTGGGCGTTGCGGCAAACCGGCAGGTTTGCCCCACCTTTTCGGAAATTACTTTTGGCAATCACTCTAATCGCTATTCCGCCGCAAGAGAGCACAAAACGATTGAAGAAACAATGCTGCGGCTGGACATATGTTTCCATCGCGCAGGCAATGATGCCTTTGCTCCTGCTCGCGTTACTCCAACTGCAGGCGGCCAGGAACGAGCCCCGCGCGATGGCGTTCCACTTCGCGGGCCAGGTCCGCGAGCACTTCGGGATGGTCTTTGGCCACGTCGAATTGCTCCGACGCATCGTGATCCAGGTGATACAACAACGGCGGATCGTGTTGTGCCGCCGGTTCTCGGCCGTAACCGGGACGGGTGATGTAGTGCGCTTTGAATGGACCTTTGCGAACGGCGAAGAGCTGCGTGCCGCGATAGTAAAAGAACAAGTCGCGTTGGCCTGGCCCGGCGCCAAACAGCAGCGGCGACATGTCTTTGCCGTCGATGATGCGGTCGGTGGGAATCGGCGCGCCGGCCAATTTGAGGAAGGTACTGAACAAATCCATGTTGCAGGCAAGCGAATGGTTCACGGCGCCGGCCTTGATGCGCCCGGGCCACCAGGCCACGAACGGCACGCGCATGCCGCCTTCCCAGGTGCTCCCTTTTCCTTCACGCAGAAGGCCCGCCGAGCCGCCTTCCAGCTTTTGTGTCAGCCAGGGACCATTGTCGCTCGTGAACACGACGAGAGTTTTTGCCTCCAACCGCTCCTTGCGCAGGGTTTCGAGAATCTGTCCGATGCTCCAGTCCAGCTCCTCGACGACGTCGCCATACAATCCGCGCGGGCTTTTGTTTCTGGCCTGCCTGGAGGCGAACAAGGGCACGTGCGGGAAGGTGTGCGGCAGATACAGGAAGAACGGTTGCTTCCTGTTTCGCTTAATGAATTGGAGCGCCTCTTCGGTGTAGCGCCGCGTGAGCGTGGTCTGATCGACGGGACGTTCGATGACTTCGTCGTTACGCAGAAGCGGCACGTTCCACCAGTCCACCTGGCGAGCCGGATTGACAGACGCGCCTGCCCTGGGAGCCGCGTTCGTGTCCAGGTCCATGTCATTGCTGTAGGGCAGGCCGAAGAAATGGTCGAAGCCATGGCGTATGGCGCGATACTGCGGGAGATGGCCGAGGTGCCATTTTCCGATGCAAGCGGTGGCATAGCCTTTGGCCTTGAGCGCTTCGGCGGTTGTGATTTCCTCCGCCGGCAGGCCGCCTTTGGAATTGGGAAAGAGCACCCGTCGGTTATCACTGCACATGCCGCTGCGGACGGGCAGCCGCCCGGTCAGCAACGCGGCGCGGCTCGGCGTGCAGACGCATTCCGACGCATAGAAATCGGTGAACCTCATTCCTTCCGCAGCCATACGATCGAGGTGGGGCGTGCGGATGACCGGATGGCCGTAGCATCCCAGGTCGCCGTAGCCAAGGTCATCAGCGAGAATCACAACGATGTTGGGCGCGCGGGCCGGCTTTCCTTCCGCGGCCGCTTCGCTGCCATAAGGGAGGACCAACGAGAAAATGATTGGGATGGTTTCCAACAGCCGTGTCATGCCTTGTGTTTTAGCCAGGATGGAGAAAACAAGCAATCATAGGAGATTCGTCCGCCCTTTCTCTTTAACGCCGAGGTCACGGCGGATTTGGCAGAGGACGCAAAGGGAACGCCTCTCTCTGCGACCCTCGGTGCGGACCTCCGCGTCCTCTGCGTTAAGATCCATGCCGCGTCGTTCCTCCCGGCAATTGGAAGGGGCGCATCTTGAGGGCCTGTTCCCCAAATCATCTCGGGGGGAGGGCGAGCGTTGGGCGAGCGTCCTCGCGAGCCATGGTGGATAAAGAATCGCCAGCAAAACTGGGCTCGTCAGGAGCCTCGCCCTCCCGGGAGCATTGCAGCCGCGATTTGAGCAACACGCCCTCAAGATGCGCCCAATTGGAAGGGTGCTCTAATTTTTCCTTCGCAAGTCCAGGTCGGTTCCATTAAAAGAGATGCCATGAAAGCTCCCGGTTCTTCGATCTCGGAACCCTTATCACGGCGTCAATTTCTTAAATCATCCAGCGCGGCTGCCATGGCTGGAGCATTCGCCGCCAATCGGACGCTCGCTCAACAGGCCGGCGTGTCGCCCGGTGAAACATTGCGCGTTGGCTTGATTGGCTGTGGCGGGCGCGGCACCGGCGCTGCCTCGCAGGCATTGCAGGCGGACTCGAACGTCAAACTGGTCGCCCTCGGAGACGCCTTCAAAGATCGATTGGAGGGCAGCCTGGAGACGTTGCGCAAGCAGAAGGAGATCATCGAGAAGCTCGACGTGCCTGAGGAGCGGCGATTTGTGGGCTTCGATGCTTACAAGAAAGTCATCGAACTGTCCGACGTCGTTCTGCTCGCCACACCGCCGCATTTTCGTCCCATCCACATCAAGGCTGCCATCGACGCCGGCAAACATGTCTTCGCCGAGAAGCCCGTGGCCGTGGACGGGCCGGGCATCCGCGCGGTGCTGGCCGCGTGCGAAGAAGCGCGCCGGAAAAACCTCGCGGTGGTGTCGGGATTGGCGCTGCGTTATTCCTACGGCCACCGTGAAACCATCAAGCGCATCCACGATGGCGCGCTGGGCACGATTCGCACGCTGCAGGCGAATGATTTTCGCGGCCCGATCTGGGTCAAGCCGCGCCAGCCGGACTGGACCGACATGGAGTATCATATGCGCAACTGGTATTACTTCACCTGGCTCTCGGGCGACTTCAACGTCGAGCAGCACGTCCACATGCTCGATCTCTGCTCGTGGATCCTGAAAGACGAATATCCGGTAAGCGCGATGGGACTGGGCGGACGGCAGGTCCGCACCGGCCCGGAATATGGCAACATCTACGACCATCACTCCGTCATTTACGAATATGCCAATGGTGCGAAGCTCCATGCCTATTGCCGGCAATGGACCGGCGGCGTGAACGACATCTCCGTGCACGTCGCGGGCGGCAAAGGCACGGCTGCCATCAGCCAGCGCGGCCTGGAAATCACGACGGAAAGCAAGTGGCGTTACGATGGCGCGAAGAACAACCAATCGCAAACCGAGCACGACGAACTCTTCGCCAGCATCCGCAGCGGCAAGCCGATCAACAACGGCGACTACATGACCAAAAGCACGCTGATGGCGATCCTGGGCCGCATGGCCACTTACACCGGCCAGAAGATCACCTGGGAACAGGCCATGAACTCACAGGAAGATCTTTCCCCGGATCGCTATGAGTGGGACGGCAAGCCGCCTAAATCGGAAGTAGCCATTCCGGGTGTGACCAGGTTTGTGTGAATGAAGTATCGTAGCAGCCGACATAAGGAGGCCCATTTCAGATCGACGACAAGCCTCCTTACGTCGGCTGCTACGAATAATCTGCTGGCATGTGACTGCACTTATCTTCGGCGGTACGTGATCTCATCCCTGGCAATGACGCGCATCGCGCAAGACGGCAGCTACCGCGCCGTGGAGAGTGATTCCCCTTCGATCGCTTCGATCCTCACTCGGGCCGTTCCCGATCGGACCATGTCCAGGCGTCGCGCGGCGGCGAAGGAAAGATCGATGATGCGGCCGCGTGCAAATGGACCGCGATCGTTGACGCGAACGACGACATTCCGGCCGTTGCCAAGGTGAGTGACGCGGAGCGCGGTCCCGAACGGGTAGATGCGATGGGCGGCGGTGAGGCGATTCATGTCGTAGCGTTCGCCACTGGCTGTTTTGCGGCCCTGAAAGCTCCGCGCGTAATAGGACGCCGTGCCGATCTGATCGGTCCCAGGCTGTGGGCGCACAGCGGCAGTCGAAGAGCGCTGCGAAGCGCAGCCGCTGCCGAGAACGACCAGCAGCAAGGCCAGCGCGCTTAAAGCAGGCAATTTTTTCAGTGCCCGCCTGGGTGCATTTAATGTGTCCACCGGAACGAATCTGAGCACGTTGCTTTCCATCCCGCGGTCGGACTCACGAAATTCTTAATTCTCAGGCCGACGGTACTTTCAAGGGCGTGTTGCCCGGATCTTCTCAGGGGGAGGGCGAGCGTCCTCGCGAGCCATGGTGGAGCAAAGAATCACGGGCAAAACAGGGCTCGTCAGGAGCCTCGCCCTCCCCGAACCTCGCGGGTGTAAGAGTTTTTTGTTTTCTCCCGCCTCTTAATGGCTATAATGACAAGCCAAACGTTGGGAGCGGGGTCAGTGAACCCGGTTGATTTATAAAAGTGAGTTCACCGTCCATGAAGAATGGAAGTATGCGCGCGATAGGAGTCTATCCTGAGACGCGTCAGGTGCGACTGATGTCTCACGCGACGCCCGCCATCGAATCCCCCACGCAAGTGAAGATTCGCACCATTGAGGTCGGCATCTGCGGCACGGACAGAGAAATCTGCAGTTTTGCCTACGGAAGTCCCCCGGATGGCTGCGATTACCTTGTTCTCGGCCATGAAGCCCTGGGCGAAATCGTTGAGATCGGGTCCAGCAACTCGTCTTTCAAGCCAGGGGACCTGGTCGTACCGACCGTCCGGCGGCCTTGCCCGCATGGTCATTGCGCGCCGTGCCGCTACGACCGACAGGACTTCTGTTTCACGGGCGATTTCACCGAACGGGGCATCAAGATGACCCACGGGTTCATGACGGAATGCTTCGTGGAAGAGGAAAAACACTTGAACATCGTCCCACGCGAGCTTCGGGATGTGGCGATTCTGGTCGAGCCCCTGACAGTCGCCGAGAAAGCGATGACCCAGGCGTGGCAAGTGCAGCAGCGTCTTCCCTGGGAAAACAAAGATGGCGGCGCGCCGGGCCAGGGCAAGACCGCGGTGGTGCTTGGCGCCGGGCCGGTTGGCATTCTGGGGGCCATGACCCTGATCGTGAATGGATTCAAGACGTTCGTTTACTCGCGCTCGCCAGCCCCCAATCCCAAATCGGAACTGGTGGATGCCGTCGGCGCGAAATACATCTCGGCTCAAACGGTGCCGGTGGAGCAGTTTGCCGAACAAGTCGGCAACATCGATTTGGTTTACGAAGCCGTGGGCGTGGGAAGAATTTCTTTCGATGTGCTGAAGATTTTGGGGTTGAACGGCATTTTCATTTTCACGGGCATTCCCCCTCACAAACCGGCCATTCCTATCGAAGCGGACGTCCTGATGCGGCACATGGTGCTCAAGAATCAGGTCGCCATCGGGACCGTCAATGCGGATCGTCCCGCTTTCGAAGCAGCCATCCGCGACCTGGGTATCTTCAAAAAGCGCTGGCCGGATGCGCTTCGGGCCGTCATCAGTGGCCGCTATCCTCTGGAAGCGTATGGCGATTTGCTGCTGGGGAAGAGCACCGGCATCAAGAACGTCATCACACTCGAATGAGGGGTGGCGCGCGTGAGTAAATGGAGGATTGGGAACCCAAAGGGACAGATGTCCTTTCGCCTATATAGGCGCGCACAAATAAGTCGACATTCCCTCCCTCGGCGAACGCTGAAGCGGGCTGAAGCCCGCGCCCCGGAGCGCGGCATTTATAGCGATTGCCAAAAATAATTTCCGACCAAACCAGGAGCCAAGGCTGCTGCGCCTCACAGAGGCGCGCTCCGGGAGCGCGGGTCTGCGACCCGCAGCATGTCCAATAGGTTGCCAGTCGGAAATGAATTCGGCAACCGCTCTATGCCGCTTCACTGGGCGAATGTAAGCCAAATTGCCGAAGAATTTATGCGCGTGGATATAGCAGGGGCGCACTCGTGAATTAGGGGGCGTTTTAAGCGGATGGACACTGCTGCGCCCGAGGACGGGCGCACTCCGGGGGTTTGGGCAACCCGCCGTCAAGATGAGCTGGTCTTCACTTGGGGCGGCAATTCGGTTGCCTCATTCCAGGAAGTATGGTTTTATTGTCTTCAAACATGCGCGTTTTACAAATTTCCCACGCACTTCTTCTGGCCTGTCTGGTGGCGGTTCAGACTCAAGGACAACCTGCCGAGTTGAGCATCGATCAAAATGCCGGTCCGGTCCGCATCGGGCTTGAAGGCGAACCGGGCGCGGACTACGTGCTGGAAGGCTCCAGCAACCTTGCCTCCACAAATTGGGATTTTCTGCTGACGCTGTCCCTCACCAACCAACTGCAAAGCTGGTTCGACTCAAGCTCGAGCTTGTTTCCCCAGCGATTTTATCGGGCGATCAAGCTGGATTCGCCCACGCCGCAATTGGCCCAGGACTTTCGGTTGAACGATCACAACGGACGAACCCGTTCCTTGTTTTATTACGCTTTCGCGACCAACGTCAAAGCGTTCGTTCTCATCTTCACCGGCAACGGCTGCTCGAACGTTCATCACACGCTGGCGACCATCAAAACGCTGCGGGACGTGTTCACTCCGCGCGGCGTTCTGTTTTGGATGATTGACGCCAATCAGGAAGACAACCGCTCCAATATTCTTGCCCAAGCGGCGGCGCTGGGAATCGATCTGCCGATTCTTCATGACCGGGCACAACTGGTGGCGCGAACGTATCAAGCCACCAAAACGCCCGAAGTGATCGGCATCGGCAAACCGGCCTGGACGACGTTTTATCGCGGGCAGATCGACGATCGGATTGGCAGCAACGCAATTGTCACCACGCAGTCCTATCTTTCCAACGCGCTCGCAAATTTTCTGGCGGGCCGAAAGGTCTCGCCGAATCGTTCGCGAGAAGCCGGTTGCGACATCACCCTGGCGCCGCGGCAAGAGATCTCTTACTCCAGCGACATAGCCCCCTTGCTCCAGAACAAGTGCGTGCGCTGCCACAGCCCCGGCAACATTGCTCCCTGGGCCATGACGAATCACAACATCGTGCGCATTTACGCGGAAGCCATCCGAGGGGAGGTGCTGTCAGGACGAATGCCGCCGTGGCATGCCGATCCTCACTACAGCACTTTTGTCAACGATTCCGCGCTAAGTCCTGCGGAGGCCGCTGCGCTGATTCAATGGATTGATGACGGTGCGCCACGTGGTGATGGGCACGATCCTCTTGCGACCACGTCGCCGCCTCCGACGAATTATCCGTTTGCCTGGCCGGCGAGCCTGGGTCCGCCCGACCAGATTATCACGATACCGCCGCAGACCGTTCCATCCCAGCCGAATTCCAACCCATTCGGTGAGGAGAACTATCACTACGTTACCGTGACTCCTGCCCTTTCGACGGATGTCTGGGTTCGCGCCGCCATCATCCTTCCGGACCAAGTGCAGATCGTTCATCACGTCCTGGTTTATTCGGGTTCGACCAGTATGGGGCAGGGGATAGATGGATTCTTCGCCGGGTATGTCCCTGGTTACGATCCCGTGGCCTTTCCCACCGACACGGGCAAATTCCTGGCGCGGGGAACGCCGCTGACTTTTCAAATTCACTATATTCGAAATGGGCGAACGAACATCGATCAGACCAGGCTGGGTCTTTACTTTTATCCCGTGCGCCCTCTTTACGAATTAAAAACCAAATCCGCCTACAATGCGTTTTTCGCGATTCCGCCTCGCACCAACGATTACGAGACATCGGCGCAATATCCAGCCTCAGGGACTTTGAGCCGGGAGATTTTGCTTTACGAGATGAGCCCGCACATGCATTTGCGCGGCTCCCGCTTCCGCTATGAGGTGGTTTACCCGAACAGTACGCGCGAGATCCTCCTTTCGGTTCCCAAGTATTCCTTTCAGTGGCAGACATTGTACCGGTTGGCCCAGCCCAAGCGCATCCCTGCTGGCTCGCGTATTGTCTGTGTCGGTGCCTGGGACAATTCCCCTCAGAATCCCGACAACCCCAATCCCGTTATAACTGTCACCTTTGGGGAGCAGACCGACGACGAAATGTTCATCGGTTACTTCAACTTCGTCGAGCCTTAGGAAATCTCCTGGGCACGGTTCACTCCACTCTCGGCGCGGCGGAGCTGGAAGGGCTGGCGCTCAACTGGCGAATGCCTTCAATGAGGTAAATCAGCCCGGAAACGCCGGTGCAGATCGCGGCGCCGATCGACCAAATCATCAGCCAGCCGCTGCTCCATTTCAGCAGTGCCCACAACACGCAGGTCATCTGCAAGACGGTCGCCGCTTTGCCTATGAGGACGGGTCGCACCGCGATCCGTCCAGAAACGTATTGAATGACCGCCAGCCCGATGAGCAGAAGCATGTCCCGGCTGATGATGGTGGCCGCAAGCCACATCGGGAGGCGATCCAGGTAAGGCTCGTTCTTGAGACTGAGCAACACGATGCCGGATACGAGCAGAAGTTTGTCGGCGAGCGGATCGAGTATCTTTCCCAGCTCGCTGTGCTGTTGGTAGTGCCGGGCAATGTAGCCATCGACGCCATCGCTGACGGCGGCCAGGGCAAAGGAAAGGATGGACATCAGGCGGTAGACTTCGTTGCCGGTGTCTGCATAGTAAAGAACCTGCACGATGAAGAAGGGCACCAGCAGGATGCGGAAGATGGTGATCTTGTTGGCCGTGGTCATGGCTTGAGGCGTAGTCTTGGGGCTGGCCGCGAAATCGTCAATGGCGTTGCGCGCGTAATGCGGCTTCACGTCACTAGGGTTCAAAGCACGAGCCGGTAAGTCAGCCCGAGCAGGCCCGCGCCCAGTACGACAGGAACGATGTTCCAATTCCATTTCCAAATGCCCACAAAGGCTGCCAGGCCCACAACCACGGCAAAGCAATCCACGCGGCCAGCTTCGGGCCAGAGCACGTGTTGTCCAAACCACACCGCCAGATTCAAGATCACGCCCACAACGGCGGCGGTCACCGCGGATAGAGCTGTGGTAAGCCAGATCTTTCCCCGCAACTGTTCGATGTGCGGCGCGCCTAAAAAGATCCAGAGGAAACAGGGCACGAAAGTTGTCCACGTCGTAATGAACGCGCCGAGTGTGGCGGCGGCGAAAGGAGAAAGTGGGTCATGGAATTTCCAGCCGCCCAGGAAACCTACGAATTGCAGCACCATGATGAGCGGACCGGGGGTGGTTTCCGCCAAACCGAGGCCATCGAGCATTTGTTCGGCGCTGAGCCACTGATAATGCCCCACGGCCCGTTGCGCGACATACGGCAATACCGCATACGCGCCGCCGAAGGTAACCATCGCCGCCTTGCTGAAAAAAATTCCTTCACGGAACAGCGCGTGATCGGTTCCCAGCCACCATCCCAGCAAGCCGACGGGCGCCAGCCATAAGAACAGGCAGACGACGCACACTTTGACCGCCCGCGCCAGCGAGGGTTTCGTGTGAGCGGGCGACGCCTCCGCTTCATCGCTGATGATCATCTCGCTCCCGACCGGGCCCCTTGACGGCTCGGCACCCACGACCAGGAATTTCTTCCGCCACAATTTGCCGCCGACCAGGCCGATGGCCGCGGCGCCGAAGACAATCAGTGGAAAGGGTACTTTGAAAAAGTAAATCGCCGCAAAGGCCAGTGCCGCGATCGACCACAGGACTTCATTCTTCAGCGCTCGATGGCCGATGCGCAGCACGGCCGCCGCTACGATGGCCAGGACGGCCGGCTTCAGACCATAAAAGATGGAGGCAATCCACGCCAGTTTGCCGTAGTTGACATAGATGACACTCAGGACCCATAGGATGAGCATTGAAGGCATGACAAAAAGCGTGCCGGCCACAATGCCGCCCCGGGTCTTGTGCAACAGCCAGCCAATGTAAGTCGCCAGTTGGGTCGCTTCCGGCCCCGGCAGCAACATGCAGTAGTTCAGCGCATGCAGGAAACGGGCCTCGCTGATCCACTGCCGTCGTTCCACCAGTTCGGCGTGCATGATCGCGATCTGCCCCGAAGGCCCCCCAAAGCTGATGAAGCCCAGCTTGAGCCAGAAGTGCAAGGCCTCTTTGAAGGTGGGATGGCGGTTTGTCTCGGTGCGCATGCGCCTGAACGTCGGCGCAGCGTAATCGGGCGCTGGCGACAGTTCGAGGATTTTTCGTTTTCGGAAAGCTTGCAAGGTTCGTTCGCAGAATAGAGCTGTCAATTTCCCCGTTTCCATCGAAAATGCCCGGGCATGAACAAGCTGACCCACATCGATGCCCGTGGCGAAGCGAAGATGGTGGATATTTCGGGCAAGCCGGTTCAACAGCGGGAGGCGGTGGCGCGCGGCGAGATTCGCCTGCAAAAGGCCACCCTGCGGCTCATCGAGGCCCGTCGCATTGCCAAAGGCAATGTCCTGGCGACGGCGCGAGTGGCGGGCATTCAGGCGGCGAAGCGAACCGGAGACTTAATCCCGCTGTGTCATCCGCTGCCGATCAGCCATTGCGAGGTGAATTTTGAAATCCCGAAAAGCCAGGACCGCGTCATTATCACAGCGTCAGCGAAGATTTCGGCCCAGACCGGTGTTGAAATGGAAGCACTCATGGCAGTCAATGTCGCCGCGCTGACTATTTATGACATGTGCAAGGCAGTGGACAAAGAAATGCGCATCACGGACGTCAAACTTGTGTCCAAAACGAAGAAAACGATATAGAGGTTGAAACGTTGACCGTATGCAGATTCATGCTGGCATCATCACGGTTTCGGATCGGGCTTCCAAAGGTCTTTACGATGACCTCGGCGGTCCGGCGTTGAAGAAAGCCGCGGACGGTTACGGATGGAAGGTCCTGGCGGAAACGCTGGTGGCCGACGAAAAACCCGCCATCCAACGCGCCATCCGAGAGCAAATAGCCCGGGGTTGTGAGTTGGTTCTCACCACCGGCGGCACGGGTGTGGCCCTGCGCGACGTGACACCGGAGGCGGTGCGCGAAATCGCCCTGCGTGAACTGCCTGGCTTCGGCGAGATCATGCGCAGTGAGTCGATGAAGATCACCCGCAACGCCATCCTCTCACGCAATCTCGCGGTGGTGGTGGACAAGGCATTGGTCATTTGTCTTCCCGGCAAACCCAGCGGCGCGGTGGAATGCCTTGGTTTCGTGGTGAGCGCTATTCCACATTGCCTGGAAGTGCTCCAGGAAGTGCCGACCAGTTGTTGAGCTATGAAGGGTCTGTTTTGCCTCCTGCTGTTGTTGCTGATCGCGGTTTCCGCCTGCAAGACTAACTCCAAATCTTCGGCCCAAGCCGAGGCTCAGGCGTTGCTCGCACAGCAACAGGCCGTCGCACAGATGCAACAACAACAGCCCTCCGTCTTCGTCCGGGGCGAAGTTAAGAATAGGATTATTCCCTGGAACGAGGACCTTACCCTGGCGCAGGCGATTGTTGCTGCTGAATATCGAGGGCTTTGGGACCCGCATTCCATCCTCATCATCCGCAAAGGACAGACCTTGAAGATCAACCCGAAACATCTGTTGTGGGGAACTGAGGATCCGCATTTGGAGGCGGGGGATCTTGTCGAGATTCAGCGATAGCAATTCTCAGAAGCGAAACAGTTCCCCTAAATCGTCCGACTTGGAAACGAACCGGCCTTTTTCCAGAACGGGTTCCAACCTGCCTTGCTTCCACTGACGCAAACGATAGAGGGTTCCGAACAGAAATTCAGGCGCGGCGGCGCCTTGTCCACCGACCAGTTCGCCGCCACGGCGAACGTTATCGATCAACCAGGCGGGCATTCGAATGTGATAAGGGTTTCGCTTTACTTCCCCGGCGTGAAACGAAAGCGCAGTAATCAAATCGATGATGTCCCGCTCACTCGATTCGACCATCAAATTTGGCGTATCCATCGCGCCCCAAAACTCGGTTTCCACCGTGGAACAGGCAAACGCAGGGTCCATCCTGGCCAGGGCTTCCATGACCAGGTGATGCGTGCCAATGTGGACGCTGTTCCAATCGTCGTCGTGCGGGAAGAAAATAACGCGCGGCGTTTGTTCTGCCAGAATCTCGACGATGCGCTCGACGGAGCGGTTCCACTCTGCCGGGTTCTCGTTTCGTCCCTTGAGATGAATGCGTTCGAGTCCGCTTTCGCTGGTCGCGATCAAGCCGAACCCAATATAATTGCAGCAGGCAGTCAATTCCTTCCAGCGCTCGCGCTGCCGGGCTTTGTTGCTGCCCTGAGTCACAGCCACATTTATGACGTTCATCTTCAGCTCTCGCACAAGTCGTAACGCCAGCCCTCCAATGATGACCTCGTCGTCCGGATGCGGTGAAAAGGTCAACGCTTTGGGAGCGTCCGGCGGGAGTGTTGGCTTTTCGGGCGGAGGAAAACCGCCGAGCGGCAATGATTTTCCTTGTTGAAGCAGACGAGCCAACTCGGTGACGAAGGATTCATAAGGGTTCACAGGAACAAGCACAGGCACGTGAGGCATCAAGTCAGGCCAGAATCTTCTCGACCAATTCCCCGTGCACATCGGTCAGGCGGAAGTCGCGGCCTTGAAATCGGTACGTGAGCCGGGTGTGATCGAAACCCAGCACGTGCAGGATGGTGGCGTGCAAATCGTGCACGTGGACCTTGTCCTTGATCACGTGAAAGCCGAACTCATCCGTTTCCCCGATGGTGACGCCGGGTTTAATGCCGCCGCCGGCCAGCCAAACAGCGAAGGCCTGCGGATGATGGTCGCGGCCGAGCTTGCGACCGAAATCGGCGTTGGCTTCGACCATCGGCGTGCGTCCAAATTCGCCGCCCCAGATCACCACGGTGTCCTCCAGCAGACCACGCTGCTTCAAATCCTTGATCAGCGCAGCGCTGGCTCGATCGGTCTTCGCGGTCTGATCTTTAATTCCTTTGACCACTTCGCTGTGGTGGTCCCAGCCTTCGTGGAAGAGTTGCACGAAACGCACTCCCCGTTCGATGAGCCGGCGGGCCAGCAGGCAATTCATGGCGTAGGAAGGCTTGCCCACTTCGACGCCGTACATCTGGAGTGTCTCCGCCGGCTCCCGGGAAACATCCATCAACTCCGGAGCGCTGGCCTGCATGCGGAAGGCCATCTCGAAAGAGTTGATGCGCGTGGCGATTTCCGGATCGCCCATGGCGTCCAGGCGCTGCTCGTTCAGACTCTTGATAAGATCCAAGGTGCGGCGCTGCATTTTGTCCGTAATTCCAGAGGGATTGGACAGAAACAGAACCGGGTCACCGCTCTTGCGGAAGGGAACGCCCTGGTAAAGGGTTGGCAAAAAGCCGCTGCCGTAAAGAGCCCCTCCGCCGCTCAAGCCGCTGGCGGAATTCAAGACAACGAAGCCAGGCAAATTCTGCGATTCACTTCCAAGGCCGTAAAGGGCCCATGATCCCAGGCAGGGGCGGCCAAATTGAGGCGAACCGGTTTGCATCATGACCTGCCCGGGCGCATGGTTGAACGCGTCGGTCGTCATGGATTTTATGATCGCGATATCGTCCGCGACCGTAGCGAGGTGAGGCAAGGCTTCCGACAACTCCGCCTCGCATTGGCCGTGCTTCGCGAACTTGAACTCGGAAGCGAAGATTTCAGCGTCCGGTTTGATGAAGGCGTATTTTTGGCCCATCACCACTTCGCTGGGCATCGGTTTGCCATTGTACTTGGCCAGCGACGGTTTATAGTCGAACAGATCCAACTGGCTTGGCGCCCCGCCCATGAAGAGGTATATGACCCGCTTGGCCCTGGGCGCGAAATGCGGCAGCTTGGGGCTCAGTGGATTTGTGGATACCGGATGGGTAATTGCGCCCGTTACTTTATCAGTGCCAAACAGTGTGCCGAGCGCAATGGATCCAAGCCCCACACCGCATTGGCGAAAGAACCAGCGCCGAGTGATCCATTTCGCATGCTCCGCGCGTAGTTCGTTCTGCAAAGTCCGCCTGCTGTTCACGGTCAAAAGATATAACGTGTGCTGGTACTAGGCGAGCGCAAAACTTTTGGAGGCGGCCTGCTTTCTGAGACCGATCTGGGACTCCGCTTTTTTCCGAAAACTTCGGCTGACACGTATGTGAAACGGCGTATGGCGGCCACCCGGCTCTTTCTTTGTGCTCCTCAGCGTCGGGTCGCAGAAGGGCCGCAGCGTTTAGGAGTTGCCGAAACTCCGGGTCTGTGATCAAATCCTGGAAGCTGAATATTGCATTCTCACTCATGCGAGCCGGTTGGAACAGACCTTTTACCTGAGTGGAGGCCGCGCGAAATGGCGTGACCATTTCCCTCGGCGGCTTCCGCGGAACGGGACTGTCCTGACCAGCACCTTAGCCAGTTCATTCCGGTTCTTTTTTGAAGCCGCAGCGCGTCCCAATGGCGCGTTTCTAAATGGTCCTCTCTGTTTCGCACCGGGCAGGCGCACGTCCGGCGTGTGTCAGATGCAGGCAGTCTGCCGGCCGGCCAAACAAAACCTACAGCGGCAAGACACCTATGAAAAGAACCACCGTCACATCCGCAGTGTTCACGATCAGTTGGTTGGCCGTCATTTTATTGTCTGCCGCCGAGCAAACGGTCCATCCCAAATATCAGCTAGCCGGTGGCTCGCGGAAGTTCTCGATCGAATACACGGGCAAAGTGCTGGAGATCCCGGCCGGCACGAAAAAACTGCGGGTGTGGATGCCAGCACCCGAGAATACGACCGTCCAGAAGATCGAGCAGTTGGAGTTTACGCCCAAAGCCAGCCTGGCCCACGAGGAGAAATACGGCAATCAGATCGCGTATTGGGAGATCGGGCAACCACCGCCCTCGCTGGAGTTGAAGATGAAGTTTGTGTGCACACGGAAGGAAATCCGCATGGACTTGGAGCGTCTCAAGACTGACGGCAGGGAATCTGTCGGCGTCTTTGCCGTGTTTCGACAGCCGGATCGCCTGGTAATTGTGGACGACAAGATCAGAAAGCTGGCTGGCGAGATCACCGCGGGCAAGACTGCCACGCTCGAGAAAGCCCGGGCCATCTACGATTATGTGCTCGAAAAAATGTCTTACGATAAAAACCATTCCGGCTGGGGCCAAGGCAGCACCCAACACGCCTGCGAGGTGGGCAAAGGCAACTGCACGGATTTTCACGCCCTGTTCAATTCCCTGTGCCGGGCGGAAGGGATTGCCAGTGGATTTGAGATTGGGCTTTACCTGCCGTACGAGCGGAACAAAGTCGAGCCTCCGGGCGGATACCACTGTTGGGCTTTTTTCCGCGTACCGGGCAAGACATGGGTTCCCGTGGATTGTTCCGAGGCCGATCGCTTCGCCGAATACCGGGAGACGTTTTTCGGCGGACACACCCCAAACCGCGTAACGCTCTCGACAGGACGAGACATCACGCTACAGCCGAAGCAGGACGGTCCGCCGCTCAATTACTTTCTCAACCCGTATGCCGAGGCCGACGGCAAGCCGGTGCAAACGGACAAGAGCTGGTCCTACCAGGATATTGATTAGAGTGATTGCCAAAGGTAATTTCCGAAAAGGTGGGGCAAACCAGCCGGTTTGCCGCAACGCCCAGCAGGGCGTCGCCCACCTTTTTGGAAATTACTCTTGGCAATCGATATAGAAGGTCATCGCCGAAGGTGTGGCCCCCGAACAAATTAAGATTACTTTGCGGGAATCATCCTCGGCTCGTACGACTGATCCATTTGGGTGCGCGCTACAATTACCGCCCCCACGCCTGCCTTCGACGCCAGGTCGCGAGCAACCGTTTCATCGGATGACGGTGAGCCCTCCACCACGACCCAAAGTCGATCGGTGGAAATCGGTTTGGCGCCATGCGCAGGCAAAGTTTGGCCCAAGTATGCGATCGTGTTCGTCACCCACGCGGGTCCGCCGCCAAACTCTGGTTGCGTGCGTTGCAGTGCGCGGTGCAACGCGAGCAACGCAATCGGACCGTCATGACTTGAGACCAGCGCCGACCATTGTCGCGTGAACTGGTCCGGACATGCGCCCGTGGCGCAACCGACCGTGCCGCACAGGCCCGTGCCGGGCCGGCCCCGATTCTTATCCGCAGGTAAATCAACCGACTCACACTCCGTCGTCCAGACCGGGATGACCGTCTTGTTTCCGACGCGCTGGCGAACTTCAGCCAGGAATCTCGCCACGACATGGTCGCCTCCCACTTTGGTCGCTGTGGGCGGCACATGGTAATCGACCGCCCAGCGGCATTGGAGGTTGCCGCAGCCGCAGGAGCTGGGACCGGCCTGGAGATCGTTCAACAACAGCCCGCGCCAACCCGGCGGCGCGCGCTTGAGCAATTGGTCGATCCGCAGCAGATGGGCATCGAAGGACTCCTGGTAGCTTATGGGCACCCAGGGAAACGCTTTGGCAACTTCGTCAACCTTTGGCTCGGGAGCGTTCGGAAAACTCTTCTGCCAGTCTGCGTGCATTCCCAGAGAGGCCATCCAGCGCGGGTTGGCCGCAGCCAGCTTCGGGTTGCGTGCTACTTCGATCCAGCAATAAAGATCCAGACCGCCCTGTGAAATGCGCTGGGCCAATTCGCGATACGCCGCCTCGCCCGTTCGCTCGTCCAGGACAACCGCCACCGCCTTGAACCCTTCTCCTTTCCACTGCCTGACCGCGGCAGGTGTCACGGCTTCGGCCTCCACCAGAACAATCTCGACGGGTGTTACTTTAGCCTGACTGGGTGCAGCTCGAAGTTGTGGCGCGACGCACAGGACCGCGAGAATCACGAAGCGGACACGTCGCATACGTGTCATGATCCTAATGCGAGTGCGGCTTGCCAGTACCGCAAAGTCCGCACGACCTGGGTGTGCCCGTGCAGGCCGGCGCAGGGTCGTTGCCCGCCGCACCGGACGCAAAAACCGAGAGCTTCTTGGTCAGCCGTTTGGATTTGCAATGCGGGCAAGGAGTACCCTCCCATTTCGTCGAGCGAACCAGAACTTCGCTGTCTTTGTCGCAATCCTCACAGTGAAATTCGTAGATTGGCATGAGTGCAGTATAACTGGAAACCAGCGCCTGACAAGCAAGCCGAAGAATGGCCCAACGTGAAAGGGTTGAAGTCTAACGTGCTTGTTCAACGATTCGATGAGGCCGCTTCCTGCCGCAACGATTTCTTCCCTCGCAAATGTTCGTCGAACCAATCGGCAATAGCTGCCACGTCTGGCTGCACATCCTTCCAACCATGAGCCTTGCCTTCCTTCACGATAAGCTTCGCGGTCGCGCCGCTTTCTTTAGCGCGCTGGACAAAGCTTTCAGCCTGTTGAATGGGCACCAGCGTATCGGCATCGCCGTGGATGATCAGGGTGGGCGGCAAGTTCGAAGTCACAAAGTAGATGGGCGAGATTTCCTTGCCCAATTCCTGGCGGCCTTCTGCGGTGTCCGACTTGGGACCAAACGCCGGCTTGAAACCTTTCAAGATGCCGACGCCGACCGCGTCTTCGCCTGGCTGTCCGTAATTCAGAAAATCAGTCGGAGGAAAGAAACACGCCACTGCTTGCACGGCGCTGCTCTCGCGATCGATTGGGTCCTTCGCCTCCGGCTTGCCCGGCCGCCCTTGAGTGCCCATGGTCAACGAGAGGTGCCCGCCCGCGCTGCCCCCCGTGATGCCAAACTTGTCCGGGTCCACACCCCACTTTGCCGCGTTGTGACGAATGAAGCGCACCGCCCGGTGGATGTCCTGGGTGATCTCAGGGATTTGAAACTTAGGCTGGGAACCGTGCACGATCGCAAAGACCGTGTAGCCCCGCTCCAGCAATGCCGCGTAAGCCTTCGCATTGATGGCCTCGTGACTGGAGAAAAAGCCGCCGCTGACCATGAAGAGAATGGCGCACTCATTCTTCTTGTCCGGCTCGAAAACATCCAGGGTCAGGGCGGTGCCAAATTTGCGTCCGTAAATGACGTCCTCCGTGCGTTTGAAATCCGCTTTGGCTTGCGCGAGGGCGGTGGCAGCGAGCGCAACAGTCAACAGCCCGGTGAAGAGTATTTTTTTCATGTTCGCGAATGAAGTTTGACGGAGTGTAAGCAACCCTGGCTATTCCGACAAGGGGCTCTTTGCCGTGGCGCCGCTTCAACCCATCTCTGAAACCGGGCTGATGGCCGGTTCTGGCTTTGCTGAAAGAAATGGTTCCAGCGATCGGCCTCCGCAATCCGGACAAAGCCCTGCGATCGTAATGAACTGAGCGCCGCAGCGAGGACAATAAGATCGATTCTCCTGATCCATCGCAGCGGGCGCTGCCGTCAGGTCCGTCGGCGATAACCCCGCGTCAGAAATGAATTCCTCCACCGCTCCCAGCCAGGCGGTCCTGAACCATTGCTCCGTCGCACACGGGCTGGTTTCGTTGTCGGGGCAAATTGGCAACATTGGAAAACGCAGATCGAGCAGCACCGCGCGGGCAAATGCCTTGAAGGTCCCAGGAGGGCAGAGCACTCGAGCCGCGGCCAGCGGATGGAAGTTTTCCAGGAGATGGCGCGCCAGCAGATCCTGCGCGCGAATGGCTGTTGGCGGCGCCAGCAGCATGATAAGGAAGGCCGTGAAGCGCTCTTCATCTCCCAGCGGCAGCATCGCTTTGTGCGCGCGGCGAAACAAGACCGCAATCGTTGCCGTTTGGGCGAACAAGCCAATCAACAAAGCCCACCCAAAATGTCCGAAGCCATATTGCCAAACCCAAAGCGGCGCCAGGACAAAGAGGTATCCGAAAAGAATGTTAGCGAAGACTCGAAGCGGTCTGGCGTGTTTTCGAAACGACTCGAGCTGTTCGGTAATCGCCTTCGTATCCAGTGTTTCCAGGAGTGTTTGCCTGATGAGCGTTGCCCGTCTCTCTTCGGGAGATTCCTGCAAGCGACGGAACAGCCTGGACAAATGGCGCGCGCGCACGTGCGAGCCCGCCCTGAAGAAAGGCGCATCGTTGACGACAACCGTTTTGCCATCGGCTCGGATAACCCGGACGTCGCGGAAGCGGAAAAACTGTCCGGCCTGCGGCGGCCGTCCAACGGGATTCAGACAGGCGGAGACATAAGAAAACATCGCTTCCGGGGAGACCGAGATGGGGAATTGCCGGGCAATAAAAAACGCGCCGAGAGGCGGGAATGGTTGGGCGAGGAGAAAACCGCCTCTCCGATTTCCAGCCACATTTCCGGGCTGCCGTAATTGCCAGCGCCTTCCCCAGTAGCGGGAAAAAGCGACGGCACCCAACCGGACCCAGACGAGGCATTCGAGCCCGTAGATGACCGCCACGACGAGCAGCAATCCTGGCAAGTCACCCATGCAAAGGCAAAGGGGCGTTACTCGACCTTCTCAGGAGCGCTCCTGCCGAAGAGAAATCTCTTCAAAGCGACAATCACCGCCACCACCGCGATGATGATGAATTTCGCGCCCTTCTTGAAGAACAACACGATGGAAGCCAACAGTCCGGTCTTGGCAGCCACCGCCACCGCTCCGCCCGTCACCAGCGCGGCCAACCCGTATTTGGCCAGTTTGTCGCCGGGCCGGTATTCCGCGTAACGTTCGCCCGCCTTGTAGTTATAGGCCGTCAGCAACTGCTTGAACTCCGGCAGCACCGCGGAGTATTTCTCCGGGTCCACCACCAGTTTGACTTCCATGACGCCTTTGCGTCCGAGAATGCGCGTGTTGTGATTGACGATCTGTTCGCCCTGGCTTTCACCGCGAATGGCCCACTCCAAATTATGAGTGGCAGGATCGTAAGCCGGATTGAGGTCCCAGCCGACGATATTCATGACCGGCCAACCGCGCCGCTTGCGTTCCTCATTGCCGCGCTCGGTTCCCTTCTTGATGCTCTGGAGCATTTTGTCGGCGTTAAGTTTGTCCTTCTCGTCGTCCTTGACGTAGCCATCGTCGGAAAACCGGAAGACGATGAACCACACCATGGATGTGGGCGCGAGCAGACCGACTTCCGAGCCGGAGGTAAGGTTGCCGACGGCTTCCATCAGTTTACGTGTGCCCTCGCCATCGGTGAACATGAAATCTTTGGGCACGTCGATGTCCGCAATGGTCTTCATGCTGGCGGTGGCAGGTCCTTTGACCCAATTGAGAGAAGCCAGGAAATCCTTTCCATCGGCGTTCTCTTTTTCCGCAGCGGCCAACAAGACGTCTGAGCCAAGCCAGAGAATGGACAGGACCATGCACAAGTTGCCGAGCCCCCTGACCAGGAGCCGTGGGGTGTTTATCGATAACATAATTCGTTCTTTCGTTTAGTTTGAACCGCTCTATCGGCGAAAAAACCAACAAGACTTGTGCCAATGCTTGCGGCCCTCCGCTGACCCTGACCCCGGTGCGGGACAATCAAGACCAACTGGTTATGAGATGCAACTCTTTTCCAGGGGAGTGCTGCCGGATTTTCCTGCCGGGCAGATTTTTCATAAGGGCACTTCTACGAACCGAGGATGGCGCGTTTGGCGTCGGCGAGTTCTTCGTCGCGGCGATGATAGCCAGCTACGGGTCATACGTTGAACTTGAACAACAACACGTCCCCATCCTGCACGACGTAATCGCGGCCTTCGTGGCGGTAGTGACCTTGCTCGCGGGCGTGGGCCACGGAGCCGCACTTTACCAGCGCCTCCCACGGAATCGTCTCGGCCTTGATGAAACCGCGCTCGAAATCGGTGTGAACGGTGCCAGCGGCTTTGCTGGCGGTGTCTCCGGCGTGAATCGTCCAGGCGCGCACTTCCTTTTCGTTGAAGGTGAAAAAGGCGCGCAGCCCAAGCAGGTGGCAGGTGGTGCGAATCAACGCGGCCAGACTGGACTCCGTCACACCCAGTTCCTTGAGATAATCCTGTGCTTCCTCCGGCGAAAGATCGGCGAGGTCGCTTTCCAGTTGCGCGCAAACGACGATGGTGTCGCACGCATGGTGGGCGCGACCATAGTCGCGCACTTTGGTAACGAAGGGATTCGTGTCGGCGCTGGCCAGGTCGGACTCTTTGACGTTGGCGGCGAAAATGGTCGGTTTGTTGGTCAACAGGAAGAAACCTTTCGCCATCGCCCTTTCTTCGTTTGAGAGCGGGAGCGTGTTGGCTGGCTTGCCGGCGTTCAGGTGAGGTTCAATTTTCTCCAGCAAGTGCATCTCCGCGAGCGCGTGCTTGTCGCCGCGTTTGGCGTCTTTGGAAACTTTCTCGTGGCGCTTGTTCGCCGTTTCCAGGTCGGCCAGGACCAGTTCCGTCGTGACAATTTCGATGTCGCGCACCGGCTCGATGCTGCCGGTGACGTGGTGGACGTCGGGATCTTCAAAACAGCGCACCACCTGCACGATGGCATCCACATCGCGGATGTGACTGAGGAACTTGTTGCCCAAACCTTCCCCTTGGGAGGCGCCTTTGACCAATCCGGCAATATCGACGAATTCAATCGTGGCAGGAATGATCTTGCTGACTTTGGCGATACGCGCCAGCGGCTCCAGCCGCGCATCCGGCACGGTCACCACGCCGAGATTCGGTTCGATGGTGCAGAAGGGATAGTTCTCTGCCGCCGCCTTGTGCGTGCGAGTCACAGCGTTGAACAAGGTCGATTTCCCCACGTTTGGCAGCCCGACGATGCCGGCTTTTAACATAAAGGACTTTAAGCTCGTGACCCTGGCAACGAACGTATCCCTGACCCTATCCCTTTTCCGCCCCGCACAAGAGGTCAAAGGCCGCCGAGTCGCAAATCTCCTTCAACAACCCCTCAACAAATCAACTCGCCCCTTTGCCCGGCTCCACGTGCTCGATTCTTGCGTTCTCCTGCAAAAAATCGATGACCTTCTCGTGCAGGAGTTGCTGAAAGACGTCAGACACGCTGCCGCGCTTTTCCAGTTCTTTGGTGAGCTTGTCCGGGGCGATGTTGTAGCTGCTGGCCAGCACCGCAATGCGCGCTTTCAGTTCCTCAGGCAACACGCGGATACCTTCCTTCTCGGCAATCCCCTGGAAAATGAAGCTCAGCTTGACGCGGTCTTTGGCGCTTTGGTTGGCCATGGAATAAATCTCTTCCTTCTGCTGGTCGATCGCTTCTTTGGAAACGCCGCGCTTCTGGTTCTCGGCCACAATGTCATAGACGACATTGCGCGTTTCCTGCTGCACCACCGATTCGGGCAAATCAAAATTGACCCGCTCCATCAAGCCCTTCACGAGTTGGCTGCGGATGCTCCGCTTTTGTTTGAGATTCAGCTCGTTTTGCAGATCGCCTCGGACACCTTCGCGCAGCTTTTCCAGGTTCTCGGCGTCATAGGATTGGGCGAACTTGTCATCGAGAGACGGCATCGTCCGCTCCTTCACCTCCACCACCTCCACGTCGTAAACGCCTTGCTTGCCCGCCAATTGCGGTGTGACGAAATCGGCCGGGAAATCAACCGTTACGGTCCGTTTGTCGCCAGCCTTGGCGCCAACAAGTTGTTCGGCGAATCCGGGAATGAAAGAGTCCTTCTTAACCTCGACCCAGAAATTCTTCTGTTCGGTAAGTCCCCGGGCGGCGGGAGCAATTTCGGTGATGGGCTTGCCTTCGGAGATGCCGGTGTAATTGACCACCACGAAATCACCTTGTTGCACGGGACGATCCACCTTTTCGAACTGCGCCATTTGCCCCCGCAAGGCCTCCAGAGCACGGTCGATTTCCGCCTCGGTTACTACCGCGGCCTCGCGTCGGGCGGGCAAACCGCGATATTCGGGCATTTCAAAATCTGGCGCCGTCTCGAGCGTGGCCGCGAACTGATAGGGCTGGCCCCGCGCGAATTGGATTTGCTCCAGATCCGGATAGCCCACCACGCTGAGCTTTTGTTCCTTGATCCCCTTATGATACACCTCCGACATGAGCTTGCGTTTGACCTCCTCCTCAATCTCTTTTTCGTACTTCTTCAACACCATTTCGCGGGGCGCTTTGCCCGGCCTGAAACCGGGCATGGCTGCATGACGGAGGAATTCTTTGGTTACGGATTCGAAGGTCTCGTCCACCGTCTTGGAATCGACCTCGAATCGAACCAGTTTCTTACAGGGCGCCAAATTTTCGACCGTCACATTCACGGGCAACCTTTCTTTCACCGACCAAATTTCTCAGAGACGACATTATTGCATTGTCTTCGTGGAACAGCGAGTGGTGAAACCTAGGTAAGCACATGGCGAGCGTCAAGCGGAATGGAGGAATTGAGTGCCACGAATGCGCCACACGCCTATTGCGCAGGCGCCGGGATGAAAATCTTCTGCCCGATGCGAAGTTTGGTCCACTGAACGCTGGGATTGGCATCGATGATCTGCTGGGCAGTGACTTTGATGCCTTGTTGTTTTAAGGCCGTGGCAATCACGTGAGGGTTGTCGCCCTGGCGAATCGTATATTCGTAGCCCTTTTCGGTTTTGTTAGGAGGGGGATTTGAGCGTGGCGCGGGAGCGGTCGGATTCGACCGGGAAGGGGGCGCCGACCTGTCGCTGATGAGTTTTTCCAGTTTGGCCAGCGCAGCCACTATCTTGTCATTGTCCGCGAGACGCTTCTGATCGACCTCTTCGATGGCGCGAGCCAGTTGCTTCAGGCTTTCCTGCGTGGCGGCGTCTCTGTTTCGGTCGTGGGCGCGGGAGACCTCTTCGCGCAGTCTTCCCAGTTCTTCTCGCAGCAAGCCCAATCGTTTTTCCAGCGCCTGATTCGCGCCGGCGAGATCTTCCACCGTCGCGTTCAAACGCTTATAGCGCTCCTCGGCTTCCTGACGCGCCGCGATCGCTTCGGGAGATTCCTGGGCGCTGCCTAACAACGTTGCGAGGATGGCCACCAGGCCGGCGACGAAAAAATTACGTTTCATACCCCGAAATTAGGAGAAGCCCGTGGAAGTTCAAAGTTCAAAGTTCAACGCCCCAATCGAGACCAGGACCGCGCCCGGGGGCCAGTTCAAAGTCGGCTCAGGGTTCGTCGCTCCCTCGATTGTCAATCACCTCAACGAACACCGCATTAGACGATTTCCAAAAGTCCCTGTATGTGCGCACGAGCTTATCCACCGAGTAGTTGGTGGTCACAGTGGTAGTCCACCACCAGCCTGGCTTCAGAATCGTCCGGCCATGCCCCCACACCTCGGCTCTGCGATAGCCCAGCACGCTCGAATCCGAACGCAGAAGCTTGCCGAATTCTATCACGCGTTCTTCGCCCTCGATGGCTTCCCACTTGTCCCGGTCCCGAATGGCGTCCCCATCCTTGGCCAAATAATCCCTGGTCTTGGAGGAAGGCGTCCAGAACTCCATCCGCAGAGTGTTGGGTTGGACCATCTGGTTGCCTTCCGGTGTCACCACGATGGGTGTCCAAACTTTTGGCGACGCGTGAGGTGTCGTGACAATCGGATGGCGCGATCCCCAGGCCACAAACCCGGCTATAGCCACGGCGAGGACAGCGACCACAATGAGTGCCACTCTAAGCATGGACCTCACCTCCCCGTCGCCACGCGAGGAAAGCAGCGACTGCGTAACTCAACAAACCCAAAACCCACCTGCAGCGGGCGACAAATCCCCACGGGATGACGGTTCTGACCTGCAGAGTTTTCGTTGTCAGGTGTGATCGCAGGAACATAGCGGGCTCTTCCTTATTCTGTGATCGCAATTACTTCGCCATTTTCCAGCGACGATGTCACGCACAAAGTCCGGGCATTTCGTCGGACGCCAATGGGTGACGTATTGCTAGAATCCTTGCTCGCAAAGTGGATCCAAAGCAAAAGGGCGAGACGCGCATTCCTTTATCAGTCACGCACGTTCGCCCAACTGATCGCAGGAGGAACTGCAGATCAGGGAACATTCGCACCATTTCTTAACACGTGAAATGGGGTGTTTCCCCAACCACGAGGTCCTGGAAGTGACAGGTGAGAGCGGGGCGAGTGAGGTGAAGGCTCGGCAGGATTCGTAATCTTACTCCGCCTCCCTGGTGGCACTTCCCGGATGCGTTGTTATCGCAATCTGCTTTCATTTTGTTGCTCGCAATCTAAGTTCCGGGTGTTAATAGTGGGGACAATGTAGTGACTTAGAGTCACATTCGAGACAGTTTATGAACTTGCGGAGCATCACCGTGGCCTTGCTGGCCGTGAACCTGGCGCTGCTGGGGATTATCGTTTACATGGTTATTCTGCTCAAGGGCAGTCCCCTGCCGATGCGTCTTGTTTCTCAGTCCAGGACCCGAGTGGTCACCAATACCGTGACGCAAATCGCCGTGCGGAAACTCAACGCCACGAATCTTCTGGCCGCTATGGCCGCCAGTCGCTCCATTAGCTGGGCAGCGATTGAATCAACCAATTACTACGTCTATGTCGCTAATCTGCGTGCCATCGGCTGTCCGGAAGAGACGATCAAGGACATCATCATCACCGACATTGCCAAGCTATACGGCAAGCGCCGGGCGGAGTTGCGTTCCCGGGGCCAGCCCTATCAGTTTTGGCGCACCGACGACACTTGGGAGAATGGAGGGAGCGCATACACCGCTGTCACGCCGGAATTAGCGGCGTTGGAGAAAGAGCAGCGCGCCCTTGTGAAGGAATTGCTTGACGCTGACTTAGAGGTTGAACTGAGAAAGTACCTTCCGAGCGATGATCGGGAAGAGCGCATGTACGGCTTCCTGCCCGCGGAGAAGCGCGAGAAATTGAAGGAGATACAATCCACCTACGACGAACTGGAACAAGAGATTTATGCCCGCGCCAAAGGTCTCATCCTGGACGCCGATCAGGAGCAACTCAAACGCATTGAAAAGCAGCGCATGGAGGAACTGGCCAGCATCCTCAGCCCCGAAGAATTTGAGGAATACGAATTGCGCAATTCAGACACCGCCCACACCATGCGTTCGCAACTGGCCGGCTTTGATCCGAACGAGGACGAGTTCCGCAGAATCTTTCGGTTGCAGAAGACCTTCGACACCCAGTTCGCCCATGCCTTCGACGCGACCGATGAATCGCAAATGGAGATTCGCGCCCGCGCGGAGGAGCAAGCCCAGGACGCGTTGAATGCGGAGATCAAGAAGGTTATCGGCGAAAAGCGCTTCGCCGAATACGAGCGCGCGCAGGACGCCGATTACAAGGCGCTGGTCCAAATCACGGACCGTTTCGCGATGCCCCGCGACGTCGCCACCAAGGTGTACGACATGAAGCTGGAAGCCGAGCGGCAGAAGCTGCAGATCGAAACGAACCCAAACCTGAGCGAGCAGCAGCGTCAGACGGCTCTGACATCCATCATCCGCGAGACCGAACGCTCCGTGTTAAAGGAGCTGGGTGACGTCGGGCAGACCTACTTGAAGACCGGCGGGCAGTGGATTCGGGATTTGAGCGATGCCGTTCCCGGGGTAACGATTGAGAATGAAGCGCCATGAGGCAGGCAATGACTCCTCGGACTCTGCGTCCATTTGCCTTGTTCCCTTCGGCAAAGACCGTTCATTTCGTCGGTGCCGTTCGTCAATGCCCGGCCGTGGCGCCGGTCCTGGCCCGTTGCATCAATTCAACCTCGTAACCTTCGGGCGCATCGATAAAGGCGAAGCCGCTGCCGTCGGGCTTCATCGTGGGACCATCGGAGTATTTCAGGCCGAGTGATTCCAGGTGCTGGCCGAATTCCTCCAAACTGTCCACTTCGAATGCCAGATGAGTCAGATCCGATTGCACCTGGACCGGCCCGCTGTTCGGGAAGTAGCACAGTTCGATTAATTCCTCGCTTTCGGGCGCTTTCATGAAGACCAGTTCGGAGCCGCGCGGCGATTTGTGTCGGCGGATTTCCTCCAGACCGAGTACGTCCTTATAGAATTTCACGCTCTTCTCCAAATCGTTCAATCGATAGCGCGTGTGCAAAAGCTTTCGTGCCTTTGTCATGAAGCCAGAATACTCGTGACGTGAAGCAAGGGCAATCATGGATCGGTTAAAACGTTTGAACGCTTTAACCATTGCATGCCCGAACCCTTTTGCGCTAGCTATAGCGCACATTTTAATGCAAGCAGTGCGAACAATGCTGATCCTGGGCATCGCGTTGTGCGGCCACCCCACCGCTCGCGCGCAAATCGACCCGATAAAGCGAGAGTTGATTCAACTCGGCTACAGCCAGCCCATTCAAGGCAAGGCGCCCCTCTCCGGCTATGCCTTCTATTATTTGAACGTGCCGCAGTTTCGCTACACGAATGTGACGCTGCGCCTGGCCGTGGCTCCCGTTTATCTCGACACGGAAGTGGGCCTCAGTCAGGCGCTCGGGCCCAACACCGATCTGGGAATCGGCTTGTCGGGCGGTGGGTTCGCCGACAGTTACGCCGAGATACGCCAGGGGGATTTTGTGGAAGAGGAATCCTTTCTCGGTCATGGCGGCGGAGGGTCGTTCAGTATCTATCACCGGTTCAATCCCGCCGGACGCATCCCGTTGAGCGGTGTCCTGAGAAGCGACGCGCATTACGTTACTTACGCGGACGAGGACGATACGGCGCCCGGGTTTGTTTTGCCTGAAGAGGGGATGACCTTCCGTCTCCGCGCTGGACTGCGGTGGGGTGGACGCGAGCCCTTGATCCGTCCGGATGTGGCCATGGAACTTTCGGCCTGGTACGAAGGCCAATATCGCACGTGGTCTGGCTCCTACGGCTTCGCCGGTGATCGCGCAGTGCAAAGCGATTCGCATCTCTTTTGGGCGCGGGCGTTGTTGAGTTATACGCTGCCGAAACTGAAACATCATTTCAACGTCAGCCTGACTCTGGGCACCAGCGTCAGCGCCGATCGCTTCAGCGCCTACCGCCTGGGAGGTATTTTGCCGCTGACCTCGGAATTTCCGCTCACGTTGCCCGGCTATTACTTCCAGGAAATCAGCGCGCGGCGCTTCGTCCTGGCGGGCGGAAGTTATTCTGTGCCGCTGGATGAGAAAAAGCGCTGGGCGGTGGTAGCGGAAATCGCGACCGCGGGGGTGGATTACATCACGGGATTGTCGCAACCCGGCCGCTGGCATGCCGGCACAGGCGCGGGCGTTGTTTACCGATCCCCTTCGGATTCCTGGCAACTGATCGTCAGTTATGGCTATGGCATCGATGCGCTGCGCAATGACCGGCGTGGCGCCCATAGTGTGGGGTTTCTCTTGCAGTTCGATTTGGATCAGGCCAAGGTGCCCCTGTTTGAGCCGGGAGAAAATCCGATTCGCTCCCGGGGGCTGCAACGATTCTTTCTGCAACTCTAACTCGGCCGAATACGGGACATTTATGAAAGCACCGGCTGGTTCACTCGCGCTCATGCTCGGCGCGCTTTGCGTCTGGGGGCAAATTCCTGAACAGCTGGTTGTCGAAGGCGTGCCGCCGGTTACGCCCGAATTGAAAACGGACGTGAGCCCTTACCTCGAATTTCGCGCCGCCGCCTTCAACCATTGGCATCCGGTCGAGCGCCAGATGCTTATCACCACCCGCTTTGCTGATTCACCCCAACTCCATCTGGTGAAGATGCCGGGTGGCGCCCGCCAGCAACTCACGTTTTTGACCGAACCTGTCGCGAGCGGGAAGTTTCACCCCAAGTCAGGCGGGTTCATCGTGTTTTCGCAAGACACCGGCGGGGGCGAGTTCTATCAGCTCCATCGTTACGGCCTTGAGGACGGGAAAATCACCTTGTTGACCGATGGCAAGTCGCGCAACACCGGCCCGCGCTGGGCGAAGAGCGGCCAATGGCTCGCTTACACCTCGACGCGTCGCAATGGCAGAGACACCGATATCTATCTGATGAACCCGGCGGCGAGAGGAACCGATCGTTTGTTGCTGGAAGTGGACGGAGGCGGTTGGAGGATTGAAGACTGGTCGCCGGACGAAAGCAAAATGCTCCTCTCCGAATACATTTCCATCAATGAAAGCCATCTTTATCTGGCGGATGTCACCCGGAGAACAAAGGAAGAGCTCACGCCCAGGGGCGCCGAAAAGGTGGCTTATTCGCAAGGGCAATTCGCCAAGGATGGCAAATCGATCTTTGTCACCACGGACAAGGATTCGGAATTTCAGCGATTGGCCCGGCTCGATTTGGCGAGCGGGGAATATACTTTCCTGACCAGTCACATCGCCGGGGATGTCGATGAGTTCGAGCTTTCGCCGGACGGCAAGACCCTGGCTTTCATCGTCAATGAAGATGGCGTCGGTGTGCTGCATTTGTTGAACACCAAATCAGGCAAGGAGATGTCCGCTCCGAAGCTGCCTCTCGGTATTCCCTCCCATCTGGAATGGCACCCGAACGGGCGTGACCTGGCGTTTAACATGACTTCGGCCCGGTCTCCATCTGACATCTATTCGCTCGATGTGAAGAGCGGTAAAGTCGAGCGCTGGACCGAAAGTGAAACCGGCGGATTGAACAAGGGGAAATTTGTCCAGCCCAGCCTGATCAAGCTGAAGAGTTTTGATGGCACTCCCATCTCGGCCTTTGTTTATCGGCCCGAGCATTGCAAATCCCCCGGCAAATGCCCGGTCATCATCAGTATCCACGGCGGACCGGAAAGCCAGTCGCGTCCGGGCTTTCAGGGTCGCAACAACTATTACCTCAACGAACTGGGCGTGGCGATTGTTTACCCGAATGTGCGCGGATCCAGCGGTTACGGAAAAACATTCCTGACCCTGGACAATGGCTTCAAGCGGGAGGATTCAGTGAAGGACATCGGGACAATTATCGACTGGATCAAGACCCAGCCGCAATTCGACGGCAGCCGGATCGCCGTGATGGGCGGCAGCTACGGCGGCTTCATGGTGCTGGCCTCGATGGCGCGCTTCAACGACCAGTTGAAGTGCGGCGTGGATGTCGTCGGCATTTCGAACTTCCTGACCTTCCTGAGGAACACGCAAGAGTATCGCCGCGATCTGCGCCGGGCGGAATATGGCGATGAGCGTGACGAAAAGATGCGCGAATTTCTGGAAAAAGTTTCGCCGATAACCAACGTCCAGAAAATCAAGAAGCCCCTCTTCGTCGTGCAAGGCAAGAATGATCCGCGCGTGCCACTGACCGAATCCGAACAAATGGTCAAAGCCATTCGAGACAACGGCGGCACAGTCTGGTATTTGATGGCCAAGGATGAAGGCCATGGCTTTGCCAAGAAACGAAACGCTGACTTCCAATTTCTGGCGACCATCCTTTTTGTGAAGGAGCATTTACTGCGCTGACAACGCTTGTGACAAGCGAGCTCCATCCGCGCCGGCAATTTGCGAGCGATAACAACGCCGGCATCTGCCCGGAAGCCTGGGCCGCTGTCGCCAAAGCGAACCAGGGCCATGCCCCCGGCTACGGCGAGGATAGCTGGACCACCCAGGCCGCGGATCTCATTCGGGATGTTTTCGAGACCCAGTGCGAAGTATTCTTTGTGTTCAACGGCACCGCCGCCAATTCACTGGCGCTCGCTTCGATGTGCCAGTCGTACCATAGCATCCTCTGCCACGAAACCGCCCATGTGGAGAGCGATGAATGCGGCGCCCCGGAGTTCTTTTCGAACGGAACCAAAGTCCTGCTCCTCTCCGGGCACAACGGAAAAATCGACCCGTTGACCATCGAGCGCATGGTGAAGCGCCGGACCGACATCCACTATCCCAAACCCAGAGTGGTGAGCGTCACTCAGGCCACTGAACTCGGGACGGTCTATTCGGCGGACGAACTCAAGGCCATCTGGGGCACGTGCAAGAAACTTGGCTTGCGGATGCATATGGACGGCGCGCGCTTTGCCAACGCGGTCGCTTCGCTGGGAGTCGCGCCCAGGGAAATCACCTGGCAGGCCGGCGTGGATGTGCTCTGTTTTGGCGGGACCAAGAACGGAACGGCGGTCGGCGACGCCGTCGTCTTCTTCCATCCCGAACTGGCGCGAGAATTTGATTATCGGTGCAAGCAAGCGGGGCAATTGGCCTCGAAGATGCGTTTTCTTTCCGCGCCTTGGGTGGGAATGTTGTCCGATGGCGCCTGGCTTCGTCACGCCGCGCACGCGAATGAAATGGCGCGGTTGATGGAGCAGTCTCTTCAGAAACTGCCGGAGCTGAAAGTCCTGTTCCCGCGCCAGGCCAATTCTGTTTTCGTGGAACTGACGCCTGCGTTGATGGCAGGGATGTGGAAGCGCGGCTGGAAGTTTTACAATTTCATTGGCAAGGGCGGCTGCCGTCTGATGTGCGCCTGGGACACGACCGAGCAGGATGTGAAGGAATTCGTGGCCGACCTCAAATCGCTGTTGGCGTCCTAGCCAACCATGCAATTGAGAAAGGGAGCGCGACCGTCTCGGTCGCGGCCATCGGCGGGACGCCGATGGCCTCAGTCCGGACGCCCAGATCGCACATCGGAAATCGACAGGTCAATACCCCCGTTGACGTCGATTGACCTGCTCGTAAGGTGATATATGAGCAGGAGTAACCAGCCTGCAAAAGCGGACCGCCACAGTCGAAGAGGGCACGAGGATGTCCCGACACCGCGCAAACACCATCGGGGTTGGCGCCGGTTCGGTATTGTCTTGCTTGTGTTGGTCGTGCTCGGGGGTGTGGGCCGGGCCCTGCTGCCGTGGGCCGTGCGGAATTATGTCCATCGCACGCTGGACCGTAACCCGCTCTATGCGGGCACCATTGGCGAAGTTGAGATCCATCTTTGGCGGGGGGCTTACTCCATCAACGAGGTGCGCATCAGCAAGACCACGGGTAATGTTCCGGTCCCGTTCTTCGTGGCCAGGCGCGTCGATTTCGCCGTTCAATGGAACGCCCTTCTTCATCGCCGGGTGCAGTTCTTTGACTATATCGATTGCCACTAGTGTCCGGTTAAGTTTTGTTCGACAGCGATTTCAATCCGATAAAATCGGTGTTTCATGACTGTCCTAACTTTTTTCGATTTCAATTTGACGACGCTCTTTCGCAGGGTCTGGCGCCGC
>Ga0137465_1000149_pt1 | contig 54059 bp, 49 predicted proteins | sample EasRivERMGT828_2_FD_104906 | JGI IMG/M metagenome (GOLD analysis project Ga0137465, IMG submission 104906) | Soil microbial communities from meander-bound floodplain in the East River, Colorado, USA - East River MetaG ERMGT828_2 | ecosystem: Environmental > Terrestrial > Soil > Floodplain ... | reverse complement strand
GTCCCCGCGACCATCACGGTTGTGAGGCGCGGTTTGTTCCCCGATGCGTCAATCTTCGCGATGCCGAAGTCAATGAGCCTTACGGTCTCCGCGCCTCCTTCCCGCTGCTGCAACATGACGTTCTCGGGCTTGAGGTCCTGGTGCGCGATTCCCGCCGAATGCGCCGCTTCGAGCGCAGCGCCGATCTGCCGCAAAATAGCGGCTGCGCGCGGCCATGGCAGGGGTCCTCGCGAGAGCGCCTCTCGAAGGCTTGTTCCGGGAATATGCTGGATGACCAGAAACGGCGAGCCATCGTCCAACTCGCCAACGTCCAGAATGCCCACGACGCCCGGATGATCGATGTGTGCGAGCGCCTGCATTTCCTGTTCAAAACGTGATTTCAGTGAACGGTTCCGACGGCCTTCGGCGCGCATCAGCTTTATCACTACGAGTCGGCCCAGCAGTTGGTCGCATGCCCGGTACACCAGCGCCTGCCCACCCGTCGCCAATTCTTCCTCGACGCGATAGCGGTCCTTCAAGACTTGTCCCGGCTCAAGGGACCTGTCCACCAGGACTCTGCCGAGCTCTGCCCACGGCGCATCCTCCATGAAGCCGTCGTCCGTCACATCCGTCGAAAGAAGCGCTTCGACTTCCCGGCGCAGGTTGTCATCGTTATCGCAGGCAATTCTCAGAAACGCGTCCCGCAAATGCAGGTCCAGAGCGCGAGCCGCTCCGAACAGTGAAGTCACCTTGTCCCAGCGTTCGCTCATGGCTTCAACCGTCCGCGGAGCCACGCCAGCGCCGTGGCCCAGTCTCTATCGACCGACCTCGGGTTCACACCCAAGGCCCGCGCCACCTCGGGTACGCTGAGCCCCGTAAAGTAGCGCAACTCGACGACCCGTGCCTGACGGGGCGAAAGCTGTTCGAGCTCGCATAGCGCCTGGTCCAACTCGAGCAAGTCCGTGGATTGCTCGTCGCTCCACGCCAGCGCCTGATCCAGCGAAATCGCACTCCGCTCTCCCTCACGTTTATCCGCGGCTCGGGCACGGGCGCAGTCAATCAGGATCCGGCGCATCAGATTGGCGGCAGCCCCGTAGAAATGTGCCCGGCTCTCCCAGTTGTGTTGTTTGTGTTCTACCAACCTGAGATAAGCCTCGTGTACAAGAGCAGTCGGTTGCAGGACCTGACAGGACCGTTCACCTCGAAATCGGCCCTGGGCGAGCTTCTTCAGTTCGGGGTAGATCAATTCCATCAGCCGAGTGGCTGTTGAATTGTCTCCGGGTTGGAAATTACGAAGGAGGAGCGTAACTTCGCCGGGAGCGCCCCTCATGCAAATCCTGGCTGGTTCATTCCTTGAACCCTCAGTAAAGACATAACGTTCTTCGGCATCACGGTCATGATTGGCGCATCAAAATACCAAAAAAGCCAATCAAAATCTTGTGTTACGTGGTCCCTCGACGGTCCGGCAAGGGCGCCGACTGCAAAGGCCATCCGCGCAAATCAGAGATTCAGTGTCGTGATTCCGCTCGGCTTCACGCCATGACCATTGAATCCCTATTGTCCAAGGAGGTTTTGGATCCAATGAGAAGTACTCTCTTAACTCGATTAGCTATTGTTTTGTTAGTTGCGTCTGTTGCGACCATCCAGCTCCAGGCGGCGCCGCTTTTCGCAATAAACACTGCCCCGAGCCCGTCCGGTTTGGCGTTTGCCGTGTCGGTGACAGACTTTACCCTGCCATACCAAGGTGTGGCGGCCGCGAGCAACATACTTGGTGCACCTGACGCTCTCGGCTCGCCTAGCCCCAATGTTCCGGGCATGGTTGACTACGGCGGCGGTGACCTGTCGACAGCATGGGCGGTCACGGTAGGCTTCTCGTCTGCTTTCGCAGACGGCGTTGGAACCGATGTCAAGGTATTCGGCACCCAACTGGATGCTACCGAAGGATGGAACCTGTTCGCGAGCGCGGATGGTATTGCGTTCGCCCTGATTGGCAGTTTCACCGCAACGAAGTACTACGATTACTTCAGTATCGATGTGGACTTCAACGGCGCTACGTTACCAGCCGGCGCAAGCTACCTGCGTTTCGAAGGCACTCAGGTTCCAATCGACGACTTTTCGCGCGGCTTTGACTTCGACGCAGTGGGAATAGCGCATGTTGCCGGTGTTCCGGAGCCGGCCAGCATTGCGCTGCTTGCGTTCGGACTGGCCGGCGTAGGCCTGCTCGGAATGAAGCGGGGATCTTGATCTCCGCTTCATTCCGAGAAAGTGCCAGGCACTACTGCAGCCAGGGCGTTGGGCCGAGATTGCCTTCCCAGTGAAACTTTCTCAGCCATATTCCAGCATACCGGATGAACGTACCGCCGGTTGCAGCTGGCTGGCCAGACACGTTTGTTTTGCAACCGACCATATCCTCGCCGTCGATGGAGATCAGTGCGCCCAAAGACCGGGAGGCGTGTCACCCGAATCGGCGATCAGATCGATCCCGAAAGGGGAACACATCACCGGTCTGCAGGCCTATGAATAGGTCAGGCTGTACCCAGGTTCTTCGTTTCTTCGGCCGCGGCAACCTGCTCCTGGAAGGAAATAATTCTTTCCGCTACGCGAAGGCGGGCCTTCAATTCGTCAGGATCAAACGGCTTGGTTACGAAATCGTCGGCGCCTGCTTCCATGCCTTCCAGGTAGTCCTTTTTTCCGATCAGCGCGGTGATGATGATGATGTAGGTGTACTTCGACTGCTTGTGACGTCGAATCTTGCGACACAGTTCGAGGCCGTCCACTTCCGGCATCAGCACATCTGAAATCACCAGGCGGAATCTCCCCTTTCGGAATGCTTCCCATGCGTCCTTTCCGTTTGGAGCCGCGACCACCTGGTATCCAAGTTTCTGAAGGAGCCAGCTCAACAGTTCGCGCGAATCCTGATCGTCTTCCGCAATGAGGACTTTCATTAACAAATAACTATCACAAGAATTCCTGACCGGTCGCCTAATTATTCCCGGCTAACTTCGGGTGCACCCCTGGAAACTCGGCCGGGAACCGAAGGAACGCCCGTGCCATTAGCAGCTTTACGGAGAAACCCCTGTAAGACATCGCATGAAAAGGACTTGCCGCATTTTCGCGAGACCGGCAGCGCTCGTGCACCTTTGAGGGCGTTATGCCGTATTCCTATAACTTGACGACGAAGGATCGCGATCGAGACGACTCGTACAACGGATTTGTCACATTGCTCGAGTTCAAAGGATCTCGACAACGCTCGGTTTGGATGAGTGTGGTGGTTCATGGAGCGCTGTTGACCGCGCTTCTGATAATCCCTCTCGTCTTCACCGACGCTATCAAGCTCAAATACGATACGGTGCTGATTGCGCCGCCACCGCCGGAAAGGCAGATTCTCGAAGTTACTCCGTATAGACAACCGCCACCGCCGAAGGTTCAGCCGCCTAAGGAGAAGCCGATCGTTGCGCCTCCACCGGTGAAACCCGTTTTGGTTGAACCTCCCAAGCCGAAGCCTCCTGAGGAGCCTCCCAAGGTAGCGGATCTCAAACTGCCCGAAGTGATCCGTGAGAAGCCAAAGCCGACTATTAAGAACACTCCTCGGCTGGAATCGGAAGGACCGGATGTTCCCGCGCCGAAACTCGAAGTTAAGACGGGCGCATTCTCCACGGGCAGTTCGGCGAAACCGACGGTCAACTTGCCGGCTTCGCAGGTTCAAACCGGTGGATTCGGGGATCCGAACGGCATCAAGGGCGAAGGCAAGCCAGGCAAAATCGCCAATATCGCAAGCCTCGGATCATTCGACCTTCCTGCCGGCCCGGGCGCCGGCAATGGAACCGGAGGCTCGCGTGGCGTGAAAGGCACTGTCGCGAGTAGCGGCTTCGGCAACGGTGTCGCGCCAGTGGGAGGCGGAGGAGGCAACGGAGGCGGAGGTTCCGGACGCGCGGTTCAACAGGGTGGATTCAGCGACAACGCATCCGCAACACCGGAGCCGGCCAGAAAGCGCGTTGAAACGGAAGCTCCGACAACACCGGTCGAAATCGTATCGAAGCCCAAACCTGATTACACCGAAGCGGCGCGCAAGATGAAGGTCGAAGGCGAAGTTCTGGTGCGCGTCGTGTTTGCCGCGTCCGGTGAGTTGCGAGTGCTCAACATCGTTCGCGGACTAGGTCACGGACTTGATGAAAGCGCTTTGCGCGCGGCGCAGCAGATCAAGTTCAAGCCCGCGCAACGAAACGGACAACCGGTCGATTCGACGGCCACAGTCCACATTGTTTTCCAATTGGCGTACTAAGGCTTTTTGCACGGAAGGGACTATGCGTAACATGCGTTCGAAAACTTCACTGATCCTTTTATTGATTTCGCTCACGTGCGCCGGAATGGTCGCGGGCCAATCGAGTCCACAGAACCGGCCGACAACAACCGCACCAACCACATCAGAGCCACCATCTCCGGCCAACGGTTTGTCGATCAGTCAGATCATCGACAAGATCGTCGCAAAAGAGGTGGCTCTGTCCGCGAAGATGCGGACTTTGCATCCCCTCGTTGAAACGTACCTGCAAAACCTGGACAAGGACGATGAACTCACATTCCGCCCCAGCGGCGACAAATACTTCCTCGGCAAGCTCGACTTCAACGCCGAAAGCAAACAGAAGACGATGCTCGATAAGGAAGGAATCGCGGACAAAGTCCTGGGCAGGGTCACTCAGCTGTATTCGGTGAAGTATCTGCCCGGCGGCTTTGCGCAGATGCTGGTCGTCTACGGAAAATTCGATCGCAAGGACTACGACTGGGAATACGTGCGCCGCGAATTTCTTGGCGAAGTCCGTACGCTCGTTTTCGACGTCGTACCGAAGAAGGGCAGCAAAGGTACGTTCAAGGGAAGAATCTGGGCCGAAGACCAGGAGTACAACATCGTCCGGTTCAACGGAACTTATGGCCCCTCTTCAGCCACCAAGATGTACTTTCACTTCGACAGCTGGCGTGAATACATGGGTAAGGGCGAATGGCTGCCGGCCTATGTCTATACGGAAGAGTCCGACCTGGGCTATCTCGTCGGGACTCGATCGCTGAGGTTCAAGGGACAAACAAGGCTGTGGGGCTACAACGCCGGTAAAACCACCGCGCAAAACGAACTGACGGCTCTCATCGTCGAGTCGGACCAGGTCACGGACAACATCGACGAGGCCGAAGGCATGTCGCCGGTCCGCGCCCAGCGAGCCTGGCAACGCAGCGCCGAAGATAACGTCATTCAACGGCTCCAGAAAGCCGGGCTGATCGCGCCCGAAGGCGAGGTCAACAAGATTCTGGAAACCGTGACGACGAACCTCGAGGTGACAAACAACCTCACTATCGAGCCTCCGACGCGCGCCCGTGTGTTGTTAACGTCGCCGCTGGAATCATTCACGATCGGGAACACGATTGTGCTCAGCCGCGGTTTGATCGACGTTCTGCCGGACGAAGCAAGCCTGGCGATGATCGTCGCGCATGAGCTTGCACACATCGCGTTGGGTCACCGGATCGATACGAAGTATGCGTTCAACGATCGCATGCTGTTCGAGGATCCGGACGCATTCCGGCGGGTCCATATGAAACGCGACGAAAAGGAAGAACTTGCCGCGGACAAGAAAGCGGCGGAATTTCTCAAGAACTCGCCGTACAAGGACAAACTCGGCAGCGCCGGACTGTTCCTGAAAGCCGTGGATGAGCGCGCGCCGGAGCTTCAGAACCTCCTGCAGTCGCACATCGGCAACACCATGGTCCGGGGCGACGAGATCAAGCGCATGGCCGACCTTAAAGTGACCGCGCCCAAGCTGGAGATGGGAAAAGTCGATCAGATCGCTGCTCTGCCGCTCGGCGGCCGCGTGCGTGTCGACCCGTGGAGCGCCAGGATCGAGTTGATGAAAGCAAAGCCGGTCGCGCTGCAATCAGCTAAGGAAAAGATGCCGTTCGAAGTGACTCCGGTCTTCCTCTATCTGACAAGGCAACCCATGGGTCAGACGAAGCCGGTCACGAGCACCGCAGCCGCGACTCCCGGTGACCAACCGGCGGAACCAACAAACCAGTGACGCAGTAGCAGATTCGGGGTCGGACGCTTGTTTCATCAGCTCTATGCGTCTGACCCCGAATTTTCGATTGCGTGCTACGACCCCATTTTTCTCCACCACTTCAACACCACCGCCAACGCCTTTGCCACTCCTTCACTCCCGTTCTCCCGGCAAACGGCAACGGAACAGAGGCTTTATTGGTTGGTAGTGGTTCGTCTGTCATTCGATACGGAATTAAGAACAAGGAGAAATGACGTCCCCGGGATTTTCATTGTAAGAACTCGCGGCGAGCGTGATCCGAACGGTCCGCCTGATCACCAGGCGGCATGGACCACCCATCAGGCTCCAACCCTAAGCACCTTGTGCTCGACCAGTATTGCGACGAGAGTCACCCGTTCTTCATCGGTGAGATCGCCCGGCAACTCGCGAACGTAGAAAGCACCCGTCCGAGAGATGAACGCGAGAGCATCCCGCGCCAGCAAGTTCACTGAGACCAAAACCTCGCCAGCCGAGGTCAGAAGAAGCGTCATGTCCCCCTCGTCTTGCAGGCTCAAGGTACCGGCGAGATCATTCAAGACACGCCGGTTCGTCGTGACACTCTTCTCGTCGTACCACGCGTCTGGAAGAGGCACACCAAAGAGCTCGGTGTAACGCCTTTGAAAGGCTCCGAACGACATGGCTTCGGCCGAATTCATTGTTTCCGGTTTCGGTGCGTTGTCCGGGCGATGCGGGATGTACGTGCCGAAGAAACGCTCGCAGAACTTCATGTATTCACTGGTAAAGAGAATGAATTGATGCCAGACGGCATCGACTCGCAGGGAGTACATTTTCCAGATCTTCGTGGGATCCGAACGGGTCAGCACGCAGTATCTCTTGACCTCAGTAAAAAGCGCCTCTGCCTCTTCTGGCGTATCGGCAATATGCTCCTTCAACAGCTTTTCGATCAGGAAGGGCGCTTCGTATTCCAGCGCGTCGATGGTGCGACTATCTGATGTCATCGCGGCACCCTCGTAAACAGCCCGATCTCCTCAAGCATTTCAGCGATAGCCGTTTGTTCCTCCCTGGAAAGCCCCGGCAATTCGCGCACCTCAAAGATCGATTCCCTCACTGCGAAAGCGATCGCCTCCAGCGCTTCATTGCTGACGACAAGCTCTTCGACCGGGCCGTTCTCCGTCTCCGCGTCAAGCGACACCATGCCATCTTTGCAGCGATGACTGAGAACCAGCGTTTTGTCCGTTCGCGTGAGGAGCCATGGGGGCTCGGGGGCATCCTTTATTAAAGGTCCGCGCACCATTTGATCAATCAATCGTCGCGTTGCCGACGAAGCAATCCCTAGACACTGAACCAAAAGGCGCTCTGCCCCCGGTGCCGCCATTGAGCCGAGAATGCGGACGAGCTGGTGGACGTACTGATGACGGTGACGTGCGACGAGTACGCGCGTGTATGCGTGAACTTCCTCGATGGGGGAGAACCTGGACTTGAAGGTGAGGCCGGGCAATGGCTCGTCGTGGTCGGCCAGAGGCTCGCCGTCTCGTGGGCTGGTGACATGCAAAGAGAGAGACCAGTCGCCACTCGGGTTCCTGGGCGCGTGGATACACGGCTCGTAGATAAAACCTACCTTCCCAATTGGTGCAGGGAAGTTGTTTTTCGGTACGAGTTCACGCCGCCGATACGACTCTTCGCGGTCATAGGTGAGCACTTCGAGCTGATTTCGACATACTCCGGTAATCGTCCACGCCGTATGCTCGTGAGGACCGGGCGTCCCTCCAGGGGGCCAATATCCGAACGCGCAGCGTATTCCCAGGTCCGGGTTCGTGAAAAACGGGACGAGACCTTTTCCCAGCCGATCACCTTCGAGACGACGGAGTTCCCAGGACATGCAGTCCAACAGGAACTCGTCGTCGACTATGGCGGCTGCTACGGCGGATCGTGCACCAAGAACCGAAGCCCGTTCCGGGTGCGCTTGCTCTTCAACGCGGGGAAACTGAAGCGCTTCAAAGGCTTCACATAAATCGTCTAGCTTCATTTCCGATCCACTGAGACTGCCGGATCCTATGCGGCGTCACGCAGATTTAGTGCGTTCTTCAGCCGCAATTGGAACACAAAGATTCCGCACCCGGCTTTTTAGGCGGCACCTTAATGACGAGGCGTGGCGCGCTGAGGTTTGGCGTCGGCTCGGCGATTGCGCCGCCCGCGACTTGATCCAGCTCTGTTTCCGAGAGTTCAGGCGACGTTCCGGCCTTTTCTTCGGTCGTTTCCTTCGGCTTGTCCATGAGAGTCCCCCCTGCTGTCCTGTTGGAATGTGTCTCGAATTGTGCTGACATGTCTCTGGGGAAACAAGCGTTTTCGGGTGCTGCTATACTCTGCGAGCTTTGCACTCCGGACTTTACGCAGACTCCAAACGTCCTCCACTCGGCCTGACGGCATCAGTGGCTTGTGTCGCTGCGGCCATGCTGCTCTTCGAGGTTGTTGTTACACGTCTGTTTTCGGTCCTCTTCTTTTATCACTTCTCGTTTTTCGCGATCTCTCTCGTGATGTCGGGCCTCGTTGTTGGAGGTATCGTCGTATCCCGTTGGAATGCACGCGGCCTTTCGGAACAATCCTTTGCCATGCGACTCGCTGTTCTCAGCGCGTCGTTTTCTCTCGGAACCATCGCCGGCATTATTGGACTCGTAAGCATTTCGGAACTCAGTTCCGTTGAGACGCCGGGGCTCTTGCGCGTTGCTCTGTACGCGCTGCTTTTTCTGCCTGGGCTTGTAGCCGCAGGTGCTTTCCTCGCCCTCGCCTTTGCCCGAAACCAGCGATGGATCGGCAGGCTGTACGCAGCGGATCTGGTCGCTGCGTCCCTTGCATGTATTGTGGCGATCGCAGCGCTGCGCGTGCTGGAGGGTCCTGCCGTAGTCGTCGTGGTTGCAGGCCTGGCCGGACTTGGCACGATTCTCATCGCGCCGACCCGCCTGACACGGTCGGCAGGCGCCGCCCTGGTAATCGCCTCCGTGGGACTCTTGTTGACGAATGCGTGGAGCGCGGACCGATTTCTGCGTCTGAAGACGGCGGGAGGCACACCTCAAGTAGAGCGCTGGAACGAACACAGTTATGTGCGCGTTTTCGACGACGGCACGATTCGCTACATCATCATCGACAAGACTGCCGCAACGGTCATGCGACGCATTCCGAAGGATGCCAGGCCCGATGCGTCGTGGGGAGCAGGGGCGCAATATGCGGTCTATCGGACCGGGCGTTCGACCCGGAGCGCCGCCATCATTGGCGTCGGTGGAGGAAGCGACTTGCTGCCCGCACTCTATTACGGCGCCCGGCAAGTGGACGGGTACGAGATCAATCAGACGATGATCGATTTCCTGCAGCGCGACTTCCGTGACGACAACACCCTCGCGATGCGACCTGAGATCCGCTTGATCCACGATGAAGCGCGCAACGGCATTGCACATTCCGGACAGCAATACGACGTCATCCAGGCCTCGTTAATCGACACTTGGGCCGCAACAGCGAGCGGTGGATTTGTGCTGTCAGAGAACTCTCTGTACACGCGGGAGGGATGGCGCGTGTTCCTCGATCACCTGACGCCGGCCGGAATTCTAACGATGAGTCGCTGGCATATTTCTGATGCTCCAGCAGAAACTCACCGGCTCGTCGCGCTTGCCGCGGCCTCCCTGGAAGACATCGGTATCACGGACACTGGCTCCCACATCGTGTTGTTACGATCCGACAAAAGCGACGACCCTATCGCATTCGGAAACCAGGAGGTCCGATCGATTTGCACAATCCTTGTTTCCAGGACCCCGTTTTCACCAGACGAAGTTCAACGGCTCGCTGCGGACGCCGCCGCTACCGGCGGTGAGGTGATGGCAGCTCCCGGCGTGCCGCCAGCGAATCCAGTCCTGGGAAAACTATTGGTATCGACCACACGCGCGGCAGCTATCGTCGAAAACCCATTCAATATCGCACCGCCAACGGATCTTCAGCCTTACTTCTTTTTGCAGGTGCGGCCAGGTGACCTGGTTAACCTCACCAGACGGAGCTTCGGCCCCGTCACGGAGATCACGTTCAACGGAGTGCGGGTCATGATGGTGCTGGCCGCTTGTTCGCTGGCTCTTGTGATCCTGGTGGGGATCCTGACGATTACGAGTATGCCGGGCGGGGCTGCGTCCGCGCCCGCGCGTCATGTATTCCGTTGGATGACGGTGTATTTCCTCGGGATCGGCCTCGGATACATTCTTGTGCAGATCGCGTTGCTTCAGCGTCTCATGATCGTGCTCGGACGTCCGACGCTTGCGTTATCCGTCGTGCTGTTCTCGATGCTGCTGGGCACGGGATGCGGAGCCGCCAGCTCTGACCGACTCTTTTCGTCAGGTGATTTGCGGCGTTGCGGGCTTTTGATCGTGGGAACTCTCGTCGCCCTGCGGCTCGGTTTCCATGCGGTTTATTTGCTGGAGGGCATCCCTTCGACGATGGGACGCATGATGCTCATAGGTCTCGTGCTTGGAGTAGTCGGTTTCGTTCTCGGTTGCGCATTCCCCCTTGGAGTCCGCATGGTTGCGCCGACGGGCGAGTGGGCGGTACAGAAAATGTGGGCAATCAACGGAGCCGCCTCGATCGCAGCTTCCGTGCTCGCCGCCTTCATTGGACTCGTCGGGGGCTCGGCCGCCGTACTGACCGGAGGCATCCTTGCTTACGTACTGGCCACGGCCGCAGCCGTTTTCAGCGACTCCCGAACGACGTAAATTGAGTCGAAGCGCCCGGCCCGCTTGGCCTTTTGCAGCGGTTTTCGCCGATCTGTCAAAGTGCAACGCGCAGGAGATCAGCAAGACGTTGATGGGACATGTGCGGTCTTGTGGTATCGCGAATGCAACTACATTGGAGGTAACGAAGGGCGGCTCGGAAGGATGAGAGTGAAGCAGTCGGAAGCCGACCGGAAGCAAAACTCCTCGGCTTAGATTCGATGACCACGCGGTTCAACACACTCAAAATCGCCGGCAAAACAGCCGCGAGAATCCTGGTGATGAGCCGCCCTTCTCAAAGCGACTATCAAAGCAGGTCGCTACGAGGCAGGACCAATCAGAGCTAGTGCCCTGATGTGATCCAACAAAAAAGGACGCTGCCCGTAGCACCTGCTTTGATATTTGCGTCAGGTTCTCGATGGCTTTCACTTCCCTGCCGCGATCATCTTCGTGACCCGGCCGACGCTGGTGTCGCCTGCGTACAAGTTATTCTGCTTGTCGAAAACCCAGTAGCTGGCCTCGATGAACTGGCCGGAGCCGATACCCATTCCGTTGCCGATCGCGCCGACGACCTTTCCACTGCGATCCAACTTCAAGAACTGGCCGTCCTGACCGCTGGCCATCCATGGGTTGCCGCGTGAATCGAATTGGAGGGCGCAAACGAGGTTTCTCATTTGCATCGTTTTGAGGAACTTGCCGTCACCACTATAGACGACGATGCGATACTGCTCGCGGTCGCCAATCCACACGTCGCCGTTTGTCGGGTCAATGGCAAGGCCATGGACCGAATCGAATTTCCCTTGCCCGACACTGTTGCCGTACCACTGATTGATGAAAGTGCCGTTCTTATCCAGATGGATGACCCGCGCCGCACCGAGATTGTTGGCAGGATCGTCTGAATCGGTGTCGTTGGGACTTTCGTTCGCGTGGCCCTCGCCGATATAGATATCGCCATTCCGTCCAAAGGCAACCATCACCGGCTGCCATAACAGGCGTTGTCCCTTGGCTTCATTCCAATCTCCTCGGCGTCCTCTAACGCCGATGGTCATCAGAAGCCTGCCGTCTGGGCTGAGCTTCATCACCGTGGCGCCGTTCGCGTCGGAGATCCAGACATTGTCTTCCGCGTCGACGGCCATGCCATGCGCCTTTTCCTGGTGGCCGATCACGTCGTCACCGATTTGCAAGATAAGTTTGTGATCGGCGTCGAACTTGTAGAGCTGAGGGCTTCCGGCGGCCTTGCGCTGGAAAACCCAAAGGTTGCCTTTGGAGTCGAGAGCAACTGCCGGAACACCACCCGCGCCCGGAGGCAACACATACGGATAAGCGAACGTGTAGCCCAACGTCTGTTCCCACTGCACGCGTTGCAACGCCTGACGGCCGGGGGTCACCCGGTTCCCGCAAAGGGGCGAGCGGCTGCATGCGGGCGTGGGCGGTAGTGGAGGCGGCGTCGAGGCTGCCGCTCCGGCCGGCCGCGCGGCTCCCCCGGTCCTAAGAGGCATCGTGACGCGTCCATCGGCGTCGACGATCGTATTTCCGCCTGGGTCGGGAAATGATCCTTGCAGAAACCAGGCCGGTGATCCGCCCTCCGCCGCTCCCCGCATTGGCGGCTGCGTTTGAACGCCTGTCACACTGAAAACCATGCCGACTGCCGCAGCGGCAACTCCAGCGAAACTGCGTGCGATCATCTTCGTCTCCTGTGCGCTTTTAGTTGGTGCTGAGATAGCCCCTATCTTGACATATGCAACTTCGTCGAGGATAGGATGCCGTTATTCTCAGAGTCACGGGCGCATTCAAGACTCCATCTTTCGCCACCACTTCAGCACCGCCGCCATCGCCTTTGCCACTCGTTCACTCTTCACGCGATTCAGCATCGAGTCATAACCACCGCCCCTCGATATGCTGCTCACGATGCTTTGCGCCTGCGTATAGCGCAAGATGCCATGCTCACCATGACGGCGGCCGATGCCGCTCTGTTTGACGCCGCCCATCGGCACATCGAAGCTGTTGTAGATGAGCAGCGTCGAGTTGATGACTGCGGATCCGGTTTCCAGCCTTCGGGCAATAGCCTCCGACCGGGCGCGACCGCCGGCCCAAACGGAAGCGTTCAATCCAAACTCCGATTGATTCGCGCGTTCGATGGCTTCGTCTGCGTTACGAACCGGATACAACGCGACGACAGGACCAAACGTCTCCTCCTTCGAGATCGTCATCTCATCGGTCACGTTGGTGAGAATGGTCGGTTCGATGAAACTCGGACCCAGATCTGCGCGCACCCTTCCTCCAGCCTCGACACGCGCGCCGTCCTGAACAGCGCGTTCAACACGGCCCATGACCCTTTTCGCATGATCCACGCTGATCATGCTGCCCATGTCGATATCCCACGAACTCGACCAACCGACTCTCAAGGCCGTCGTCTTTTGCACGACACGACGCAAGAACTCTTCGTAAATCGATTCCTGTACAAAAGCGCGCTCCACGGAGATACACGTCTGACCGCTGTTGGAGAAAGCCCCTGTCACCAGTCCGGCCGCGGCGTCGTCCACAGATGTTCCTTCCAACACGACCATCGGATTCTTGCCGCCGAGTTCGAGCGAGAAAGGAATCAATCGCTCCGATGCCAGGACGGCGACCTTTCGCCCGGTCTCTGTGCCGCCCGTAAATCCGATGTAATCGACATGACGAATGAGTTCCCTGCCCACGTCGCCGCCGCCGTGGAGGACGGTCAACAAATCCGGCGCGAGCCCGCATTCCAGCAAAAGGTCGCGCGCGAGATTGGCTGAGAGCGGCGTTACCTCGGAAGGTTTCACGACGACTGCGTTTCCGGCCAGCAAGGCCGGAATGGCATCGGCTATGGCCAACAGGAACGGATAATTCCAGGGCGTGATCAGGCCCACGACGCCGTGCGGCTTATAGATGAGTTCGGCGGTCGTGATAGCCGGCACTGCGCCGCGGCGTCGCCTGGGCGCCAGATGCTCTGCTCCGTTTGCCAGATAGTAGCGGGCTGTTCCCGCAACCGTAATGACTTCCGCGAGCGCGTCGCGTCGGGATTTGCCGGTTTCCGACTGAACCGTATCCAGGATCCGGTTTCGCTGATCGAGAACAAGATCGTGAAAACGCTTGATAACGGAGGCGCGGCGAGCGAAAGTGTACAGGCTCCAGGCCCGCTGGGATTCTCTGCCGCTGGATGCAGCGGCGCGAACGTCGTCCAGCGTGGCAACGTCCACCTTGCCAACGAGTTGGCCTGTAGCAGGATTTCGAACTTCGATAATGTCTCCCTTTATGGACCGTGAATTATAATGCCAGCGCATGGATAAAGAGGCTCTACAACGGCAGGTAGACGATCTCGAAGCTGCATCAGAACGTTGGCGCGCAGAGCGGCGTCGGCTGAACGCGGAAATCGACAAACTCGAAGCGGCATTGGCGGACGCCAAAGCTGCTGCAGCCCGTAAACGCGATGCCCCAGCTTCTTCGCCGCAGGCGGATGCGGCAGCGGTCCTCAAAGCACAAAAGGCAGCCGACGAAAAACTGCAGAAGCTTGTCGATGAATGGGAAGGCGAACGCGACAAGCTGAGATCCCAGGTACACCGGCTTGAAGGATCTCTCGCTGAAGCCATCGCGCGCGCCTCTAATCCCCTGCGAATGACCCAATCGGTCAAGGAGCAGTTCGAGTTCGAGTTGAACCGTGTCGCCAAGGAGAAGACGGAACTCGAACAAGCCTTCCTCCGAGGCAAAACCGAATGGGAACAGGAAAAACTCAAAATGACCGGCGACCTGGTGAAGCTCCGACGCAATGCGGAGATCATGGGCCGGCCTGTAGGAAAGACGAATGCGCCTGAAGCGAATCCCAAAATTCGGGATATCGAAAACCAGCTCAAGGAAAAACTGGACCAGTGGGGCGCGGAACGCGAAGGGTATGTCGCGCAAATCCGAAAGCTCGAGGAAGCATCGCGGCAATGGGAAGCAGAGCGCAGACAGCTCAACGATCACGCCGCGCACTTGCAGCAGAGTCTGGTAAAAGCCGATGCGAAGATCCAGAGCCAGGACGTTGCGGCGCGCAAACCGAATCCGTACCAGCTCCAGGTCCACGAGTTGAAGGAAGAAAAGGAAGGCCTGGAACGCGAAATTGAAGCGGAACGCGGCGGCTGGGAAGAAGAGCGAGGACGCGCGAACGAGAAGATCCAGCAGCTCGAACAGCAGCTGAAGCGCGTCTCGGAAACGAAGACCGGTCCCAGCAACGAAGTGGTCGACCAGCTCCGCCAGCAATACGAACAGAAACTCCAGGAAGCGATCCAGCAAAAATCCCAGCTCTCAAACGAACTTCAGAAAGCCAGCGAGCAACTGGAAGCCGAACGCAAACGGCTGAGTGCGGCGCAGCAGACAACTGCCGCCAGCACGGCAGGTATGGATACGGTAGCTATCCAAACAGAGGTCGCCCGGGTTCAGAAGCTGATCGGTGAGATCGCTGCCGTGATCGACAACCCGGAAACTGAACTCTCAACCATCATCAAAAAGAACGTCGAAAAAGCGGAACTGGACTCGTATCTGAAAGGAATCCTGTTCGCTCTGGGAAAAAAATGATGACGATCACGCGATTCGTTTTGTCCGCGCTCGCTCTCGTGAGCGTGTTTGCAGGTACATTGCAGGCTCAGCAGAAACCCGCAGCCCCGTCATCCGTTCGCCTCTACATTCTGGATTGCGGGACGATCGTGTCTATGAATCCGACCAACTATGACCTGAAGCCGGAAGAGATCAAGGGATCTCTGGACTTCATCACTCCCTGCTATCTCGTCGTGCACCCGAAAGGGACGCTGATGTGGGACGTGGGACAAATCCCCGACGCCAATATGCCCGCAAGCGGACCGGGATCTCAGGGGCCGTTCCGCGTAAACAAAAAACTGCTGCCGCAGCTTGCTCAACTTGGCTACAAGGTGTCGGACATCACGTTTATGGCGATGTCGCATTACCACAGCGATCATTCGGCAAATGCCAATGAGTTCGCCGGATCAACATGGATCGTCCAGGAAGCGGAACGGGCGGCAATGTTCACAGAACCGCCGCCGCAAATGGCGCAATTCGCTCAATACAGCAAGCTCAAGGATGCGAAAACCATCGTCGTCAAGAACACGGACCACGACGTCTTCGGCGACGGAACGGTGGTCCTCAAAAACGCCCCGGGTCATACTCCGGGACACCAGATGTTATTCCTGAAACTCGCGAAGACCGGCCCGGTTCTCCTTGCCGGAGATCTCTACCACTATCCGGAAGAACGCACGCTGGATCGTGTGCCCTCCTTCGACTTCGACGGCAAGCAGACACGCGAAACCCGCAAAAAGACCGAGGAATTCCTGAAAACCGCGCGCGCTCAGATGTGGATTCAGCACGACATGGCGCTGTACGAGAAATTGAAACGCGCGCCCGAGTTTATCGACTGACGTTTCCAGCCGTCAAACAGACCGATGAAAACAGTCTGCGCAACGCTCATCGCCGCCAATTTGTTTTTAGCGGCTCCGCCCAATACCCTCGCCGCGAAACTCCAGCCCCAGACTTTGAAAGCCTGGGATACATATGTCCAACTCACGGAAAAGCGAATCGACTCGGAACTCGCGAGCACATCGGCGTTCCTGCGAACCGACTTCGCGAAACCCGACGAGGCATCGGCCATCAGAAACGCCCTTAAGAAGGGACAGGTCTACGTTAAGAAACTGAACACTACAGACCAGGGCGGCCGTGAAATCAAAGTTCCGGACGGAATGATCCACCACTGGTTCGGCACAATCTTCGTCCCCAACATGAAGCTGGAACCCCTGCTGTCGTGGATTCAGAAGTACGACGACCATCAACGATTCTTCAAAGAAGTCGAGGGCTCAAAACTGGTTTCCCGAAACGACGACACGTTCAAGATCTTCCTCCGGTTCGTGCGGACGAAAGTCGTCACGGTTCGATACAACACCGAACACACGGCTATTTACCATTCGCATGGAGCAGGCCAGGAATCCAGCAGCAGTTTCACAACGAAGATCGCTGAAGTGAAGGACCCCGGCACGAGCCAGGAGAGGGAAATGCCAATCGGCGACGACAGCGGCTATCTCTGGCGACTGAATTCGTACTGGAGATTCAAAGAACAGGACGGCGGAGTGATTGTCGAGTGCGAGTCGATCAGCCTCAGCCGGTCTATCCCGTTTGGCTTCGGCTGGCTGATCAAGAGGTTTGTAGAGTCTCTTCCGCAGGAATCCCTCGAAAACACCCTGACGGGTATCCGCGACCGCATCCCTAAATAATTCATCACGGATGGTTCGCCTAGCTCGCCAGTCGCACCACTCCACGCCGGACACGCCTGATTCCGAGGAACAGACCAATCGCGCTCACGGCGGTTCCGCCGAGCGTCAGCGCAATCACGACGCCATCCCACAGCGGGCGGTTGTAATAAAGGAACGGGAGATCGAGCGTGTGGAGGCCGTTGTAGAGCCATCGCTCGATGCGGTTGAGACGATTCACGTGTCCCACGACCTGACCGACTTCCGGATCCAGGTAGACCCACGTCTTCGCTTCATCCTCCAACTTCACACGAACAACCGGCAAGGGCGCCTGACCGTCACGCGAGTAGTAATAGGTATCGTACTCGTTGAGGGTGGTGGTCTCGAGAACCGGCACGCCTTCGTTGGCCTTCCTCAATCGATTGACGAGGGTTTCGGTCGCGAAAGGTTCGTGGCGAACCGAAAACGAATCTGCTGCGACGATCACACGGGCCGCATCCGGATCGCGCGAAACAAAATACGGCTGGTGGCCGCCGTCCGGCCAACCGACGACGGCTCGTTCATCCGGCGACGTGCGGACGATGTAGTGCGGCTTGTCCATGATCTTTGCGAATTCGATTTCTTTAATCTGACGGCCGCCCGAGACGCGCTGCCACGACGCGTCGTCCATGCGCGGGAAGCTCGCGAGGTCCAGGATGCCGCCGCTGAACGCCTGCCGCGTTCCTCGTTCGATGTTGTCGTGTTCGGTCCATGCCCACGGCTCCATCGAGAGCAAACCGCTGAATGCCCAGGTCACGGTCAGAACGCCAAAAACGAGCCCCGTCACGTAATGCCACCGCATCCAGCCGGAATACGGAATGTGCGGACTCCTTCGTCTGAACTGCACGATACCAAGCACGACGCCTAACGCGGCCAGCAGAACTGTCGCGGCCGGTATCCATGTCATCGCGCGCAGCCACCAGTCGTTTTTCAGACGCAAACTGGTGAAGTAGAGGAAATGAGGAATCGTTGAGACCCATGAAAGCAACCGGCTGCCGCGAGTCGTGACCTGGATGACTTCGCCCTGCTGCGGCGAAACATACAACTCGGTTCTGGCAGCATCGTCGACCGCGATCTTATGCAACGGCAACTGCCGCGTTTGAGTGAGTGTCCACTGATCGGGTTCCGTCAGCTCGCCGGCATAGCGGACGCTTTGCTCCGGAAGATTCATGAATGTGCCGGCCACTTTGGTGGCCTGGCCGGCATCGACACCCTGGAAGGCTTCGCCGTTATCCGCAAACACGATATCCGAGCCGAAGCGATACGCCGGACGGCCCGTGACCGTAAACAACAGCGCGCGCCGGGGCTCCAGCGCGCCGATACGTTCCGCCGCTTCATGCGGAGTCAGTTTCACGCTTGCCATGTCGAGAGGGGCGAGACGAGTCAGCCGGACCTGCGGAGTCAGCCGCGGCATGCCTCGGGAATAGATCATGCCGATGCCGGTGACGAACCACATCACGAACATCAGGCTAAGGACTATGCCCAGGTATCGATGCAGCAGAATCAGGATTTTCCGAAGGCGGATCATGATCCCTCCCGTTTTCTCCGCCGCATATTATAGTTACGCGCTCGATTCCGCCAGAACTGCGATCAGCGCCAGCAATCGTTGAATGCCGAGATCCCGGCGCGCAGGATCAAACCACTCTTCGGGTGTGTGCACATTGCCGGAATTCCCTCCGGCGCCGACTGCGACGGCAGGCAATCCAAGCGAGATGGGGATGTTCGCATCCGTGGATCCAATGTCCGGCTGCGGATCGACTCCAAACCGCCGCGTGACCTCCATTGCTGCCTGCACGACAGGAGCGTCGGTGGGCGTCGTTCCCGATGGCCGCTCGCCCATCACTTCGATTCGGCATTCCACACCCGACGCCCGTGTGGCTTCGGCCACGGCCCGTCTCAACTGGTGGTCCAGTTCCTCGAGAACAGGCGCGGTGATGGAGCGGAGGTCCACCTCGAGGACGACTTCACGCGGAATCGCGTTCACCGAAATCCCGCCGCGAATCACTCCGAAATTGAATGCGCTTCCGGGCCGCCGAACACCCGAATTCGAAAACGTGTGGATGGCTGAAGCAATCGCCTGGACCGGGTTTGGCTTGCCGAAATCAGCCCAACTGTGACCGCCCGGACCGGTCATGTGGATACGGAATCGCCGGCTTCCCAACGCCTGGTGCGTGACGCGTTGCAGGCCCGCTCCGTCGACCGCGATGAATTCGCATTCGCGTCCACTCCACGGAGGATCGCTGAACAGATGGCGGATACCACGCAGGTTCCCTTCCCCCTCTTCACCCACGTTTCCAATCGCGATGACCGGACGGCGAAACGTGATTCCGGTTTCTTTCGCCGCTCGAAGGGCCCACAGGAGGGCGACAAGGCCCGCGCCGTTGTCCGAAATACCCGGAAGGAAAAGCATCCTTCCCTTGCGCTGTAACAGAAGCGAAGTCGACGCGGGAAAAACGGTATCGAGATGGGCGCCGACCACAACAGGATTGCGGCCGATGCCGTCGTAAGCTGCGATCACATTCCCAATGGAATCCGTCGTGGGTCGCAGCCGAAGGCTCACCAACTCTTCGGCAAACGCGCGCGCCCGCTCGCTTTCGCCGAAAGGCGGAGCTGCGATTTCCGTAAGACGGATCTGCTGCTTTTCGATCTCCGACTCATGGTCGGAGATATAGCGGAAGGCCTGTTCGATGCGGCGATCGCCGAAAACCTTGTCTACACGATCGCGCACTATTTGATCTGGAAGGATACGGGCTCGGCTTCCATCACCGGCTGGACGGCAATGCTTCCGATGACTCTGTAATTTCCGGGCGCGACGACATTCAGGTCGTTGTCGCGGTGATTCCACTCCACCTCGTATGTCCAGTTTCGACTGGGCCGCAGCGCTTCCTGCCGGATCACCTGAGAGAAAAACATCCGGCGCGACCATCGCCAGACTTCCTGTCCCGTGTCGGCATCCACAACCTGAAAGTCATATGTCTGGCCCGACCTGAAACTGAACGGCACCAGCTTCTCCGTGGAGTTGATCACCGTTAGCAGAAACTTCGTCGCGCCATTACCAGGCGTGACCTGAACGTCGAGCGCGACAGTTTCATCCGATGGTTTAGCCACGTTCTCCGTCAACCCTTTCGTCGTTCCCTGTTGCGGCTTCGGTTGTGGTAGCTGCGGCGCGCCCTGCGAAGAGGCCTCTACCGCTTTGCGAGCGCTCGTGTGTAAGGCGGTGAGTTTCGCGATTTGCACACTCTTGCCCCCATGCAGTCGAGCCTCGGTGATTCCCTGCCCGCGCTGAAACGTGAGATCGGCGAGATCGCCATGCAAGATGAACTTCACCGGGAGGCCTGAATCATCCGACTCGAGCACCTCGGTGCGCGTGCCATCGGCCAGGAAAAGCGGCCCCTCCTCGCTATCGATCATTCGCATGTACTGGCGCTCCTGCCGGTCGTATCGAACCAGCTTGATGGAGGCGCCGCCCTCGACGAATGGAAATGTCGTGAGCAGGTAAAAGCTGCGACCGGCGACAATCCGATACTCCTGGACTGCGAATTCGAGTGCGCCCGTCTTTTGCCCGGTTTCGTTGAACACGTCATAGACCCAGCGGTTTCCCACTTCGAGCGGCAGAAAATCGGCGGACATGCGCACTCCCGGTTGAGCCAGCGCAAATGCCGGCGCCATGAGAAGCAACAGCGCAATCTTCGAGGCGATTTTCATGAGCGTTAGTTTACCATGCGGTCAGGACATGAAATCAGACGAGGAATACATGGATCTGGCTCTTGCTGAAGCCAGAAAAGCCGAGGCTGCAGGTGAAGTGCCGGTCGGCGCGATCATCGTTTGTGGAGGCGTCGTAGCGGGTCGCGGATTCAATCAACCGATCTCGTCAAATGACCCGACGGCGCATGCGGAAATCGTCGCTTTGCGCGAGGCGGCGCGCCACCAGCGGAATTACCGGCTGGCCGATGCAACGCTGTACTGCACGGTCGAACCCTGCGTGATGTGCGCCGGCGCAATCGTTCATGCGCGCGTGGCACGGCTTGTGTTCGGAACGCCCGATCCGAAGGGCGGTGCTGCGGGATCGATCTACAACGTCCCGACCGATCCACGTCTGAACCATCGGGTTGACGTCCTCACCGGCGTTCGTGAAGACGAATGCGCGGCGCTGCTTCGGGATTTCTTCGCGAAAAGGCGGGCGTAGATAAGTGGAGCGCATCCCATACGGAATCGACCCTCTTCAGTTTTGCGAACTGACAATTCCGGAAGACGGCGGCCCGCATCCGGTAGCCATCGTGATACACGGCGGATTCTGGCGCGCCAAATACGATCTCGGATACATCCGTCCCGTGTGCGACGCGCTGGTTGATCGGGGTATCGCAGCCTGGAACATGGAATATCGGCGGATCGGAAATCCGGGCGGAGGCTGGCGCGGTACGTTCGACGATGTCGCCGCCGGGACAGATCATCTGGCTTCGATTGCCGCGCGATTCCAGCTCGACATGAATCGGATGATCGTCATCGGCCATTCTGCCGGGGGTCATCTGGCTTTGTGGCTCGCCGCCGAAAAGAAGTTTTTCGCCGGGGCGATCTCACTGGCCGGCGTCGTGGACCTGCGACGATCGTGGGAACTGCAGCTCGGCAACAATGTTGTCGAAGAATTTCTCGGCGGCAATCCCAACGAAGTCCCCGACCGGTACGCTTTCGCGTCACCGATCGAACGTCTCCCGCTGGGTCTCTCTCAAAAACTGTTTCACGGAACAAAGGACGAGAACGTCCCGATTGAAATCAGCGAGCGCTACGGCCAGGCCGCACAGGCACGCGGAGACGCAGCGGAGTTGATCCGACTAGAAGGCTCAGGGCACTTTGAACTGGTGGACGTACGGACTGAGGAATTTGCGAGGGTGCTGGAGACCGCTACGCGGCTCTGCACATAAACAGAAAGTGGACAAGGGTTGCGTTACCGAACTTCCCGAAAAAGCCTCCGCAGTGCCTTATTGTCTTAAAGGCCCAATTTCCGAGATACCGACTTCCCAACAACTGAAGAGCCTTCGCTGAACCCTACGGCGTTACCGACGATTGACAATCATTGGAATCCTGCGTATACAGTATCGATAGACTAGTACAGTTGAAAAGCATGATTATCCACGTAAATCCGGCTTCGGGTATTCCCATCTACATCCAGTTGATGGAGCAAGTGAAACATGCCATCGAGACCGGTGCGCTGCGCGCAGGTGAACAGCTCCCGCCGTTGCGCAGGCTCGCTGAAGAACTGGTAATCAATCCAAACACTGTGGTCCGCGCATATCGTGAATTGGAGTACGAAGGTGTGGTCGAAGTCCGGCACGGTGCCGGAGCATTCGTACGCCAGCCGGCTGCGGGGCACACACTCGTCTCGCGCAAAGCGCAATCGATTATGCAATCGGCAGTCGAACGGCTCGCAGCGGCGGGCTTGACGGAAGCGGCGATTCGGCGGCTCCTGGAGAACGAACTCGCGCAGTTGAAAGAAGGAGTAATTGGGAGAAGAACATGACTGAATGCGCAATTGAAGCGTTGGCACTCCGAAAGTCGTTCAAAGGGCATGAGGCGCTCTGCGGTCTGAATTTGACTGTTCCCCGAGGCAGCGTCTTTGGTTTCCTGGGGCGGAATGGCGCCGGAAAAACGACAACTATCAGGATCTTGATGGGCCTGGCGAAAGCCGATCAGGGTGCGGCACGGATCTTCGGAATCGCGCCTGGGGACGATGATTCGGGTGCATTGCTCAGGCGGCGCATTGGCTTTGTTCCGGAAGATAAGGAACTCTACCCCTATATGACAGTTGAGGAAGTCATTCGCTTCAGCCGACCCTTCTTCCCTCACTGGCGCGACGATTTGGAGCGCAGATACCTCAAGGCCTTTGATCTTCCGCCGAAAAAGAAGATCCCCGATCTTTCAAAGGGTATGCGATCCAAACTGATGTTGCTGCTCGCGATTGCGCGCGGTTCCGAGTTGCTGATTCTTGATGAACCCACGGACGGCCTGGACCCCGTTGTGGCGGAAGAAGTCTTGCGCGAACTGATCGCGTTGTCGGCATCGGATGGTACGACCATCTTTTTCTCTTCTCATCAATTGGCGGAAGTGGAGCAGATCGCCGATCGAATCACAATCATCGACCAAGGCCGCTCGATTATCAGTGGCGAGTTGGAAGATCTCAAGCAACAGTACCAGCGGATCAAGGTTGTTTTTGCCGATGGTATCCCCGCCGACATTCGCTGGGCCCAAGGTGCCGACCGAATCCGAAACGAGGGTCGGATGGTCTCGATTCTATCCGGGCGGAACAGTGAAGAGATCATGGCGCAGGCACGGGCCTTACCCGGAACCAGTGTTGACACGTACCCGGTCACGCTGAGGGAACTGTTTCTCGAACTTATGAGGGCTGACTAAATGCTTTGGAAGAAGGGCTGGTACGAAACACGCATTCGTTTGTTATTTGCCCTGGCGCTAGTCGTGGTCATTGCCGTCCTGACTACTGGGGACCCCCCTCCCGCCGCGGCGGGATTCGGACCTGCGATAGCTGCCACCATGATACCTGCCATGTTCGCCGCCCTCTTGCTCCCGGGCGCTGGAGTCAAGACCCAACTTGGAGGCTTACGGCGGAGCAAAGGCTTGCATGGGTCGATGTACTACACCTTGTCCTTGCCCGTGACACGCACTCGGCTGTTCAACGTGCGCGTTTCGCTGGGTCTGGCAGAAACGGCTGCAATACAAGTCCTCACGTACTCTGCGATCTTGTTGGTGCACCTGCACCCCGCTCGAATCAATGTCGCACTTTCCGACCTGTTCAAACATGGCGTGGCCGCGTTCTTCTGTGTCACGGCAGTGTACTCACTCGGAGTGTTCTTCGCGGCGTTTCTTGACGAGGTGTATCAGCACTGGGCTACCGTATTCACAGTCGTTGGCACCATGGTGATTCTGAGCCGAGTTCCGCTACCGGCGTCGATGGACCCCTTCCTGGTATTGTCGCTGGCCTCACCACTCAACACTCACACGATGCCGTGGATTGCGATGGCAGTCCTGCTCGGGCTGTCGGGGGTGCTGCTGCTGATTGCGCTTAAGATCGTCCGGTCCCTGGAGTACTAGCTTGGGTGGGAACCGGCGGCACCATGCATGCACTCCAGATTGGGGATAGCCTGCGATCAGTCGCGCAGCGTTTACCGATCTATGAAGCACTTGGCCGTGTAACCGCGTAATCGGTAGTTGAAGAACCGCCCCGTCCGCTCCACAAGACGCTACTTCAATACCGCGTTCAACCTTGCATATCCCGACCGGCTGACCGGTAGCCGGGACCCATCGCGAAGAATGGCGGCGTGACTGTCTTTGGCGTAAAGCTCGAGCTTCGATAAGCGGTCGATATTCAAAATGTACGATCGGTGGATACGGACGAAATGAGCGGGATCGAGAACGTTCTCCACTTCCGCCAGCGTCTGCTGTTTCAGGAATGACTTCCCTTCCGAGCGGAAGCTCACGTAATCGTCCTGGGCTTCGACGTAATCGATTTTCGAAACCGGAATGACGAAAACGTTGGCCCCGTCCCGAATTGCGATCCGCTCCAGGTGGGATCCGGGAACGCGGGCCGCAGCGACGAGTTCTTTAGCAGGCATCGGCTGTTTTCCTTCGAGCCGGACGCGCGCGCGTTTGAGCGCTTCGCGAAGACGGTCGAGGCTGAATGGTTTTAGAAGGTAGTCGACGGCATGGACCTCGAAGGCGCGGAGAGCGTACTTGTCATAGGCAGTGACAAAGATCACATTGACTTCGCGCCCGACAAGTTCCAGCACCTCGAAGCCGTCGAGACGCGGCATCTGGATGTCGAGCAGCAGCAAATCCGGCTTCAGATCGGTTACGGCTTTGACCGCCTCGAACCCGTTCGCGCAGTCCGCAATGATTTCGACGTCGTCACAGCTTCCCAGGTATTCGCGCAGAAGTTTGCGCGCCAACTCTTCGTCGTCAACGATCGCTACTTTGATTGTCGTCATGAATGCTCACAGGGCAATTGAAGCTCGACCCGAAAACGGCCATCGTTTTTGTTTACGTCCATGCGCGCGTTGCCGCTGTAATGGCTCGCAAGACGCATCTTCACATTTTTCAGTCCGACGCCGGTGCCGTTCCTGGGAACGGTCTCCGGTTCGAATGGATTCTCGATGATGATCTTCACGCCGGCCCCGTTCCGCTCGGCATGCAGACTGACAACGCCGCCTTCGATTGCCCGGGCGACGCCGTGCGTGATCGCGTTCTCAACCAGCGGCTGCATGATCAACGGCGGAACGAGACACTTTTCGCAACGGGGATCGATCTCACGATCGATCTGAAGACGTGATCCGAGCCGAACACGCTCGATGTCGAGATAGCATTCCGCCAGCCGGATTTCTTCAGACAGCGGTATGCGCGCCTCCGATCCCAGCTTCAACGAACCCCGCAGAAAATCGGCCAGCAACTCGCACATTCTTCGCGCGGCCGCAGGATCGGCCATCACGAGCGCGCTGATCGAATTCAGACTGTTGAACAGGAAGTGCGGATCGATCTGCGCGCGCAACGCCTTGAGCTCGGCCTCGCGAGCGAGCACTTGAAGTTCGAGAGCTTTGCTTTCCGCGCGCTGAGATACTTCGAAAGTGATCAGAAGATAATTGAACGCGACAGCCAGAAGGAAAAGAAGCACTCCCGATACAAAAAGGACCAGCATCTGTTCCTGGTAACGCGACTCCAGTCCTTCAGTTGCGAAAACAAACCCGAGGAGCCACGTCCAGACCCACCCGAGTCCGACCCACACGAGCGCGGACAAGCCCGACGCCAGCCCGTGACTCGCGATCAACTGAACCGGCTGCCTTTCGCGAAGCGGCAACGCGGTGCATATATACCAGGACGCCTGGCAGATGAACGCATACACAAAACACATCGGAAAGACGATCGCCGCGGCCTCATTCCATCCAATGGATCCGCCGCGCACAAGAACCTGCGTCAACATCGCGCCGACCGGCAGCCACGCTGCGGTGTACAAAAGCGTACGGGATCGGCTGGCAAGTATCGGATGCACGTCAGTTTCTCACTTCGACGCCGCCCATGATGACAGTGCCGCGCACCCACACGCGTTTGGTTTCCTCTTTCGGCTGTTCCGTGGCGTCTTCAAAGCCTCCCATGATCGGATCCACCTGGCTCATGACGGTCCAGTCCGGCGGGACGCGCACTTCGACTCCTCCCCACATCGCAAAGACCTCGATCACGGGTTCATTCGGGGGCGTAATGTTTGCAGCTCTCAAGTCGATTTCGCAACCGCCCATGAAAGCGGTCGCGCTGCCGCCGCGGAAGTCCTGCGAGTTGTTGCGGCGTTCGACACCTCCAAGAATCGCTGTGGCTGAAAAAGTGGAATTCGAGGACGCAGCGCCCCCCGTACTTGACGAGTTTTCCGTCTCCGGTCCCGGAGGCGCTTGTGTTTCACCCACGCCGCTGGCCGGGCCGGCATTGGGCCGCGGAGGGTTACCACCCAATCCCTGCCTGGCGAGCACGGTGCGCCACAGCATCAACGAGCCGAACCCGATCAGCAACAGCGGCCAGAAATCTCGCATTCCCACACGCAGTATTCCGAGGCTGCCCATCAGCAGCAGTCCTCCGGTGACAATCCAGAAAATCCCGGAGCTCTGTCTGTAATTCGGCCCGCTTTCGACGAGACGGAAGATGCCGACAACGACCAGTATGACCGGCCAGTAACGCAGGATGCGGTCCGAGTCCAGCACGCCCATGTTGCCCAGGAGAAACACCAACCCGATCGCTACAAACACGATCCCGGCCAGGAGATGGCGTCCCGGATTCGGCGACCACGACGTCCGCCGTCGACGTTCGTGCGCGTCCCCGAACCGATCCCCGAACCGAGACATCTTCCTCGAGAATCGGTCCATCTTCCTTTCAAACCTGTCCCAGCGCTCTCGGTTCATTCCTAGCCTCCTGACCATCAATGTAATGCCGGCCCCACGGTCCCGCGACAGGGTTTCGGCGAACACCCGCCGACAACCGGCCAATGGCGGTTCCAGGCTGAAGTAAAATGATGAGCATGAAAGACAAAATCGAAAAGTCCGAAGAACAGTGGAAAAAGGACCTGACACCCGACCAGTACCAGGTCTGCCGGATGAAGGGCACGGAGCGGCCGTTTACCGGCGAGTATCACACGTCGAAAGACCCCGGCGTCTACAAATGCGTCGCCTGCGGCAACGACTTATTCGATTCGGACACGAAGTTCGATTCCGGCACTGGCTGGCCGAGCTTCTACAAGCCGATCGGGACGGAAAACGTCGAAACCGAGGACGACGACAGCTACGGTATGGTGCGGACCGAGGTCATGTGCAGCAAGTGCGGCGCTCATCTCGGCCATCTGTTTCCGGACGGCCCCCGTCCGACGGGCTTGCGCTACTGCATCAACTCGGTGTCGCTGAAACTGGATCCGAAGAAGTAATCTTCTGGAACCATCCGGCGCCGCAAAGCGTTAACCTTTCCCGGTCAGAAGCGTAGTAATGGGCATGAAACGGATACCAAGTCTAATCCTGGCAATGATATTGGCGACTATGCTGGCGACGGCCGCCTACGCGCAGATCCCGCAGATCCAGGGTCGAGGAACTCCTCCCCGGGCCAACACGATCCAGCCGGCGCCCAACATGAGCAACGCCTTTGAAACGCGCCAGCGGCTCGAGGAGATTCTGCGGCAATACCCGCCATTTCTCTCCGCGGTTCTCAAGTTGGATCCGTCGCTGCTGACCAATGAGACATTCCTGGCCCCCTATCCCAACATTGCCGAGTTTCTGATGCAGCACCCGGAAATCACTCAGAACCCGAGTTTCTTCGTGGGGACTCTTCAGGCGGGCAGATCCAACTCGTGGGATGTTGGCTTTCGGGAAGAAACGCCGGCAGAGCGATCTCGTCGGTTTTTCGAAATGCTCATGGGCGGACTGGCGGCTTTTACCGGCGGCATCATTCTGTTGAGCGTCCTGACCTGGGCCGTGAAGACATTCGTCGATCATCGCCGATGGTTGCGTATCTCCAAGGTCCAGAGCGAAGTCCACAGCAAGCTGCTGGACCGATTCACTTCAAACCAGGACTTGCTCGCATACGTTCAGAGTCCGGCCGGCCGGCATTTTTTGGAATCCGCGCCTATTGCTCTGGATCCGGGCGCGAGAGCCGTGGGGGCTCCGTTGTCGCGGATTCTCTTCTCTGTTCAGGCGGGCACCGTCCTCGCGGTCGGCGGACTGGGACTCCACCTCGTGAGCCAGAGCCTTACATTCGACTACGCCGATGTCGCTCAATCGCTGTCCATCGTCGGGATCTTTGCGCTGGCCCTCGGCATCGGTTTCGTGTTGTCGGCCGTCGTCTCGTATGCACTGTCGCGGCGGCTGGGTCTGCTCGATCAACCTACCGTCCCGGCGGCAACGCCGGGAAACAACGCAGGAGTTTCACCACCTAATGCGTGACATCACCCTTTCCGAACTTCAGCGACTTGAACCCATAACGACTGCTGCGGACGACGCTCTCTTCATGGACCAGGACACATTCCAGGCCCTATACGATCGGACCGCCCGCCCGCTATGGGTTTACCTTTTCCGCCGCACCGGCGACTCGCAGGCCGCCGACGATCTGTTGCAGGAAACCTACTACCGGTTACTGCGAACGCGCGCCGTTTACGAAAGCGAAGCCCACCGCAAGAACTACCTCTTTCGAATCGCAAGTAACCTCGTCAATGACCTGCACCGCCGTCGTCATGATCATGTTGTGTTGTCCGAAGAAAACGAACCGGCTTCGACAGATGCCGATGCCGCCGGCCGCAGTGTTCGTCACACCGATCTCTCAAGAGCCATGGCCCAGCTGAAGCCGCGCCAGCGCGACGCGTTATGGCTGGCGTATGCCGAAGGCTCGACCCATGAAGAAATCGCGAAGGTCCTTGGCGTCAAGGCCGCCAGCATCAAGCTGATCCTCTTCCGCGCGAGACGCAAACTGGCGAAGCTGATGCGAGGAGCGAAATCATGAAAACGGTCGAGTGCCTCCGCGAAATGGAAGTCATGGAGATTGTGGGATGCGGCCGCTGGCCTGATCAATGCCCGGAAGAACTCCGAATACACATCAGCGCATGCGCGATTTGCAAAGACGTTCTCGACGTTGCCCTCGCCTTTCACGAAGATCGCGAAACCGCTCTTCGCGATGCTCAGATTCCCTCTGCCGGCCTGGTATGGTGGCGCGCCGAATTGCGCGCTCGTCAGGAAGCCGTGCGACGCGTCTCTCGACCTATCACGCTGGTCGAGGTTTTCGGAGCGGCTGCGGGAGCCGGGATCGGGATCGCGCTGCTGAGCCGGGCATGGCCCTGGCTCAAACCGTTTCTGTCGCTGCCTGATTTCGCGACCTTTTCTTATCTGCAATGGAGCGTGGTCGCCTGCTTCGCAGTGGCGATCTTCGTCATTGCTCCATTAGCCATGTACCTGGCTCTCTCCGACGATTAGGGGATCACGTGTTGAACACGATTCTCTTCTTATTGATGTTCGGACAAGAGTTCGACGCAGCCACGATCAAACCTACACCTCCTGAGAACTCCGGTAATTCCCAGCCGTCGATCACCTTGTTCCCTGCCGGCGGAAGTTTTCGACGAACCAACGCCACGCTGAAATCGCTCGTGCGTATCGCCTACGGCGTGCAGGACTATCAGATCTCCGGAGGCCCTGGCTGGGCCGATAACGACCGCTTTGATGTGGAAGCTAGATCCGGAAACGACGCGAACCGCGATCAGGTCCTGAAGATCATCCAGGCGCTGCTCGCCGATCGCTTCAAGCTCAAGCGCAATTTGCGGAATATCTATCCACCATCGTTGGTCAGGTTGTGGTCGATCGAACGGGTCTCGCCGGGTTCTATGACATCAAGGTTGAGTTCACTCCCGATAACTTCCGCGGCTCCGCACCGGTACAGTTCAATGGCGAGACGATTGATCCGAACGGACCGTCGATTTTCACTGCCGTCCAGGAACAACTCGGATTGAGGCTCGAACCCGCGAAAGGACCTGTCCAGGCCCTCGTCATCGAAAGCGCGCAAAAGCCGGCGGAGAACTGACCGGTTGAAAAATCGGATCGCAACTCCAAGATATTCCTCGCACCTCTTCGAGGTGCGTTGCTTTTCTGGTTACCCTAACCGGGCGTGTCGCTTCGCTCCACACCCGGCTAAGTTTCCCTGCAGCCCTTTGGGCTGCGCGTTTGTCACGCCGAAGGCGTGGAAGGATATCAGCCCGGGGTGTGCGAGCGTCAGCGAGCCACCCCGGGGACAGGCACGACCCGCAAATCGCACCCCAGCGGGGTGCGAGGCCTCGTAAAGCCCGTCAGACGTGACTTTCAGCCGATTCGCAATTCCTATCCTGGACGGTTCTGGGCTACGACCCCATTTTTGTGCGACTCTTCTTCGAGGAGGATTCCCCATGTTAACCACTCTTGCCCTGTTATTACTCGCGCAGGCCCCGACAACAAACACCGATGCTGTAGTGCAGGCTCTCGTAACTGAAATTCGGGAGCTGAGGTTAACGCTCGAACGCTCGCAACTGCTGACTTTGAGATTCCAGGCCGCGCTGCAGGCCAATCAGATTCACGCAGACCGGTTGAAGGAGCTGTCACAACAGTTGAACGTGACCAGGACCGAGATCGCCCAGAAGAGCAGGCAGAGTGCGGGTCTGGCGGAATCACTCGAGCGGATTGGGACTCATGCCGACCCCAATATGAGGCCCATCGTGGAAGAACGTGCACTTGAGATGAAGTCCGAACTCTCCACCCTGAACAAACAACTTGCCGAGCTCAGCGCGCGCGAGTCCTTCGTCGTTGGGGAAATCCAGCGCGAAACCGCGCAGATGGACGACTGGTCACGCTGGCTGCAACAGTTCGAGCAGTCTCTTCGGCCGGCAAAATAGCCGCTGCGTTTTACCTCTTGTCGAGTAACTCGTAAATCCGGTTCACGGCGATCAGCGGAACGCCCGGACCGTTGATCGTCTGGAAATTCCCCTTGTGCTTCGTCAGGTCGGCGCGTTTCGCGGCTTCGGCCGCGGAAACACCCTGCTGCTTCAACCGCGATACTTCGGTCCAGACATCGCGAAGGTAAGCCTGATAGTTATCGATTTTGGCCTTGTCCGTGAATGCGTCGCCATGGCCGGGCATGATCGTCACGAAGTCGAGCTTCTTCAGTTCGTCAAGCGTCGTCACCCACTCATTCACAAACGCGTCGCTCATGTTGGACAGGCCCGTCGTAAGCATGTCCCCCGTCATCACGATTTTCTCTTTCGGAAGATAGACGACGACATCGCCCGCCGTGTGAGCCCTGCCGAGGAATCGAATCTGAATTTCGCGATCGCCGCGAAACAACGTCATGTTGGTGCGGAGCGTCACATTCGGTGGAACCGCCTTGAGCTCCGCTTGCGACGCCACGTTATTCTCAGCCGCCTGAAGTTGTCTCTGCAGCGTTGCCTTGCGCACCGCATCAGTTTCTGCGGCAAGTCGCTTTTTGATGTTCTCGACTCCGGCAGGAAGGCCGCCAAGATAATCCTTGTAGAGCGGCATCTCGAGCGACTTGCCGCCGATGAGCATTTCGCGCGTGAATTCGTGGCCGATGATGGCGACGTCTTTGCCGAAAATCTGGTTGCCGTGCGCATGATCGAAATGAAAGTGCGTGTTGATGACAGTGCGCACCGGCTTGCTGGTAAGCGTCTTGATGTCTTCCACCAGAACCCACGCCGCGGCAGGCGACACATGATCGTCCACAATGATCACGTCCTCTTCGTTAACGATGACCGACGCATTGCCGACATTCGTCACGGCGCCGGTTCCAATCGCGTGGTACACGCCTTCCGCGACCTTATTAAACCGGAACGCGGGGCCGTCATGCACAGTCCCGGCCGGGCGCTGCGACTGAACGCCCGCGACCGCCAGAGTAATCAAAATGGCAACGAACCCAATCGCCATCAGCATACGAGTCATGTCGTCCGTTCTCCTATTTCGGGGCGTTCGGGGCGTACGGACCGACTTCGGGCTTGCCCTGCGTGTTTGCCAGAGGACCGAGTTCCGCCTGCACACCGCGTGAGATCGCGGCGGTCTCGCTTCCGGCCTGGAAGCAGGTAAAGTCCGGTCGATCGCGCCAGGACAATGGTCCGCACAACCGGACACCGGCCTTGAGGGTCGCATCGTGGACGATGTTGATCGCGCGTTCGTAGTCGGGCGTTCCCTGACGGAAGCCGGTAAAGTTTCCGAGATCACCGCTGGCTGCAAACAGCGCCGTCACACCCGGCACCTTCGCGATCGCGTCGGCGTTCTTCAGACCTTCGAGTGTTTCAATCATGAGGACGAGCACGACATTGTCGTTGACCGTGTTTCGATATCCGCCCGGAACGCTGCCCCACATTCCTGCATCGAAGGCCTGGCCGCCGCCGTTGCTGCGCCGTCCAAGAGGTGGAAAGTAGGTCCAGTTGCGCGCCTCGATGGCTTCCTCGACGGTGTCGACGGTCGGGACAACAATCACCAGCGCACCGCCATCGAGCGCATGCTGAATCTCGCGCTCGTCGGCATACGCGACGCGCACACCGGGCACGGCCCTGGCTTGCGGGCACGTCCGCCACATGCGGGCAGCAGCCTGCCAGTCGCGCTGATCGTGCTGCATTTCCGTCCAGATGAAGTCGTAGCCCGCATTCGCCATCGCGCAATAGATCGAGGGATCTGTAGCGCCGAACAGCGTTCCACCGGTGACCTTGCCCCCCTGCATCATCTTTAGCTTCACCGGATTCCAGATCTTTGATCCGGCAGGCGCGTTGAACGCAGGACCGTATTTCCATGTACCCGGCTCGAACGGTCCCTGATTCACCGCGCCGGTCGGCGCCGTTTGCAGCGCATTGCTGTCCTTTCCGGCAGGCGCAGCCAGTGGAAACGCCGTTGCGCCGGGAGCGGCATTGTTCAGATAAGGGTCAGCGCCAGGCGCCGCCGGCGTCTGACCTCGTTGCCCGCCGGGTTGCGCCGGCGCCTGCCCACGGTTCTGACCCTCGAAACCGACAGTGGCGAAAGCAATGACGGCACAAACGGTCAGCAGCAAAAGCAATCGCTTCATGGGTGGTCACTCCTCATTTGATGGCGTTACGTCGCGGAGAATATAGGAAGGGTTTGTCGGGTGTCGAGGTTTTCTTCTGGATCGAAATTCCGGGACGGTTGCGTCGTTTCCCTAATTCTGAACTGCTCGAATTAGGGAAACGACGCAACCGTCCCGGAATTTCCAACGGGCAATGAAAGGCGACTAACGGCCGCCCGGAGGACCCTCTCGCTTAAACCCTGCGGGAACCTCAAACACCGATGCCGGAATCGCCTCGCGACGCAATTCCTTTATCTCCGACACGGCGTCCGGCTTGCCGTTCACAAATGTCGTACTACGAACCGGAATGCCGTTGAATCCCTGATCCGCCGCAGTGCCCGCGAAAACGATCTGATTCGCGGCCTGCGGTACGAAGCCCGCCAGGAACTCGGCAAGATGCTTTGCAATCTCAAAATCGGCAGGCGTAACACCGAAGTCTTTCGGATCGACGGCGCAGATCTCCATGACTTTTTCAGTTCCCTGATACCCGTCGTACTTCGTGCACGACCACTGGCCCACGCGGTCCGATCCCGATTGCTTGTATTGAGGCTTGGCGGGCGGCGCACCTATGCCGGCAGGAGCGCCCGGGAAACCGCCGCGTCCACGCATGGCCTGTTCAATCATCGCGCGCTGGTCGGGAGGCAGATTCTTCATTTGCTCCTGCACCTGCGCCATTTGTTGCTGCATCTGTTGCATCATTCCCCGATTCATTTCCATGTAGGTCTTCTTCTCGAGGTTGATGACGCGAGCGGTCTGAGCGGCTTCATCGAAAACAAACGCCATGCTCTCGCCTGAAGCTCGAGACTCTGCCCGCATGTGGGTCTTCGTGAGTTGAATCTGGTTCGTGGTCGTCTTGCCTTGCCGCGTCTCCTGTTGGACCAGGACGAGTCCTTGTGCCTGGAGCGCCGCAGTAGCGAGCATCGCGGTAATGAAACAAACGATTCTGATGAGCTTCACGTGTCCTCCCATATCGCTGACTTGCGACGAATCTTACTACGAAGACTTCATGAAGCGGGTGACGAAGACGCTGTGCACGTCTTTCATCCGCTGCTGGATATCGGTTGCAAGGCGCTGCGCGGCAATCGTTCTGTTGTCGTCACGATAACCGAGCCTGCGAGCCAGTGACTTGGATTCTTCGGAAGTCTGCTCCGGAAGAAGCAGGTCGCTCGCGTCGCCCCGGACAATGCGCAGCGCGTCGATGATATTCCGCAGGAAGAGATATGCAGGCTGCAGGATTCCGTATTCCGATTCGCTGACGATGTTTTTCTTTCTCAACGCGTCGAGCGCCTCGAGCGTGTTGGGAACACGCAACTCCACGTGATGCTGGCCGTGCAGCAATTGCAGGTATTGCGCTGCGTACTCGATATCAATGATGCCGCCGGCGCTGTACTTCACGTTCGTGTGACCGCGTTTAACAAGTTCACGGATCTGACGCTGCCGCAGATGCAACGCATTCTCCCAATCCCATGGGACCTCGCTGTAGATGAAGGCGTCGCGATGCGCCTCCACCTCCTGCCCGAGACTCTCGTCACCTGCAACCCATCGCAGTTTGATCAACGCCTGCCGCTCAAACGGAGCGGCTGCGCCGCCGGGGCCGTAATAACGTTTGAATTCTTCGTACGGAACGGACCAGGCGCCGGCGTCGCCGTACGGCCGGAGCCGCAAATCGATCTGGAAGATCCCCTTGGTCCGGAATTCGATCGTTTCGACGACCTTGTGCGCAAGCGACTCGAACGATGAATCGCGAGTGCCCCGATCGTCGTGCACGAACAACAGCTCGAGGTCCGAGGCGTATCCCATTTCGCGTCCACCGAACTTTCCCAGACCCGCAACAGTAAAGGCCCCTGCGTGGGAGCCGGCGTGTTCGGAACAGATCTTTACGGCCTCGTCGATCACGACTTCGGCCAACTCCGTCAAGGACTGGGAAAACTCGATCAACGTAGCGCCGGGATCAAGCAGATGTCGCACGTCGATATAAAACACCTGATCATCTTTAAACCGGTTCAGGACCGACTTCTTCTCCTCGAATCCGGACACCTTTCCCAGACGGGAACGAAGTTCACGCCGAAGTTCCGCGGCATCGGCAAGGCGGTGGATCGGCTTCCGCTCCGCCATACGCTCCAGCGACGGCAGCAATTCGCGAAAGTGAATACGCAGAAACTCCTCCCACAGGTAGTCGCTCGAACCCAGGAGGTGCGCGAGGAGATTCATGCCTTCCTCGCGCGCGAGAAACGACATGACGTGATCCGGAAACTTTTCCTCAGCCATCTTGTCGAGGAACTGATCGAAGTGACGCATTGCCTTGGCGGGATCCGGAGCTTCCGGAAGGAAACGAGTGAACTGCTTGATCATTGCGACCGTCGTCCGCAACCGGCCCTGTTCAGCGGGATCCTCGATTCTGTGGCCCCAACGGTCCGCGATAAAGAATTGATCCTTCGCCTCACCGGCTTCGCCGCGGATCTTGACCTTGTGAATGTAGACGCCCTGCATGGCGAGCGCATTCGAGATCGCGTACAGCAGCGCAAACGTATCGGCGGAGTGGGCCTCCAGCACGGTCCAGTCCGCGGACAAGTCATTGTCGAATCGAATCTCGATGGGATGAACGAGTCCGGTAAGCGGCTCTCTCATCGTCTCGACACGCTCGGTGAGAAAGCGATTCAGCCGTTCTCTCGCCTGATCCGCGGCTCCGGTCGCGAGCAGATTCGCGAGCGTTTGCAGCTGCTCCTGAAATTCAGCCTGCCTCGACTGGTCGAAAACGACTCCGGGCTTGAGTCCCACCCTGAACACGTCGACGATCTTTCGCGGCGACGACCGCGCTTCTGTTCCTTTGGAGAACGAGTAAATGTCTCCTGCGCGAATATCCAGCCCGAACGCCGACAGCAATCCACAAAAAATGGAGAACTCCGAAAGGTAGTCGAATCCCACGATCACGACTTCGAATTCGCCCGCGCCGGAGGCCTGCTGGTCGATACGGACCTGGACGCGATGCCTTGAATCCAGTCCCGTCGACATCTTCATGTGCGCGCAGATTTCTTCGGGAGAAAAAGTGGAAAAGTAATCCTCGTCCATGCGGGCGAAGAAGTCGGTAACGATCCGCTCGTTGACCTCGGGACAAAGTGCCCGGACTCGTTGTTGAAGTGCCGCGTCCACCACGATCGGATCTTATGAGATTTCAGTGTAGTTCAGGGTCATTCTTCGGGTGGGGCCTGCTGGACGGCAGTCCACAGTTCGTCGAACTTCTCCCGAACATAGGGATTCAAGTGGTCCTTGAATTCGCGAGGCAGCTTCAGCACACGCATCAATTCCTGTGCGTCAGCCAGATCTTTCAACCGATGAGCCGCGGACAACCCTGAAGCGAGCTTCAGTTCAAGAAGAGTGGTCAGGCTGACGTAGCGAATTCCATCGATGTCGACTCCCTCTTTCGCCGGATCGGGAAATGCGACAGGTTTGGGTTTTCCATCGCCAGGAAATCTTCCGGTGACCAGGAACTCGATACGTACCTGTGTTTCGGTGTCGCGGAGGTTTTTGCTGTTGCTGAATGCCGGCAGGTAGCCGCGGCCGTCAAGTCTCTGATGTATTGCGGCCAGGCTCTCCTCAGTTACGATCAAATCCACGTCCACCGTCGTCCGGTCGTAGCCGTGAGCCACCAGGGCCATGCCGCCGGCAACGCAATAAGGGATCTGTAAGTCCGTCAGGAGCTGAGTAATCGCCCTCAAAGTGTGATGAACAGGATCGTCTCTCATAAAGAAGCGGCCGGCCGCCCGGATGGCGGCCTCGCCTCCCCGTTCCATCATGGCGTCGAAGGTATCCATTCGCTTCGAATTAAAACACGGGCGACGCGCCTGCACAATATAGATGGCTGCCGTTTTCGCAGTGATCGGAAATGTGGAAGAAACATGCCGTATAGTGCGTCTAACTGCCATGCTTGAAGACATCCGCTACACGCTGCGCAGCCTTCGACGACACAAGGCATTCACCATTACTGCTTTGTTTGCGGTCGCGTTGGGAATCGGCGCGACGACTGCGATTTTCAGCGTCGTCAACGTCATGATCCTGCGGCCGCTGCCCCTTGCGGCCGAGGATCGTCTCGTTCAGATTTACAGAACACCGGCGGAGAGAGGACGCGCCCTGGCTGCAGGCGACGTCGAGGAATTCCGCACAGCGGGCACATCGTTCGAATCCATAACGGGCTACAACGTCGGCGCCCGGTACCTGCAATTGACCGACGGACTCGAGCGTGTGATGACGGTCGATGTCGAGCGCGGTTTCTTTTCCCTGCTCGGCGTTCAACCGGCGGTTGGCCGCACATTCGACCAGAGCGATATCTCGAACGTGGCCATCGCGAGTGATTCATTCTGGAGACGTCGCTGGCAGGGCGATCCGTCGGCGATCGGCAGCGCGGTGACGCTGGACGGCACTTCGTTCACGATCATCGGTGTGATGCCGGAATCCTTCCAGTTCCCGTACAACGCAGCGTCGCTTCTCCAGAATGTGGCCGCTCAAACGCGAACGGATCTGTGGGTGTTGCGGGAAGCGCCTCCGGGACAGCAGCGGCGCTTCGGTTTCAGTTTGATCACCGGTCGCCTCAAACCCGGCGTCACAGTGGCTGCGGCGCAAAGCGAAACCTCCTTGATCATGCAGCGACTCGACTCGCAATATCCGGACAGGATCCGAGGCCTCGGCGTCAGCGTCATTCCGCTCACGGACGCGATTGTCTCCCGGCCGGTCCGCCGATCCTTGTTCATCCTGTTTGGGGCCGCAGTCCTGGTTCTCATACTCGTATGCGCCAATGTGACGAACCTGATGCTGGTCCGAACGATGACCCGAAGCAAAGAGGTCGCGGCGCGAGTGGCCCTCGGCGCCGGCCCTTCACGCCTGGTCCGGCAGTTTCTGACGGAAAGCCTTTTGATTTCTCTGATCGGCGGATTTGTGGGCTTGTGGCTGGGGTGGCTCGGAACGCGCCAACTGATGAACATCGCCGCATCGCACCTTCCTCGATTCCACGAGGCCGTCCTGGATTGGCGTGTATTTGCGCTATCGCTCTTCCTGTGCGTTGCGACCGGAGTCGTGTTCGGCCTCGCACAGCTTCTCTCTGTCTTGCGCACGGACCCGCAATCCGTTCTGAAAGAAACCTCCGGACAGCACACGATGGGCGCCAGTCAACGCCGGTTGCGCGACGGCCTTGTCGTTGCCGAAGTGGCGCTCGCATTCATCCTGGCTATTGGCGCGTCCCTGCTCGTGCGCGAACTGATTCGTCTGCAGAACACCGACATCGGCATCGTCACTGAAAACGTCGTCTCGATTCACGTCGGCCAGCAGCTTGCACAGGCCGGGGATGGCCGGCAGTTTTACGAGATCGCCGAACGCGTTCGTCAAATGCCCGGCGTGATCCAGTCCGGATTCACGCAGATGCTTCCGCTTCAAAGCTGGGGCTGGTTCGCAAATTCGGCCGACTTTCCTTATCGCGGACAGCAGCCCACAAACGGCGAACTCTTTACGATGGAACTCCGATACGTGACGCCTGGATACTTCGAAACGCTCGGCGTACCGATCAAAAGGGGACGCGGTTTTGAGGATAGCGATATGCGTGGCAGCGGGCGGGTGATCGTCATCAATGAAACGCTGGCGAAACTGGCATTTCGCGGCGACGACCCTCTGGGCAAGGAGACGACGCGAGGCACTGTTGTCGGGATCGTGGCAGACGTCCGTCAGGTGAATCTCGATCGCGAAGCCGCGCCTGAGGTCTACTATCCGATCGCGCAGAACTGGTCGCAGGTGGGCGAACTGGGAATGTCGCTCGTCGTGAAGGCCAGCGGCTCGCCGCTCCCGCTCATCGACGGCATCCGGTCCCGAATCCTCGAGGTGAATCCGAACCTCGCTGTATTCGACATCAAAACGATGGATCAGGTCGTCGCTGATTCCCTGTCGGACTTTCTCCTTTACCTGAAGCTGATGTCGACGTTCGCCGCTGTAGCGCTCTTCCTGGCATTGATGGGAACTTACGGCGTCATCTCCTACATCGCCACGTCGCGCAACCGCGAGTTTGCTATCCGCGTGGCGCTCGGCGCCGGGCGAGCGCAGGTGGCGTGGCTCGTCCTGTCGGACGCGCTACGCTTGACCGCCGCCGGCCTCGCAATCGGTGTCGCTGGAATTCTGATCTCACGGCCATTACTGTCAAACCTGCCCATCACTGTTCGTCCTCCGAATGCGAACACTGTCCTGTTTGTCACAGTACTGATCGCCGCTGCCGCCGTAACGGCCTGCCTCCTGCCGGCCCGGCGCGCAGCTGCCGAGGACCCGCTCTCAACGCTACGGGATCAATAAATCGGTTGCATGGACGGGGCTACTGCTCGTACGCCCGTTTGAGCGCTTCGATATCGAATTTCTTCATTTCTAGAAGCGCCTCGGTCACACGAGCCAGTTTCTTCGGGTCCTTGTCTTTGAGCATCTTCTCCATGACAGTCGGCACGATCTGCCAGGAGACGCCATACCTGTCCTTGATCCAGCCGCACTGCTCCGCTGCCGGAACCGCTGAAAGCTTTCCCCAGAAGTAGTCAATTTCCGCCTGCGTGTCGCAGTCCACCACGAACGAGATAGCTTCGTTGAAAGTGAAGTTGTGACCGCGAGCGCTGTCCATGGCTGCGAAATTCTGTCCTTCAAGCGTGAAACCTGCGTGCCGGACCGTGCCTTCCTTATCGGGCTCCTCGCTTGTCGCGTAGCGCATCACGTGATCCACCTTTGAGTCTTTGAACACCGAGGCATAAAGGTTGATCGCTTCTTCCGCTTTTCCGCACACATTGCCCACGAACATCAGCATAGGGGTTATTTTCTGTTGGACCGGGCGGTCACCCATGAACATCACCTGCCAGGACAAGCCGTATCGGTCCTGAGTCCATCCGTACCTTTCGCTGAATGGATACTGGCCCAGTTCCATCAGCGCCGAGCCGCCTTTGGAAAGTTTTCCCCAAAGCGCATCGACCTCGTCCTTCGTCTTGCAGGCGACGAGAAACGACACCGACGGGTTGAACTTGAAGAGTGGACCGGCGCTGATGAGCCCGAATTCCTGCTTCGCGAGTTCAATCGACAGAATGTCGACCGAGCCCGAAGGCGTGTTGTGCAGCGTGTTGATGTATTTGATTCTCGAGTCGGGAAATACGGATGTGTAGAACTCGCCCGCCTCGCGGGCTTCTTTGTCGAACCATAGGTACGGTGAGATTCTGTGCATGTCGGTCTCCTTGATAATTTGCTCTTCATTCGTTAGTCGAATGGCGGAGCTTAAAATCGACAGCGATTTGAAATTCGCCCTACAGCTCTGAACTAGGGTTTGACTTCTTTCAATAGACGTTCGAAATTGAACGAGATGCCGGCGATCAAGGATCTGCTTCTCGCTCCAAGTCTCGACAGGCCGCAAGCGGCGGCACTGCTCGGTCCTTATGGATTCAAGGATCCGATCAAAGCCGACTCGAATCTTCAGGCGATGGCCGGCGAACCGGCCGAACGCGAGATCCTGGCCGAGATTCTCACAGATCTTCTGGCCTGCGTATCTCAGTCCGCCGATCCGGACCAGGCACTGACTTACCTGGAGAGATTCGCACAGGCGGCTCTCAACAAAACCCGCCTCTTCCAGTATCTGCAGGACTCACCGCAAGCGCTCGAAATCCTCGCAATGACGCTTGGCGCCAGTCCGTACATGGCGGAGATCCTGATCCGGGATCCGCAGCATTTTTACTGGCTCACAGATCCGGCAATCCTTTCCAGCAGCAGAAAGAAACGAGACATCCAGCGCGAACTGGCGCATACACTCCGGGTCCTCGAAGGCGAGCAGCGGCAACTGGATTACCTGCGATTCGTAAAACGACGGGAGATGCTGCACATCGGCGTTCGCGATCTGTTGCGACTGTGTCCGGTGACGGAAACGCTCGTCGCGCTTTCTACTCTCGCGGAGGTCCTGATTTCGATGACGTATTGGGTTTGCGCATCGACACTGAAGCGTGAATGCTCTGTTCCGAAAAACGTCTTCAACGGCTTCACCGTCCTGGCGATGGGAAAACTGGGCGGTGGCGAGCTCAACTTCAGCTCGGATGTCGACCTCATCTACCTCTATGACAGGGATCGCGAAGAGCCGGGTTCGATTGCAGCATCCGATTATTTTCTAAGACTGGCGCAAAGAGTCACGGGCGGATTGAAAGACTTCACTGGTGAAGGCTACATGTATCGTGTCGACCTGCGGCTGCGGCCCGAGGGCAAATCCGGATATGTCGCTTATCCGCTGGATGGATTCGAACGCTACTATCGAACCCGGCTGGCGACGTGGGAACGGCTCGCGCTGCTGAAAGCGTGGCCTGTAGCCGGCAGCCGGGCTCTTGCCCACGCATTCCTCGACATGGCGCGTCCTTTCGTCTACGACAGCGCGTTCGACGCGAAGGCTCTCGAAGACGTGCGCAGCATCAAGAGCAAGATCAACAAAAAGATGGCCGAGCGTGATCAGCAGACGCGCAACGTCAAACTCGGCACAGGCGGCATTCGGGAAATCGAACTGATCGCTCAGACTCTCCAGATCCGCCATGGCGGAACGCTACCCGACATCCGCCACCGTAGTACCGTCCAGGCTCTCGGCTCGCTGTGCGCGCACTCCCTCGTCTCGCGCGAAGAGTGCGACACACTGACGGAGGCCTACATATTTCTGCGCGATGTCGAAAACAAACTGCAGATGGCGAATGACGCACAGACACATTCGCTGCCCCGCGATGAAACGGAATTGAGGGTCGTGGCGCGAACTCTGGGATACGCGGCAGCGGATGACTTTCTCCGCGAATATCAGCGCCATACGAGCGAAGTGAATCGCATCTTCGGCGTCTATTTTTCGTAACGAAGCTGATATATTGTCACGACATTCTGAAGAGAGGACCGCATGAAACTGATCAAAGCCATCGTTCGTCCCAATAAACTCGAAGAAGTGAAGGACGCTTTGACGAAACTCAATATCGCCGGCATGACGGTGACTGAGGTTCGAGGGCACGGCCGGCAGAAAGGCCACAAGGCTGTTTATCGAGGGACGGAATACAACGTTACGCTGCTGCCGAAGATCATGATCGAGCTGGTCATACAGGATGAGGTGGCCGAAGATGTCATCAAGACGATCATCAGCACCGCACGTACAGGCGAGATCGGCGATGGGCGCGTCTTTGTTTTGCCGGTCGATCAGGGGTACAACATCCGAACCGGCGAACGGGATGTGTGATCGCCACTCCTTCTAAACGCATTTAGGCCGTTACCCACATTGCACGACGCCCCCTGGATTTGAATCCGACTTGTTGTGTCCGGTTCGTTATGATTGAGCAAAATGCGGGAGGACGCACTATGCAGGTCTTACGACTCTGTGTCTGCGCTTTGATTGCTCTGGCATTCGCTGTTCCGGCCGACGCGGCGCCAATCCTGTTTCGTGGCGACATCAATTTCACCGTTGCGGAAGCTTACGTTCAGGAGTTCCCTTTCATTGAGCGGCGTCCTATACGGAATTACCCTGTTGGCGCCACCTACGTCGGCTTCTATGAGTACGAGGCGGCAAGCGATGCCCCGGATGGCTTCTGGTTCGGCATACACGTCCGGGTTCCAATGCCGATGCCAAACCCATTCTGGCCGGATGACAATATTGAGTGGTTTCCTCACTCCCCGCAGCCGGCTTATATGACCGTCGAAGATGGCCAAGTCTCAGACTTCGAATGGTCCTTCCAGGCCGGCCCCGCCACTATCACATTTAGAGAGACGGACTTTTTCCTGTCCATCGAGACCGATCGATACGATGGATGCGACTGCCGATATTCTGCCACTGGAGCAGTAACGATGAGTGATCCGCAACCTGTCCCGGAGCCCGCAGGAGCCTGGAGCATCATCGGCGGGCTAGTCGTTTTGCTGTGGAGAGTCCGCCGATGAGCGGTCAGGCGTTTCTGGGGCCCAACGCCTCGCTCAGATCGCGTTCGATGTCTCTTTCCAGCTGGGGCGGGATTTTCTGACCCTGTCGGGTGATGTAGAACACGTCGATTGCTCGATGGCCTTCGGTCGCAATCAGCGCCACTTCAATGTTGCAGCCGCGGGCGGAAATCACTGATGCCATGCGATAGAGCAATCCGAATGCGTCCTGCGCAGCGATTTCCATAATCGTGCATCGTTTGGAAAAGTGCTGGTCGAAGTGAATGGTGGTAGAGACGCTGGGTCCCTTCTTTTGCCTGAACATCACGCTCTTGAACTTTCGTTCGAGCAGCGCGTTCACTTCGGCCTTGCCGTCGATCACATCCTTGAGGACCTTTTCGAAGTGCGCTCTCTCGGTAGGATTCTTTTCAAAGTAATGCGCGGCATCTTCGAACGAGAACAAGTCGCAGATCGTGCCATGGCGGTTCGAAAACGCCTGAGCGCGAACAATGTTCATTCCGAAGTACGAGAGAACTCCTGTGATTTTGGAAAACAGTCCCGGCTGGTCCGCAGTCATGACCAGCAGATCGTAGACGGGTCCATTCAGACCCAGATGCATGACCATGGGCTGATTCACGAGCTTGCGCGACAACATGAAGTGGTCGGCGATCTGCTTTTTGGGAGTGTTCTTCAGATATTGCCGCGGAAAGCCGTCGAAAAACTCACGGACGGCCTGCGGAGAGATGTCGGGCGGCAACTGCTTCGCGATCTCCTCGATGTCGCTCTCGAGCGCAGGCTGCTGCGTGTACTGGTCGTCAGCCAATCCGAGCGTCAAATGGTTGTAGGTTTCGACATAGAGTTGAAAGAGCAGGTCTTCCTTCCAGGGGGTCACGACCTCGCTGTTGACGGCTTTCATATCCGCGTACGTCAGCAGACAAAGCATCCGCAGGTTCTCGATGTTGCCGACAACGTCGGCGAACTGCCGCACGACGTCTTCGTCGCTGAAGTCCCTGCGCAGAATGATCTTCGACATCTCCAGATGATTCTTGACCGCCACGACGATCTTGTCCGCCTGATCGGGCGCCAGTTCGAGCTTGTCCAGAATGACCTTCACCCCTTCGGTGCTCGGATGAACGTGATTGCCTTCGTCGTGACGGTGCGACTTGCCGATGTCGTGAAACAACAGGGCCAGGAGCAGCAATTCCGGATTCTCCAGTTCGCCGAGCATAAGCGCAAGGCGATGCGTCGCAGGCAACTCTTCAATATTTCGGATCGCAATCAGCGAATGCTCGTCGACCGTGTATTTGTGGAAGAAGTCCCGGATGACGCGGCATCGGATCTCTTCGAAGTCGGGGAAAATCCGGCCCAGCAATCCTACTTCGTGCATGGCGAGAAGCGTGTCGTAGATGCCTTTCCGGTCCTTCATCATGTCCAGCACAAGGCGGCCCGCGCGAGGATTGTTGCTCAGCGCGCCGTTTGAAGACACGAGCCGCCGCCGGATCGCGGAAAGCGTGGAGGAATCGAGTCTTGCCTTTTTCTGGTGCGCTTCCGCGAATGCTTCGATCATTTCAAAAGGATCCGCAAACTCGGATGTGAAAGAGATGCTGTTCGGCGTCCCGACGATGGCGTCTTCCCAGAAACTTGTCGGCCGCGCGATCTCTCCCGCTTTGAGGAAATAGTCCCGCATCAGATTCTCAGCGGCTTCGCCGTGCGCGGAATCGCGGTAGCCAAGCTCCGCGGCGATCTGTTCCTGGAATTCGAACGACAGCGCGTTGGTGTTTCGGCCGGCAAAGAAGTGCAGATAGTTCCTCAGACAGTGGAGCAACTGCAGCGCATCCTGTGAAATCGGATGACGGTTGCTCGCTTCAAGCGCCTTGCGCACCCAGCCGGACCAGTGAACGTCGCGCAAGCCGCCGGGCGCTTCCTTGATGTCGGGTTCGAGCTGGTACATGGTGTTACCGAACAGCTTGTAGCGATCCGACTTCATCTCTGCCAGGAGCTTGAGAAAACGGTTGCGGTTCTTCTGGATCAGGCGAGGCATGATCTCGCGTTCGAACTCGAGGGCCGTGGCGGGATCTCCGAGGATGAGACGGCAATCGATGAAGGCCGTATAGGACTCCATCTGGGCTTCATCGAATTCCTTGAGATCGTCGGCAAGCCGGATTTGATGACCGACCTTGAACTGCAGGTCCCAGAGAGGATGCAGGACTGCCTTGATGGCGTCTTCGTCGATGGCGTCCTTGAAGAAGAAGAGAAGATCGACATCGGATTGCGGATGAATGGTGGCACGGCCGTATCCGCCGATGGCCATCAATGCGAAAGAATCGGGACAATCGCGATCGCCCCACAGGTCGCGGATGATTTCGTCGATCTTGTCGCTGATGATGGTTTCGACGCGGACGCCGGTGGGATCCGCGAAAAACTGTGCCCTGAGGCCGACTACAAAGGATTTCAGTTCGGTGCGTGTGGTCGTCTTCATCGAGCGACATATTAGCACGCCGAAAACATGTGAGTTGGCTGGTTGAACACTCAACGTTCAACAGCCAACTCACAATCTCTCAACGAGAGGAAGGTCCGTTTCGCCCGCCCCTAATTGGCGATCGCGATCGGGGACATCGTCGTGAACTGGATACTCGGGCTGAATCTCAACGCAACCGAAACCATCGGATTCGTACACCAGAACTGGAGCCGTCCGACCATTGCGGGCGCGCCCGGGAACAACTCGTCCGTGAAGAACGCTATATGCTGGAAGGCGCCCAGAGTGCGGATGGTTGTGGAAATCAGAGTCCCGTTGTTGTCGAGCAATTCGAAATGGACTTCAAGGACGTTGCTGTTCGGGTTCGCCACCGCAACGCCGGTTCGGAACCCAAGACTCGTATCGACAAACACAGCCTGCTTGCCCAATGGAATACCCATCGGAACACCGGCCTCGGCAAGGATGTTTCCTGCCCCATCCAGTTGTGAAAACATGGCGGTGCCGAGCACGCTCGCGTTCGCCGTAACTCTGGCGTAACCGACCGTCAGAGCCTGGTCGCCGAGCGTGACGTACTTCTTGCTCTGACCAGGGCCGAGCGTGAATCCGATGATGTCGCTTCCGAGGGTCACATTCGCTCCCGTTTCATCGATCCAGTTTGCCCAGAAAGGCGTGCCATCGGACTTAACGACTGCGATCACTCCGGTGGCCGGAGTGGCCGCCGTAGCATTGCTGATGAATATCGTCGTACGCCATCCATCTCCGGAGGCAACCTGCGGAAAGTAATAAGTAAAGGATTGGGCGGAACCAACCGCGCTTGCGGCGAGGGCGAAGATCACACTCAATAGGACGCGCTTCATTATTAGTCCTCCTCGTTGAAATACCCGGATCTTTAAGCAAGGAGGTTTCCAATAACGTCCATTAACCACAGAGACACAAAGACACAGAGAACCACTGGGTTCTCTGTGTCTTTGTGTCTCTGTGGTTGGAGCCTGCGCAGCAGGCCGATTCCGTCGAGTGGAAGGGCTGTTCTCTTCAGCCTACGCGATGCGCAGGCGAAGGACGCCGAGCAGTTTCGCAACGGAGGCCACGGGTCTGTACCACGGCTTCTCTTCCATCCACTTCAATGCCGGCTGAATAATAGATGCGATCGAGATTGGCGGCAAAGTCGTGAAAACCGAGAAAGTCGGGTCGAACCGAAGGGCGATCGCGGCCAGCGGCGTGGGGCTTTGCAGGCGCATCGTGCCTGCGAGTTGCTGCGCGCTCGGAAACATCTGGAACGTGAAGGCAGCGGCGTGATTTCCGGGACCCAGAACTTGAGTCGTCGTTGCCACTTCAGCCGCGGAGCTGTTCAGCAGGGACAACGTGACATTCGCGGCAGCAGCTCCCGGATTTGAGTAAGCCACGCCAATGTTGTATCCGCCCACCGTGTCCACGAACACGGCCTGATTCGCGACCGCATTCGCCTGCGGAACGCCGGCCTCTGCGATCAAACGGCCTGCAAGATCGTAGTTGGAAAAGATCGCGGTGCCTGAAACCGTTCCCACCGTCGTCGTGACTGTTGCGAAACCGCCGCCATAAGTTGCGCCGCCTGTAGACGTGTATTTGCGCGTCTGCCCTGTCGGAATCGAAAACGTGATCGTGCCGCCATTTCCAGCGGGCGCGCCATCCTGATCAATGAATGCGATGGTGCTGAAAATCGACCCGGCTGCCGACGCCGTGGCGGAGTCTCTTCGAAAGGTGATCGTACCGCTCGCGGGCGCGGCGGAAGGATTCGTTAGAAAGATCGTCGTTTTCCAGACGTTCGATCCGAGAACTCCATCGGCGACGTGCGGATAGTAGAACGTCGTTTGAGCGAAACAGATCAAGGTTGCGGAAAGAATCCAGAAAGCAATCAAACAAACGCGCTTCATCGATATTTCTCCTAATGGTTTCCAGTTAGGGTCGACTAGGCGCCAAAATCATCGTGGGGGTGTGCCGAGATTCTGCCGCGTTAGCTTCGCCCAGTTGCTTCCACACTGCGTCGGCCGCTGCGCGATTGCCTGTGCGGGCGAAGCTCATTGCCAGCAGGTATCGCGCTTCGCGGAAGTCCGGCCGCCAATCCAGAACGATTCGTAGTTTCGGCACGGCATCCGTATATCGGCCATTCATGAAGTGCACAATTGCGATGTTATATTGCGCTGGCCAGTAGGCGGGATTCAAGCGCAAAGTTCGCTCGAAAAATTCCAGTGAACGCGCAGGTAAACCCATCGCAAACAACGTGTTTCCCATGTTGTTCGACGCCGCCCAATAATCCGGCGACTGCTCCAGAGCGCGCTGATAATACGACAGCGCCGCGCTCCAGTTTCTTCTGTTCTGTTCGATGACTCCAAGATCGTAAAGCGCCTCAGGAAAGTGCGGCTGCAATTCGAGCGCGCGCAGCAGGGCCACGCGCGCCTTGTCCGGATCCGTGGCCAGATAAGCGCCGCCGAGATTGAACCAGACGCGGGCTTTTCCCGGAGCGTGTTTCGCCGTGTCTTCCCACAACGCGATGTCCGACGACCAGACGGTGCCTCGCTGTAAGGTCAATACAGCGAGAATGCCCAGCAGCGCGCCGGTGAACCAGGTCCGCTTTGGAATTTTCGCGATCATCGATGCCGCCGATAACGAGAACGCAAGCATCGGCAGATAAAGCCGATGCTCAAAGGCCGCATCCTTGCTTGGAATAATGCTGGAGGTCGGCGCGAGCAGAATGAAGAAGGCGAGAACCGGCAGGCTTCGCCGCCATAAGGCGAGAACCAGTATTAAAAGGATGCCGCCCGCATGGAGAAAGCCGCCCACCTCCTGGAAGTCGTACTCCAGCGATTGCGGATACGGCCAGACGAGAAGACGAAGATAAGTATAGAAGACGCGCGTTTGAGCCTGTAGATAACCGAGCGGATTGATTCCAGTGTTCAGGCCGACGGTCTTTTCGTCGATCAACACCGTCAGCGCCAATGCCGCGAGCGCAACGACAAGAACGGCGAAACCTAAAGCGCGGCGTTTGTCGGAAGTCGACTGTTCAGTTGCCCCTTGTTGTCGGAAGAGCGGAACAAAAACGGCCACAGCCAGCGGAACGGCGAGAGATGCCTCCTTGCTTTCGAACGCCAGGAAAAAGGCCAGCACGGCCCACCATGTTTTCCGTTCAGCCAGGGCGATCAACCCCAGCAGCGAAAAGAAACACGCAAGCAGAACGGATCGCTGGTACACGTACAACACCGGTTCGGTCTGAATCGGATGCACGAGAAAAATGGCAGCCGCGGCGATCGCGACCCACTGGTCAACGAAACGGCGCAACAGGACAAACAACAAAACGGCGTTGGCAATGTGCAGGGCGACATTCACCGCGTGGAATCCGCCCGGACTCAGGCCGCCCGCGAGATGATTTAAATAGAAAGTGAAAAACGTAAGTTGACGCAGATGAAGCGGATTGAAGAAGTGCGTCCAGCGCGATGGATTGGTGACATTGCTGTCGTTGGTGATCAGCGCGTCGTCAAAGTGGAACGGATCGTTCAGCGATGAGCCAAAAAGCAGGAACCCCGCCACGATCAATCCAGCCGCAACTTTCATGCTATATTCGCCGGACCGATTATATGCGTGTTGCGATTATCCACGATTGGCTAAACGGGATGCGTGGCGGCGAGAAAGTGTTGGAATCGCTGCTCGAAGTGTTTCCGCAGGCCACGATCCACACGCTCTTTCATGAACGCGGAAAGGTTTCTCCCTTCATTGAATCGCACCTGATCCGGACGTCCTGGTTGAATCGCGTCCCCGGCGTTTACCGGCAATATCGCAATCTTCTGCCGCTGTTCCCGCGCGCTGTGGAATCCTTCGATCTGACGGGGTTCGATCTCGTCATCAGTTCGAGTCATGCGGTCGCAAAGGGAGTGCGCGTTCCGCACAACCGGCACGTCTGCTACTGCCATACACCGATGCGGTACGTATGGGATGCTGAAGACGACTACGCTTTCGATCGCGTCCGGCGCCTCGCGATGGATGCCGTCCGTCCGCGCCTCCAGCGTTGGGACTGCATGGCGGCAACGCGCGTGAACCATTTCATTGCGAATTCCCGTTTCGTGCGCGAGCGCATCCGGTCTTATTACGGACGCGACGCTGAGGTCATTCATCCTCCCGTCGACATCGCCTTCTTCGCTCCAGATCGGACAGGCGCTGCAGTCCGCGACGATTTTTATCTCGCCGCCGGCGCTCTCGTTCCCTACAAACGCTTTGACCTGATCATCGACGCATTCAAACGGCTCGATCGACGCCTCGTCGTCGCCGGAGGCGGCGCCGAACTGGACAGGCTGCGTAAAATGTCTACACACAAAATCCAGTTTCGAAGCCGGGTCAGCGACGATGCGCTGCGTCATCTGTATCGAACGGCGAAGGGCTTTGTAGTCGCAGCGCGCGAAGATTTCGGGATCATGACGGTCGAGGCACAGGCTTCCGGTTGTCCCGTCATCGCGTTCGGCGCGGGCGGCTCAGCTGAAATTGTTCAGGATGGGATAAACGGAGTTTTATTCGCGGAACAACACGCCGATGATATTGTGCGTGCTGTCCGGCGATTTGAATCGATGACATGGCCGGAAGAGCGGGTCCGGAGCCAGGTGGAGAAATTTTCTCGTGACACGTTCCAAATCAAGATTCGGCAATTCATCGCAGGGCGAACCGGCCTCCAATCGGAAACTCGGATTACCGAGCTTCAGCACGCATGACTCGCTTTCAGGTGTCACCGGCTTTGCCAAGCGGACGCTCGACGTAACTCTCTCTGTGGCGGCGCTGCTGCTGCTCTCGCCTGTTCTTGCGATCATCGCGATCGCCGTGCGCTGGACCGACGGCGGACCGGTTTTTTATCGCCAGATCCGCGTCGGAGTCAACCGCGAACGTTTCACCATCCTCAAATTCCGCACAATGCATCAGGATGCCGAAGCGCAACTCGGGGCGATCTGGTCCGTGCCCCACGACCCTCGCTGCACGCGACTCGGAATGATTCTGCGGCGATCCGGTTTTGACGAACTGCCTCAGCTCTGGAATATTCTGCTCGGCGACATGAGCCTCGTGGGACCACGTCCTGAACGTCCGGAATTCACCCGGGACTTTCGCAAGGAACATCGCGGCTACGACGTCCGCCACAGCGTGCGACCCGGTCTCACCGGGTATGCCCAGATTCATGGCTGGCGCGGCTACACAAGCCTTGAAGAGCGCCTCCGGCACGACCTTTATTATGTCGGCAACTGGTCGCTCGGCCTGGACCTCTACATCCTTGTAATGACCCTATTCAGGGGCTGGAGCGAGAAAACTCGCCAGGGCGCCTAAAACAATATTTCAAAACATACCGTCGAGGTGTATCCTCCGCCGGCCTTCGTGCGTATTACGCAGTGAAGACGGAAATTAAACGCACGTTCGGTTACGTAAACGAACGACTTCATACGAGAGGATTCATTTATGACACTTCGACAAACAATGGTTATGGCGCTGGCTCTGATGCTGGCAATCACGTCAACCGCAATGATCGCCTCTGCAGAAGAGGCGGACCTCGGCCTTTCGGACGCTCAGGGTTTCCGAATTCAGGCGCTGGTTCAGAAGCAGACTGCGGAGATTCGCACGCTTCATAACAATGTCGAGACTGCTCAGGAAGTGTTGAGCGCCGCCACCGTGCACGGCGATCCAGTCCTTATCGCCAACGCCGTGCTCTCTCTGGATGCCGCCGAGAAAGCTCTGAAACATACGGAACGCGCCAACCAACGAGAACTTCTGTCCTTACTCAACGAGTCCCAGAAGCAAGCCGTTAAAGATTATTCCGCTCGAACCATCCCCGCTTCCGAGTAGTCGATACATAACAAAAAAGGGGACGAGGGGTCTGACCCCTCGTCCCCTTTTTATTTTCCTGACGTGAGCACTGCGCGTTTGTGACTATGAAGGTGCAGCTTCAAGCGGCGGGGATCGAGTTGGACGTCGGACTCGGGACCGATCTTTCGGCGAAGGTATCTGCCGAGAACGAAGCGGCTGAGCCGCTCGAGAATCTGGACAGGGCCCCATCCCAGCAGCCCTTCCAGGAATGGTTTCAACCTGCCTGTCTTCAGCTCGGGGTAAGCCTCGCGATGGCGCGACGGATCGAAATTCGGGAAGCATCGGGCAACGAATGGATTTGCGCCGATGAAGCGATCGTAGACCGCCTTGCCGAAAACCGGCTTCAGAGAAGCAATCTGTTGCGCGGTGAAATCATCGTGCTCGCAAAGCGGGAGCGCGCGGTCGCTGATCAGATAATTCATGCAGAGCCGCTTGCGCAGGCCTTTTGCTTTCGCCCAAACCACTGCAGTCAGGAACACGGCCCAGAGTTTTCCATCCTCAGCGACGATGAAGAGATCGACATCTTCAGTCGTAGTCATGTTGCGGTGCGCGGTCGAACCCGAGAACGCGATCATGCGAACGAACGGCAGCGCCGCGAGCGTTTGCAGGTGTGGCTGAACTTCCCGGATCGCCTGATCGCTGATCGTCTCGCGTTCTGCGCGCACAACGAGCAGCGGCGCGTCGGGTTTGTAATGCCGCGACTTCAGCGCGGCATCGATTGTGATGGCATCGACTTTGACATCGAACAACCGCTCGCGCAGTTCCTCCGGCGTCAACGGATATTGAAACAGCCGGGCGTACTCGATTGTTCTGTCGATGGCCCGCGAGAGTTCAGGATGAGTTTCTGAAGAACCCGATGCGGCCGGACGCCGCCGCAAGGCCGGCGCCGTCGCGTCCTGATAGGCCTCCAGCGTCAGGCGCGCCGTCCTCTCCCATGAAAACTCCGCAGCCCTCTCCAGCCCTTTTTTAGACAATTCTCGACGTAACCCGTCGTCTTCGGCGACGCTCGCCAGCGCTTCGGTGATTTCGCGGACACTGCGCGGATCGACCAACATCGCGGCGTCCGCACCGACCTCTTTCATCGACGAGTTGTTGGACGTGATCACTGGAGCGCCGCACGCCATCGCCTCGACGATCGGCATTCCGAAACCCTCCAGCAGCGACGGATAAACGAACGCCGTCGCTCCGCTGAACAAGCCGGGCAGGTCGCCGCGCGGAACATACCCCATGAACTTCACACGTCCATTCAACCCTAACGAGCGCGCCTTCTGTTCGGCGGCATCGCCGTGATACCAGCGATTTCCTACCAGAACCAGATCATGGTCCTTCGAAGGGATCCGCGCGAACGCCTCAATCAAGCGCTCCAGGTTTTTCCTGGGCTCGAGATTTCCGACATAAAGAAAGTACGGATTGCCGGCATGGCCATTCGTCTTTGGCGGCTTTGGCGTGAATTCCGCCGATGCGGCCAACGGTGTGACTCGGATCCGATCTTCGGAGATGCCGAGGTGCTTCACGATCTCCCATTTCGAATACTCGGAATTCGTGATGATGAGACGCGCCTTGCGCGCGACATGAGGAACAAGACGTTTCGTATACAAACGCTTCGCGAGTGGATGGGCGTCGCGCAGGACTTCCAGCCCCATGTCGTGAATCGTTACGACGTAGGGCCGGCGCTCGGAGACAGGAGCCAGGAAGTTCGTGTAATGCGCGAGATCCGGTTGAATGCCATCGAGAACACCGGGCAAAAGCGCATGAAGGTAAAAAGCGCGAATCGGAAAGTGAACGGTGTTCGTGAACTTCAGGTTTCCATTCGCGGAGGGAATCTTCAGGTCGAGCGCCTTGTGTGAAAACACGTGGAACTCGGTGTCGTGGTCGATCGCGAGCATCGCCTTCAACAGTTCTTCGCAATAATACCCGACGCCGGACTTCCGTCCATGCAGAACGGTCCCATCAAAGGCGATTTTCAATCCAACTCCAGACTGGGGGTGACCTCGGGAGGGCCTCAGTCTAGTTTTTCCAGCCGGCGCAATTCAAGTGGCTATTTGATCGCGTAATCCGGGAAACAAATCTCCGGACTGAGCCATTCTTCCAGTCCGTTACCCTGCCCCTGGCCACCGCCTGCCGGGGCGGGCTCATTCCGGTCGAATTTCGGATCCAGGATCTTCGCGATCTGATCCTGCGCGTCCTGCAGGTGGAGCTGCGTTGCGCGATCGGCGGTCTTCGCAAGCGCGCCTGCAATCGTCGATCTCAAGGACGCCAACTCGCCGCGCACAAATGCGCGCGTGTCGTTGGTAACAGGCGTGCGACCGTTGAGCTTTTCGTTGAAGACGTCGAGATAGCTGCGCTGGAGGTTCCGGCGATACGCGTCGATCTTCACCGTGACCGTGCTCAACTCGCTCCAGATTCCTCTGCGAACGTCGCCAAAGAAATCGGTCGCGCGATACGCGGCAGTGCCGTCGATCGCTTCCTGTTCGATGAGCCGGCCGATGCGGGCGTTTTCGAACAGCGTATTCAGGACGCGTGTCTGCGACGTTCTCACGCGGTCAAGAACTCCGACCGGCTCGATGCGCCGCAGGATTTCCGGGTTGACGGCGAATGAAGGAACTGTGAACGCGTTCTCATGCAGGAACTTCACGGC
>Ga0137465_1000148_pt1 | contig 54551 bp, 63 predicted proteins | sample EasRivERMGT828_2_FD_104906 | JGI IMG/M metagenome (GOLD analysis project Ga0137465, IMG submission 104906) | Soil microbial communities from meander-bound floodplain in the East River, Colorado, USA - East River MetaG ERMGT828_2 | ecosystem: Environmental > Terrestrial > Soil > Floodplain ... | reverse complement strand
CTGGCGGGACAAGGCCATGAAGTCGTCCATGTGCTTGTCGATTTCCCAGTCTTCCAACTGAGCGGCCCACTCAGTAGGCGTCTTGGAGAAGACATCCGCGTACATCAACTCCGGCGTATTGAGGTAGACGTTGTTGATCGCCATGTACATCCGCGCCTTCATCTCACGGTATTCCTTCGTACCGGGAGTCAACTGGGACAACTCGGCGGCAAAGCCCTGTCGAATGGCACGGATCAGGTCACGGGCGTCCTTCAGCTTCTTCTGGAACTGGGGCGTCTGGTCATGGAACCACGGCGAAGGATCGAGGGCATTCTTGGCCATGGAGGAGAACTGGTCCTTGACCAGCTTGGGGTCCTTGGCACGATCCTCCCACCAGTCGAGAAGATACTTACCGTGAGGGGTCAGCAGCCACTTCTTCGCGTCCTCGGGCGACTTCTCCTTCAGCGTGAAGTAATAGGCGTTGTAGACAGAGCCCTTGTCGTAGGTGCTGATCCCGTTGAAGAACAAGACCTGTCCGAGAAGCATGGTCGCCTCATCGCCAGTGAACCCGCCGATGCCATACTGCTGGGCGCTCTCCATGGCGTCCACCATCCAGAAGACGGAAGACAGATCGGGATTGTCCTTCGACCACGGCTCGGTCCAGCCCACGGTCCGGCGCTCCCACTCGCCATTGGCATTCAGCACCCAGCCCGTGCGAGGGAACAGGCCAAAGGCATTGAACAGGGCGTAGATACCAGCCTGCGGGCCGGGATTCACGAGCCTGATCCACTGGGCGGCAAAGTCCTGAGCGGTCGTATTGGAGTTATCGGCGAAGAGGGGCTTCAGGCCGCGCGAGGCATCGGTGAACGTGGAGAGGTCGAGGTAATACCCCTTGGCCCACGGGATTTCGAGGCGACGCCGGAGATGCTCGGGCATCTCGAAGTCCTTGGTGTCCGGGTTCGCCTCCCAGTTCTTCAGGTTCTCCTGCTCGATATAGCGCCCAATGGCGTCGATGTAGTTCAGCAGGGCGGGATGGCCGACCGCCTCAGAAATGAACATCAGCTTGTTCCGCACGCTATACGAGGCGAACGGCACGATCCGATTCCACAAACGCTCGATAGGAGCATCACCAGCGGAGGGCCACATATGGCGAGCCTCCTTGCTAGCCATATTCTTGGCGTAGGCATCAGCCAACTCGCGGGTCGCGGGCGTATCCCCCAGCCGCTTGATCGCGTCATCATAGAACGTGGCGTAAATCTGGCGAGCCAGCGCCATCTGGTGGGCAAGTTCCACACGACCGGCAATCTCAGGGAACACCGCCCCGGTACCATCAACCAGAGCAAGACCACGATCCACGGCACGCTCCATATCGGAATACCCGCGCGGATCGGTCAAGCGGCTCTTGACGCTAGCCTGCTTCACGCGGTACATCGCAGAAGTCGTATCGTACCCAATAGAAGATGGAGTCAAGGAAAGCGCACCGGCGCGAGCATCGGCACTGACGCGGGCAAGGTCAACACTGAACAAGCCACGCCGAGTGAACGTGTAGTACGCAGTCTTGATCGGAGCGTCGATCACGTTGGTGACGAGGAACGAGGGGTTGCTGAACACGAGCCAGCGGTTGAACCACGCCCAAGTATTCAATCCATCGCCAAGAATGTCCCGGTGGCGGCGAGCCCACTTCGGACTAGCCAGCAGCGTGGCCTGAACCTCGGAAACGTAGCGAAGGAGGTCGGTGTAATCAACCACACCATCCACGGCCTTCTCGCCGATGTACTTCTCGAACAGAGGATTCAACACCTTATTGGCCAGTTCGATGAACTCATCCAGTTCGGCGGCGTTCTGGATGAACTGGGGAGGCAGAGCCTCGGCCATATCGCGAGCAAGGTAGCGGCGATACTCTCCATCGTTCATCAACCATGGCATCTCATCCAGCGTCTTGCCATCCCTCGACACCAACTTGCCATACCGCTCGATGGCGAACTTCCGCTGCTGGGCCAACGAACGTCGCCCGCTCTCCAACTGAGCCGCCTCAATCTCCTTCGCGGTCTTACCAGAAGCACGCATCTTCAGATCGGCGGCACGGTTGAACACGCCCCACGCCTGAAGTTGGGCATAGTGAAGGCCATCATTCCTGAAGAACGCCTTGTTTCCACGCACAAGGGCGAGTTCATCGGCCCACTCAGGAATCTCTCCATAGTTGACCAGCCAGTACCGGGCCTCTTCCTGAACGCTCCACGAAGTCGCATCGGCGAGGAACAACTCGCTCTTGCGTGGGCTCCACGCTCCGATACGGGTAAGGAAGCCCTTAGTCAACTCGCGGTTCTCGAACGGCGGACGGTTGGCAGACTGAAGGAACCCAGCCATTCGGTCGTCTAGTTCGTTGAATCCAGTGATGTCCTTGATGTACCCCTCGACCGTAGCCCGCTGGAACTCGCTCAGTGGCTTGGCAGGGTGATACAGGATGCCGTCATCACTGTAGCGCCGGAGGAACTCAGCCATAATCTCTTCAGACTTGAACCCCGGCATCTCGCGTGCGACCACCTGAAGCTGCCGGAGAGACTCCTTCTCGGCCTCGATCTTCCGCACGTGCAGGAAGGCGTCTTCAAGCGAGACATCCTTGTTCAGCAGACGGTACTTCTTGGCCTTCGTCAACAGATAGCGGGCGGACTTATTCTGGACGAACGAGCGCCAGAGCACGTGACGGGCCTCGTCATACGCCTCAACACTGATTTTGGTCCCGGTGTCGCGGGCGTAATCGAGAAGGGCCTGCTTCTTCGCTTCCAGCACGAGCGGGTCCTTATCCGACATCCGGCCAGCGATGGGGATGGGCGGCTCTTCGCCGAGTTGAAGTTCGGGCTTGGACCCGCCCTTCTGCTTCCGCTTAGTCAGCAATTCGTTCCGCCAGCCACCACGGGCTGCACGGATATAGGCAGAGACCTTCGCCTCAACCTCGTCATAGACGTGCTTCGGAATATGGTCGAGTTGCTTGCCGCCCACAGTAATGTGATGGGTCCCACCCTCGACAGGACCGACCGGCGTGTTCAAGAGTCGCCGCCAGAGCGAGCGAACCTGCTCCACACCAGCGTCATAGGAAGAGAGCGCGAGGGGCGAAATCTGGTTCGGCGGAATCGCCTTCTTGGCCTCAGCGCCATGCGCCTTCAGCACCAACTTGACATGGTGGGCAGAACGGCGCTCGCCCTTGATCGCCTCTTCCGCGCGCTCGATCAACTTAATTCGAGCGCGGGCAGCATTCTTGGCAGCAGCAGAAGAGGTTTTGGAGGTCAGAACCGTGTGGGCGCGGAACTTCTCCTTTCGGAGCCAGTCCTGCTCAGACAGGCTCGGAAGAGGATTATCAGCGTATGGGTCATCGGCATGGAACGGAATCGGCCCAGCGGGGTCGGGATCGGTTCCAGTCTTCTTTTCGAGGGCAGCGGTCTTCTCGATGGTCTGATCAACGTGCCCGTGGGCCTTCGCCATCTCAGCCTTGTACTTCTTCGCCTCTTCGGCGTCCACGGCCTTAGCGACCTGTTCGGAGTACGGGCGGGGTTCACCGGTAAACGGATCAGGCATTGGGTTACGCCCAGCAGCCTCGGCACGCAGACGAGCCTCTGGTGTCTGAGAACCAGCCGAGACAGGAACCCAGTTCCCCTCAGCAGTCAGAACCTCTACTTCATCCGCAGAGATAATCGCCTTAGCGCGAACATTGTCCTTGGCATTCAAGCCAGAAGTAGCCTGCTCGAACCCCTTCGACTCCTTAACACGAAGAATGATCGACCGATCAAGGTCAGTCACATACACAGTCTGAAGTTTACGCGAAGCAAATTCACCAGCACGCCAGTCGCTTCCCACCCGTGCCTCGTGAACCACACGGTAAACGTACCCGGCCTCTTCCTTGAAGACGGCAGGGGCAGCCGAATTACCACGAGAATCCAGACGGAACCGAGCAAACGAGGCACGCGGAGTCGCAACGGGCTTCGGGGTCGGAGGCGTCTTAGCCGCAATAGATGAAGCCCGCTGCTTCTGAAGCACTTCGCGGGCACTCTGGTTAGCCTTGGCGCGAATCGTCTGACTTCTCTGGACGACCTCGCGATCAGCCTTCAGGCTCGCTTCGGCAGCCTTCGCCTCGACATCAGCCTGCTTCAACAGGTCTTCCGTGATCTTGGCCTGCTTTTCGACCTCGGTCAGTAGGTGAAGGCCCCTCTTCTCGGCAAGACCCACAGCCAAGTCTTCCACAAGGTTGAACAACTGGGACTCAGAAACCTCACGGGGCAGAAAACCGGTCCTGCGCAGGATGTCATTCAGGACGGACTTCCTCTCCGCAAGTTTCGAGAGCCCAGCAGTCTGCTCGCGGAACAGGTCGGTCAGGCGCTCGATGCTCATGCCCTCGACCTTCAACTCCTTCATCAACTTCTCGCCCTGCATGATCTTCTTCAGGGTGCCCTCGTCCACCGTCAGGAAGGCGCGCATCGCAGCAGACGCCTTGGCGGTCGGCTTCAGAAGACCCTTCGCAGCCTCAGCCGCCTCAAAGGCATACTTCCCACGCGCAAGGTAAGTCGTCGCCTTCAGGGGAATAGCGTTCGTGGGATCGGCGAGAAGATTGAACAGAAGATTCGCGCCCTCATTCTGAAACGGAGCCTGCCCATATTCGTTCAGGGCACGAAGAGCGCCACCGGGGTCCTTGGCGATCTGTGGCAGGGCGTTAGTATTCCCGCCGTAGAACCCGGCCTTGAACTCGATGTCCTCTTGCTGGGACTTCTGCCGCTGGGCGATTTGCTGCTGAAGAACCCACTGACGACCCTCAGGAGAAGCCAACCACGCCTGTCGAGCCTGTTCCTTGGCCATCGCGAGGCCCTGCTGCCAGCGGTAGCCATAGCCATTCTTGGCGAGGAAGTCCCGTTCAGCCTTCGCCTGTGAAGCCTTATAGCTGGACGGGGCGTTATTCATATCGAGGTTATTGACCCCGATGGTCGAAGAACCGCTAAAGAGCGCGGTCAAGACTCGACCACCAGCGCCGATAGCCGAGTTCGGGGCCTGAAGCAACGACAGGGCGTGCGAGATGCCGGGGGCAGAAATGGCCCGCTCCCACCACTCGGGGGGCTTGTTCCCGAAGAACTCGTAAACGTACTTCTCGTAAGCATCGCGCTTGGCCTTCCAGCGCTGGTAATCGCCGGGAAATCGAGCAGACGGCTTGGGATTCGCCCGCTCCCACTCAGACAACAACGTATTGGCGGCAGACTGAACCTGATCAGGACGCCGGAAACCACCCTCGGGCATCAGGGCCGGATTCTGTGCGACCAACCGCTCCCACGTCTGGATCAGGGGAAGGTCGTCCTTCTTGACCATCGTGTTCTTATAGTCCACGTAACCGGTCAGCATCATGTCCTTTTTACGAAGCATCTCATTCCGGTTGCGCTCAGCCGCCAGCTTCTCCCTCTGGGCAATGATCAACGCCTGCTGGCGCTGTAGTTCCTCTTCCAGAGTCAGATACCGATAACCACCCGGCATATTCTGGTCAGGAACACGAGTAGTCTTCCCGTTAAAAGCATCCAGTTGGGCCTGAATCATTTTCCTCTCATCAGTCTGGGTATCAGTAAAGGGGCCCATCTGATGTTCGAGTTGGTTCAACTGACTCTGTAGAGCAGCACGCATCTGGCTCTTCCACCACTCGCGCTGGCTATTGGCAATCGTCTTCTGCTCTTCGTAGAACTTACCGTACTCGCCATCCTTCGTCGGGTCAGTTCCCTTCCCATAAAGGCGTGTGAACTCATCACGAGCAGCCTTGAACTCACTGCTGTAGTACAGATCGCGGGCGCGCTTCATGTTCTTCTTGGCAAGGGCGGCATTCAACTGGGCAACAAGACGCTCATACTTGGCATACACCGCCTTGGCGTGCTCCTCATACTTGCCCTGAAGCTTTTTGAGGTAGTCGTTGTCCACCTTCCCGGTCCGGCGAGCCTCAGCGGCCTCTAGACGAATCTGCTCTTCCAAATCTTTCCCAGTCTGAGGATCACCCTTCTGGGGATAGAAGCGAGTCTCAGTCCCACCATTGGGCAAGGGGAACTCGTACGACCCGCCCTTGATCAAAGCATCGCGCTTGGCCTTGGCACGGGTAGCGGCCTGAAGGGCCTCTTGCTGCTTCTGCCGCATATACGCCTTCTCGGCAGCCATCTGCTGCTGCTCAGTAAGCGTATTCTGGCCGGGGCCAGCAGGACCCTGAGGCGGTCGAATCATAGGAGCAGGAGTCACGGGCTTGCCCGGAAGAGGGCGGCGAGAGTTGATGATCCTCAGTTGCTTGGCGCGAAGCTCCTGATAGGCGATGGCGCGCGCGCGAGCAACGGCCTGCTGCTGGGCCTTGGCAACAGCGGCAGCCGCGCCCAGCCTAGCAGCGGCCTCATTTTGCCTAGCAATCTGCTGCTGCCGAGTATTGACGGTAACGGCAACCTTCTTCTTCCTCTTCGGAGGCTTAGGCCGTCGTTTAACGGGTGCCTTATCCTGAACCCAGACCATCTGGTACCGGATTTCAGAACCACCATTAGGAAGGGAGAAACGATAGGCGCGGCGCTCCCAGTGACCCCCGGTCCGGGTGCTACTGCTCCCTCCGTCACTGACCGTGTTAGCCACGGTTTAGTACTTCGGCTTGGCGGTTTGAGCGAGGTCCGACGTATAGGGCGTAGCGCCAGCTTCCAGTTGTTCGCCAAAAGCACCAGCAACGCCCGTATCAGGCTCGACACCGGGAAGCCCAAGACCAGCATCGGGCGCAAAGCCCGGATCGAGTCCGGCCCCCGACACGCTGGCGGCAGCATCCACGGCGGACTGAAGACGCTCGGGATGGATACGCGGGTCCATCAACTGCTCCTTGATCCTATCAATCTCAGCCTCCACGTCCTCGCGACCCACATTCTCCTGATAGGTATAAAGCGAGATAGCGGGCGGATCACTCGTCAACTGCTGAAGCTGGTTCTGGATATAGACCGGATCGTCAATCCGATAGGCGCTAGGCCACTTGATCCGGTTCTTGTACCAGCCCTCGATTTCCTCACCGGTAATCGACACATCGTAGTAGGTCTGGGTTCCGCTCGCCTTGCGATAACTCCCCTCGAAATGGATGATGTCACCCGGCATGTTCTTTTCCCAGAGCATAAGAATGTACTTGTTCAGGCACCCAAGGCGCTGGCCCCAGATCGACTCATGGTACTCGTTGCTCTGGACGGTCGGCGAGAGCGAGAGATTCGTCTGAACGCCGCTCTGCTGACTCGTCTGCTGACCGAAGGCACTCCGGGGCTTCCCGCCGAGGTCAAACAGTGAGTCAATCACGAACTCCATCTGCTGCTCGATGGCGGGGATATTCCCAGACCAACCCAGCAGGGTCAGGTCGCCGTCAGGGCGCACGGGGATAACCGCACCCGGCGAGCCCATCGCCTTGCGAATCGCCTCAGGACTCTGACCAGTCGCCTTCGCGATAACCACGGGGTTGGCATACCGGGCGATGATATCAGCCTGCTGCGACACCAACTGGTCGAGGTACTGGTTCAACTCAACAAGCTGATCAAGAAGGTTCAGGGGCTCAGTCTCCCCGGAAACCGGGTAGCACGGGAACTCCACGAACGGGATTCCCTCCCACGGAAGGTCCAGCTTCTGGGAGATGAACGCATCACCCATCACGCGATAGAACCAACCATCGGCCGTATAGCAATCCACGACCGTGGTCTGGTCAGTAGCGCCGGTCCGGTTGGGATCGGAACCCTCCACGAACGGATGGTTCATCCCACTGTCAGAATGGATATCTGACGCATGATTCGGATACTGCTCCTTCAGCGCCTCGGTCTTCCGGCGCTGAACGTAGATAGCACGGTAAATCTCGTCGCCATCGTAGTCGGGGAAGAAATGCTCGGGTGCGCAGTTCTTCATCTTGACCATTCTCTTGTCAGGGTCCCACCAGAGGTAGATCAACCCGCGACGCAAGACAAAGGAATCCCAAGCGGTCTTCTGAAGGATCGTCGCCATATCGTTGGCTTCCCACGTCCCGTAGAGAACGCCTTCCAATTCCTCGGCGTGACGGCGGTCGGGCTCCGTGGTACCGGGTGGCATGACCTGAATCGCCGGAATCCGCCCAACGAGCGACTGGATGCTCTTATCGGTGAACGGCTTCAGATAGTTCAGCGTCAGGCTGTAGCGATTGATCGGTTCGGGGTTTGTCTCGGCATCCCAGTGATCGCCAAAGTATCGACGCCGCGAGAGGTCGTATTCAGCATTTCGCGTGTTCCACTCTTGGCGAAGCGCTCGTTCAAGCTCTACGACCTTATCTCGGGTCATCTCGGACACGTAGGTCTCCTAAGGGCGTGCATATGCAGACTTAGTATGTGCCAACCGAACACCGGTTCGCAAGGGACTATCTCGGATCGGACATTAACGTCTCTTCAGCAAGTTCAGCCATCTTACGATTAGCCCAAGTCTTGTCCAGCCCAACGGCAGGGTAATTCGGAACCTCATCCTCGCCACGATTGCCAGAACCGAAGACACCACCGGTCACGGGCTCAGTCAGGCCCTCGGCCTCATATGCGGCGTATGTAGCGAGAGCAAGAGACATAACCGAGTCCGTAAACGGAATATCCTTGTCATCGAGCGAATAGACGCCCATTTCGTCCATCAACTGGGTAATAGTCGGCAATCGGAGGAGTCCCCACCCAGTACCGGGCGGCTGAAGGATCGGGACGGTAATCATATGTCCATTCTCATCCTTTTCCTCCGCAAAGCGCTCAGCGGTCCGACCTTCGTCCAAGGCGGTCTGCAAGTTGTTGATCAGCTCGATTTTCAGCATTTTGGTGGACGATTTGTACCCATAGACCATCGTGCCGCGTTTCGTAAGTTCTTCCTCGATAATGTCGCCCTGAGGACCCGTCGAGTCGATTGTCGAGTATGAAACGTGATATTCCTTCGCCACGCGCTCGATAGTCGCATAGATTTCCTCCCAAGACACTCGATTCAGGCGGGTATAAGAGACGAGGGTCCACGGCCGGGTCGTGATGTCCAAGACGATGCCCACGGTATAGTCGGTAGTCCGCCCGAGGTCCCACGCGACAATGTACTTATGGCCATCCCGCCAGCGCTGGTGTTCGCGCAGGGCGGGGTCAAATGCGTTGTCTCGCTGGTCTCGGGTGAACGCCAAGCCAGTGAAGTCAACGAACTCGCCGTACAGGACTTGTTCACGCATCTTCGGATCGGCGGACATCAACATCTTATCGCGCATCTTGATGTCTTCGTTAGGCAGAAACGGATTATCGTAGATGCTCCCCCGCTGGCTGTAATACCCGTCGATACCCCGCTGACCACGCTCATAGTAGAAGTACAAGTCGTTATAACCCTTGGGCGTCCCGATCAGGTCAATCTCACCGCCGCCAGCCAGCCGCATCAGGATCACGTTAGTCATCAGGTGCCGCAAATTGTTGATCCAGCCAGCCTCATCAATGGACAGGTACATATAGCGATGGCCGTCGATGTACTTCCCGTCATCATGCGCAGATCGACAGTGCATAACAGCGCCATTGGTGAAGATGATGTGCGGGAAGGGACTGGAACGGAACGCCTTGACCAGAGGCCGCAGTCCCTTGCTCGAAAGAAGCCTCTTGGCCTCTCGGAAGACGATTTCGGCCTGATCCGCCGACATCGCGACCGAAATGGTCTCGTAGGGATCGCCCGCCAGCTTCTCGTCGCGGGTCTGGCCGACCCGAAAGACGCACTTCCAGATGTGCTTCATGGCGATAACGGTGGACTTGCCCCAGCGGTTGCCGGGGACCAAGACGTTAATGGCCGCGTTACTGTTCGTCAACCACGTTACTTGACCCGGATGGGGCTTCTTCGGAAGAAACTTGTTCGCAAAGAAGACCGGATCGGCCTTACTCGCCCGGACGATCGCCCTTCGCTTCTGCTGGGCGTCCATTATTCGCCGCCGAGAGGGGATTCTAGCTCTTCAGCGCCCTCGTCGGGCCTTTCATCGGGAGAAAGCAGGGCATCTGCGCTCTCAGGGGCAGAATCCTCATCCTCGCCGTCATCGTTAACGTCGAAAAGAGCGATCAACTCGTCAAACGCGGAATTCCCGGTCATTTGAGTCTTCAATTTCATCGCTTCCAGAGTATCACGAATCGTAGGCTTCCAATTCTTGGAATTCCTGAAGCCAGCGCCGATAATCGAGTCAAGAATCTGGATATCAGAAGGTTTCGGCCCCTCAACGACCTCTTCGTCGGATTTCGGGTCAGCGGGCTTGACGTAATGCTTGAAATGCCGATGGGCAGTCGTATTAGCAGCCCGAAGACCGGTCAGTTCCTCATATCGACGGAGGAAGACAATCTCTCCGGCACCACGGGCGCGAGTCGCCGCCAGCGCGTTGGCGTTCTTCCACCCGATCTTAGAGGGATGGAATGTGCAATTCGTCGGACACGCAATACCGAGTTTAGGCGGCGGGGCCTCAGTCTGGGGGTCCAACGTCATAAGGGGAGTCCTCATCAGGGGTCAGGATGCCGCGACCATATTCGCCACTGCACTGGCCACAGATCAACTGTCCATTGACCGAAATAGTGTACAACCCCTCACGCCGCTCGCGGCACTGGGCGCAAACAGGCGGACGCCGATCTTTGGGACCATTGCTAGTCCAGACCTTTCCACTGTAGGGCTGGCCACCCTGCTTCACGACTGCCATCAGTAACAACCCTCACAAATCAGACCAATCACTCGGTCCTCAGAATCCCGCTCAGGGAACAACTCATCTAAAGAGTAACTCAACCCGCAGGAAACGCAACGCCGTTTCCGTCCGGCCTTCCTCTCCTTGACCGGATTGACCACGGACATCGCCAACTCAGCATCACGCGCAGCTAAGGTCTTATGGCGCTCGGAGCGCACGAAGATACCTCACGATAGTAGGGAGCCTTCTGCCACGCCGACCGGGGCCAAACGTATCAGCCACGGAACCATCAGCGTTCCGATAAGACCTTCCGGTCCAGCGACTCCCGGCGTCATCAGTGACCTCGAACTCGCCATCGGAATTCTCGACGGCCTCAATGTCCAAGGAAATTTCCTTGATAGTAAACCGGCGACGGTCGCCAATGGCCATGATACCCCTACAGTCGAAACCCATGAGGAGGGAACACAACCCATGATAGATGGCCAATGATGGTAAAGTCCATCAACTGGGTAATCAGGTCTGGAACATCCACTTCCCGCCAGTTCTCATTCCAGAACATCCAAGAAGTAATATCATTGGTATCATTGCCGTCGAAAGGAGCAGCGGCACCAATCGCGCCCCTGTTCGACGGCTGGCGGCGACCGGACGGGACGGCGCGCCTAGGCGGCATTATCTATTTCGGCTCGGTCAGTCGAGCGGCTCGATAGGCGTATTCACGGTACATATCTACTTCGCGACGAAGCTGCTGCATCTCGCGCTGAAGACGTTCCATCTGATCACGCTGCGGTTCGGGACGACCCACGTACATCTGCTCGAAGTACTGCCTCTGATAAGCAGCCGGAGTCCAATCGAAGGTCGCAGCAGTAGTAGTCCCATACCACGAGAGAAGAGTTCCCTCGGCGGGCGGTGCGTTCAGTTCGTGAAGCTGCTTCATGGGGATAGTATGCAGGACAAGAAGAGGCTTGACAAGAGAAGAATCGAGTGTCAATATAACGCCATGAATACATACGCCGCCAACGACACACACGGCCGCAACACCATCCCCGGAGGGGTGGCGATCGTCACCGCCAAGAGGGTGAAGGAGATAAAGGAAAACCGCCTTCGCTACCCCAAGCCCAAGAACAAGTACAGTGATCCATATACCTACTGGCACATTCTCGATGTCGTCCTGTCCATCCGCTCCGGCGACATCTGGAAGACAGGAGAAGTCACCAAGCTCCTCGCCGACCGCCCCATAACATTCGACAACATCACAGTCGGCCGAGTCATCCGAGATATCTCCGAGTCCCTCGAAATGGCGAACGGCCGAAGGCCCATCAGTTGGAACCGCTGGTGGGACGGCGCGAGGTATTGGGTGTCCGACGAGCCAGAGGACCGAGCCGCCATGGAGCATCTTCTGGACGACCTCGCCATCCTGATGGACAAGGACACCGACCAGTACAGCCCACTGCGCCGCTGCGCCTCACTGGTGTAGGGATAGCACTACAAAGTTGGTTTTTTCACGCTCAATTCGGAGCCCCTGAGCGTGACGTTTTGAAATCCCGTCCCGACCGATATCCGCCACGAGGGGGATAGGGTCGAAAAACAAACTTTGTAGTCATATGCTTACACCCCTTTTTGTCCATTTTCACCCCTTTTCGGACGAAAACTGATGTCTACGACTACTGTTTCACGCTCAGTGGCGGAAAAAATGCACCCCGTCTCGTTGTGGTGGGTTTTCGCGGTTTCGACGGCCTTTTCGGGTCGTTTTACCGATAACTGGCCTTACCCCCCTGTACCGCAAGACCGCCAGCCGGCATACCCCCATCCCTACACTACACCGTAGACGGGACCTACCGCCGCGATTCTGGTTTCTACCCGGCAGGAGGTTCCAATGTCGCTGGGGGGTCCTACCGCGACCTTGTTTCTACCAAATCCACACTGACCACACCATCAACACACCCCCACATACAAACACCCCCCACTACCCACCATACCCCCAAGGCACCCCTAGGCCAGCATTACCCTGTCATACCAGCAAGTGTCGGTAAACCGAGTGATTGACGCTCATCACTGGCGATACCCCGTAAGAGAGGGTAAGGGGAAGTAAGAGGGGTATATGGGCAACAACACGCATCACCAGTGATTGCCGCCAGTGGAGAGGGAGAGAGACCACATAGCGGGGACGCAGGCGCGCGTCCCCTGCACCCCTCGCGCTTCTGCCCTACGAGGAGAGGCGAAGGAGAATATCGCTCGCCTCTGCGGATGGCTCGCCTGCAAAAGCGAAGCCGTCACCGATTGCGTCCGCATCCTGCTAGCCGCGCAGGACCGCTCGTTCCTCGCTTGCTCCCGAAACCATGCTATCGGATGACAGGTGTGTGGATGTCTTGTCCGCGCCATGTTATACCGCTCACCGAGGGTCGTATCAAGGGCTGCGTCGCCGCCTCAACGCTAATCTTCCTCTTGCCGTCAGTCGCAAGCTCCTTCCTTGCAAGAGAGTATTAGCTTATGAGGCGTCTAGCGTCGGTGCTAACCGCGCACCGATAAACCCTTGACACAACCCTTCGCTTCGCAGTTCTAAAGGCGCAGGACAAGTCATCCCCACACCAGCGGGTGACGGTCCCAGACGAAGGAGCTTCGGCATGAACACGTTCTTCTGGACCACGGCCACCATCCTCGCGGCACTCGACGCGGGCATCCTCAGCGTTCAGGCCCAGTACAACACGCAGTACGTCAACGGCATCAGCATCCACGGCGTCGGCCCCGCTGCTCACACGCATGCACTCCGCGCCACGCTCATCTTCTTCCGCACCGCTGATAACTACCGCGCTCTGGTCGCCGAGGACACTGCACTCGACGCCCTGATCGCAGCCATGGACGAAGCGACATTCGCGCCGTACGACGAACTGGCGGACGCGCTCGCCGAACTAGACGACGCATACGCGACAGGTAAACTCCCCGCGTATCAGCAGACGGGACGCGCAGCCGAGTACACAGCCTACCTCAACAGCTAGGCGTAGCAGGGAGCGGGACATACGTTCCGCTTCCACACCACCGCATCAATGGCGCTCAGTCTAAGAAGGAGCAACTCATGTACACAGTCATCTTCAATCAGAACTCTGATCTTGTAGACGTGCAGGCACTCAACCTCTCCCACGAGTCCGTGGCGGGGCTGATCAAGAACCTCGACATCCTCCGAGTCCGCGAACTCGCCTCGGTCAACATCACAGACGAATTCGGCCCATCCGAAGGCTGCTTCGTCCTCGAAATCACGTACGTCAGCATCCTCGTTGGCGCGACCATCACCATCATCTCGTAGAGAGGAGCGACATGCGAACTATCGCTTGGACAGGACATCGGCCGAAGGACTTGGGCAGCCTCGACTATCGGGCATTCGCAGACCTGATGAACAACCGTGACGAGACAGCCTCACCATACCGAGACTTGATCTTCGTCACGGGCGGCGCGCTAGGCATTGACACCTACGCTACCGAATGGGCTTTCGTCCACAACATCCCATACCACATCATCCTGCCATTCACGACACGCGCCATGACGAAGTTCTGGCCCGAATCAAGCAGGGCTACGCTACGCCGACATCTCGAACACGCCGAGTCAATCACGGTCATCGGCGCAGACTACTACGAGATTCAGCGCTATCAGGAACGCAACATCGCCATGGTCGATCGCGCAGATGAGGTATGGACCTATTGGACAGGCAAGACGCACGGCGGCACATGGAACTGCATCCAGTACGCGCTAAAGGAAGGTAAGCCAGTCTTCAACATCCGCACAGGAGCGTTCGTATGAGACACTATCTGTGGAGAGGGCTCATCGTCCTCTCCACACTCATCTACAACAGCAAGCGAAGGAGAAACGAGACATGCGACGCCGTACCACCTACCGACTTCACAAGCCCGACCCCACCTTCGAAGTCACCCCAGATTGCCACGTCTTCTGTGTCGAACTCTCAGACCACACTCGGGAGTGTATTGAGAGACAGGCGCGACGCATTACTGATCGACAAGCCCAGCCCACCGGAGACCATGGGGAGCACTACCATGCATGACCAGCACGAACCACAGATGCGAGCCTTCGACCGATTCGAAGATCACATCATGCGCTTCGCCAAGCCCGAGAACGGCTCGGAGTACAGCCCGATCGAACTCGAAGCCCTCGCTACCATCGTCGTATCCGAGGATGATATCCTGTTCGGACACATGAACCCACGATTCATGTACTTCCAACAGGCGGCTCGACTTCACTGGAACACGGGCTTCGGCCCATTCACCGATCACGCCGTCTTGGCACTGATCACCAACTCCATGCTGATGGAGATTGATGATCCACGACCACCGGGATTGACGACCATCGTTACCTACGACGGTCCCGAGGAAAACGATCCAGAAAGGGGAACGACCGGGCCCATGAGTTAGATGGGGTAGAAGGCAGTCACTAGACTAGAAGGAGTCAAGGTGAATATCGAGTACCTCGAACCAGACAGGCGTTCCATCGCGGCCTGTCCCAACGTTCCAGAGTTCACGATCCGCCACACATTCAAGGACCCAGAACCACCCCGGCCGTTCTACGGTCCCAAATGGGGCGAGATGCCAGTCCGCTACGGACCGCCAGCCCCACCCATGTTCACCAACCCCCGCAAGGTCCATGCACCCATCCCACGCGACACTCGCGAAGAGAAGTGGATGAACGGACAACCGCTCTCGATCAAGAAACGCCCATTGATGGAACCGGGATTCGTGGCACCAATGGGCAGCCTGAAAGGGCTAGACTGGTGGGAAGCGGCAATCAAGAAGATCGAACGATTGACCAACCAGCAAGAACGAGACGCAGCGACCCACCGTGTCCTGATCGAACAGGAAAAGGAGATGCCACTGATCGTTGACGAATTCCGCGCATCAGGCTTCGACGCAATCTCACTATCGTCGTCACAAAAGACGACGGATGACGACGAAATCGAGTCCGCAGTCGTCGCCCAACACCATCTCAATACCATCCCATACGGGTTCGGCCCCAAGAGGGACGAGGACGGCAACGCGCTGTACAACCCGTACGGCTTCCCACTCTACAACAGCGCAGAGGACTTGGTTCCCATCCAACGCCGCATCGAATGGGAGATGATCGAGGCACGCCACAGTCCGGTAGTCCGGGTCCAACTGATCCCAGCCGAAGATGGCTCGGTATCAGGATCATTCACGCAGGAGTGGATGGAACGACTCGTTGACAACAGGACGCTCATGCGCATGATCGTCCGTATTGCCAAGAAATCAGGGCTCGACACCGCCGAGGCCCTGCTGAACAACCGCGACCGCGCAGAACACTACGGCGTCGTTGGCTCCATTCTGTATGGAGTGACCTACGGTTCCTCCATCCCAGAACAGACCATGGACGACCTAGGCGCAGACGACTACATCATCCCCAAGAAGGAACGCCATCTGCTTCCCGAACTCCGCACAGCGGCGTTCAAGGCGCAAGGCGAACGCGAACTCGGTCTCCATGGAGACCTGTCCGACGAACTGGTGGCCGAGATGAAGGATGGTATCCTGCTCGTAGGCTTCGCAGACCACCACGCCGTCACCACCACGCGATGGCACGATGATCCGTTCTCCTTCGACTCACTGATCTGGAACGACACGAAGAACGGACAGCCATGGATCAGCCCTTCGTAGAAGCCGTGGACTCTCACTAGAGGCTCCGCGCTCGAAGAGAAAGAAGGGGAGAGAAACAGGGAGTAATTCTCCCGAACACGGAGTAGGCAGCGTGCACCCCTGCCTACACTACAGCTAGTGCCATAGGCACAGAAAGAGAGACGAGAGACATGGGTCTTCTCAAGGAGTTCATCCCGCGCACGATCATCATTCAGGAGCGGGAAATCCCGGCCTTGCAGACCACCGAGGTCCAGCAGGTTTGGGGCACGCGCGCCGATGGTCGCCCGGTCCTTCAGTCCGTCGCGCAGTGCATCTCGCTGCGCACGACCAACCCCCTCGACCGCGAGGGGAACCCGCAGACCGTCAGGACGTACCTGACCGAGACCCCGGAGAACATCCGGTTCACCCCGCTGCGCTTCGGCGCTGCCGTGGTGGGCCTCGACGTGGACGAGCACGGTGGCACGCTCGGCTACGAGGTTCTCTCGGCCCGCATGAAGGACGACATCAAGGCCCAGCAGGCTGCCCGAGCCGCCACGCAGGCCGCGAATGTCGTCTCCCTCTCGGACGCGATGAGCGCCGAGGACGAGACCGACGAAGGCGACAGCGACAAGACGCCCGCCTGATCACCGCCAACCCAACTACCGCACCACGGCGCAGGGGTCCTCCTTCCCCTTGCGCCGTGGTGCGTTTTTCCCGACCACTCTCAGCAATGTCGCTCAATCTTTCCTGAGACAACACAGAAGATATTGTGGTAAACTCAATATCTGAAACTCCACTTGGAGATGCACCTTGTTCAAGGCTCGAAGCGACGAGAATCAGCATCGACACAACACCAAGAGAATCGGTCGCCCTGCAATGCGCAGGGGCAAGGGCCACCCAAAGCGGGAAGCCCGACGAGAACGTGCTTACGCCCGAGGCGGTAAGCGACCCACGGGGCCGACATAGTACGGCTGACGTTAGGATGCCCCCAATCACCAGACACGCAAGTGGACTGATGCATGGGACGGGGAGAGGATTTTACCTCATAACCCATCCGACCAGAGGCGAACGTGGGGGGAAGCGCCCCACCGGCTCCACCAACCCTCTCACCGGGTAGAACAGGACAGGGACCTACGAGAGACCCCCTCGTTACGGACAGACCCAGTTCAGTCGGGGCATGGCTGCAATCATCCTGTTCTACCCAATGCGAAGGACACCATGGAACTCATCATCCTCGCTACACTGCTCCTATGGGGAGCACTGGTCTACGACAACCGACACCACATTCGCCACGACAGGTGGCATGACTAGTCTTTCGAGGTCATAGAGTAGGGTTCTTTCATACGAGTCGGGTACGACATCGGATGAGGACAACTAGAACCCTACTCGGTGCCCTCGCAAGAGCACCCAAGGACGCATCGGCTCCACGGGGCTAGAACCGTCACCGGTGGCGTACCACTCCCTGTCATATGACAGAGCCGCACGGACTCGGGACAACGGGCATTATAGCTGATAGGACCCGAGGAACTTCCTGTCAGCATCAAATCCGGGGGACAGAAAGGGAACCCGTGAAGAAGAAGCTTCTGGTCATTCTTGCCTCAATGGCAATGATGCTGACTTTCGCACCCGCAGTCAGCGCCGGAACACAGGGCTCATGCACACCGACAACTGGCGCGTCGATCCGGTTCTACGAAAACAAGAAGGGCGATACCGGAGACAACAACGACAGCTTTTGGATCGTGTGCAACAAGACACTGATCGGAAGTCAGTGGAAAATCGCAGACCTCGCGGGATACAGCCACTCACTGCCCGGTGACTGCGCGTCACTCGTGGGAGGAAGAAGCACTTGGAATGACTGCGTGTCCAGCATCAAAGTCTGGCTCCCATCCACGTTCTACGAAATCTCTCTCTACAACTGCGCAAGCTACAACTGCTACAGCGAGAGAGTAGACGGTCCATGGACCGCATATCGACTCGATCTGACCATCAACGACGCCCTGTCATCCCTGATCATCACAGCCGACTGAAAGGACCCCCAATGAAGAACAAGTTCGCACGACTGAGCGCGATCGTCGCACTCGTCGGCACCATCCTCGCGTTCTCCGCACCCGGAGTCAGCGCCGAACCCGTCTGCGTTCTCCCCGGCGCACAGAACGACCATCTGATCGTCCTCCGTGAATATCACGATGGACCCGGTGGTGATGCACAGTTCGACAGGATCGAAGGAAGCGCCACGACACGCGACCTCGATGATTGCACCGGGACCGGAGCACACGGCTCCTACATTCTTCCCGCCAATCTTCAGAACAGCGTCAGTGGCGGAAGCGGCATTTACCAACTCGGATACTCCGAAAGCAGCGATGGCAGGAAGTTCGTTTACGCTTTCGATAGCCCGAACGCGATCAACATTCCGGGTAGTTGGGTCCCAACACTCGGCACCAAGTACAAGTACACGATCGCACTCACGGAACTCCCAAGTGGTGCTGGCAACGTTCGATATCGCATCACAGACACCAGCAACGGCCAGTACACCGAGTTCAATAAGTACCAGCCCAACCGTTGGTACGGCGCTCTCGCGTGGTGGGGAGCCGAAACCGGTGAAATCTACAGCAGCATCGGCAACGATCACGACAACGCCGACATCAACATGACCGACATGTACTACAGTCGGAACAATGATGGCGGCGCTCTCTATCGCCGAGACGGACTCACCGCATCAAGCGTGACAACCGACGATTCGGCCGCAGCACTGTCAAGTTACGACTTCTACAAGAGTCCGAACCTCGACAGTGAGTCCCACCACCACGTCACAACCCAAGTCACAACCAACGACACCGTGAATTTCGACAATACACGGTACTAGACAAGGGCTCATTGCGAAGGTTCATTGGCGAGACTGTCGTCATAAACCAATAGCACCAAGCCCAACCCGAACCCCGGTTATCTGCCCTCCACTGGACATCCAGAGATAACCGGGGTTCACCCATCCAGAGGACAAAATGCTACTCAGAGACGGACGTAATCAACTCCACGATCTGGGAGCACGCAGAGTCTTTCAACCATCCATGATCAAAGCCATCGTTGGCTACACCGACTCACCCGGAGGCTGGACGGGCAGTGACCACCACAGAATCTTCGCCACACAACCAGAACGAAAAGAACCAACCATCCCGACCCACACCTTCATCTGCGAGTCCTGTGGAATCTCCGCGACCCGGTACGTTGCAGCAAGATTTTGCTCCGACCGATGTCGCAACAGAGAAGGCCAGCGCCGCGCCCGCGCTAAGGCGTAAGACCTGTGGGCACTTCATCGGCTCGTGGTGCGTCTGCATGAAACACTTCAGGAGAGCATCGTGACACTCTGCACCTGTGAACACCAACGGCTTCCACACGACAATATCCCCAACGTCTGCCCGGAACCCCATGTCCACGAATCCTTGGACATCTACGGGTACTGCGAATGCGGAGTCCGAGTTCTGACCAGCTTCAAGGGCTTCCCACTTCCAGATCGTCCGTCCCACTGGACAGCCGATCCACAACCAGAAGAGGGAACCTATGGCGGCGAATAGACGCATGATCCAAGGTCACTCTTGGATCGACCCAAACACCCAGAAAGCGGTCATCGACCTCCCAACCCTGTTCGTAATCCTCGAATCCGAACCGCCCGCGCTGGACGTTACTGCTGGCATGACACCCGAAGCGTTGGCGAAGTACCAGCGCGTGACAGCCGCCGAACCGCCCGCGAGAGTTCCGAATGAGTAGGAAGAAAAAGAAGTACTGCAACGGCAACCACGCACAAGTAGGTCTTACCACTTGCCACATGTGCGGCAAGAAGTACCGCCCAATCACCAAGAAGTGTTACTTCGTCCCAGTCGTCGGCGCAGAACTTCTTCCCGCCAACGTTCAAGCCCTTGGAGACTGGTGTCTCACGCACCTACTCCACAAACGACGACATGCTGGACCCCAAGACGGCTGAGTGCTGGTGCTGCAACTCGCCCTTAACCACCAAGGGCAGTTGCCCCATCTGCGACATGGCTACCATGATGTCCCCACCACACGTCTGTCTCAGAACAGGCCGAGTGATCACGGACGAAGACGACTGCGACCCAGAATTCGAATCACTACCCCCAGACCACGAGGTACCCCATGGCGAAATTCGCGATATGGGGTCGGAATAGGTGGGGCGAAGCAAAGTGCTACGCTCTCTACGTTGACCCTGACGAAATCCCCGACTACATCAAGAGAGCAGAGGCCGATGGATGGACCGAGTTGACACCCGGACTAAGAAGTCAACCCGAACTCTTCGAAACCCCCGAATCGGATTCATCGGAAAAGCCACTATCACCGAAGAAGAAGCAGTCTCGCTCAATTTCATCGGAAGGTGCATCGCGAGGCTCGGCCACATCCTCGTCACCACAGGTTCGAAAGGAGCGGCGACCCAGCTAAAGGAAGGGGTAGAATTCGAGAAAGGTAGCATCGAACTCCTCACTTCAGGTGGGGTGATCGAACGCGCCAATCACACCCTGATTTACCCTTCCCCCCAACTTCTACAGAACCTAAAAACCAAGTATCCCGACATCGAGACCAGAACCGATGTCGTCATAATCGAACAAGATCAACTCTCCGAATGGGTCGAAGCAGTTGTCACCATCTGCATAGACAAACAAGTCCCACTACCGGACTGATGCCCACCGGCCCTAGCAGCAAGCCCAATGCACTGCCTTCAGAGCGGAAGGCGAGACTAAGACTAGTCTAGTTACTTCTCACCCGAGAGGTCTACCTGACGAAATCGACAACATCTCAGGCTGCTAGGACCGGTGCGCACCAAGCACCGCAACCGAAGTAAGGCGGATACCTTACATGTAAGGAGGCAGAAATGCCGAAGCTCACCGTGACCACGCCCAGTGGCACGTTCACCATCGAGAACGAGACCGTCGAGACGGTCGCCGACCTCTTCCGCGAGGTCGCTGGCCCCCTCGGCATCGCCGCCGATGCCGCAGTCGCGGTCAACGGCGCTGCTGCCGGTCCGACCACGCGCCTCGCTGACGGCGATCGCGTGCAGGCGACGAAGGCCGCTGGCAACAAGGGCGTCTGAGACCTAACTCAGACAACCTGTCAGCCGACATGAAGGGGAGGTCCGCAAGGGTCTCCCCTTTTTCGTTTCAGGAGCAACATCATGCCCGATCAACTGCTCATCGAAGGTGACCTCGTTCGACACCAGCGAGTCGAAGTCATCACCGAGGGCCGACTTCAGGACTTCCTCCCGTACATCGAGAACCGCCCACCAGTGACCGTTGGCATCTTGCCCAAGAGCGCGATCATCGTTCACTGGGACCAGAGCGACGCCAAGCAAGCCAAGGCGCAGATTCTCGCCGAGCACACCGCTGGCATGTTCACATGCAAGTACAACGATCGGCGATACCAGATTTCGCTGCCATGGACGTACTTCCTGTTTGACCTTCAGACCTCAGGAGACCCGATGGAGGGTCGGAACTGGGTCCACGTCAACACTCGGATGTACTGGTCACGCGAGAACATCACAAACCTCGACCAAGAACTGATGACCGCGATGGTGCCCAACGTGGCGGCCAGCGGGAACATCTGCTGGGGTACGACCAGCACCCACCAGAACCTCTCACTGGCCCAGAGGATCGACCAGACCATTGACGAGTTCTACCGCACCACATTCACGCACGGCTCCGGCGCAGGCAGCCCGTGGATGAGCGAGACCGGCCGTGACACTTGGGCACGCTGGGAAGAGGAGTCCAAGAAGGACCCCGCCGCCTTCCTATCCTTCCCCGAATGGGATCACGCCAAGGGCAAGAAGGTCCCCGGACTGACCTACACCACAGTTCGCAAGATCATGGGCACGCTTAGCGACCGAAGCGCTCCCATCGAGGTCATTGGTCGCATCCCCGAAATCATCACGCCCATGACCTTCGGACGCACCGAAGAGTGGCTGATGAAACTGACTCCCGAAGAGAGGGAGCGGATCGAGGTCGGTCTCGCCAACATCCGCGCAGACAGCGGTAAGAAGGTTGCCTAGACATGGCCACCGACGACAAGCGCCCAGAAACAATCGCCGATCTACTCGCCATCGTGGACCAGATGGAACACAACGTCATCGCGACGGGCGCGGGGAGTCTTCCGACGAACCCAGACGAGTCCATCTCGATCTACTTCAAAACGGCAATCGACGCAACGATGTCCAAGATCACCGATCGCATGATGACACTGGACAGCGATCTGGTCACAGCAAAAAGCCCAAGACTGGCAAAACTCAATCAAAACCTGAAGACCGGCAAGGAAAAGGCAAGGTTCAAGGTCAAGGCAACACCCAAGCCCACGATCGAGGAATTGCACGAGCAGGCAACGACTATCACGATCGGAACGACAACGATCCGTCCGATGGACGAGGGAGTAGCGAGATGACCAAGCGAAAGCCGCCCCCGCCCCCGGCGTTCGGCGCTCTCCTGAAGTTGGGACAAGACGGCTGGGATGGCGTTCCAGACGGTCCCGATCCGTTCTACTTCGGAGCCAAGGACGGACTGTTCCTGCATCGACGCGGCCTTCTAGGTCGCGGCATCGCACGAGTCGAAACATGGCCCGAGTTCTTCCCAAAGGTCGGGACCTCCACGGGCATGTTCTGGTGGGAAGCCCCGCCGATCCCCGCCGTGATCATGTCCCATGTCGTGACGTTCTTCGAGCGAATCTATGACTACCAGCACACGGAAGCCATGGTCCTGCTCTGCATGAACCAAGACACCAAGGAATGGCGCGCGTTCATCCCAACGCAGCTAGTCTCCCATGGTGGAGTCAACTACGTCTTCGATCCGACCCACATCGCCCTGCCTTGGGTCCTCGTTGGAACGATCCACTCTCACTGCGACTTCGGTGCAGGCCACAGCGGCACGGACACCAAGGATGCAGAGGGATTCGACGGATTCCACGCCACCATCGGGATGATCAAGAGGGAAACCCCGCAGATCGTGGCCATGGTCGCCATGAACAAGCGACTAATCCACTATCAGGAGTCCCAGTTCCCGCTTCTCTTCGACTTCTCCGAGGTCAAGAAGCACCAAGCCCCCGCGTGGTGGGATCGCTACGTCGAAGACACCAAGACCCGGACCAAGCCAGTTGGCTACGAACTATACAAGAAGTTCAACAAGCCGACCGGTGTGGGCAACGAATTCGCAACCACCAAGATCACCCCAGTTACCCAGCCACAGGGACAGGGACAGCATCCGGTCGGACGCTCCAATCTCACGCAGGACTGGGTGTGGAACCAGAGGCTTCATCGCCTCGTCCACAAGAGCTGGGTGGTAGCCGAAGACGGCACCATCACGTTTCCCGGTCAAAATGGCACTACCATTCGGGCTCAGGCTTTCGACGCACCACTCTCTCGTCCTGCCAACGAACCGATTGGATATCGGGCCGAAGACTGGGACGAATTCTATCGGCTTCAGGGACTTGATGGCCCACCTGAAGGTTACGAGGGAATCTCACCACGACTCCTAGTCGAGAAGGGCTACCGCTGGGCTCCTCGCATCAAGAACTGGGAGTTCGTCGGTAACACCGAGCCCATGGCACTGGTGGAATCCCGACAGTTCAACGCACGGCGAGCGGCCGAACGTGGCGTGGACTGGGACAAGGAAGGCGCTCTCGAAAAGTCCTTCTCCGAAGCCGAGCTTCGAGAAATGGGCCTCTGGTCAGAATCAGAGGACAAGCACTGGGAGGAACTCCTTCCGCCCGATGTCCTAGAACTCCTGTTCGACAGCGATCAGGTGAACGAGGACGACATCGACTTCGCCCTTCGCCACCCAGACATCGCCGGAGACCCCGAGTACTGGCAAGAAGCCTTCCTGTCCAAGACACTCCGATCAATCCACGTCCTCAGGACGCTGGGCCTCAATGTCTCATTCAAGGTCACCGGGTCAATCCCCGGCGATCTGGACATGGCACTGCTCCCAGAAACCGCCACACCACCCGAAGACATGAGCCAGAAAGGGCTGAACTAATGCTAGCAGTCGCCATGATCGGAATAGCCATCTGGATCATCGCCTTCCTCGGGTCATATTCCATGGCCGGATGGATCGGCGTGGCGGTCGTGTTCACGTTTTACGTGACCGCCACCATTATCGAATACCTCAACAAGAAAGAACACAAGAAGAAGCAGAAAGAGAAGCTTCTATTCCTGCTCGGAATCAAGGACATGGTGGACAAGGCCGAGAAGGAACACCTAGAAGAACTCGCAGCCAAGGGCATCACCCAGATCAGGGAAGAGTACGATCTTCCCGAATTCCCCACAGAAAGGGACAAGTAGCATGGCATTCGCCGACACCATCAAGGAACTGCCCTTTACGGGGCGGACGCCCACAGGCAGCGGATTCTTCCCGCCAATGTTCCGGGCGAGCCAGCACATCCTCTTCCTCGTGGCCTGCATCAACGACGATGATGTCAAGGTCACGGACAAGGAGGCGCTTGGCGAACTGGACGAAGCAAGGAAGCACTGGGATGCCCGAGCCAAGACCGAAGCCGTCAGCACAGCCACCCACGCCAAGTCCGACCTCATCGCGAAAGGCATCACCGAAGCCATCGCGGAGTACGGGAAGTGGACGCCCGAAGCGCGCACGACCAATCTCCGAGACCTTGCTCACCGAATCGCACAGCACGCGGCCGACCTCGACCGTGAACTGGTCGGAATCCGAGACTCGGACCCCGGTACATCGCTGTAACGACTTCTCCCCGAAGCACGCAGACACGCACCGGGATCACTGTCTCCCCCACATCGCTCAGATAGAGGCCCTTGAAAAACGGGGCTTCTATCAAGAGACCTACCGAGCACTTGCTCAAAGGTTTCGAGTCTGGAACGACGGAGTTTGGAACCACCAATGGCACCTGACAAAGAACCTCGCTTGCGCCCTCTGCGGGTCCCTCGACCCGACAATAACGGTGGAGACGACCAGTCTTTGTCTAACGTGCCTGAACGAGTACCAAGTCCCATGGCACCCAACCGGGACAGTACGCCCCAAGGCGATCGACCTACTCCGTCACGCGAGGACTTGTTCGAAGCACTTCGTACTCTTGGAGACTTCTGGGACGGACGACTCCAACACAAACGAGACTGCGTAAAACTCGAAACCCAATGCTCCTGTGGCTTGGACGGTTTTCGGAGGTATCTGTCCTGATGCACGCGCTCCACGACATCAAAGGCACAAGGGAAGAGGCCCTTCTCGAAATCATCAACGCACACTTCAAAAACCGCTACAAGTTCGAAATCCGAAATGGAATCGTCTGGGAACTCCCACTCCTAGGCGAGTGGCGAAGTGGTTCCAGTGTCGAATACTGGATGGGATGGATTCAGCGGACCGGATACACAATCCGATGATCACGCTACACGCCATCGACAATTCCAATGTCTTGGAATGGTTCACCACGAAAAACGCCGGATACGAGTTCCGAGACAACAAAGGACATCTCGAATACAAGCGCACAGAAAAAGACATAACATGGAGGGCGTATCAGACGATGGAGGACGCCAGAAATCAAATGGAAACCTACATCGAACGATACGGCAAGAACGGATGAAGCCCCTGCACGGCATCATCAGCGTGCCACAACTATCCTCTATCGACTTAGCCTCTATTGGTCGAATGCTGAACGAGGGCCACGAAGTCCGCGTTCGAACCACGCCCAAGCGCGGCTACATCATTCCCGAATTCTACCGAAACACCGACCTTCAATACTGGCAGCGACCCGGCTGGGCCCGTATTCAGCCACGCTACCGAGACACACAAAACCTTCGCGACAAGTACGCCGAAATCGCCCAAAAGCGAATGTCGGAGGTCCATTTCGTCACGAAGTAAGGAGAAATATGAAAGGGCTCCACGAAATCAAGGGCACTCTACGATATGACGGACTCCCGTATATCACAGAAGACCTGATCAGAGACGGTCGTGGCACCCTTCTGGACCGCTGGACCGAGAATGGCTATCCACTCGGGTTGTGGGAGGAGCAGATCACCCACCAGCGATACATCATCCACCCCCGAGAGGATGATGACTACCACCGCGAAGGTACATGGATGACGCCAACACAGGCCACCCAGTACTACCGCGAACAGATGGAATTCACCCGACGAAACACCGAAGGCGAAAACTGGCTCGACAGCGAGTGGTGGACCGGTGGAGAAGAATATCTCGTAGATATCGCCCGCCGATCAACCGAAAACGTCACCGCGCTTCCACCACTAGACCTTGACGCTATCAAGGTAGTCACCCGTCGCGACCGATGCGAACAAGACGGTCACGTTTGGGTAAACGGCGACGGCGAATACCAAGACGACGGTCAATGGTGTGAAAACTGCGACTACGATAGAGGACCCCAATGAACTCATACATTCTCATCGGCGCTGGTGGCACCGGAAGCCACTTCATTGCCCCAGCACTGGCCTACCTCGAAACCCATCACCGGAACAGGGACAACGAAGAGTGGCAGTTCGCCATCGTAGACGGTGACAACTACGACATCGGCAACCTCGAACGCCAACTCTTCGAACCGGGTTACGTGACCGCCAACAAGGCCGAGGCCATGGCGAGGATGTACAACCGCTTCCCGGTCATCGCGGTCCCAAAGTTCATCGGTAAGGTGGACCTCGCCGAGATGATGCAGGAAGGCGATACTGTCTTCATCGCTGCGGACAACCACTCCGTCCGCGCGCTGGTGGCCGAACGCGCTGCCGAGCTGCCCAACGTGGTCGTCATCAACGCAGGCAACGAGTTGTCAGACGGCAACGTCCAACTCTACGTTCGCGAAAACGGGCAGAACGCCACACCCCCGATCACGTTCATGCACCCCGAAATCCGATTTATCTCCAAGGACGACCGCGCCGCCATGACATGTGCGCAGGCAGCAGCACTCCCCGGTGGCGGACAACTGATCCTCGCCAATCAGCAAGCAGCCGCTTGGATGCTTGCTGCGTTGTGGCGCTTCCACACCGGAGAGTGGCGAAACCCCGGCTGGACCGAACTTCAGTTCGATCTAGCCAAGGGTCAGGTGAACCATGTCGATATGAGGACATGGGAAGGCTGGGTGAAGTGAACAGTCTTCACCAGATCGAAGGCGTTCGACTCACCGAAGAAGAACTGATCTTCCTCAAATTACTCGCTCGGAAAATCTCAAACGAGGTTTACCGAATCGAGACCAAGTACATCACCTACGACGACTCAGATCGTCTACACGACATTCTCGCACGAGCGAAACCCCTACCATCCCAGTAGAACATGCGTTCTATTTGTATCACGTTATCTAGCTGACGAAATTTCACGTAGAGTGCTGTTCTACCGCAAGGAGACAGCATGAAAGCACTGCACGGCATCACAATCGTTGGTGTCGAAGCATGGGTCTGGGCCACGATCACAGGTGGAAACGGAACCCCGCTGGGTCGAGTCGATAACATGAACGTGTCCCATCTAACCCTCCGCGAACGCGGAACCCCACCGCCAATGGTCACACCCGGAGAAGAAAACCAGTACACCCGAAGAGACAATCGAGCGTACTGGACCCCATGGCAAGGCTGGAACCTTGCCCCCCAGACCCCAGAACAAGTTCTGACTCCGCTCTGTGGACGAATCAAGAGCAAGAGCCGCTGGCCCAATCTCCAATTCGCCCACGCAGGACGCTACTACACACCAATTGAATGCCCCAACTGCCTGCGTATCGCAGCAGATCAGGGTATTACCCCCAACTACATGAACATGCTCCAAGAAAAAGACCCTTGGAACACCCAAGACTGGCAAGCAAGGATCACCAACCCTGATCCAGTCACAGGCATGTAACATGGCAAAGCGCCTTGTTTCAAACGAGAAGCCAACCGATACTCTAGGTATGCCTAGAGAAATCTCGCTCCCCGCCAAAGTCATCGCCGCGCTCAGAGCCGAAGGAGCACCTGAGGTCGAGGCCGGTGACACCCCAGAGAGAAGGGTGGACTTCCCCCATCTCTCCAACTCCCAAGCTGAAATGTACCGCCGCTGCTCCATGCAGTACATGTTCCGCTACAAACTCGGCCTGAAGGACAAGCCCAAGGTCTCCCTCGCCATCGGTAAGGGTGGACACTCGGCACTAGAGAAGGCCGTCAAGCGGAAGTTGAAGAACGGCGAGACCGTGAAGCCCGATGAAGTAGTCCAATGGGCCTCGGACTTCATGGACCACGAATTGTCAGCCATGCCTCCATCCGAGTACGAGAAGGATGTCGAGCCGGGAGAAACCAAGGACAAATTCCTCGCGGCTACCCGTGTGTTCCAGACCCGTGATGCGCCGACCATTCGCCCGCTCGCAGCCGAACTGGAATTCAACCTCGACATCAACGAGTACCTTCCCGAGCCGCTAGAGACACCCATCAGGATTGTCAACGGGAAGATCGACGTACTGTTCGATGACTTCGGCAAGATCGTAGTCCCCAACAAGGGCATGGTCCGCATGGGCGTGGACGACTACAAGTTCGTAGCCAAGAAGAGGTCCCAAGGCGAAGTCAACCTCTCTTCCCAGCTATCACTTTACGGCCTCGTCGTGAAGAAGATCACTGGACTGTGGCCCACCCACCTTGGGTACAAGATGTTCACACCGGGTAACACCAAGGATGGCCCGGACATGACCCCAATGTCGCGTGAACCAGACCTGATGACCCCCGAACATTTCGAAAACCGAGCACGTAGACTTGCATTTCAGATGGAGCAGATCGAAAACGGCATCCGACATAACGTGTTCGTGCCCACGGACAATCCAATTACCTGTTCGTGGTGCGGCTTCCGAGACAGGTGCCAATCTTCTCTTGTCACAGATTTCGAAGCCGCTAAACTAAGGGCGCAAACCTCACCCCCAACCGAATAGGAGATACAATGCCCCGCAAGCCCAAGCATGGGTTGACCGACCAAGAGGTCGTTGACGCTCTAGTCGCCAAGAATGCCGAGGCTCAGGCCGAGACAGAACCAGAGATTCTGCCTCCACCCGAGCCCCCGCAGGAACCCACCATTGCCGATCGGTTCGTTGGAATGAACGACCTGATCGTTCGTCAGCGACAGACAACTCGTCTGTCAGAAGCAACACTCGCCAAGACACTCGAACTCGCCTTCCAGTACCACGCATGGCAGACCCAGTGGGACGCCCAACAGGCACAGCGACAGGGTTTCGACCCGTCGATCCTGATGGGAAATGGGGAAGATGGTGAGGAACTCGTCGGTCCGACCGGTGAGTACCTCGGAGAAGCAGAACCCACCCCACTCTTCCCAACCGAAGAGACGACAACTGAAGAGGAAGATACAGATGGCAGCTAAGGCACCGAGCCGAGGCCCTGCCGGAACGCCCGTCACGGCGGTCGTTCCAGCGAGCCTCGACCACGATGAACTGATGGCCATGCTGGGCCAGTCAGGTATGCTCCCGACCCCCAGCGCAAGTAACTTCAGGCGCATGAGCCTGAAGGGCGGGTCCCTCATCACCGATGAAGGAACACCAGACGAAGAGTCTTGGCCCCCGTCGAAGCGCGGACCCACGATGACAGTCCGCATCGTCAAGCCACCCATCTACTACAACGCCTTCTACCTCGCGGCAGAAGAGAAGAACAAGGCAATCGACCCCCGTCGCATCGGACGCCCGGACCTCGAAAAGAAGTTCGTCAAGAAGTACGATGACCCTGCCGAACAGGCAGCCGACGAGTGGGCCAACCTCGACGTGTACGACGACCTCTGCCGCCTAACGGGTGGTCGCGGTCAATTCAAGGCCGACGTTCAGGTCCAGATTCTCCCCGAAGACGGGAAGATGACAGGCGAAGAGCCGGTCTACACACTATCCATGTCCACGACCAGTGCGCTCGACTGGCGTGGCTCCACCAAGAACCCGAGTGGCGGTGTTGTTCAGGACAAGAACTTCATCGTTCAGCTTGCTGAACTGGCTCTCGCTCAGGTCATTGAGGCAGGAGGCGGCAAGGACGCACAGGCTCAGGCAATCCTCAACGCCATGACGGCGCTGCGGCTGGGCGGTGTGGTCGCTGATGTCTACCTCATCCAGACCCGTAGTGAAAGCGATCCGTCCATCGTCTGGACGGTAATCGCATTCAAGCCAGTTCACATCGAACTCGGAGAAGAGCTTCCCGCGCTATCGGAGGGAACTGTTCCGGCAACGGACGGTCCTGACGATGGCGATGACCTCCCGTTCTAGGGGAAGCAACCAGTTCCTCGCCGCCGCCGAAAGGTATGCGGCGAGGGGCTGGCCTGTCTTCCCCCTGATCCCACGCGACAAGGCACCACTGAAGGGTACAAGGGGATTTCTTGATGCCAGCACCGACCGAACACAAGTGCTGCAATGGTGGCAACTGTTCCCAGACGCAAACATCGGCCTCTCTACAGGAGTGGGATTTGACGTACTGGACATCGACGGACCCAAGTCAGTGCCCGCCCTGCAAGAACTTCTCGGGATGGATTACCGACACACTGGTCCGGTGGTCCGAACAGGGAAGGGTACGCACCTATACTTTCAGCCACTCCAATCGGGACGCAATCGAGCAGGACTGTTCGGAGGCCACTGCGATTATCGTGGCGCTGGCGGATACGTGGTCGCACCACCTTCGGTCCACCCATCCGGGCGAGTCTATGATTGGGATGCGGAGCGGGATGACTCGCGACCCCTTCCTCTGGTACCTGAAGTTCTTCAGGCAGTAATCCTCAAACCAGAAGCACGAGTAGCACAGAAGAGGGTCGTTATCCAGAACGGCGATGAGATTATCGCCATGGATAGTGCCGCCCGCCGACAACTTGGGCGACGAGACATCCTGCTGGTGGTGGAGAGTCTCGGCGGCACTGTGGTCTCACACGGCGCACTCTACGCAACGAACTGCTTCTTCCACCACGACCCCGGTCCGTCTATGGTACTGTACATCAGCGACAACTCTTTCCACTGCTACGGCTGCGAAGCACACGGAGACAGTGAAGACCTCGCCCACCACCGAGATATGACGGGAAGGAAGTTCCTCTAATGTCTGCCGAGGAACTGGAAGCAAAGGGCTTCACTGTACTGGACGAGTTCGCGTGGGAAGAGGTCGATATCCTGCGCCCCGGCACCGACTACAAGGACGGTGTGACCTACCTGACAATCCCCATGTGGCTGAACGTCATCAAGAAGGTGGGCAGGGGCAAGGACGCCAAGGACGAAGCAACCAAGGAATTGGGTATCGGCTGCATCACCAGCGACCGGACCCACTTCGCGTACACCCCCGACCGCGTGGCAGAGAAGGGCTTCGGCTGGCCCCAGACCGTAGTGCAGCCACAGAAGGCACGCTGGTCTATGGACGCCATGCGGACCTTCCTCAACGGAGAGGCTGACCAGCCCCACCCTGTTACCCTGTTCAACGGGTTGAAGGATGTGTACCGCGAGTACATCGAGTTCGCACGGCCCGAGTACTACGACATGATGCCGCTCTTCGTGATGGGCTCCTACATGTTCCGACTCTTCGGTGCGATCGGCTACGTCCACTTCAATGGCACGGCAGCCAGCGGCAAGAGCCAAAACCTGAACATCATTGACGCCCTTGCCTTCAACACCATCTGGTCCTCATCCATGAGCGAGCCTTCACTGTTCAGGACCATCGCCGGTGACCCCGGTGTGGTGTGCGTGGATGAGGCAGAGGGCTTCGACGGTGAGCGTGGTGAAGCGCTCCGTCGCATCCTCAACGCGGGCTACCTCGACGGCTCCACCGCCACACGCACGGAGAAAGGACCGGGCGACCGGTTCATCGTGGTCCCCTACGAGGTCTACGGTCCCAAAGCTATCGCCAGCATCAACCCCCTTGACCAAGTACTCGGGTCCCGCTGCGTGATCGTTGCCATGCGCCCAGCCCTGCGCGCCATCCCCGGTTTCGAACGAGCCAACCCGCGCTGGCAAGTCCTCCGCGACCGCCTGTACCTCTGGATGATGACCAGCCAGAAGGAAGTCAAGGCTATCGCCGACGAGTGGAACGAGCTTCTACGCTTCGAACGGGCCCCCGACCTGAAGTCTCGCCACTGGCAGATCACACAATCGTATATCATTCTGGCAGACTATCTGGACCGACACGATGGAGGTACCCGCTGTGAGGCTCTCATCAAATTCTTCACCGAATACTTCGCCGAGTCTCAGAAGCAAGCCGATGCGACAGACCGCATCCGACTGGTTCTGCGCACACTGCCTCGCGTTCTGGCTACGTGTCATCCATACGACGAACACTGGTACCCCCTCAAAACCATCCACGAGGTCGTCACCCAGTACATCGAAGAGGACGCGAAGGAGTACTACAAGACAAGGACACTAGGCAAGCATCTGGATGTGCTGGGCTTCAAGAAGCGCCGCCCCCACAAGCAGGGTCAGCAAATCTACATCGACCCGGCTCAGGTCAGACAGGAATTCCTTCAGCGTCAGGTCGAACCCGACCCCGAGGACGTTGACTGGTTGTCAGGCGTGGTAGAATATAGCATGACACCAGCGGCCACTGAGACCGTTGGAATTCCTAAGGCCGGTGATGACCTGTGGGCCAGCATCGCGGACGAAGAAGAAAACGGAGTGACCTTCTAATGCTCAGTGATCTGAAACTCCCGACAATCACCTTCAAGAAGGCTGAGTTCTACACCGAGGGCAGGACCGAACCGGTACGAGCCTTTGTGAACCACCGAATGGTGGGGTTCCTTGCGGGCACAGACGCCTACTTTCAGCATCCAAACCGACCAGTGTCCACGCACTTCGGCATCGGATTCTACGACAACGGCGTGGTCAAAATCTCGCAGTACGTCCCACTGGACGACACCGCCTTCGGCAATGGAAACTACGACCCGAGCGGTACGTGGGATGACTGGGGATACAAGACCACCGAGGTCAACCCGCAGACAATCAGCATCGAACATCAGGACCACGGCAGCGGGCAGGGCAAGGGCGTGGTGCGAGCCGACGTTCAGGAGGCCAGCCAGAAGCTACAGGCCCTACTCCGGTACGGTACGCTTGCCGAGTGGAAGGCTGCTGGTATCCGACTCCGTGATTGGGACACCAATGGTCCCATCCTGATCCGAGAGATTGCCAAGATTCCCGTGGACGGTCATCACATCATCGACCACCACAACATCGCGGGCAAACTGAAGCCTACGTGCTGGCGTCCGTGGGAGAAGGACACGATCGGCTTCCCACGAGCAAACTACGTGGCAGGCATCAAGACATGGGGCGCTATCCTGAAGCAGCAACCAGTCCCGGTGCCGCCACCGGTACCCGACACGCCCATCTTCACTCAGAAGCAGTACGACGAGGCCATCGCTGCCGCTGCTGCTGCTGCCAAGGTCGCAGCCGAGGCCACATGGGCAGCCGAGAAGGCCGACTATATCAACCAGCTTCAACTGGTGAAGAACGATGTCAAGTCCAAGGCCATCGCCTACATCCAGAGCCTCTAAGGCTGCGGCGAAGGCCCTAGCAAAAGAGAAGGCAGATCGGGTTCACGACAGGTATGTTGTCAAGACATACGGACTTGAACCCGGACAGTACAAAGCCATGCTGGACGCACAAGACGGACGCTGCGCTATCTGTATGCGCCGAGCCGTCACTAGGAGACTAGCCGTTGATCACTCCCATCTCTCCAATCGCGTACGGGGAGCCCTCCTCTGCTACCTCTGCAACAAGTACCTCGGACAGTGGGAAAACGATCCCATCGCCCTCAACAACCTCATCGCCTACGCCCAAGCCATCATCGAAGAGATTGAAGCCCCCAACGTGGAGGCCGCACCCAAACCGCTGGTACCCGTAAACAGGAAGGCCCACTACTATGACTAAGGGTCCTATCTACTGCGAGTGCGGACTAGAGAAGCCCCACGACAACAAGCCCGGTTGCTCTCGCTGCCGGAACCTAGAGAACAGACGATGGCAGCAAGAAAAACGGCCCACCAACACCAGTGGACAATAACCGCACACCAGACTGACTGGGCTCGCGTGCTAATCTCCTGCGCCGTATGCCACGACACAGAAGTCTATCACCCGAACCACACCGCAGTCAGGATCAAGGTAGCAGAGCGACGCTACCGCCCCGCCACGAAGGAAGAGTTCGGTGTCCTCCTTCGGACAATGGAGCACCTTTGCTGTGAACACCGTGAAAGAACGAGTAATCATGGGCATCGGCCTGACAGTGGTCGAACGCCCGCGACAACTCCAACAGGCAGCCGAGACGGACGAACACTCGATCGTCCACACCCTGTATCGACTAGAGAAAGACGGTCTTACAACGTTCAAGACGCGGCGGAATTTGCATTCGGCGGGTAGAAACCTGACGAATATCCGCCTGACCCCCAATGGAATCAAACGATACCGAGAACTCACACGATGAACCAGAAGAACTGATCCTGACCTGTCCCAACTGTGGTAATACCCTGACAGAGATGAAGTGCAAACTCATCTGCGAGTGCGGATACTTCCTGTCCTGCTCGGACTACTACTAGGAGATGACATGAACCCATTCCAAGAGGCCGTAGCAGACTTCCACGAGAAGACAGGCGGACGTGGAACGATCTACACCCGTGACGGACAGCGCCTCCGCGCCCGCCTCATCATGGAAGAGGCTGTCGAGACCGTAGCGGCACTCGGTTTCGACGTATCCGCTGGGGTCTACGACAACACCGACCACAACCACGACACGCTCTTCCGCAAGTACTGGCCCAAAATGAACCTACTCGAATACATCGACGGCCTCTGCGACCTGACCTATGTCGTCGCCGGAGGGGCCGTCAATGCAGACATTGACCTTCAACGTCACTTCGATGAGGTTCACCGGGCCAACATGCGAAAGCTGGATGGCCCAAAGCGCGCAGACGGGAAACAACTGAAGCCAGAGGGCTGGGTTGGACCCGACCATCAGCGTATACTAGAACTTTACATCCCTACATCGGAGACCCGATATGTTCAACCCCAGCACAACTGCTCCTGCGGAGGCAAGTCCGGCGAATCCTGCTGTGGATGAACCACCGCCGAAGATGCCAGAGATTACCTACAGTCCCCCACGAATGCCCGGTGGCGGACCGCCCTGTATCTGGGATAATGGACCCACGCAGAGAACCGGCGCTTGCTGGACCTGTATCCTATGCGGGTCAACATCCTCATGCTAGAGACGTAAAAATCTTCAACTAGAGAGAAGCCCCGGCCACAATGGTCGGGGCTTTTTTCTTGCGCTAGACAGGAATTTCGCGACAACTGCTGGACATCACCCCCTCTCGTGGGTAAACCAAGTATCTGAAATTCCAGTTGGAGAGGGTCCTACCGACGACCTCGCCTGTTACCCCTAGCATACCACGGGAACCGAGAGACATTCGACTTCATACGAGTCAACGCATCACCACCAAAGACCAGCGTCAGGAAACTACGAGCCAAGGACCCCGAGAACGACAACGTGGCGGTGAACGCTTGCGTGTAGAAGTGGCCCTGCAACATTGCGTGGTTGCCGACAAAGGACAAGACACCAGCCAGCGTCCGAGCAGTGTTCTTGGTCAGGGACCCCGAGAACGACAGCGTTGCGGTCATGCCATGGACCGTCCGCCGAGGCAGACTACCAACGAACGACAACGTGGCAGTCATCATGTGGAAGGTACGCCTAGAGATAGCCCCAGTAAACGACAGCGTGGCAGTCAGATTCTTTCTGGCAGTCTTTCTAAACGCACCAACGAACGACAACGTAGCAGTAAATGATCTAAAATTCCGTTTTGTCAGGGTGCCAATGAACGACAGACCACCGGACAACTGCCGGAACATCCGACGATTGAGATTACCAGTGAACGACAGCGTGGCAGTCAACTCCTGAAAATAGGTCTGTGGCCCGCCACCACCGGGGATGAGATTGGTCGCGAGTCCACCGACCCAAGACAGAGCACCAGCAAGCGCCCTGCTAGTCCGCTTGGCAACAGACCCAGAAAAGGACAGCGTGCCGCTGGTGGCCTTGCCAGTCCGCCTCGCCAGAGACCCAACGAAAGAGAGACCACCAGCCAGCCCACGATTAGTACGCTTCACCAAAGACCCAGAGAACGACAGGCCACCAGCCAACGCCCTACTGGTTCGCTTGGCCAACGAGCCAGCGAACGACAACGTACCAGCAGTAGCCTTACCAGTCCGCTTGGTTAGCCCACCAGAGAACGACAGCGTGGCAGACAGCGCCACGTTGATAAGGCGAGAGACAGACAGGGCACCAATGAACGAGAGAGCACCAGCCAACGCGCGGCTAGTCCGCTTCACCAGAGAACCAGAGGGCGTGAGCGTGGCGGTCATGGTGTGGGCGGTCCTCTTAGACTGCTCGCCAGCGAACGACAACGTGCCAGCCAAAGACTTGCCAGTCCGTCTACTAAGCGAGCCAGAGAACGAGAGGGTCCCGGTCAGCGCCTTCAAGATCAACCGAGAGGCAGCAAGGGCACCAGAGAATGACAGAACACCGGCCAAAGACCGAAAAGTTTTCTTGGTCAACGCTCCCGCAGGCGTCAGAGTCGCAGTCATCCTGTGGAAAGTATCGCGCCTCAGTGCGCCTGCCGGAGTCAATGTGGCGGTCAAGGCTTTCTTATCCCGCTTCACAAAAGCACCAGCGAACGACAAAGAACCAGTCAATGCCTGATCGTAGGTCGTGCCATCAGCCGTGGTTCCGATCAAAGCGAAGCCAAGGACTCCCCAAGCATCCGAGGCGGTGACGCTGGCCGTGCCGCCATCAACGGTCGTGTGATTCGGGTAGACCGTAAACACGATATCTTCGGTGCTCAGGTTGGACCACGAACTGGTAAAGACCGCCGCATTGCCGTCTGCGTAGCGAACCGACGAAGCAACGCTATACGTGCGGTAATAGTTGATGTTGTCGTTCGCGCCGTCCCGTCCGAACACGAGCCAATAGGTCGTCCCGTCCGTCAGGTCGGCGCTCAACGTCAGGTCATACCACGTCCCGGTAGTCGTCAGGTCCGATCCCGCCAAGGTGGCTGTGCCAAGCACCGTACCAGATGGCGACCCGCTGCTGTCGCTCTGGATGGTGACTTCCAGATTATCTTCGGGACCGCCGCTCTTGCTGACGTGTACCCGGACCTTCGTCGCGTCGCCGAGAGCCTTGAACGACTGCGCCCGCTCTGGATTGGAGGTAGTGCCGAAGTTGACGAGACTCGCCCCGACCTCGTTAGGGATGGATGGGCCGGGATAGGCGGTCTGAATGCCGATAGCTCCGTCCGTACCGGCCGAGTCGGCGTAGTGGGAGATGGGTGTCATCCATGTGCCGCCAGTCATACCGGCCAAGGTGGCAATAGCATTGTCGTCGTTGACGGCGATGAAGTTCAGGGCAAGTCGATCAGAGCCGAGTGACTGGACGCTCGCGTCTGACGCCGTTGCAGAAGTCCCGACCTCATTGACAGTTGAGCCCGCCGTCGCATTCTCGATAACCGTTGCGAGCGTCGTGCCGGTCGAAACGTCCTTGAACTCGTAGAACCGCCAGTACAGATCATCGCCAGCCGAGTTGGACCCGGTAACGACCGGAGCCGAAGTGGATAGCGTTCGGCCAATGTAGATCAACTGTCGGGCCGCAGTCGCCGATCCAACATTAAACGACCCAACGAGAGTCAGAACATTGTCAGTCCCGGCAAGGTTCTCTGCGTTCGTAACAGAGTCGGCTGTCGCAGGAGTACCCGTACCGTCTTGCAGAACCTGAAGGATGATGATGCGGCCAGCAGCGCCGGGGGCGTGACATGTAGCCGTCCACGCACCAGTAGCGTCAGTTGCGCCGGTCGATGCGGCGACATACAGGGGAGCAGACACTTAGTTGCCGTCGCCGTAGTCAATATCAGACCGCCAGATCAGGTCATCATCGGTGTGCGCGCCGCCGTTGGTAGGACCGTACAGCTTATAGAGAATGGCAGGATCGAGGTTCTTCGCCGCCCACGCCGAGTCCATCGCCTCTTGGCGTTCGGTCCGATCCGTGCTGTAGTTCGGAGGTAACGGGGTCGATTGGATGACGTTTGTCTCGACCCCACCAACGGTTTGAGTTAGGACGAACCGACGATGCGGGAAGGTAACGGCTTCAGGTGCCACTGCTCAACACCGGGGCACCTTGAACCCGGCAAGAGCGCCCATTACTCAACCCCCCGAAGCGATGGTCAGCGTGTACGTGAACTGGATGCTGTCGCCGTTCAGGACGTTGATGGCCGAGAAGACCTTGTGGTCCCACATCACCGGACGAAGAGTGAACGCCTCAGACGAACCCGGAGTGCTGCCGATGACACCGGTCGAGGTAACCATCCAACCCGACGCAGCCGAGAAGGAGAGAGTCAGGACCGAAGTGGAGTTGCTAGTGATCAGGGCGTAACGCGGGGTAGTAGTCGTCTTTACCACGAACTGCGTCTCACCACGGACCGAAGTACTGGATGCGGTCAGAGGAGTACCAGTAACCGTGCCAGTATTGGCAGTCGTGGCAGTGAACGGAGTACCGGTCGTCCGCGAGAGCGTAGAACCATTGAACAGGCCCCACTCGGTAACAGCCTCAGTACCCGTGTACGCGATCGTGGCAACAGAGACCCACTTCTGAGCCGTAGCCGACTGATCGTGAGTGAAGACCTGAGTACCAGCCACCGGGGTCTGCCCACCAACGGTGGAGTCAGTCTCGATCTGGATATCAGTAAACGCCGCAGCAGTGACACCCTTACCCGAGGCATGGTACTGAAGGAGCTTGAACAGGTTGGTGACGATGGAAGTCTGCGGCCACTGGCTGTCACCAGCCAAGGCCAAGACGCCGATGTTGGTGACGAGGCCGGAGCCCAAGTCGTGCTCACCGATGATCACGCCATTGCGCATATGTGTAGCGCGCAAGTGAGTGTCGAACATCATGCCCGACATAAGAGTAGCCGAGCCATGCGGGTCGCGGCCAAGGACAAATCCCAGCGGGAGCCGCAGGGGCTTCTCAAAGAGCTTCATCTAGAGCCTCCGAAACCTGTTACGAATGAACGTCCTAAAGGACCATGTGATATCAGCGAGGCGCGTACGCCACGTTGGCTGAGCACGAATTACCTTGACGCCGAGTCTTCCGCGCATGGAGACGCGACCATTATGGTTACCCATGCATCAACTATAGTACGGCCAGTCGAATTTGCAAGTGGCACAATGCCAAGAGCGACGGAAATAGAACTGATATTCACCGGAGACGCTCTGAACGTCCCGCATCACCGAGCGAACCACGAGATGGCCGCGCCTCCGGTGCCACCACAGCCTTAGGCCACTTGTCCAAGCGGCGATTAATCTCTTCTTCCGAGACACCCAAGTGGCGAAGATTCGTACGCGCATCCTCGATCCTCTTCTTCTTTTTCCGCTCGTCTTCCTCGCGGTGCTCTTCAATGCAGTGGGGGCAACGAGGGCAACCACGGGCCATCTTGTTGAACAGCTTCCAGATCACCACCGTCAGCCCAGCGGCTAAGCCAAGAAGGCTGGCGATGACAGCCTGAAGATCAGCGACGCTTGGCTCGGACACGGTTAATCTGCCTCGACTTCCGGGCCATCTTCTTCATACGTTTCCGGGTCTCCGTGAATCCAATCGCCCTCCGCGTCGCCCCCACACGTACACCAAAAGTCCGGGTCAGATGGTCCGACCACTCCACTCCCATCGGAATGCTCATTGTCAGGTACCTCTACAACTCGTGCATGGATAGGGCGCTCCGTTGCCGGGAGGAATCCGATAAGGCGGCGGCGGTAGCCCTCTGGTTCGGTCTCTTCAACGTCAACGAGAAGAGCCGTCCCATCTGCCCGGAGCAACCGCACCGCCATCACACTACTTCCTTTCGACGCGCCGAACCTGTGGCTTCAGAACATTGAACACATCTCTTGTGACAAGAACATCAGCATGACAATGCTCAGCGATCAGTTCGTAGGCATCGGCATCACCAGACATGGCCTTGTCCCACGTTCTGACGTTGAGCGGGGTCTTCTTGTTATCGACATCGAAATACTTTGACACCGAGTCTAGAGAGCGGCGTCCAATGCGGACGCTACCACCGGTGGCCTTGTACATGGCGTCGATATGCATGGTGGGCGGGAGCGGTTCCAGCCCGTGGAAGATCAACCGCCCATTGAGGACGGGAACATCGAACAGGATGCCATTCCATGTCACCCAGATGTCGTACTTGACGAGGGCATCACGGATCGCTTTGACAAGCGCCTTGTCGTCGGTGATGTCCTTTCCCTTCCTGAACTCGGTGACATTACCGAACTGGTCGGCGATACACCCGAGAAGAACGAGGGGCTGGGTCGAGAACGTCGTTTCGAGGTCCCAGAAAGCCATAGAGAAGCCGACGAAATTCGCCATCTCTTCCTGTGTGACGAGGGTCTCAGGCGCATCGGCGGCTACTCCGAACGTGGTGGCTGCTGCGGCAACCGGACGATGGGTACCACCCTGTAGCACCCGACGACGTTTTACCTCGAAGGCATCGAACGACTTGGTATAACCCGAGAGGGCTGCCCAAGCATGGTACGCCGACATGCCGTTGTCATTTGCAACGGAGTCAAGAGCGGCAAGTTCGGCCTCCGTCCACTTGGACATTAAGCCGGGTCCTCGACCGAATCGCCAGTGGCGGGCGGCGCGAGAACCTCGATGGTAGTATGACCCTCGACATTCTCGGCACCACGAGTACCGAAATAGTTGCCGACAATCAGGGTCGTGATCGCGAGATAACCGGGGTCAATCGGCTGGTTCGTCGCGAACAGATACATGGTGACGCCGGAGAAGCCGAGAGCAATCAGAGCCCTGACACTTCCGGGCGGAAGCCCAAGGGGCTCGCTTGCATTAAGAACGGCCATTGGTGTGACTCCTAGTGGTTATGCGTTGCCAACACTCTCATCGTCACACGACGACGACGAGAAAACAACACGTAAGGATAGGAGCCTAGTATCAGGTAAGCACCCAGCGATATGTGAAACTGACTGTGCCGTAAATGTTGCCCGGTGTGCTGACCTTAGCAAAGTCGGCCTGCATCCACGACGAACCGTTGTTATGGACAGCATCAACAGCACTCTGCTCACGAACAACTACGTTTGGCGAATTGCTAATCGTACTCAACGACAAGATGCCATTGAAGTTGATTGTCCAATAGGCCGAACCCGAGTTCGTAGTAGCAACATAGGTATCACACCACACGTCCTCGATGTAAATGTCACCACCGTCCGCACGGGGCCATGATGCATTGACACTTTGGTTCGACGTGAAAGGAATGACCATTCGAAGGCTTGTAATCTGATAAGTCATCAAATCCTTGCTAAGCCACCTAGTACCGTCATAAAAGCAATCCATACGAAGGTCCGAGCGCCAAAAAATATCACCAGACGCAGGCGAACCGGGGAACGCCGTACCGCCAGTGCGCAAAAGCGTGTCAGTTGTACCCAGCTTCAGCGTCTTGGCAGCAGGCGATGAGATTTCGAGGGCAGTCTCACCACCGAACTTCAGACCATTAGCCCCAAGGTCCACACGATCCCGTGTGCCCCCCGTGGAGCCACGGAGACGGAGGATACCGCCATTAGTGGCGTCCACCTGTAGTCCGCCAGCATCCAGCACCACAGCGTTGCCTAGAAAGGACGGGCTCCACGGCGTAACAACGTTGCTGGCCTCAAACTTCAGGGCATCAACCCACGCCGCGCCGGGGGCAGAGCCAACACCACGAATATTGATGACAACCTCAGTCAGAGCGCCAGAGTTGACGATGCCAGAGTCCCAACGAGCCCAGTCAGCCGTACCGTTAGCCGGGGAATAGAGAGCCAAGATCGTGCCAGTCGTAGACTCAATACGGAAAGTGATATCAGGACTGGATAGAATCTTCAGGCGTCCAGACAGGATGTAGTTCGTATTGGGGATAACAGAGACCGTCTGCTTCGCCGTGTGGGTAGAACCGTCCCCAGTGAACTTCAGCGATTGAGTCCCGTAGACATAGGTCGCCTCGTCAACGGTCATGTTCGCACTGGAAAGCGTCCACTTATCAGGAATCAGGACGTTGGCCGAGTAAGACAGGACCATCTTATCCAACGAGGCAGACGTAGCCGGAGAAGCACCCCACGACAACAGCCACGCCTTATAGAAGAAGTACCTGTTAAACGGCGCAGCGGCCAAGCTATCGTAGAAGGTCCCCGGAGTGGAAGTAGTCGTATTGCTGCTGTACTCCATAACCACCGCATTAGTAGACAGGGTGGTGGTCTGAAGGGTCGAGATGCTCCACGAAGTAGGGGCTGAGCCACAGTCAAACCGATGCGTCTCCACGCCCCAGCGAGCACGCACCCGGAAGTAGCCCGAGTACGCCGAGGTCTCACCATGCGAGCAGACGCCACGGACGCGAACGTGATAGTAGTTCGACTCCGTGAGCGTGATAGCAGGCGTAACACTAGAGTCGGTCCCCGCCACCACACCAGAGGCATAGGCGGATGACCCCGGCGAACCAGCGGAATCATTGGCGATGTCCACTTCCCACGAAGCCTGCGAACCACCATCAGGACAGGAGAAGCCCCAAGTCACGTAAGGGCGCGGTGAGGCCCAGCCACCGCCAGCCACAAAGGTTGTACGCATCAACCGACCAGTGGCCGAGGGCTCAGTCAGCGTGGCGGTAGGCAGAGAAGAGACCACGAACGACTGCGCGGCAGTCCAAGCCCCTTCACCCAGTTCGCCGCTAGATGCACTGGTCCGAGCGCGCCAGTAGTACGTACTCCCACGGGTCAGCGCAGTCCCGGCGTACACCCGATCCACGTCATTGCCAACGATCCCGGTCGTCTGAGCCGCGATGTTCCAATGTGTGACCGAGGCGAAGGTCGAGTCCGTAGAGACCTGAAGGTCGTAGTCCAAGAGCGGGTCACTATCATTGTCGCTATGCGTGAACGAAATGGTCGGAGTCAACCCACCGTTGGGGATTGACCCGCCAGTCGGGGCCAGAGAGACGGGCGCGTTGGGGATAACGTTGGTCGTGTACGTGACCACGATATAGGCATCGTTGCTACCGAACTCGCGAGCATAGAACTCAGTAACATCGGAAGCAGCACCCTCATCAACGGCAGCCAAGCGGAGGCCATAGAAGACGCCAGCGGCCTTGGCGTCTTGAAGCAGGGCCGTGATATTGACTGTATCCCACGTATTCTGCGCAACGGACACATCGAACGTAGCCTCGTTACTAGCAGTAGAAGAGGGCTGGTTACCCCAGTGGACCGCGTTAGAACCCGACAGACCGACGCTGCTACCCTCAGACCACGAGGCAGTGATACGCCGAACCACCACATCGGGATCAGAACCGAAAGCAACGTAGAACTGACTACTAGTCTTGATGTGCAGGACGGCATTGGTGATAGCAACCATGCCAGAAAACGAGTAAGAGAAACCCAGCAGGGACCTGTACTTATACCCGGAGTACAGACCAACGGGCAGATAGTCAGAAGCACCGGCACCGAGATTGCTACCATTGTCCGCAATCCGGGCGTCCTTGTTACAGTACCAAGTGGTATCAGCCATCAGTATGTGCTCGCCGTCTGGGACAAGCCACCAGAGGTCGTAACATTCACCGTGGCGATCTGCGTACCAGTGAAGTCACCAGAAGCATCCCATGTCTTGGTAGAGGCGGCAGACGTAAAGTCAGCCAACTCAAAGGAAGAGTTCTGAAGAAGATTGTGACCACCGGGAAGCGCTCCAAAGTTCACCGCAGAAGCATTGATCCCATCGGGGGTAATCGCAGCCTGCGATACACCGTTGAGATACACGGTCAAACCAGCGTCGGTCACACGCACGTAGTCGGAGGCTGACAGGTCAGCAGGAAGGCCATCGGCAGTCTTGCCAATATAGAGCCCAGTCTCATCCCACTTGCCGATACGGAGACCGCCGCTGGTATAGATTTCGATGCCATCTGCCATGTTCCCATCGGTCGTATTGACCTTCAGGATGCCGGTGGTGATGGTCCCAGCGTCGATCCGATTGGCGAACAGGATGTCCGTAATCACGCTATTGAACGCCACGTCTGAGGCACCAACAGCATTCGGCGTAGCCTGTACGGCCACGGTCCAGCCCGCCTCGGGGAAAACGAGGTAGTCAACAGCGGTGGGGTCCACATCACTCGTGACCACGTTACCCGAGAAATCCACGGAACGAACCTGAAGCCAGTACTTGACATTGATCGTCAGCGCGTCGATCCAAATAGTATTCGTCCGAGCGCGGACAGAGACCCACTGATCGGTGGCAGGACCAGTACCACTGCCATCATCAATCGCATACCGGATGTCATAGAACATCAAATCGGCTGCCTGAGAGGGAGACCAGTGTGCGCCGAGGCCCTTGAAACCACCCGACGCCACCACGTTCTGCGGCATACCGGGAGCAACATCATCCTTGACCGTAGTATGCGTGACAATGGCCGTGTAATCTGAGCGATTGCCGATCATGTCCACGGCCCACGCCCGAGCCCAGTACTGAGTCAGGCCGCGCACGCCCTCGATCGCAGCAGCAGTAGCCTCACGCCCAATCAAGACAATAGCGGCGTTCGTCCAGATAGGAGCAACCAAGCCGGGGTCGGGGTTACCATCATTGTCAGCGGTAAACTCAACGTACGAACCAAAGAGGTCAGTATCAGTGGGCTGCGTCAGCGTAGCAATCAACTGAAGGATAGAACGCCCGTCAATATCCGAGCCGAGAGCAGAGGTCAACACGAGGTTGGTCGGAACAGCAGGCGGCACAGACTCCAAGGAACCACTAGGCGAGCCGGGGCCCCCAATGACCACAGGACTAGCGGGCACATCGTCAATCAGAATTTGTTCAAAGAACTCCTGAGTGACACCACCAGTAGCCCAGTCATAACCAGCATGATCGTGAGTTGTTCGGATGCGGTTGCGGTGAGTAGAGCGCGTTCGCCCCGTACCGGGAATGTGCGGCATTATCTAGGCTTACGCTTCTTGGTCGGCTTGGGGTACTTCATCTTAAGGCCTCGTGAACAAGACTACGAACATCCTCTTGGAACCAGCCTTGTAATCGCCAACGCCGAGGCGCGTGTAGTCACACGACTGAATGGCAGCGCGATGACCAGACGATCCCATGAACTGATTGTACGCGGCCCGAGCGGCATAGTCATCAGGGTAGGAGTTCCACGCGAGAATCTCTGCCGCAGACTGGAAGGAAATGCCGCCAGCGGGCATGAAGTCCCAAACCTTATTTCCCTCTGGCGTGGTATGAGAGAAGTATCCGCGAACCACCATATCAGTAGCACGATACCTCGCCATCCACTTCAGACGAGCGTCACCGGAGAGGGTATTAGCACAGACACGGGCATGTTCAGTCTTGATCAGGGAACGGAGAATGCCCTCAGCCCGGTCGCTCGTAGTCGCACTACGCCAAGGGAAAGTATCCGCAGAAATACCGGTAACAGAAAGCACCGCAAGAAGGACAGAAAGGCCCACGGACCTCAGGAGTTTCATTACTTCGGTCTCCGTTTCTTCTGGTACCGCTTCGCCATCCCCTGAGGTGGCCTTGCTCGATTACGAAGAGCAGTTCGAAGACCTTTCAAGTGATCAACTCCGGTGCCGCCCTCATAGAAGGGAACACCGATATTTTTCGAACTCCTCTTCTTGATCAGTTTAGCATTCTTGTCGAGGTTGACGCGATAGAATTCCGGCACCGCATCAAACAACTCGTGGAGGCGGGTCCTGATATCGTCCTCCCACCACGCAATGGGTCGCCAGCCCACGGTCTGGATGTAGGCGAAGCGAAGTGCATCTGTCTCGATTTGACCCGGCAGCGTGTGAAAATAGGCCCCCTGAATCTCGATCCAGATTTTGTACTGGGGCAGCAGGAAGTCAGGCTCCCACTTATCGGGGTGCTTCTCATTGATCATCCACCGCGCCCACGGCAGGGGATTGGTCTGGGGGGTGTGCTCGAAATAGATGCCGCGCCGGATGAACTCGGTCATCACCATCTTCTCGATGCTGGACCCTTGGATATACCAGTAAGGGTCCACCCACTTGGGGACCCTGATCCGAGTACGACCATTCTCCCGACGTACCCGCTCGCCGGAGCGACGGATATACGTCCGGGGCATTAGCTCAGCTCGCGATTCCTACGACTGGAACCCTTGATATAGGCGGCATAAGCGGCGGGCGCATCAAGGTCCAAGTAATGCGGCAAGCACTTGCTAGTCGTACCAGCACGGACCGCAGCAATCCACTGAGTATTGATGAAAAGCAGGCCAGCAGCCGACAGCGCCCGCTCGTCAACACGAGTAGGGCACTTAGCCACCGAACAAGCCTTGTTGATATCAGGCATCAGATTTTCACCCTCCTAAGATAATCGGCACAAGACTGAAGCCGAAAATCATTTTCCTTAGCATGTCCAATGGTAAGATTACAGGCCCGACAAAGCAAACCACGGACCACCCCAGTCAAGTGGTCATGGTCTACGTTCAGGCCATCTGGACCATCACCACCATCAACAAGAAGAACGCGACAAGAGTCACATCGACCGCCCTGAAGAAAAAGCATATTGTCAAAATGAGTAGGAGTCAGACCATATCGCCACTTACGACCCTCGGCGGCACGATCGCGAGGAGGACGAGAAGCCCTAAAATCTCGTTGATGACAATTACGGCACTTGCCAAGCGCGTGGTGTCTTCGTTCTGGATGACAGTCTGCCTTACGCTCAGGCATACCGTGGTGATAAAGGGAATGATCATTAGGCATTAGTATGTTTCGACGGCCTCCAAAAGGGTCACGATAACTTCCGACTCCAAGGGCTGGGTCATATCCCTGACCCTGAACTCAATGTCATAGATCATCACGCCAGGATTACCTCCCGTAGCCCATTGTACCCCGTCAACGTCGGTAAACGTAGTCAACTGCTTCGACCTGTGCAGCGCCGCGAGGAAGGCCATCTCGGACTCGGTGTTGACAGTCAGGTCCGGCAGGGAACCATCGGACGCCTGCTGGCGCTCGGACAGAACGATGGTGAACGTCCAGAGCCAGTTCGGTTCGGGGATCGGGAGGTATGAAACCACGAACCCGTACAAGATCGGAGTGACCGTAGCACTGGTAGAGCGAAGGGTGAACCGCAACTTGAACGAGACCGACGTGATGTTGTTCAACCAGAACTCGGTCCTGACCCGCGAAGAGACCGTAGTGATATTCGGCAACTCGGTCCACGAGACGCCGATGTTCGTGGAGTACTCCACCACAATGCTGGTGCTCGTCGGGATCGCGGCATCCACGATGACCTTACGCCACATCTTCCTAACGCCGGGAGTACCAGCATCATAGGTAGACGTGGTGAACCAGCCACCATTCAGGGGATCAACAGAGGCACCAGCCGAAGAGATATTGAAGTGGGCACCAATGCTGCCGGGATTATAGGTCTTGTCGTGTGGGCCGTACGGAGTCTTGAACATGCCGTGCCCGCGCACGGCCATGAACATATACCCACCGAAGAAGATCACAGAGTCAACGATGTAATTCGTGTATGGTGCAGAGCCCTTGGAGTAGGCCACCGTATCATTGGACACAGCCAAGATGCTGTGGGCATCCTCGATGGGATCGTAGGTCGCAACGCCAAAGCCCTCCACGTTGGCCGTACGACCAAAACCCAGCAAATTGGACGCACCATACCAGAGGCGTCGATCGTAGACGACCATATCTCCGATGTAGGTAGCACGGTTGATGTCGCCCCACCGCTTCAACTGAGTAACGGCAGAACCAGACATCTGGTACAACACACCCTGACCAACCGAGGCCGTGCCGGTATACTCGAACGTCAGAACAAAGAGACGCCCATCGAACGACTTGATGGCAACACCCTGAGTCCCACCATCCCAAGACCAGATGTCGAACGTCGTATTACCATCAGTCCTGTGCACGTGGCCGTTATACGACAGCATGTACAGGAAGCCAAGGTGGGTCTCTAGTGAGATGATGAAATTCGACTCGGAATTCATATGGGCGGTGTAGAAGACCGTATTCCCATCCCAAGTATTGTCCGTCTTCAGTCGCCAGATAAACGCACCGAAGGCAACGTAGAACTTCTGCTGGAAGGTCCGCATGGCATTGACCGCATTACCACCGACGCCAGCGGGGTTGGCCACGGTCGTCCAAGTTCCGAAGGCACCGGACGAGTAGATCAAGTAAGACACCCCGGCAAACGTCAACCCGCCGATATACAGCCTGCCACCGAACGTGCCAATAGAGAAACCATCCATGTTCTTAGCGTCGAGCGTGGTGATCCGGGTCCAGCCATCGCTGCCGGGAGTGTACTCGTAGAGATGCGAGCCGCTGCCGCCGCTGGCCAAACCGAGAACATACAGTTTGTTATTGTAGATACACGTCCTGAACTGCGAAGCATTAGCGGTCCCAGCAGAGACAGTCCAGTTAGCGCCAGTCCCACGGGTCATATCACGCGAGAGAGTGACCTGTTCGTGCTGAGTCGTATCAACGCCGACGCCCTCGTCATACATGGCATCGTCAGCGAACAGGTCTTGGTCAACGCCACCCACGAAGCACTGCTGCGCCCAGTGCTGCCAGAAGGACAGGTTGTTGAAGTCTGGATCGCCGGTCGTGAACCGCGCCCCGAACTGAGGGGCCTGACGCTTGATGTAGGACCCCGGACGAACCAAGTACTCATGCCCACCGAGCGACAGGTGGGTGGTGGTGCCGACAGTCATGTCAGTCCTGCGAAATCGGGAGCGGCCGGTCCAAGGAAGCCAGTTCCAGTTCGAACTGACCCATCCACATCTGAGATGCCGACATCACGTCCTGATCCTCCACGCCGTTGGTAGCCTGAGTAGTAGAGTACCTCAGCGTGTCCTGTCGATCATCAATCTTCCGGGCGGCGATCATGGCCATGGCATAGTACACAGGAATCGCCATGGCGCGATCGGGGCCGGTCCACGTCTCAGACTGGGAGGCGGCATAGGACGCAGCGGCGATCAGGGGAACAGTGGCGGCATAACGAACCTTTAGTCGCAGGCCGAGTGGCGTGGGAAGGGGACCGGTCAGGGTCAGGATACTGGCCACCGTATCCTCATCACCCTGAGCGATATAGTACTCGCTGAACGGAACATACTCAGCAGTCACGTCACCGGTCTCAATCCTAACAGACAAAATATGACCAGCCGAGGTAGCGGCCGAGAGCGGGTAATCGCGAGCAGTGTTCAGAACAAGGGCTTCCTCTTGAACGCGCCAAACCTGAGGCCACATGCGCCGAATGCCATTGTTGATATAGAGTTTCTTGGTCGCAAAGGGAACCTGAGTATCAGCAGCGTCGTTCGTCAAATCCCGCAGTGCGTCAAAGAGTTCAGAAACAAACGCCATCTTGAACTCCTAACCCTTGAAGAACGCCACATAAACCGCACATGCGGTCGCAATCAACGATCCACCCGTCAACGCCACAATGATTCGCGAGAGAAACCGGAGTTGAATGGCAAGCGTATCTGCTTCATCCAGTCTAACTTCCACGGAATCCCGCCACAACCGATAGTCCTTGACCATTTGCTCGCCAGCGCGAGACTGCGCGGTGGACGCGGACCCGTCAATAATGGACTCGATCCGAGTAATGAACGTAGTTACCTTCGACTCTAGCGTCGAGAGGCCAAGAGCGATCGAGTCGAACCGTAGTTTGTTGACCTCTTCGGCGTGATTCTGGTTCAACTCAACGCGCGCGATAGTAGTAGTCAACCCGGCGACTTCTTTGGCAAGAACCTCATGGGAGACTTCCATACGATCCATCCGACGCGAGAGGTCAGCAGTGGTTCCGGGGCGAGCAGACGCCAAGTTCGGATCATCTGCTGCTGACATATTCATTCTCCATTCTGCTCTGGGGTTCTACAGAAGATTAGATGTAGTCGGCCTCACGTAGAATGTTCGCGATTTCCTCAGGAACATCAACGTCAACGTTGCACTGGATAATGAAGGTATACCCGTTCACCTGAACAGGCACGTCGCCATCGTTACGAACCTTCACTCGAACACGCTTCATACCCTTGTAGTGATCGCGCATGTTGTCGATCATACTCTGGCGAGCGGCGGTCAGTTCAAGAGAGACCTGATCCAACGTCTTCGGAACAGGAGTCTCAGTATCGGCGATCTTTGTAGGAGCCATTTCTTTCCTTTCAGATGCGAGGCTGGGGGAGGGATTTGCAGCCCCTCCCCCAGTGACCCGACTTACTGAGTGATGACGGTCTGAGCGAGCGGGGCGTAGATGAACGTAACGCGAGTTCGACCGGCAGTACCGGCACCAACCGAAGTCACCTTCGCCTGCAACGTGCGCTCAGTAGAAAGCTGACGCCGCTTGACATACGAGGCACCAATCGTTGCCACGGACGTATAGTCCACAACAACGTCAGCACCGAACTGACCAGCGGGGAAGGCAATCGAGAGGGACTCGGCAGCCAGAAGGTCAGTCGCCTTCAAGTCAACAGCAGTATAGATGCCGTCATCGTCCACCGTGTCACCCACGATGAGCGTCGCGGAGGTACCGGCAGTCCAAAGAGCGTCGGCATGAACGATAACGTCGATAAGCGTGGCACCAGCCGGGATGACAACAGTCCCCGTATAAGTACCAGCTCCGTTCTCAACGAAGTACAGCGACTCCGCAAGAACAGAATTGGAATTTGCAGCCATTTCTTGTTCCTTTCTGTGCTATACCGCACCGGGGCGAGGGAGCCCGAAGGCTCCCCCGCTATCCGGCTTAGGTATTCGCACCCGTGCTGGTGGCGCACTCATACCGAAGCATGAAGGGCTCCTGAAGCCGCTTGACCCCGAAGGTCACCTTCCAGCCCATGCTGGACTGCTGATTCAGAGGGTCAGCAGTACCCGCGCTCCCCAGAGGCTTGAAAACCGTCTGAAGATTGTGACCGGCAAGGTCCACGATCCCGAACGCATCGGCACCGAACACCATGACCGTATAGACATCGACCGTGCCACCGGCACCGAGGTCAGGGAAGACCTTGGCCTTGTCCGTCTCCCAGAAGCGAACTCCGTAGAGTTCACCAACGGAGCCGTCGAAGATGCGGCCAGTCTGATGATAGTTCTGAGCTTCACGCCACTCAGTCGTGCGCATCAGGTCAAAGATGACCCGAGGATGCGTAATCGCCTGCCACGCGCCATTGATCTTGCGCGCGCGGTTGAGACGCATCTGCATCGCGATGTTCGCGACATCAGCGGTCGTGATAATGTCAGTCGCCAGAAGGTCCGTACGGACCGTGTTGACCGACACCGTGCTGTAGAAGATGGTCGTCCCTGCCGTAACGGTGTCACGGATCAGTTCGTCAATCGTCTCGGAGGCCTGCTCAGCCAAGATATCGGTCGTCTCCTTCAGGAGCGGGTCGATAGTCGTGGTCGAAACAATGTCCGAGAACCCGACAGCATCGCCGTACTGCGCAACAGTGGCAGTCGTGCTGGTGACCGTCAGGTCTTTGAGGTTGGTAAAGAGCGCGCCCTCAGTCAGTGGGGTCGTCGCGACAGCAAGTCCAAGGAACTTGCGGAACTCGATGATACGCCCACCGTGCTCGGGGATGCGCTTCTTCTGGGCGAAGTTTGCATAGAGCAGCGTCGGAGTCGTGCGGAGAAGAAGCTGCTTGTCATAGAACGTCTTCATTTCCGCCGTCAGACCCGCCGATGCGGTCGTCTGAAGAGCCATTAGTTTATCCTTTCTCTACTTTCGGCTGCTCTATCCGAGTTACATCTCGTTAAGCAGCTTCAGGAAGTCTGCATCTGGCATCGAGCCGTAATCGACGGGCGGCTTTCGAGTAGAGCCAGAGGCCGGGGCAGAAAGCCCATGCTCAGCCAGCGTCTCGTTCCGCACCTTCGTACTAACGGACTTGATGAGTCCAACAAGAGAGTTCGCATTCGAGCGTAGTTCCGCCCGAGTACTTCCCTCGATAAGAGACCTGTCAATGCCGTACTGCTTCAACTGGGGAAACTCCCCATAGATAGCGTCCAAAGACGCTTCCCGAACTTCTTGCATCAACGCCTGTGTGGCTGGATCAGCCCCACTATTTCCCTTATCCGCGCTCTTGGACTTCAGCGCCGCCTCTGCCCTGTTGGCTCTCGCCTCCGCAGCATCGGCCTTGCTCTGAAGGTCCCGAATACGCTTTTCGGACTTGTCGGTGTCCTTCGAGTCGTCGCCTGCTTCCTCTGTAGACTCGCTGGTCTCGCCAGTGTCTTCAGTCTCTTCAGTCGATTCCTCTTCAGTTCCGTCAAGCTCGTTGTCAGTTTCGTTAGGACCGGGCATCTAGGAAGCTCCCTTCATATCCGAGGCACTCGGCGAAAAGAGTTACTAGGTCACCGGTCAAAAACGACCGACATTCCGCCAAGTAGAGCGGGTTCGACATGTCCTGACGTGCGAGTCTCACCGCCGCTGCCATCAGCGTGAGATGAGGACCCGAGTCATAGTCAGGTCGGAAACCGTGTGAATTCAAGCTCTCGCTATCTTCCGGCACGGCCCAGTCTCTCCCTGTTAGAAAAACCTTGTAACGAACAGACGTTCCGTTCATCATTCCAAACGTAGCGCACAAATATCTCCATTGCAAGCATTACGACGGATTTCGGGTCGAGTACGAATGTACGCGAGAGTATTTAGCCGCCTCTTCAGCGGAAAGAGAAGGCTTTCGGAAACGATCCGGCACATCGCGGACCATCTGAATGTACGAGTTCGCAGGACGCGGAGCGTGCTTCAGCATCTCCACATAGGTCTCTTGGATGACCTTCACCCACTGTTCGAACTCGGGCAGAACGGAGGGGTGGCGAGACAGAGAGTCATAGACCGACTTCAGGCGAGCCTCGCCCTTGGCCTCCTGCCCGAAGATTTCAGGGTACTTCTCCCTGTACACGCGCCGCAGCCACGCCTCACCCTTCGGAATCGCCGAGTACGCAGCAAGGATGGCGTACCGCTCGCTGGCCTTGGCGGGAGAGTTCTTCGCCAGCCATTCCGCCAGTCCGGGGTGGGCCTTCAGGTAGGCGGCGCGATCCTCCTTGTTCCCAGCGAAGTACTCGATCAACTCCGTGGAGTGCTTGGCATCCAGCCCGAACTTCGCCCGCTTGTCAGGATGCTTCTCGAAGTACCGCTCCTTGGCCCACTTGGGCAGAGAGTTGAAGTACGCCATCGCCTCGGTCTCGCTCTTGTCGAACAGCTTGACCCACTTATCCATGTACCCAAGGTACTGGGCGGTCTGAGCCGAAGCCTTGCGACGCTCAGGATGCTTCTTGTAGTACTCGTCCTTGACCCACTGCGGGAGGTTGTCCCACACGTCATTGGCCTCGTCAAACCGCTCAGCGCCGATCAACTTGCCCCACACGGAAATGTGCTTGATATAGGCGTCGGTCCGGGCCCACTGCTCACGCTTGCCGGGATTGCGCCGGAAGTACTCGCGCATCAGCCACGGGTCCTGCTTCAACAGGCGAACCCACTTGGCGGGGTCATTCCCGGCCTTCTTCCAGAGCGCAGTGATGCCAAAGAAGTACCTCGACCCGTTAACGAAGTCCTTCTCCGTCTGGGGGTTCTTACCGAAATACTGCTTCTGAAGGTCGGGGTGCGCAGCCATGTACGCAGCCCACCGCTTGCCATCGAACGCGCCGAAGGGATCGCCCCCCTTGGCATAGAGAATCGCCGCACGAATAGCACGCCCGTACTCTTCCTTGCGGAGAAACTCGTCCAGCCTACCCTCGCGGATCGCCTTCTCCATCCGTGTAGCATCGAAGTCCAGCAGCACGGTTGCACGACGGAGGAGCGTCGAGCCACCACCGGCCATGTAATCGAGGTCGTCCTGCGTGAAGTACACCGCCGCGTAGTCGCGTTCCAGCAGCGAGTAGTCCAGTTCGTTCATCAGGTAGGCGCGATCGAGATAATCCTGCGCCTTCCGCCCAGCCTTGGAGTTCCGGCCAGCCTCAGCGATCACGGACTTCGCAGCCTCGATGGCCTCGTTCCGCTTGGCGATCCTCTTCAGGATCGTATCCCACTCGGCCTGCATCTGGTCGCGCACGTAGTCGAGTTGATTGCGTCCAGACGCAAGTCTCGCAGCGACCTGTGGGTGGGCCTGAAGGAACAGAGTCTTCTGGTGCTCCCACTCCTCCACGGCGGCGTTGTACGCCTTGGCGCTGGCATAGTCGCCACGGGCGGGACGCTGGCGGGACAAGGCCATGAAGTCGTCCATGTGCTTGTCGATTTCCCAGTCTTCCAACTGAGCGGCCCACTCAGTAGGCGTCTTGGAGAAGACATCCGCGTACATCAACTCCGGCGTATTGAG
>Ga0137465_1000146_pt1 | contig 55555 bp, 40 predicted proteins | sample EasRivERMGT828_2_FD_104906 | JGI IMG/M metagenome (GOLD analysis project Ga0137465, IMG submission 104906) | Soil microbial communities from meander-bound floodplain in the East River, Colorado, USA - East River MetaG ERMGT828_2 | ecosystem: Environmental > Terrestrial > Soil > Floodplain ... | reverse complement strand
GCAAGCGTCGCAAATATCCTGCCGCCGACACGAAAGTCGACAGCGCCCATATGCGATCCTTCCTCGGCGCCCTCGAGGCTCAGCGCGATTCGTTTGAAATCCCCCGCGGTCATCCGTGCGGCTTTCTTCTTCACGGCCATTCCCGGAGTATTATCCATTTCACCGAAAAGGAGAAAACGAATGACACTACACCGACCACGCATCTGGAGCCTCGCAGCGCTCGCGATCGCCGCAACCGCACTCATCTCCGTCGCACAATCCGGACTACCCTCGGATATCAATTCGGATTCGCTCTCGCGTTTACCATACCTGCAACGCAAGAATCTGGATGAAGCCGGCCAAAAGATTTACGACGTTCTGCCCGGCCGCAGGCCCGACGGCAGTCTGAGCGGACCACTCGCGTTCGCCGCATACAATCCGGCCGTTGCGAAAGCGCTCTTCGATCTTCACAATGCCGCAGTGGCAGGAACGCTGAATCCGCATGTGCGGGAGCTCGCGATCCTGGTCGCATGCCGCGAAACCAATTACAACCTCGAGTGGAACGCGCACGAACCCAGCGCGGTGAAGGCCGGCGTCGATCCCAAAGTCATCGACGTCGTGCGCCGTAACGGCGCGCTTACGGGTGTCGATGTACAGGACGCAACGGTCATTCGCTTCGGCCGCCAGATGTTCACCGACCGGAAAGTGGACTCGGCCACGTTTGCGAAAGCGGTCGAACTATTCGGGCAGCGCGGCACGATGGATCTCGTAGCAGTGATGAACACGTATGCGGTCAGCGGCTTTTACGCAATCGTCGTCGATGAGCATCCGCCCGCAGGCAAGCCGGCATTGAGTCAATCAAAGTGAAACAGGACTATTTCCAACCGAACGCAGACATCATGATGTGGAAGAGTTCAAACGTCACATGAAACCAGATCAGTGTTTCGACCCTGTTGCAGACATTTGAACAAACCGCTGTTTCCGTACCGTATTTGCGGTTTGCAGAATCAAACCCCCTCCTTTACTATGCTTCGCCTACGGCCCCCCTAATGAAAACTCTGATCGCAACGTTAGTCGCCGCGGCCCTGATCGCTACCGCTCCCGATGCTTACGCTGCGCAACAGCCTTCAGCGGAGCCGGCCGCGCCTGACGCCGACGACAGGATAGTGACGGCGGAAGAAGTCCGAGAGGCCACGCGATCAACTATCCGAGTCCCGCTTCGAGTCATTTCTTATCCGTATCGTGCCGTAACTCGGGGCATGGAAAAGGGGCTCATCAAGGTCGAACGCGATCACCTGCGCGAGCGCATGCGCCAGTGGACCGATCGTTTTCGCGAGCTGGGCATCACTCCTCTTTTCGGGGGTATGGGTGAGCAGACCGGCTTCGGCGGCGGGGCAAGTTACACCATTGGCCGATCAGGCCCGCAGCGGCTGACCTTCCTGGCGCGGGAAACATTTGCGCGCTATCAGGAGTTCGACACCCGCTGGACCGTTGGTTCATCGAAGGCGGAGTTTACGCTCGCCGGCTCTTATCAATGGCGGCCAATGGAAAACTTTTATGGCCTTGGGCACCGTTCGCAGAGATCGGATCGAACGGACTTCGCGCTGCGCCAGACCTGGGTTGGAACGCATATCGAAGTCGCGTTGCCGAAACATTTCAAGTGGGGTGTCGAGAACAAGATCGTCGGCACGAAAGCCCTGCCCGGCACAAATCCTTTGACCGCCTCGACACAGGAGATCTTTCCGGATCTTCCGGGTTTCGGGTCTTTGCTGAGGATGTACAGCGGCGGCGCATACGTTAAAGCCGATTTTTCCGAAGGCGAATATGGATGGACCGGGCGCGCGCACATCGGATCTTCCTATCAGCATGGTCTTGGTGAAAGCCGCCTGCGCTACCTGAGCTATGAAGCGCAGGTCGAAGGCCGCATGCCCGTGCGGCGGGGCCAGAGCGCTTTCGTCGGGCAGATTGCCCTAAATGTGAATCACGAGAGGGCGGGCAGCGACGAGATTCCGTTTTACCTGCGACCCCATATCGGTGGTTCCTCGACATTGCGCGGCTACATCCTCGATCGTTTTTACGGAAAGAACCTCATGCGAATGTCGCTGGACTACCGATTCCGGCTTCAGCCTAATTTTGAAGCTTCCATCTTTCACGATGCGGGACAAATCTTCGATCGTTCGTCCGAGCTCGCGTGGTTCAACTGGCACCGAAACTACGGAATCAGTTTCCGGTTTCACAACAACTACAAAACCATCCTTCGCCTGGAATACGGATTCAGCGAGGAGGGCAAGATGTTTCACGTCAGCTTTGGCGATCGGGCTCCCCAGCCGATGGGTGGTCCGGTCCGTTACGGAACATATCGAAGATGAAAAAGCAGACGCGCGCCGCGCTTTTCCTGTTTATTGCGATCCTCACGCCTGTTCTGGCCGGAGCCGCAAAGTCGGGTTTCGCTCTCCGGAGGCCGCTTCGTGTCGACAGTGACGACAAGTCGATACCTCTACCCAAAGCGCGTCAGGTGTCGGACATGTACGCCGTCCTTTATAACTCGTGGCTGCGGCATCTCAGCCTGGAAGTAGCGCTCGAGAAAAAACAGCCGGCGCTCAACGTCAATGCCTGGGACGAAGTGCCCGACTCGAGTTGGTTCACTAATCGGATCGGAGTTCGGCCGTTGTCATTCGACGAAGTCACAAAGGGTTTGGAAGGCCGGCCGCCGGATGCGGCGCCCTGGCGAGTCGATCGACGAAACGACTCGGGCTATACCCCCAAGGTGGAGATTCAGGACGCAACGGGGCAAAGATATGTTCTCAAGTTCGATCCGAAGGGCGCGCGTGAGCGCAACTCGGGAGCGGAGCGCATCGGTACTTTGATCATGTGGGCGGCCGGCTACAACGTTCCGCACAACACGATCGCGTACTTTCGGCCTGATGACCTGAAGTTCGATGACAAATCCAGTTACCGCGATCCGTTTGGAAAGCAGCGCCGGTTGACGCGTGAAGATGTCGAAGCCGTCCTGAACGGCCTCGATCCGATGCCGGATGGCCGCTATCGCGGCATCGCGAGCCTCTACCTTCCAGGGAATCCACTGGGTCCGTTCATATTTACAGGCCGCCGAAAGGACGATCCCAATGACCTGATCCCGCACGAACTGCGGCGTGAGATTCGAGGAATGAAAGTTATCGCCGCGTGGATCAACCACGTCGACATCAAGGACGCTCAGGCGATGGACATGTACCACACGTCGCCGGACGGCCGAAAATTCGTGAGGCATTACATGCTCGATTTGAGTGCGACGCTCGGTGCATACGAATGGCCGATCGCGCCTTATCGCGTTGGTCACGAATACATGTTTGACGGCTCGACGATGGGACGTTCTTTCCTGTCGCTCGGCCTGTGGCGCCGGCCGTGGGAGGTGTCGGGCAAGGTCGAACATCAGGAGGTCGGTTACTTCTCGCCGGAGTTGTTCGCACCGGATAAGTGGAAGCCGAGCTTTCCCAACCTCGCCTTCGAAAACATGGATGATGGTGACGGCTACTGGGGCGCGAAGATTGTCACCTCGTTTTCAGCTGAGATGATTCGCAAACTGGCCGAAGCGGGCGATTACAGCCGGCCGGAAGTCACGAAGTATGTCGAGTCCACGCTGCGCGCAAGGCGCGATGCTGTCGGGGCGTATTGGCTCAATCGAGTTACACCCCTTGAAGAAATCAGTCTCGCCGGATCGTTGATCAACTTTCGCGATCTTGCCTCCGATCGGGGATTCGCCGTCGCCAGTCCCCGGGAATATCGCTTCCGAGTCGAAACTCTCGACAGGAAGCGGCTTACCGCGGACGCCATTGCCCGCGCCGTCGACCTCCCATCACTGTTGCAGCTTGCTTCGAAAGCCGCGGTTCCAACGGCCGATCGTCATGGCCGCATACCCATCCTGCTGGTGCGGATTGAATCCAGGAAGAACGAGAGAGAATGGGCCCTGCCGGTGGAAGTGGTCCTGGGACGGTCGGTGAACAACCCGGAGCTAAAGGTTCTGGGTTGGACTCACGCGACGAGATAGTCACTCACCGTTCAAACCTGGGGTTATCGCTGGAGATGTTTTCCATCAGCGTTTTTTGCGCAAAGGGAACATAGGCCAGCAGCGCCACGCATCCCAGAATAAGGCCGAAACGCATTTTGTTGAAAAGCAGGAAAGGCGAGGCCGCCCAGATGCTGTCGAGCATTAGCAGCGCAGGGAACAACCGCAGGAATTTCTTCGGGAGATCCGGATGCTCCCATATCAGTCCCGAGAGCAGATAGGTTCTCGTTGCAATTCCAACCATCGCAAGCACGCCGACAGCGGCAGTTCCGATCGTTGCCGGAACATGAAAACCGGTTTCCAGCACGCCGCCGGCTGACTCGGCGTAATACAAGGCAGCGGCATAGAGGCTCAGATAAAGGATCTGGACCGCCACCATCAGCAGCCGCGCCTTTTTGCGAGCCATGACAAAGGTTGTGTTCTGCCTGGGGCGGACCACGGAGACAGGGGTGTCTACCGTTGTCAGCGAACGGTGGCCCATTTCGGCAAACTCACGCACGACTTCGTCGATCGTCTGGAATCGGCGTTCCGGCTCCTTTTCAAGACAGCGGAGAATGAGATTCTGAACATTATCCGGAATGCTGGGATCGATGCTTTTGGGAGGCGGCGCGGCTTCGTGAACCTGCTTGTAGGCGATGCGCATCGGTGTATCCGCCTTGAAGGCGATGCTGCCGGTGAGCAACTCGTAGAGGACCAGGCCGAACGCGTAGATATCCGCGCGCTGGTCAACCTCCCTGCACTCCACCTGTTCGGGAGCCATGTAAGCAGGCGTACCGACGAAGGCTCCGGCCGTGCTTAACGTTCCGGAGGCGAAGAAGCGCGCGACACCGAAATCCATGATCTTGATGTTCCCATCACGGTCCATCATGAGATTTTCGGGTTTCAGGTCGCGGTGTACGACACCCTGTGCATGAGCTTCCCGAAGGCCGCTGCAGATCTGCTGCGCTGTCTGCAGAGCCGTTTTAAGGCTGAACACGCCGATGCGATTCTGCAGCGTACGGAGGGTTTCGCCCTCGACATACTCCATCGAGATGCACGGTCCTTCAGGTATACGCGTGAATTCGTAGATGCGGCAAACATTCTTGTGGGTGATTTTCCTCGCGGTCCGCATCTCGTTCTTGAAACGCTGCATCATCAGGTTGTCGTCAAGCACTTCGGGCTTGAGGACCTTCAACGCGACGATCTCGGACGTCTCCCGATCGATCGCCTTATAGACAATACCCATGGCGCCACGGCCGACTTCCTGCAGTATGTCGTACCGTCGTTCGTCAGTCATGGCTACGAAGCATACGCCGCCAGGCGTTTCCAGGCACGTTCCGCTTTCTCTCTCAGAACAGGGTCCGGATCGCTTGTCCACTGCTCGACCTCGGTGCGGTACTGCGTCAACCCGAGAATGCCGATCAGGTGAGCAGCGCAGGATTTCAGCCATGGATCCGGCGTATCCATCAATCCGAGGAGGGCCTCGTCCTTCGAATCGATGCTCGATCCGAGAACGCGATTGGCGAAGTTCACTTTGTCGGTGAGGCTGATCTCGCCGTCGAGCAGGGGCACAATCAGCCGCCTAATCGATATCTTGACGGCGTTATCGATGAATTCCAGCGCACTGTCGTGCCCGATCTTGTTTTGCGATCGCAGGCCAACGAACGCGCTTTGCAGATCGTGCTGCGGATAGAGCATCTTCAGCAGGCGAAATATCCTCTCGAGTTGGTGCTCGATCGATTTCTGCAAGGGCACGTTGAAGGATAGCTGATCGAGATGTCCGTCCATCTTTCCCATGATTTGATAGGCGCGACAATGGCTCATGATCTCGGAGGCAAGGACGACCTCGATCGTGGCGGCGTCGAGTTCGAGGTCGGGGTAGAGATGGTGCAGCTTGTTCAACGCCGCAATGATGCGAAAGCGCAGCACGCTATCGGTCTGGCGCAGGTTCGCCAGCAGCAGGTCGCGGGCATCGCGCTTCATAATACCAACGAGCAATTCCGGAATCTCTCTCCGGGCCTCCACGGATATCGCCGGATCCGAAAGGTGATCGCCAAGACTGCCGCGAATGGTTTCACCATAACGCAGGATTGCTTCCGCGGCACGCGGGCGCGTCTCAGGATTGCCCAACAATGTGATGAGCGGCGAAATATATCGGCGGTCCTGCAGGGCTCCCGCGCTGCCTATCGCTTCGCGCAATACCTCCGCGTCTTCATCCTCGAGCAACTGGCACAGATAGGCCGCGAATTTATCGGGCAAATGCCGGATCACCCGCGCAGCTTCGCGACGGGCCAATCGTCCTGACGGTCCGCGATCCTTGATCATGCCGTCGAGGATCAATCGCGCGGCCTCCAGATTCGCCTTGTCTTCGGATCGTGCAAGGAACGCGAGCGTCGAAGCCTGAACGGAAAAGTCCGGGAAGTCGCCGAGATGTCGAATAAGCGAGAGCGGATCCCTACCCATAACGTTGGACAAGAACAACAGCGCCTCGGTTCGTACTCTCAGGTCGGGGTCGTGGATCAATTCTTCAACTTGCGAAGCGACGCTGGAATCACCCATCAAACGCAGCACCGAGATCGCTTTGGCGCGCACTTCAGGGGCAGGATGAGAGAGGAGTGTGCGAATTGACGCGTAGACATCCTTCCAGCGCCGCCCTCCCAACAGATCGAGTATGTAAATGATCTTCGAAGGATCGTCGGACCGAAGTTCGGTGACGAGCATCTGCGTGGCGGAACGGTCGTCGGCAGATTCCTGAAGTTCCTCCACGTCAATCCTCTGCTGGCGAAGTGTCTCGCCCAGAGTTGCCAGGTACTGGGAGCCGGCGCGCCGGGCAATCACAAGCCACAGCAGGAGCGCTGCGAGAACAATCCAGCCCAGTTGAGCCGGTTTCAGCCCGATCACCGCGGTCAGTAACAGGATGGCGGCGGCGCCCAAACCATCACCGCCCCGAAGAACCACGGTATCGAGAAACGATTTCGCCTGAACCTTGATGCCCGGTGCAACCGGCAGGTACAGCAATTGCAGGGCTGCGGTGTCGATCGAATTGCGAATGGATTTGTCGGTGCCTCTCAGCAGAGTTGCAGCCCAGAGAGCGCCGGAAGCGATTATCGCCACGCTCCCCGCAATGAGTCCAAGCGGCAGGATCAAGAGCGCTACGCCAATGCCGAAATAGCGCAACAGCCGCGGCGTCAGAAAGATTTGAATGGTCAGGGCAAGCATGCCGGTCACGCTTCCGATAGTTCCGGAGAACGCCGCCATTGCGTCTTTGTTCTGGAGGACTTCCCGAATGATCGCTTTGAACTGCCATCCCGCCACATACGTCGTTACGGAACAAATGCAGATGAGAGCGCCGATGGTGAGCAGATGCGGCGAGTTGCGAACCAGCCGCAAGCTTTCCCGCAAAGTCGCAGGGCGGGTGGTGTCGATGGCTGTTGAGTTGACGGTTTGTGTGATGTTGCGGTTGCGAGCTGCGATGAAAAGGACCAGCATGACCGAAATTCCGATACATGCCGCCATCGCCAGAAGCAGGCTTTCGGCTCCCATCCGTCGCGCGAGAAGTGTGGACATGAGACCGCCGGCTATTCCGCCGAGGATCCCGCCGCTTCCGATCAGGCCGAGGAGGCGTTTTGCCTCCCGCCCCGTCAGGACATAGTTGGCAAGCGTCCAGACCTGTGCGATGGCAACAACACCGAAAACACCCACCCAGACGTAGAACACGGGAAGAAGCCAGCGGGCCGGTCGAATGCGGGCGAGCCACCAGAACAGCGCGACATTCGACCCAAAGAAACAGAGCGTGGCCGCCAGCAGATTGACGAGCGACATCGTCCGGCCGATTCGAAAGTAAATCGCCAGAATCCCTCCGACGATGGCGGCAACAATGAAGTCGACCCAGGGCAGACGGACTGCCGAGAAGCGGTCCAGAAACAGGGCATCGCGCGCATTCTGGCCTAGTACATATGCGGCAATGACGAAGAAGTAATAAAGGGCGAGAAAGCTGCCGCGGTTCAAGTCCCCGGGACGCAGATCTAAGAATCTTTCCAGTTTGGATACCATGGCGGCTGGCGCATTATAGTGCAACGTCCCTCTGCTCTCTGCTCTGATCCGGCAAGCCTGTTTCGATAGCTCAGTTCCAGATGCGTTTCAGACACTTCATCTGTTTAATCGTGATCTGCGGGCGAATGGCGCTCTACGCGGACAGCAGCGTCGCGCAGGATCTTGGCCACAAACTGCCCGGGCTGATCGGTCTCGATGCGGCGAGGATTCCGGAGCCCGGACTCTATGTGGCTAATCGCCTCGTCTCTTACAGAGCGAATGAAATCCGCGCCCGCGACGGAAGCGTCATTCCTATCAGAGGCCTTGATATGCACGCACTCGCGAATGGCGTAGGCATCGCGTACACGATCAAACTCAAGCGGAGTTCCTTCTCGCTCAGCATGGCGGCGTCGGCTCCCATCGCGCGGCTGCGCCTCAATATTGAGGACCGCCCCGAAGCAAGCTTCGATCGGTTCGGACTTACGGACATTTATATTCAGCCGGCGCGTCTGGGCTGGCGGAATAATCGTTTTGACGTTGTTGGCGCTTACTCTCTTTATCTGCCCACGGACCAGTCATTGCTGGCCGGAGGAAAGGGTCTGAGCTCGGGACACACCACGCATCAGTTTTCGGCGGGTGGAACCGCTTATTTCAAAAACGACCGAACGGCTTTTCTCACCACGTTAGCCAGCTACGATAACAATCGCCGCAAGCGCAACATCGACATTACCCGAGGCGATATCTTTCAGATTCAGGGTGGAGCCGGCGTGAGCCTGTTTGATCGACGGATCGAAACCGGAGTGGCCGGATATTGGCTTCGGCAAGTCAGCGCGGACCGCGGCGCCGATCTTCCACCGGTGCTTGAGGGAGTTCGCGATCGCGTCTACGGAATCGGGCCCGAGGTCGCGGTGACAATGAAAACCATACGTTCTCAGATACGAATGCGTTACGAGTGGGATCTGGGAGTGCAATCGCGTCCCAGAGGCAATATCTTCGTGGTCGGCGTCAACTTCGTCGCAATGCGCCCGCAGACGCCGCGCACGCCTTAGCTGGAACCCTTATCAGGATTAATCGACGTTTTGGCAGAAGACCTCTTGGGCGTTGTGAAACACCGGGCCATTTTCAGCGACGATTCTCACGGCGGCCAAGTTTGGAGCCGGTGAATCGACGCCCGCTTGAGGCAGTGATTCGTGCATGCGTGTCGCGAAACGACCGGCGTCTTCACCGACAAACAGGCCGGTGCCGAAGTAGCGTCTGGTGCCGAGAACGCCAGCTGCACGATGGACGTTATGCGAACCGAGATGAAATCTGTCCAGATACATCAACCGCCCCTGCAGGACCGCGCGCGTCTCGCATGTCAGCTCTCGAAAACGCCACGATTCGCCGCGTCCGAGGCGGCCGGCCATATATCCTTCCCAAAAGGCGAGCTTCCCTCCCTCGGCAACATTTAAGACCGTCGTTTGCTTAAGGGAGGAATCGGCGAACGGTATGACAGGTTCCAGGTAAAGCTGGAGTTCCGCTCCCGCCTCGACGAACACGTGTGTCCGCTGGATCGCCGGCCGGCCTTGCGAAGGATGAACCTTTGTCGCCGATTGCTGCGTCATTCGAACGCGCGCGCCGCGTTCGATGCGAATCGTGCATTCGAGTTCGTCGCCGCCGAATATCCCCGCCGTGCTGTGCATCAAGATGAGATGTGGGACAGGCGTGTGCACGTCGAGCAAACGCGTAATCTTGAAAGGAACCTCGCAAAATGCGCTGCGAACGATCGTCCGCTCGTTCTGCCGCCCGATCGTCAGGTCCATACGACCGCGGCGCCCGACGTCTGAAAGAGACACGCGCATCGCTACGACTCGAACAGCAACTCCCTCCGGATCCAGAGCACGACGTCGTCCACACCTTCGCGCTTCTTGAGATTCGTGAAGACAAACGGTTTCGCACCCCGCATTAATTTCGAATCTCGATCCATCACGGACAGATCGGCGCCGACGTGAGGCGCCAGGTCGGTCTTGTTGATGACGAGCAGGTCGGAGCGCGTGATGCCGGGACCGCCTTTGCGCGGGACCTTGTCCCCTCCGGCGACATCGATCACGTAAATCGAGGCATCCACCAGTTCCGGACTAAAGCTGGCGGCGAGGTTGTCTCCTCCGCTTTCAAGAAAGACGATGTCGAGATCTGAAAAGCGCTGCTGCATTTCCGCAATCGCGTCGAAGTTAATCGAGGCGTCTTCGCGGATGGCCGTGTGCGGACAGCCGCCGGTTTCTACTGCGATGATCCGCTCCGAAGGCAATGCCTGACTGCGCACCAGAAACTCCATGTCTTCCCGCGTGAAAATGTCGTTCGTCACCACGCCGAGTTGATACCGGTCGCGCATCGCTTTGCACAGGCAGTCCAGCAGAGCGGTCTTGCCGGAACCTACCGGGCCGCCGACGCCAATCTTTACAGGTCTTCTCATAATCTGATGGCTTCGCCCTGACGGGCTCGCATTCGCTCCGCTCATACCAGGATCAGGACCGGAACAACCGGCTGTAGACGTATCGGTGATTCATCTGATGGATGTCCAGAATCGGATTGAATGACGTCAGTGGTCTGTCCTGCATTTCCATGATTCGATCGGCAGCTTCCGGAAGGCGATGAATGGCTTTCGTCAATAACGCCTGCCCTTGCTGCTGGCCGATGGAGATCAGCCGCAGTCCCGCCGAAACAATTCCCGCCAGGCGGCTATAGCCGAATGCCAGCAAGCCTTCCCGAGCCTCCATTCCACGATGGAAGAAGACCAGCGCGTATGCGGCGGCGGCGTTGCCGCGAGGAAGCATCCGGCTCTTCTCAGGAAATTGCTCGTCCCCGCAAATGGAGGCGTACATGGTGAGAAGGCTCTTTCCCACGCTCGTGCTCGCCGTGCGGACGGACGCGGCCGGCCGGATTGCCGTGAGCTCTTCATCGATCGATCGGACAGTATGGAAGTCTCCCGATTCGAGAGCAAGCATGCATTTCACGAGAGCCAGGCCTTCGCATGGAACGAATACGTCCTCGAGGAAGCTGTTCATCCACTCGCTTAGACCCGCGCCGTCCCGCAAGTGACCGCTTGCAGCGGCTGTTTCGAGCCCATCCGAGTATGCGAAGGCGCCGACGGGAAAAAAGGCGTCGGTAATTTGCAAAGCGTAGATGAATTGACGAGCGTCCATTTCAGTGCGAAACCATCTTAATGCGTATGCACATTGGCGAGTGCCGCCGTAAATGGTCTCGTATCGCTTTCGAAAGAAACGTGCAACTGCTCCAGCAGGCTGCGCACCGCAGGGTTCTGCAAAAAGATCAACTCGGTGTCGCCAATCATGACCTGCTGATGCCGGTTACCGACATGATAGGCATAGTAGGCCCACTCCTGCGGAGTCCCGGGTCGCACGATGTACACCGGTTCCGGAGCTTCCTGAACACGCACGATGGCGCGCTCCGGATCGAGGATCATACAGTCGCCGCCCTTCAGCACCGTTCCCGTCGGGAGGGAGATCGCAAAATCCAGACCACCATCGGAGAGGCGTTTGCCGTGTCCCTGGCGCCGTTCCTCCCATCCGAGCGTCAGCGTATCGCGACTGTAATCGCGATACTGCGCGCCAATTTCAGAAGCAGAGCAAACCTGTTCAACGATTGTCATGACATTAAAAAAGGAAGTAGCGCTGCGCCAGCGGCAAGGTTTCTGCAGGGTCGCACTGCAGCAATTCGCCGTCGGCTCGCACCTCGTAGGTTTCGGGATTGACTTCGATGTTCGGCAGGGCGGCATTCCACTTCAGATCTGTCTTGCGCACGGACCGACAATTGCGGACTGCAATCAGTCGGCGCTGCAGGCTCGCGAGATTCGTTGAATCCAGGCCTGCGGCGGAAACAAAGTGGAAAGCGAGCGCGTTTGTTGCGAGTCCGTAACTGCCGAACATCGGACGATAAATGCACGGCTGCGGCGTCGGGATCGAAGCATTGCCGTCGCCCATCAGCGCACCTGCGATGAGCCCGCCCTTGATCACGATCTCCGGCTTGACGCCGAAGAAGGCCGGCTTCCAGAGCACGAGGTCCGCAAGCTTTCCGACTTCGATCGACCCGACGTGATCCCTGATGCCGTGCGCAATCGCCGGATTGATCGTGTACTTGGCCACGTAGCGCTTCACACGGAAGTTGTCGTTATGGGATCCGTCCAACGGCAGCTTGCCGCGCTGGAGTTTCATCTTGTCCGCCGTTTGCCAGGTCCTGCAGATGACTTCGCCGATTCGGCCCATCGCCTGAGAATCCGAGGACATCATGCTGATCGCTCCGAGATCGTGCAGGATGTCTTCAGCGCCGATCGTTTCCGCCCGAATTCTGGAATCGGCGAATGCAACGTCCTCGGGAATCGACGGCGAGAGATGGTGGCACACCATCAACATGTCGATATGCTCGTCCATGGTATTGCGGGTGAACGGCATCGTTGGGTTCGTGGACGACGGCAGGACATTCGGCAAACCGCAGACGCGAATGATGTCCGGCGCGTGCCCGCCGCCTGCGCCCTCGGTGTGATACGTGTGGATCGTCCGGCCTTTGAACGCCGCGATACTGTCTTCGACGAATCCGGCTTCGTTGAGCGTGTCCGTATGAATGGCGACCTGAACGTCGAACTCGTCGGCGACACTGAGGCACTGATCGATTGCCGCCGGCGTCGTTCCCCAATCTTCGTGCAGCTTCAAACCGAGAGCTCCCGCGCGGATCTGTTCCCGAAGCGACTCGGGAAGAGAAGAGTTTCCTTTTCCCAGGAAACCGAAGTTCAGCGGAAAAGCCTCGGCTGCCTCGTACATGCGCCGGATGTTCCACTCGCCCGGCGTGCATGTTGTGGCATTGGTTCCCGTCGCAGGGCCCGTGCCGCCGCCGATCAAAGTCGTCACACCGGAATAAAATGCCTCGGGTATCTGATTCGGCGAGATGAAATGGATATGCGTGTCGACGCCGCCTGCCGTCAGAATCTTTCCTTCGCCGGCGAGGATCTCGGTAGAAGCGCCGATCTCCAGCCCCGGAGTGACACCGTCCATGATTCCAGGATTTCCCGCCTTACCGATTGCCGAAATGCGGCCGTCACGTATTCCGAGATCGGCTTTGTAGATTCCGGTGTAGTCGAGTATCAAAGCATTCGTAATGACGAGATCCGGAGCGCCTCCGGCGCGCGTGGCTTCCGGAGATTGCCCCATGCCGTCACGAATGACCTTGCCCCCGCCGAATTTGACCTCGTCACCGTAGACCGTCCGGTCCGCTTCGACTTCAATGATGAGGTTCGTGTCTCCGAGCCGAACACGATCGCCGGTCGTTGGACCATAGTGGTCTGCGTACGTGTGTCGATCGATTTTCATGGATGCTTTAGCGGCCCGTTCACCAGGCCGTTGATGCCGTAGACGGTCCGAGTTCCGCCGAGCGCAACCAGATCAACCTGTTTCGTGTCTCCCGGCTCAAAACGTACCGCGGTACCGGCCGGAATATTCAACCGCATGCCGTATCCGCTCTGCCGATTGAAATCAAGCGCGCGATTGACCTCGAAAAAATGGCAATGCGAGCCCACCTGTATCGGCCGGTCGCCTCGATTGGTGACTTCAATACGAGCGGTCGCGCGGCCGGCATTGGCTTCGAGCGGTTCGGATTGGAGGAAGTATTCTCCGGGGATCATCGTTTCAAGCGAATGGGCTGGTGCACGGTGACCAGCTTGGTTCCGTCGGGGAAAGTGCCCTCGACCTGAATTTCGGAAATCATTTCGGGCACGCCCTCCATTACATCGTCGACGGTAAGAATAGTCGTGCCCAGGCTCATCAGCTCTGCGACCGTCTTTCCGTTTCGGATCTCTTCAAGCAATTCCGAAGTGATCAGAGCGACCGCTTCCGGATAGTTGAGCTTCAGCCCGCGATTGCGGCGCTTCCGCGCGAGTTCGCCGGCCGTGAAGATGATAAGTTTGTCGACTTCTCGCGGAGTGAGATGCAAAACGCCGGGAGATATAACATGCTCGTCCGATGCAAAGCATCCAATATTTTTGTCGGACGAATTTTCGTCAGCCGACAAAAATGTTTACTCGAACAGCTTTCCGATTGTAGGGGCGGTCTATGACCGTCCAGTATGTCGATTAAAAATATCGCGGGCGGTCATAAGACCGCCCCTACAACGCTCGAATCCGACAGGAATGTCAGTGCCCGTCGGCAGGGTCCTGCATTCCCGTAGGGATCATAGCTCGGCCTCGTTAATCAAAATGTAACAATATCAGTAAGTTAGAGCATCCCTTCCGTCTGGTCCTTCCCGTGCCATACGGCTGCCCGTTGGTTTGTTGTTGTTCCTTCAATCTTTAAAAAAACAAATCAGGCGTATCCACTTGCGCCGAACGGAAAGGATTTTCATGCTGACTGTGACTGCGGGCTTCAGGCTAGCTCAGGCTGCCTCACGTCCCACACTACTTCTATTCCTCCTTGTCTTTTCACTCGCCGCACCACTCATGGCCCAAACGGAACTGCCGAAGGTCACCCTTGGAGCCGGCATGCGGACAAGCTTCGTGCATACCGACGCGGATAAGGCCACATCTACGGATCGTTTCCTCATCAACAGCGCGCGTCTTTATGTGAACGGATCGGTATCTGAACAAATCAAGTTCATGTTCAATGCGGAGTACGAGGGGAACACGAATCGCGTCGGCGTTCTCGACGCCGCCGCTCGAATTGAAGTCAACAAGGGCTTCAACATCTGGATGGGGCGGCTTCTTCCGCCGAGCGATCGCGCCAATCTCTACGGCCCGTACTACTCGCGTCACTGGGCTGTGTATACGGACGGTATTCAAAACGGGCATCCATCCATTCAGATCGGCAACAGTCTGACGGGCCGCAATGACGGCGTCGTTTACTGGGGCGATTTTAAAAAGGTCAAGCTCTCGCTCGGAGCTTTCGACGGCTCGTCGCTGACGGGAAATGCAAAGATCCTCGGCGCCGGCCGCGTCCAGATCGACTTCTGGGATAAGGAAGAGGGTTATTACCTTAACGGCACCTACTACGGCGGCAAAGACCTGCTCGGGATCGGCGTAGCGAGCCAGGTCCAATCCGGCAAGACCGCGACAACAGCAGACTTCCTGATGGAAAAGAAGCTGCCTGGCGGCGGTGTGGTTTCTGTCGAAAGCGAGTACTCAAACTACAACCGGCTCGGCGGCTATGATTCCGCTTACGCGAAGAGCCAGGGCGGCTACTTGCTTGCCGCTTATCTATTCCCCCAGCAGGTTGGACCCGGCAGGTTCGAAGTCCTCGGCAAGTATGCGAAAGCCAAGTTCACCCACGGCGCAACGCCGAGCTATCACCAGAAGACCTCGGAAGTGAACTTCAATTACGTCATCAAGGAGTTCAACGCGCGCGTCATGACTTTCTACAAAGACACGCGATTCAACACCGTCAAGACGGACAACTGGCAGGCCGGCGTCGGCCTTCAGATCCAGATGTAACACGTTCGTTCCATCAACCTTCTACTACCAAGGAGCACATTCATGAAAAGCAGAAAAACTTACGTGGCAGTCGTGCTGCTGATCACCGCGATCGTATTTGCGAAGGTGATGACCGCGCAGCAGACTCCCACCATCAAAGTCGGCGTGTTGCATTCGCTCTCGGGCACGATGGCGATCAGCGAGACGACATTGAAGGACACGATTCTGATGATGATCGACGAGCAGAACAAGAAAGGCGGCCTGCTCGGCAGAAAACTGGAAGCGGTCGTGGTCGATCCTGCATCCAACTGGCCGTTGTTCGCCGAGAAGGCGGAGCAACTGCTTGTAAGGGACAAAGTGGCCGTCGTGTTCGGCTGCTGGACTTCCGTTTCGCGGAAATCCGTTCTACCGGTATTTGAAAAGAACAATGGCCTGCTGTTTTATCCCGTCCAGTATGAAGGCGAAGAGTCGTCGAAGAACGTCATCTACACCGGCGCGGCGCCAAATCAACAGGCGATTCCCGCGGTCGATTACCTGATGAAGGAAGTCGGCGTGAAGCGATGGGTTCTGGAAGGCACGGATTACGTCTATCCCCGCACCACGAACAAGATCCTCGAAGCCTACCTCATTTCCAAAGGCGTCAAGCCGGCGGACATCTCGATCAACTACACGCCTTTCGGCCATAGCGACTGGCAGGCTCGAGTCGCCGCGATCAAACGGTTCGGCTCGACCGGCCTGAAGACGGGCGTTGTATCGACGATCAACGGCGATGCCAATGTTCCCTTCTACAAAGAGCTCGGCAACCAGAAGATCTCTGCTGAAGACATTCCCGTTGTGGCGTTCTCGGTCGGTGAGGAAGAGCTTTCGGGAGTGGACACAAAACCGCTCGTCGGCCACCTGGCCGCATGGAATTACTTCCAGAGCGTCGTAACGCCGACGAACAAGACGTTCATCAGCCAGTGGAAGTCGTACATCAAGAACCCGCGGCGCACCAGCAACGACCCAATGGAAGCGCACTACATCGGATTCAACCTCTGGGTTAAGGCCGTGGAAAAGGCCAAAAGCACTGACGTCGAGAAAGTACTCGCCGCCCTGCCTGGCCTGGAAACACCAAATCTGACTGGCGGTATCGCGAAGATGTTGCCGAATCACCACATCACGAAGCCGGTTTATATCGGCGAGGTGCGCGCCGACGGTCAGTTCGATGTCGTCTGGAAGACCACCGGCACTGTTCCCGGTGATGCGTGGTCAGACTTTCTTCCAACCAGCAAGGACATCGATGCTGACTGGGTAACGTTGAAGTGCGGCAATTACAACAAAGTAACTAAGAAGTGTTCGGGGCAAAACTACAAGTGATGCACCGCTACAGACCGGGCAGGCAGTGGCTGTTCGCGCTGCTGCTCGGTCTTTGCGGCGTCCCCTCGATCGAAGCCCAGTCTCCGAGTGACACCGGTCTCCTGCAGATCGTGGGAGAGCTGCGCGAAGCAGCATTCTCCGATAAGGAAGCGATTGTAGAACGGCTCACTCAGACTGGGCATTCGAGCGTGCGTTCAGTCCTGACAGCGTTCATGGAAGACCGGCTTTACTTCCGTAATGACAATCAGGAGATCGTCATTATCAAGCCGGCCGAAGCGGACGCCACCACGTTCGCCCTCGTCGAGGTGCTCACACTCAGGGATTCCGGAACGGCATCCGTCGACAGCCTGACGAAAATCGGCACGAACAATCGTCTCAGGCGAGTTCTCAGAACGACGGTTGCGCGGTACGGCCTGGGGAATTCCGATGTTTCGGTACGGCTGGATGCCGTTCGTGACATGCTGCCCTCTCTCGACGAAGAAAATCTCACGTTGCTCAGAGAGCGCATGGCCGTCGAAACCGACGACGGCGTCAAGAGGCAGATCTCGATCGCTCTCGCGCTTGCCGCCGTCGATGGCAAGAACGGCGAAGACACAAAGACGCGGCTCGACGCTCTCGCAACGCTTCGCGATAGCCTGAGCCAGGATGTCCGCAACAAGCTCGCGAGCCTTCTCGAGAAATCGCCCGAGGGCGCGTACGTCGAAGACAACGAGGATCTGCGAAACGCTGCCGCCTCCGCTGTCCAAACCATCGACAATTGGCGCGGTTTTTATCGCGGCATCGAAACCCTCTTCTTCGGCTTGAGTCTGGGGTCGGTGTTGGTATTGGTGGCCATCGGACTGGCGATCACGTTCGGCGTCATGGGTGTTATCAACATGGCGCACGGCGAACTGATGATGCTCGGGGCCTACACCACATACATGGTGCAGGTCGCGATGCCCGGACACGTGGGCCTGTCTATCCTTGTCGCAATTCCTGCCGCTTTCGCAGTGGCCGCTCTGACAGGCGTGCTGATCGAGCGCACGATCATCCGATTTTTGTATGGACGGCCCCTCGAGACGCTGCTGGCAACCTTCGGTGTAAGTCTCATTCTGCAGCAGCTCGTCCGGTCTATTTTTTCGGCGCTCAACAAGTCGGTCGAAACTCCGTCCTGGATGAGCGGGACGCTTCAGCTCAACGAAGCGCTCTCGATTACGTATAACCGGCTTTACATCGTCGTCTTCACTTTTGTTGTGTTCGCCGCCATTCTGCTCGTTCTGAAACACACAAAATCAGGTCTCAACATTCGTGCTGTCGCACAGAACAGGAGCATGGCGCGGGCGATGGGCATCCGAGGCGAGTGGGTGGACGCGATGACGTTCGGACTAGGCGCAGGTATCGCCGGCGTGGCGGGCGTTGCGCTCAGTCAGTTGACGAATGTGGGACCCAATCTCGGGCAGGCCTACATCATCGATTCGTTCATGGTGGTCGTTTTCGGCGGAGTCGGAAACCTGTGGGGCTCGCTGATCGGCGGCATGTCGATGGGCATCGTCAATCAATTGCTCGAACCGTACGCGGGCGCCGTGCTGGCGAAGATTTTTGTGCTTGTCGCTCTGATTCTGTTCATTCAGAGACGCCCGCGCGGATTGTTCCCGCAAACGGGGCGCTCATCGGAGAATTCGTGATCGTATTCGAGAGGACAAAGATCCGCCCCATGTCCGAGCGGAAGGTCCCTTGGTTTCTCGGTGTCGTTGTCCTCATCGCAATTGCCGTACCCATCCTGAATCGCGCGGTGCCGGCGACGTCCGCGCTCCATCTTTCCGACTATGCGACGACGTTGATCGGAAAGTACATGTGCTATGCGATGCTCGCAATCGCTGTCGATTTGATCTGGGGCTATTGCGGAATTCTCAGTCTTGGACATGCCGTCTTCTTTTCCCTCGGCGGATACGCCATGGGCATGTACCTGATGCGGCAGATCGGCCCTCGTGGCGTTTACGGCGATCCGGTCCTGCCGGACTTCATGGTGTTCCTGAACTGGAAGTCGCTGCCGTGGTTCTGGCATGGCTTCAATCACTTCTGGTTTGCCGTGCCAATGATGATTCTTGTGCCGGCGTTGCTGGCTCTCGCGTTCGGCTGGTTTGCCTTTCGATCGCGCGTGACGGGCGTCTACTTCTCCATCATCACGCAGGCCTTGAGCTATGCGCTGATGCTTGCGTTCTTCCGCAACGACATGGGCTTTGGCGGCAATAACGGCTTCACCGATTTCAAAGACATTCTCGGATTCGACCTGCGCTCCCCGAATACGCGAGTGGTCTTGCTGCTGATTACGGCGGCAGCCCTGGCAGCAAGCTATATCGCCTGCCAGGCGATCGTCGCCTCCCGCGCCGGCCGCGTCCTGCGGGCGATTCGCGATGCGGAGAGCCGCACAAGATTTCTCGGCTATCCCGTCGAGTCGTACAAGCTTTGGGTTTTCGTGTTCTCGGCGGCGATCGCGGGAGCGGCAGGCGCGCTGTATGTCCCTCAGGTCGGGATCATCAATCCGAGCGAATTCGCGCCGATCAATTCGATCGAAGTCGTGATCTGGGTGGCCGTCGGAGGCCGCGGCACCCTGTACGGGTCTGCAGCCGGCGCCGCTCTTGTGAATTATGCGAAGACGTATTTGACCGGCGCCTTTCCGGAAATCTGGCTCTATGTGCTCGGCGCGATGTTCGTGCTCGTGACACTCTTTCTGCCTCGCGGTCTGGCGGGCTTGATTCCCAGCCGGAAACGCCGGGAGCCGACGGACGGCGGATGACCCAATGACGATCCGCGACAAGATCCTTTATCTCGAAAATGTGACCGTCAGTTTCGACGGTTTCAAAGCGCTCGATGGACTGACGCTCTATGTCCAACCTGGCGAACTGCGATGCATCATCGGTCCGAACGGCGCAGGCAAGACAACGATGATGGATGTGATTACCGGCAAAACCCGGCCGGACTCGGGCACCGCCTGGTTCGGCCGCGATATAGATCTGCTGCAATTGTCCGAGCCGCAGATTGCGCAGGCCGGCATCGGCCGGAAGTTTCAAAAACCGACCGTGTTCGAAGAACTCACGGTGTTCGAGAATCTCGAACTCGCGCTCGCCGGCCGCCGGTCCTTTGTGAAAACGCTGCTCGCGCGCCTGACAACGCGTGAGTACGAGAGAATCGAAGAAGTTCTCGCAATCATCGGTCTCTCCGATCAAACGCAGGCGCAAGCCAAAATCCTTTCTCACGGTCAGAAGCAGTGGCTGGAGATCGGAATGCTGCTGATGCAAGAGCCGGAACTGCTGCTCGTGGACGAGCCCGTGGCGGGGATGACGCCCCAGGAGATCGAGCGAACGGCACGCTTATTGACGTCTCTGGCCGGAGAACACTCGGTTGTGGTCGTGGAGCACGACATGGATTTCGTGCGTTCGATCGCACGGCACGTCACGGTCTTGCATGAGGGACGCGTCCTTGCGGAAGGCGATATGGAAAAAGTTCAGAGTGATCCTCGCGTTATCGAAGTCTATTTGGGAGTGTGACGGTGCTGTCGGTACAAGCCCTCAATCAGTTCTACGGCGGCAGCCACACGCTTTGGGATGTCGCTCTCTCCGTTCCGGCGGGATCGCGCACGTGTTTGATGGGCCGCAATGGTATGGGCAAGACGACGCTCTTGAAGTGCATCATGGGCCTGCTTTCCGCGACGTCCGGCGGCATTCTCTTCGACGGTGTGGACCTGAGTAACGCCGCTCCCGAAGAGCGTGCCCGGCTGGGCATCGGCTACGTGCCCCAGGGCCGCGAGATCTTTTCGCACCTTACCGTGGAAGAGAACCTGAAGGTCGGCCTGGGCGTCCGTAAGAACGGATCGCGCTCGATTCCCTCGCGAATCTTCGAGTTGTTTCCCGTCTTGAAACAGATGCTCCATCGCCGCGGCGGCGATCTGTCCGGAGGACAACAGCAACAGCTCGCGATCGGCCGCGCGCTCGTGCTCGAACCGAAGCTGCTGATCCTGGATGAGCCGACAGAAGGGATTCAACCGAACATCGTTCACGAAATCGGCGACGTCGTTTTGAGGCTGAACAAAGAAGAAGGCCTCACGGTACTCCTGGTCGAGCAGAAGCTGCCGTTCGCCCGGCGCGTGGCGAGCGAGTTCTGCATTCTCGACAAGGGGCGTGGTGTCGCATCCGGCCCTATAGAGGACTTAACCGATCAGGTCGTTCAAGCGTATTTGAGCGTCTGATACGCTTCATGTCATGAGCCGGCGGCTGGTGCGAGGCTCGCCACGACGGCAATCAACTCTTCGGGGTCGACAGGCTTGGAGACGTGTTTCTGGAATCCGGAGGCCAGAGCCCTGGCCCGATCTTCGGCCCGCGCGTAGGCGGTGAGCGCCACCGCCGGTAAGTTTCCTCCGCGCTCGCGTGAGCGTACTTTCGCGATCAATTCATACCCATCCTGTTCGGGCATCGCGAGATCCGAGAGCAGCACGTGCGGCTCCCAGCGTTCAAGAACTTCGAGGGCCTCTTTTGTTGAAGCCGCGATGGCGACAGTGGCGCCGCTTCGCTCGAGAATAAATCGGAGCAAATCGAGAGTGTCTCGATCGTCTTCCACCATCAGCACACGCTTGCCATCCAATTTGTGTTTTTTCGCTTCCGAGCTGCCCGGCTGTTTTTCCATTTGCCCCGCCTGCACCGGGGACGCTTCAGGAAGTCGAGCCTTGAATGTCGAACCCTTGCCTTCGCCGGGGCTCGAAGCGGAAACGCTTCCGCCGTGCATCTCGACGACATGGCGCACGATAGCGAGTCCGAGTCCGAGGCCGCCGAACTTACGCGTGGAGCTGCTGTCGGCCTGCCGGAATCGATCGAAGACGTAGGGCAGGAACCGAGGCTCGATGCCCGCGCCATTATCGCTGACGGTCATTTCGACCTGGCCTCCGACTCGGGCCAACGAGGCCTCCACGCGCCCGCGCTGGTTCGTAAATTTGATGGCATTCGAAAGCATGTTCCAGATCGCCTGCTGCAAACGATTGGCATCGCCGAACACCTGCATGCCTCGATCCTCGATGACGACCTTCAGATCGATTTGTTTTGCTTCGGCACTGGGACGGACGACGTCAATGGCAGCCTGGAAGACCTGCCCGATATCGACAAGGCGAGCGTCGAGCTTGAGTCTGCCGGTAATGACGAGCGATGTATCCAGGATGTCATCGATCAGCTGTCGCTGCGATTTCGCACTTCGCTCGATGACTTCCAGCGCGTAGCGTTTCTGAGACTCTGCGAGTGATGTCGAGCTGAGCATGTGGGCCCACCCCAGAATCGACGTCAACGGCGTCCGCAATTCATGCGAGATGGTTGCGAGAAAATCATCCTTCATCCGGTTCGCCGATTCGGCATCCTCACGCGCGGCTTTCTCCTGCGCGAGGAATCGTTCGCGCTCCTCCTCGGCCTGCTTGCGCTCGGTGATGTCATGGCCGATTGTCAACCAACAATGTTCTCCGTGCAGTTCGAACGGTTCGGCCGAGAACATCATCGGGACGACCTCGCCCGATTTCCGCTTCAGTAATATTTCGAGTTCACGAACGCGATTTTGCTCTTTCAATATCTTCACGGCGCGGTCGCGGTCCGCAGGATTTGCATAGAGCCCTAATGAGATTGTGCTTTTGCCGATGATTTCATCGCGTTCATATCCGGTCATCGCCACAAAGCTTTCATTGACTTCGAGAACGACACCATCGGCAATACGGCTGATGACGAGACTGTCCGGGCTTGCCCGAAATGCTTTCGCGAACCGCTCTTCGCTTTCACGCAGCGCCTGTTCGGCCCGCCTTCGCTCGGCGATATCGATAAAAGTGACGACCGCCAGAACGATCCGGCCCTGAGCGTCGTAAATCGGCGCCGAATCGATCGAGAAGAACGTCTCTGTTCCATCACCGCGCCGATACATCATCTCTTCGCCTTTAACCACTTCTCGAAACATCAGTGATCGCGCGGCCGGATGTTCTTCGGGTCGATAGGGAGTGCCATCCTCGTGCAATGCGCCGTATTGAAGGTAGCCGTTGAAGTCATCGGAAGGCAGCAAAGGGTGACGGAGCAATCGCTCCGCTTCGACGTTATGAAAAATCAGGCGGCCGTTGGGCGCTTCGGCGATAGCGACACCGATGGGCATCTGTTCGAGGATCTGTCTGAGGCGGTCGCGTTCGGTCTGGATTTCCTCCGACAAACGTTGACGCTCGGCTTCCGCGCGCTTGTGGGCGCTGATATCGTGAATGACGATCTGCGCAAACGGCTCGCCTTTCCAGTCAAGCCGAATCGCGCTCACTTCTACAGGGAAGCTCTGGTTTTCTGCATTGAGAAATGCCGCCTCGACCTGCGACGCCGGCTTGTTATCGGCCAGGAGGGTACGCATGCAATCCTGGCAGTGATCCAGATATTCCGGTGCGATGAAATCGAAAAGCCTTCGTCCGATCACTCCTTCCTGCGAAGTTCCGAGCAAGCGCAACATGGATGGATTGGCCAGGCGAATCATTCCGTCCATGTCGGTCAGTACTACGCCGTCCGGGGACAATTCGGTCAATAAACGATATCGTTCTTCGCTCTCGCGCAACGCTGTTTCAGCCACGTTGCGTTTGGTGATGTCCACCATCGCGCCGGCGACGCGGGCAAGCCCTCCGCGTTCGTCCCGAAATTTCCGGCCCTGGTCGTAGATGCAGACGTAAGAGCCGTCGGCCCGGCGGAACCGGTATTCGTCAACCCAGTCATCGCTGTCGTCGCGCATGAACTGTTCGAACTTCGTCTGGACTCGAACCACATCTTCCGGATGAATGCCCGCATACCAATCCTGAAGTCCGATCTCCAGTTCCGAAGGGCTGCGGCCGAACAAAGGCCTTGCGCCTTCGCTCCACCATAATTGGTTGGTTTTCAGGTCCATCTCCCAGAGCGCGTCCTGAGTTGCCGTGGTGATTCGGCGCAATCGTTCCTCGCTGCCACGCAGCGCTTCCGCGGCCCGTTTTTGCTCGGTGATATCGCGTTGCGTACCCCAGCCGCGGACAAGCGCGCCGTTTTCTCGGATCGCAGTCAGGTTGTTCATGAAGTACTTCGTATTTCCGTATCGGTCGACTTCCCGAGTTTCAAAATCCGTCAGGCTGTAGTCTGCCTCTTTCAAAGCACGAAGAATGGCGATGTTGTCCGGATCGGTCGCGACGAGCAAATCGCCGATCCGGGCGCCCAGGATCTGGTCGGCGGTCTCGTAACCATACATTCGCGCCATGGCGTCGTTGCATTCCGCGAGGTAGGCGTGTTTGAGAAGCATCTCGATTTGTTCGTCGGCCGACAGGGCTAACGGGATCGGCTGCTCGAGTTCATAGCGCCAGATCGCTTCCGAACTGTTCGCGATGAAGGCGCGATAACGGTCGTCGCTGCTCTTCAATTGCCGCACAGCTCGGGCGCGTTCGACGACTTCCCAGCACTGGTTGGCCACCTTCGTTAAAAGATCGATCTCCTCGTTGGTCCAATTGCGTGGCGTAGTCTGGTGGACGGCCATTCTCGCCACAAAGCGTCCTTCCTTGGTCAACGGCACGCAAACCAGCGAACGGATGCCGCCAAGTTCGTAGAGAGAAAGGTCCGTTCCGGGCGGCGATTCCGCCACGATGTCGTTAACCACGTACGCCCTGTTCTGCAGTAATACCTGGCGCTCTCTGTCGCCAAAGTCGGACATCCTGAACCGGCCAACGATGCTGGGGGCCGATCCGCGGGTGTAGTTACCCAAAACCACGAAGTGATCATTGTCCGGCTCGACTTCGGCATACCCGCACCGGTCTACACCGAGATATTCCCCAAGCATCCGAACCGCGACCGCCATGATCTCTTCCGGATCGGCGAGAGGATGCATGGCCTGGTTGAGGTCCGCCATAAAGCGCGCGCGTTCTTCCGCAGCTTTGCGTTCAGTGGCATCGGTTGCTGTGCCGACGATTTCGCGCACGCTTCCGTCGTCGTCACGCCTGAAAACCCGATGGCGGCTGCGAAACCAGCGCCACACGCCCTCGGATTGCGTCCGAAATTCAAAGTCGGCGGTTTCACGATTACCGAGCTTCGCCAATCTTTCGAAGTGGTCGAGCAACGGCTGCCAGTCGTTCGGATGGAGCAGTGACCGGATGAGTTCAGGGTCCTGGACGTTCTTTCCGGATCCGATGTCGCGATTGAAGAAGACGAGCTTCCGCTCCCGAATATCTATAACGTAAATGGCGCTCGGAACGACGTCAAGAATCTCCTTCACGAGTTCCGGACGATCGTCCGGACCGCTAGTAGTCTCTGAACGCGCGCTTTCGAGAATCGCTTGCAGTTCTTCCTGGTCCGTCGCAGCCACATTGAACTTGTCGAAGGACTGCCGGCAATCATTGAGAAAGCTCTCCCACTCCCTCGGCGTCATCCTGAAATAGTTGGGCCATCCCGGAACGAACTTCCCGGTGAAGCTTTGAGGACCGCCTGCTCTGGAACACATCATTTCGGTCAGCAGGTACCTGGAGCCCGGTCGATCGATGGAAAAGCAGGGTTTCAGTAGCGGGTTAACCGTAATTCGCTCGACGAGATCATCCGTGATGTTTGCAATGGCATCGACACCGCCAAGCCGTTCGTAGAGAGAACGATTTTTTCCGGACTGCATTGGCAAGTCTCCCTTGCAATCAACAGAGACCAGGCCGTCGAACTGAATATGGATTCTGCGCAGCCCGTTCGGGGTGCCGTCCTTTCTAATATACAACCCCGGCATCGGCAGATTGGCTGACTGGAATTACCGGTCTCCTGATCGGGGATTGGCCTACAGCGAACGCGAAACCCGTACCGTCATGTTAGTCATAGACCGCCCTGTAGAACTGGCGCACTAGAAAGTAACTCCCAGCGTGACGCCGACTCGGCGCGGCGCGCCCATTTCACCGATGAAGCCTGACGGTGCAAGGCCCGGGCTGTAAGCAAATGCGATCGGAATGTATCGCGTGTCGAACGCATTCTTGAGCCAGACCTCGGCAAACACGTGACGCGCCCGAGCGCCCGCGCGGAAGTTTGTAATGGAATACGCTTCCTGTCTCGCTGCGTTCGAGTCGTTGTATTCGAAACCACCGTTAAACCACACTTCGCCGCGACCATAAACATTGACGCTTGTACTCACTGGCTTCGTGAACTGAGCCCCCAGCGTGAGCGTGTAATCGGGAGTGCTCGGCAACTTGTTCCCGGCGACATTCTGGCCACTCGACGACGTTCCCTCCCTGAAGCGGGCATGCGTAAAACCCAACGAGCTGAAGAGATCCAGATTCTGGTGAGGCCGCGCGTTGAGCTCGAACTCCACGCCCTTGCTGCGCGCGCCGCCGATATTGGAGATGAAGAACTGCGCAGGAACATTCGGATTCGGCAGGTTGAGTTGCAGGTCGCTCCAGTCGATGAAGAACACCGATGCGTTGGTCGACACCTTGCCGTTCGCCAGCAGAGTTTTCACACCGCCTTCCACATGCCAGGCATCTTCCTCGGCATAGGTCTCCATTCCGGCAGGCGATGCAGCGTTGAAGCCGCCGGCCTTGTAGCCGCGTCCGACGGAGGAATAGAGCATCGCCCTCGAGCCGAATCGGTATGAAGCGGCGAAGTTCGGCGATACGTTCGAAAAACTCTTCTCGGCCGTGACGTTCGCCGGCGGAAATATCCCCGGGCTGTAAAACGTATTCAGGTTGGCCTCTTTGTTTTCGCGATCCACTCGCGCACCGAAAGTGAGGTCGAAGCTGTCGCTGAACGTCGTCGTTGCCTGCCCGTAGACACCCACACCCTTATCGTCGAGCGCGGACTGCGGAGAATGCTGGCTCACCGGAATGCTGACCTGCGGCGAAAGCACGAACGGCGAGAAGTTGTTGATCGCGTCCTGATCATAGTCTTGGGTGAACAGGAACACTCCCGATTGCCATTTCAGCCGCACGTTGTTTCCGAGCCGAACCGGCGACGCCTCGGAAGATGCGAAGCGCACTTCCTGAGTGAACTGAAGGTCCTTTTCACTGTTATCGCGTGTGAAGAGCGGCGCCCGCGTGTAATCGAGGTCCGTAACGTCCTGTGTTTTCCATTTCACGAATCCGGTGGTTGAAGAGAACGAGAGCTTCGAACCTTCGTACCGGTTCTGCAGCGTCGTGGACCAGATATCGCGGTTGGTGAACCCTTCAAAATCCCTCGAAGCATGGAATGGATTCTGTCGCAGCGCGCCGAGGTCGTTCAGTGCGTAGTCGCCATCCCGCGCACGTTCACCAGTCAGGATGAAACGCGTTTCCCAGACGCTGCTTGGCGTCCACAAAACCTGAGCTTTCCCAAACGAAGTTTCGCGGTAGTCGAGGTCGTTGCCCGTAATGTCATTCACGGTAAACCCATCCCGCCGGTTCTTGCCCAGCGTCAACCCAACGGCGAACTTGCTGCCCAGCGGTCCGGACGCGCTGGCCCGCGCATCCCAATCGGAATAATTGGCGAGCGGCACTGTGAAACTGCCCGTCCACTCCGTCTGGGATGGCCTACGCGACTGAATGTTGACCAGGCCGCCCAGCGTGTTGCGGCCGAACAATGCGCTTTGAGCGCCGCGAACAAACTCAACCTGGTCGATGTCCGTAAACTCGATATTCGAAGAATTGGTACTGAGTTGCGGAACACCGTCGATATATGTAGTGATACCGGGGTTGGCCGGACTTGAACTGATGCCGCGAAACCGCGCATTGCTCAACTTCCGCGCGGTGAATTCGGAAAAGAACGTGTTGGGTGCAAAGATGCCCGCTTCACTGATTGTGCCGACGCCGGCATCCCGCAGCGCGCCAAAGGGCATCGCCGTAACGCTGACCGGAAGCGTCCGGGCATCGTCCGGCTCTTTGTAGACGTTGACGGTTATAGACGGGAGCCGGAGACGGTCATCCGACTGCGGCGTCTCGGATTGAGCAAAACAATTGCCGGTCGCCCCTGAGCCAATACAACAGGAGATTGCGAGTATTCGTATAAAATTGAGTTTCGCCATGTTCGCAATTATGCACAACATGTCTCGGGCCGGCGCAAGCGATTATCTCCGCTCACGACGAGTTCGTCCGGGCACAACCCCCGAAACAGATTGTCTTTGACCAACTGCCCGAAAACTCCGACATCGTTATAATTGATCTCGACCGTCAGCAAAAACGGCTCTGTTTAATCGTGATCTGTGGGCGAATGGCGCTCTGCGCGGACAGCAGTGTCGCGCAGGATCTTGGCCACAAACTGCCCGGACTGATCGGTCTCGAAAACGTCCCCGATGCGTATTTTTTCCATGGTCCACGAATGCTTCTCATTCGCGAGTGCTGCAAAAACATGGTGTAGCTCATTATTCTTTGGAAACATTCATGCACTCTCCCGCGAATGCCGTGGCGGAGGTATATCAACGCGGGCGCTATCGCCTTTGCCACGGTCATCGTGTGTTCGTTCGCAGCCGGCTGTTTCATGCTGGTGCAGCGGAGCCGGCCGGCAGTCCCGCTCAGAAATCCGTCGATCTCTTCACCTGAGGGTCCGAATACCGCCGAGTTGCTTACCGCTGCAGGCAATCATCTGCAGGAAGGCAGGACGGAGCAGGCGCTCATTGCGTACCGCCACATCCTGGCCGGCGATCCGGGATCTGCTGAGGCACAAATCGGGCTTGCGCGAGGTGAACTCCAGGCTGGACGGGAAGACATAGCTCTCGCGGAATTTCAGCGGGCGTTTGAATTGGATTCCGACAAGACGGTCGCAATCCTTGAAGTGGCTCGCATTCACTCCCATCGGGCCAAAACGTGGCCTCAGGCTGAAGCCGCGTACCGCGAATATCTAAACCGCCGGCCGGAAGACTCGGGCGCATGGCTCGATCTGGGGCGCGTTCTCGCGTTGCAGAAGAAGTCCGCCGAAGCGGCAGATATATTCGGACGCCCTGACGTCCAGCCGAAGATGACAGCGAAAGATCAGCGCGACTTCGCGTTCGCGCTTGTTCGCGCCGGCCGGCTGGATGCAGCCGAAGTTCTCTTGAAGAAGCTGCTAGCCGCGCAGTCGAACGACTTCGATCTCGAAGTCCAGCTTGCCGGCATCTACTCATCGCGCCGCGACTGGGACCGTGCACTGCCTCTTTATCAATCGCTTCTCCGGAAGAAACCAGCCGATTCTCGAGTGAACCTGACGTATGGCCTGGGGCTTCTGTCATTGAAGCGATACCGCGAGGCGCTGGGGCCTCTCGAAAAAGCAAGGAACAGCGTGCCCGGCGATGGTGAAGCCGGGCTCGGACTGGCGCGTGCTTTGAAGGGCGCCGGGGATTTAAAGAAAGCGGACCGCGAGTTCGAACGCGTGCTTCCTCTGTATTCGGGCGACACCGCAATCCGCCGGGAATACGCAGATCTCCTGCTCGAGCGAAAGGATTACCGCAAGGCAGAGGTTTATTACAAAGAAGCATACGGGCGCGGATTGCGCGACGACCGGTTGCTGGTCGGGCTGGCGGGCGCACTCAGCGGCACGCGTAAATACAAGGAAGCAATTCCATACCTGGAGCAGGCGTACGAGCACAACCGAACCGACAGGCTCGCCCTTGAATTGGCAAAGCTGTATCAAAGGACCGGCCGGAATGATCGATCTATCGCGCTGATCTCGACCATCGAACGCCGGTAGGAGGAACCTCACTCATGCGCACGACAACCGCACGTTGCATAGTTCTGGTATCGACAATACTCGCCATTCTTTCTCCACCGGGCCTGCGGAGCCAGTCGGCGGAGTCGAGTGCCGCCATAAATCGCCCGGTGAGTCGAGAGGAGATCGACAGGTTACGCCGGACGATTTACGACGAGACGCAGTCGAATATCGAAGGCATCTTCGGCTATCACAGTGAGTCCGGCGATCTGAACAACCGACTGAACTTCTACCGGCTCGGCGCGCGTGCCAATTTCAAACTCGACTCCGGAGCGCTGCTGTATCTCGGCGGCACCTGGACTCCATATTCCACGTTGAATGAAACCATCGCCGCTTCGGGCGCGAATGCCACGGCTGGCCTGAAAACAAATCTGACGGAAAGTGTGGTTTCTCAATTCGAAGCCGGAGCGACGCGATTCAGCACCGGCGGCAGTACCATCAACGCGCTCGCGTCATTCGACTTCTCCTTCACCGATGCATCCCTCAACGTCACCGCAACGCGGACGAATGTAGAGGAATCGCTTCTCTCGGCGGCAGGAATCCGTCCGGTCAGCGGTCCTTTTGCAGGCCGCACTGTAGGGCAGGTGATGGACAACCGTGCTGTGGTCAGCGGAACGTATCAGCTTCGCGAGAAACTGGACGTGTTTGGCAACGGCGGCACCGGTTACCGCAAAGGCGTTGAGGTCGATTCGAACCCGTTCTGGCTCGGTGGCGGCGGCGTCGGGTACAACGTCATTTCGGGGCTCGCTGAGGATTCCATCAGTCTGCTGCGCGCCAGCTATGAATTGAACTATATCGGCTATCGTGACAACCGCCTCGGCTTTGGCGGCAATCCTGCTACCGTCGGCGGGTATTTCAGCCCCGAAACATTCTTCAATCATGTCATCCGAGGGGAATTGCGCGGAGCTGCAGGCGGGAGTCTCGAGTACCAGGTCTCAGGCTTTATCGGATCGCAGTACATCACCGGTTCCTCACGGCGTCAGGCTGCAGGGTTTTCAGGAATGGTCTCCGTTCGCATCAGTGACAGGTACTCGCTGCCGGTTACGTTCGCGCGAGACAACTTCGGACCATTCACCCAGGAGTCCGTGTTCGCGCGGCTCGTGGTCCGGTTCTGAATGAATGACAGCCCAGAGCTCCAGTTCGTTCCGCAAATGGATGATCGGCACTTCGCTGCTGCTGGTCATCGCTTTGCCTTTCATCTACTCGGCGATCATCGTGCCTCTGTCTCCATTCGAGCAGGCGCAGGTTTCGGTTGCTCTGATCGCGTTCGGAATACTGGCCAGGCTCAGCAGCGCGATGCGGCCGCTCATCATCTTTCTGAGCTGTTTCGCGTCGATGCGGTATTTTTATTGGCGCATTACTTCCACAGTCAATCTCAGTAACGAGCTCGACGCCACCATCTCCATCCTTCTCCTCGCCGCAGAGATCTACGGGCTGGTGATCCTGTTTCTCGGATACGCCCAAACGATTGAAGTCACCACGCGAACTCCGCCGCCGATCCGCAGCTATCCGTCCGTTGACGTATTCATCGCGACGTACAACGAACCGCTGGATATCGTGCGACGCACTGTGATCGGCGCAATGGCGATGGAGTATCCCCGCAAGCAGGTCTACTTACTCGACGATGGCCGGCGTCCCGAAGTCGAGGTGATGGCGAGGACTTCAGGGTGCAATTACGTCACCCGTCCGGACAATTCTCACGCCAAGGCCGGCAATCTGAACCATGCTCTGGAACTGACGCACGGCGAGTTCATCGCCACGTTCGACGCCGATCATGTGCCGGTGCGGAGCTTCCTTGAAAAAACGATCGGCTTCTTCGAAGACGAACGGGTTGCGCTCGTTCAGACTGCCCAACATTTCTTCAATCCGGATCCGTTTGAACGGAATCTGAACCTCACAGGGAAAATCGCTCCCGAGCAGCGATTTTTTTATCACGTCATTCAGCCCGGCAACGACTTTTGGAATTCCGCATTCTTCTGCGGTTCTTCTGCCGTGCTGCGTCGATCGGCGCTGAAGGAGATCGGCGGGTTCAAGACAGAGACCGTCACCGAGGACGCTCATACATCTTTAGAGCTGCACTCCCGCGGATATCGTTCGGTTTACCTGGCGGTGCCGCTTGCTGCAGGCCTGGCGACTGAGACATTCGCCGCCTACATTATCCAGCGCACGCGATGGGCGCGAGGCATGGCCCAGATCCTCAGGACAGATTGTCCGCTGTTCAAACGGGGCTTGAGCCTGCCGCAGCGGCTCAACTACTTCAATGCGATGCTGCACTTTTTCTTCGGGATCCCTCGTCTGATCATGGTTCTCGCTCCCCTGACGTATCTGATTCTCGGTGCGCATCCCATCCGCGCCGATGTTCTGGCGGTCATCGCATACATCCTGCCTCACATCGGGTTGTCCACGATTGCCAATTCCATCATCAGCAAGAGCTACCGGCACTCCTTCTGGTCGGGTGTTTACGAGATCGCCATCGCGCCGTACACAATCATGGCGACACTGCTGGCATTGGTGAAACCGGCATCGGGGAAATTCAACGTTACCGACAAGGGAACGAATGTGGACACGCTGAGCTTCAACGTCCGCATATGCAGCGTTACGCTGCTGCTCGTGACGCTTTCGCTCGTCGCATTGATGATCGGATTCCCCATACGACTGGCCGCTGTCGGTTTCGCGACGTCCGATGCGACAGAGCTGGATTCCATCCTGATTAACAGTCTCTGGGTGCTGGCAAATCTCGTGGTGCTTGTGGCAGCGGCCTGTGCCGGCATCGAGCAGCCACAGCAAAGGGCGGCTCCGCGGATCAAACGTAATTTCCAGTGTGAACTGGAGTGCGATGGCGAACGCATGAGTGGTCGTTCGTTGGATCTGAGCGAGCGTGGCGTTCTGCTGCTTCTGGACGACCTTACGGCTGTCCCGGTGGAGTGTTCGATCGCGATCGAAGACCATTCCGGCCTTCGAGTTCATCTTCGTGCAAGACGCGTGTGGTGCGACTGGAATGAAAACGGCAAGGTTCAGGCAGCCTTTGCATTCGTGGAAGTCTCCGCCGCAGCCAACCAGGTTCTGGTCTGCATGATCTTCGGAGGCGATCGAAGCTGGACCGAACAGACGTATCAGACGGATCGTGTTCTTCGATCGTTCTGGTATCTGTCAACCGCCTTGTGGCGTGCCACGCGTCCGAGACGGAAGGCCTTAAGGCAAGCTCCGGAAGTCAGCGGTCACTGGCGCGCGCGATACGAAGACCTCGACGTGGACTGTGTCGGCATCAGCGGTATTGCGGCGAAGATCCAGCTGCGGCCCGGTATCACCGCGGAGCCGCCGTCCGAAGGACGATTACGGCTTGAGCTCACTGGAGATCAAGCCGTAGAAATTCCAGCCCGCCTTAGTGGGGCAGGCGAAGCCGGGTCATACGAACTGGAGTTCGCATGGCCGGATTTTTCTTCCATGAAAACGTTCGCCTTCACGGTCTACAGTGAACCTTCCATGCGCTCCCTGCATCGGAAGCCCATCTGGGACAAATGGGTTGAGGATTTGAGGTGACGATTGAAACGTAGATTCCTGCTTCAATCACTCGTCGCTTATGGCCTCTTCTCCTGCACGCCGAGGCCGGCGCAAAGCGAACAGGAAACGCGAGGAAGCGCGGTTCCGCTGATTCTTGCGGAAAGCTGGTCCGCATACCTGAAAGGATTTGTTCAAAAAGACGGACGAGTCATCGACCACAGAGGCGGCGGGATCTCCACATCCGAAGGCCAGGCGTATGCAATGCTGCGGGCTGTCTGGATGAATGATCGTGAAACCTTCGACCGGACCTACAAGTGGGGCGTGGACAACCTGAATGCCAACATTCGCCATGATCGGCTGTGGGCATGGAAGTGGGGCAAGGATAACGATGGCATCTGGCGCGTGCTCGACCGCGCGTTCGCGTTCGACGCGGATCAGGATGTCGCGCTCGCGTTGATCCTTGCGTCGCAGACATGGAACGACCCGAAGTATGGAGCCGATGCCCGGCGGCTGCTGGCCGATCTCTGGAACATCGGAACGATCGTGTCTGGAAACCGGCGTGTAATGCTGGCGGGAGACACCCTGTGCGGGCCTGCGTCATGCAGGCTCAATCCTTCCTACGCTGCTCCCTACGCGTATCGCATCTTCTCGAAATTCGATACTGGTCGATCGTGGAATGAACTGGTGGACGCTTCCTATAACCTGCTCGAGAGTGCGTCTGCGCTCACCCAGACAGGCCTGCCGCCGGACTGGGTGGGTCTGCAAACGAGAGATGGACGAATTACGATGGGAGATGACAAGGACAGCGTCTTCTCCTACGACGCCTTCCGCGTGTATTGGCGGGTGGCTCTCGACCGGCAACTCTTCAATGACGCCCGCGCCGACCGCTATCTGAAGCAATCCCTTGGCTGGCTGGTCCGCGAGTGGCAAATGAAAAAGCGGCTGCCCGCCGTGATTTCCGCCTCGGGGCAGAGCCGTGCCGACTATGAGTCCATCGAGATGCTGGCTGCGATTGCGCCGGCTCTGCGATATGTGGACCGTGATGTTGCTTCCGCGATGTACAGCAAAGTTGCCGCAAGGTATTCCGCCGGCATATGGGCTGAAAAAGATAGTTATTACATCCAGAACTGGGCGTGGTTTGGCGCCGCGCTTTACAACGGTTACACGGCCCCATTCGATCGCATGCGGTACTGATTCAAGGCCAGTCGCAACGCGACGAACATCAGGACGCTCGCCGATCCGAGAATCAGAGGAAGTGCAATCCAGTTCGATCTCAGCCACGCCTCGATTCGTGTCAGGTAGAAGTTTTCTTCCACACGCCGCCTTGGAGACACCTGCCGCATCACCGGCTGTGCCTGCGTCAAATAGACCGTATCGCCCTTGAGCGTGTTAAAGACCTGTTCGGAGAAGAATGTCTCCATGAACTGTCGCAAACCTGCCGATGTCGTCGCGGTTATCTTGAGGACATATTTGCGCGGGTCCCACGGCGATACCGTTTCCTGAGCCGCAGGCTGACCCCGCTCGACGTTGAGGAATATGAAATGAGATCCGTTGCGGAACGGAATGAGGCTTTTCTGGTTTGAACGGACGGAAAAGGAAGCGGTGTCGCCCGGAAAGATGGAGCCGATATGAACGGCCAGTTGCATCAACGCTCCATAGATGTCCGGATCCACAGTATCTGGAACGGCAATGACAGTATCGGAAAGATCCGGTTTCAAGCTGAACGGGTAAAAGTATTCACGCAGCAGAGACAGGTCGGGGAGATCCGAGCTGTAGTAACGGGGAAGATAGAATTCGCTGGAACGCAACAACCAGCCCTCGCCGTCGATGTCACCGTTTTCCTCGTCCCACAAGACTTCCAGAATATTCCGGGTCCTTAACAACTGTGCGGGTGCATTGATCCGGATCGATGCTTTGGATCCACTCGAAATGTCCCGGAGCGGGAAGCGTCCGAGGGAATTCCCGTTCAGGGACACTTCGAGAAAGGAATGATCCGAACCTGCGGCCTGGCGGATATCGAAGAAGAGGCGGGCCTGAAGACCGTACTCGAGAAAACGAGCATCGGCAGTCGTGTCGAGTCGCACAACGGCCGCTCGGCGGGGACCCGGCCCGAGGCGAAAGTCCTGTTCCTGTAAGTCCTCCAATGAAAACCGGGCTGTGGGCGGGACAAAGCCTGGCCAATCGCGAGGGTCCGCCGTCCGTTTCGGTGTGAACCCGATTTTCGCCGCAGCCACAGGACTATCAGAGCGAATGTTGAACAAGCCCCTGGCAGCCTGCAAAACTCCCGCCGAGGACTTACCTGTCACGATCAGTATCGGACTGGTTTCCCGATCAGTTCGGGTGACGAGCGCGGCCAGGCCTTCAGATTGAGAGAGGCTGTCGAAATCCGTGGATGCCGGTAACCGCCGCTCGAGTTGCGCAAGTAACGGTTGCTGAGTTGGTGTACCGACGATCAGCAGCGGTCCGTTCAGTCCGCCGGGTGTGGACACGGTCTCGATTGAAGTAACGCGCGAACCGGCGCGCTTCGTCCCACGCGACAAATTCGCCACAATTAACGCGGTCGCTTCGAGCGTCTCGTCGGATATTCGCTGTGGCACGAGCACGTTCAGACGCTGGTCACGCTGGCTGTGAGGATCAACGAGCGGATACGGCAAATCCGTCAAATCGAGCACCGGCCTTACGTCCTTGCAGCGGACAAGGACGAATGATCGTCCGTCGATCTCCGTCCACATTTCCGCAGCCGATTTCGCGGCATTTGAAAAATGCTGGACGGAGAGGAGCAATTCGTTCTGTCTCTTGAGCAATTCCGGCGAAACGGGAATGACAACCTCGGTTTCGCCGTCGTAATCCAGCCTCAGGCTGCGGAGGAGCGCATAGTTCAAGGTCACGGAAATGAACGATCGCACTCCGTCCAGATCGGGCGAATGTCGAATGAAGAGATGGATTTCCGTACCCGCGGCCGGAATTCGTGCGCGTTCGATTTGGAAGGTAATCGCTTCGTTGCGCGTTCGTCCGGGAAGCCGGAGGGGCCCGAGATCTGGCAAATCACCGAGCGGAATCTGGTACTGGCAAGTGTCTGATCGTCTGCGTTCCTGCGCCTCGGCAAAAACAGAGGCAAGCACGATCGCGGCGAGCGCAATCAACAGCCGAAATCGCATTGTTCAATTCTATTCGAGATTCCGCCGGTGCTTTCGACCTATCAGGCATTTGCTATAATTCGCGCCCGACCATGACGCCAGAACGATGGAAAAAAGTGAAGGACATCTGTGGCGCGCTTCTGGACTGCGAGGCGCCTCGACGCCCGACGCTCCTTACCGAACTGTGTGCAGGAGACGACGACCTCAGACGAGAAGTTGAAGAACTGCTTTCAGAATCGGTTGTCGACCGATCCATGCTGGCAGAACCCTCATGGGAAGAATCAGGCATGTGGATTGGCCGGCGGCTTTCCCACTACAGCATTATCGAAAAGATCGGCAGCGGTGGAATGGGCCGAGTGTATCGCGCTCGGGATACGCGGCTGAACCGGGATATCGCTCTCAAAATCTGCAACGGTGCATTCAGCGAGCGATTCGGGCGTGAGGCTCGCGCAGTGGCTGCGTTGAACCACCCAAACATTTGCACTCTGCACGATGTGGGTGACAGCTACCTGGTAATGGAACTGGTCGATGGTGTAACGCTGTCGGAACGCATCAAACAGGGTCCGTTGACTCTGGAGGAGTGCGTCGGGATAGCAAAACAGATCGCGGATGCGCTCGAAGCCGCGCATGAGAAGGGCGTCATCCATCGCGATCTAAAGCCGGGCAACATCAAAATCAACCCCGCCGGGATCGTCAAGGTTTTGGATTTCGGACTTGCCAAGATCGAGGCCGCTCCCATGGAGCCCGACTCACCGACATCCCCGCCTGTAGACACCGAGTCGGGCATCATTATGGGAACACCAGGCTACATGGCGCCGGAACAAGCGCGTGGCAAGACGGTGGATAAGCGCGCAGACATCTGGGCCTTTGGCGCGGTGCTTTATCAAATGATCACGGGACGTGCTCCGTTTGAAGGGGAAACGACCGCGGAGATGATTGCAGCAGTGCTGCAGCAGGAACCCGATTTGAGCCGCGTGCCGGTGCAAGCCCGACATCTGATCCAACGGTGTTTGGAAAAGGACCCCAAACGACGGTTGCGCGATATTGGCGATGCTCAATGGGAACTCGACCGCATTCGACAACCGATTGAGACACACGCGAGTTCGGCTGATCACGCCGTATCGTCGAGACGAACCGTATTGCTCCTTGCCGTCGCCATCCTTCTTGGGATCGCTGCAGGCGCGTTTGTCTGGCGAGACAGTTTGCCTGCTGCGGCGCCACTCCGACGCTTTGAATTGCCGATATACACTCGGGTCGTCTCACTGTCGCCGGACGGTGGGCGTATTGCATATTTGAACGACGGACGTCTTCAAGTATGGGCGCTCGATTCACTCCAGCCTCAGGATCTCGGTCCGTGGCCAAATCCAAGTACTCTTGGAGGTGCGATACCACTCTTCTGGTCGCCCGACAGTAAGACGATCGCCTACGCGGCCGATGGAGCGCTCCGCAGCGTTGCCGCTACAGGAGGACAGGCCTTCACTATCTGCAAGATTCCCGCAACCGGACAGATGCTGACAGGTACCTGGCTTCCTGATGGAGCGATCTTGTTCTCTGTGTTCCGCGAGAATCTGTACAAGGTACCTGCCAGCGGAGGCACTCCGGAAATATACCTTCGCGTGAATACCGAGACAGAAGTGGATTTTCATCACGTGGGGCCCGCCCCAGAGGGACGTGTGATTCTTTCAACCCACGTGCGAAGCGGCAATGGTCATTTCAAGACTGAGATCTTCGATGGTCAGCGTCGAGAGCTTCTGACGATGGATCCCATGATTAGCCGCGCTGCATACGTCTCATCCGGGTACATCGTGTTTAGTCGGGCGCCGGAGAACAGCGGAATATGGGCGCTTCCCTTTGCAAATGGACCGTTTGACCTAAGCAAAGCCATGCTTGTCCAACCTGATGAAACCGCGATGGGTGCGCTTTTCCACGCTGCGAACGACGGTACGCTTCTCGCCGTAATGCCAAGGGAGGCGTCACAATCTCAACTCGTTTGGGTGGACCGAAGTGGAACAATAACGGCCGTTCCCGGTGATTCAATCGGCCTGCGTAACCTTAAGCTTTCGCCGGACGGTCGACGAGCCGCTTTAATCGTTGGATCAGAAAGTGCATCCGATTTGTTCATTCGCGACATCAGCAGCGGTGTGGACGTACGACTAACGTTCGATAAAATCTACAAAGTCCTGCCGTCCTGGTTCCCCGCCGGCGATCGCCTGGTCTATTCAACCCGACCCACCGAGGTTGAAGCACAAAAACTCATCCTCCGTTCTGTGGATACCGACGATGATCCGCGCGAACTACTTGCAGGGTTTGACGCCCATGTTTCACCCGACGGTCGAAATATTCTGTACTTACGCGATGAGGCTGGGACAGGTGTTCTTCGTTATTCGCCGGTCTCCTCGGACGGATTGCCGGGTGAGTCTCAAAAAATCATAAGTGATGCGGATGTGTCATCCTTCGATCTTTCGCCCGACGGAAGATTGCTCGCCTACGTCGATAGATCCAATCGACGCACGCTCATGTTGACGGAGTTTCCCAACGGCAAAGCTCGTTGGGAGGTATCGAACGGGGAACGGGCCGCCAATCCTCGCTTTTCACGCGACGGTCGTGAACTGTTCTACGCCAGCGCTTTCACTGCCGGCAAGCTTATGGCAGCGCCGATCGTTTCTCACCCCGCGATCCGCATCGGTAAACCGAAGCTGGTGATCGATATGTCGACCAAAGAAGCGAACGGCCTGGACGTCGCGGGAGGCTATGATGTTTCACCGGACGGCAAACGATTCCTCATGTACAGGCTTTTGTCTGACAATGAAACAACCCGTGTCGTCCTGCTTCAGAACTGGCTTGCGGCGTTGAAGAAATGACCGCGACTGCAGGCGCGGTCTGTGACCGCGCGGTCATAGACCGCGCCTACAATTGGGGGCCTCGACGGAACTCCCGCTGAAGCCAACGCTGCGCGAGATTCCATTCGCGGCGCACATGGCGGTCGCTCAGGTTCATCTCTCTTGCGATCTCCTGCGTGCTTAAGCCTTGATAGAGCTTCAGCTCCACGATCCGCGCCTGCTGTGAGTCCAGTGTTTCCAGGCGGTGGAAGACATCGTCGAGGACCGTCATTTCCTCCGCCGTATTCCCAAGGGCCCTGATCTCGTCGGGTAATGGCTGCCTGTCCAGATCGCCTCCGCGTTTCTGCGCGTTCTTACGGATTTCATAGGCGAGCAACACCTGCTTGAGAAGGAACGCGGAAACTCCCATGAAATGGTTCCGATCCTGAATCTGCATGCGCCCCTGACGGACGAATTCCAGATACAGTTCATTTACCAGCGCCGTCGGCTGCAACGTGTGCCCAGTACGCTGACGCATCCTGCCGGCTGCGAGACGCCGAAGCTCGCTATAGAAAACCGCAAAAAGCTTTCCTGCAGCCTTCGAGTCGCCTTCGCGCAGATTCTGCAGCAGCCGTGTTACTTCGCCGGCGTCATTCACCAGGACCTCACAAAAAAGTCATCGCGAGATGTCCGTTTCGAGAACGGTTTTTCATTTTTACACCGCAGAGGAGAAGTTCAGGCCTCAAGGAGACCATCGCATGGCTATTCAGATCAAAGCGCATTTTACCAGCGTGGTAATGGCAGCGGTCGCTGCCTTCACGATCGTCACGGCACCGGCAAATGCAGAAATGATCAGGCAGAATGTTGTACCAATCACGGGTCAGGTCCGGGACGCCGGCACAAAACAGCCGCTTCGGGAAGCGCGCGTGGAGCTATGGCGCGCAGGCGTTCCCATCGATCGACAATACACCAATCACGACGGGCGCTTCCGCTTCGCGCAGACTGCAGCCGGCAGCTACATGCTCACGATCGACTCTAACGGATACCAGCAGGTCGCCATTGAGATCGAGGTTCCGTCGAGCGCGTTTATTGGCGTCATCTATATGGGAAAGGCGGACGCCTCGCCCAGGCGAGATGGACACGTCGTTCCCATTACTGAGCTTCTGGCGCCATCCAATGTTCGGAAAGAATTCGATCGCGCGCGACAGGAGGCGAAGCGAGATTGCGCCAAAGCCATTCCGCACTTCGAAAAAGGATTGCGCGGCTTCGCCCAGGACGCGTCGGCGTACAATGACCTCGGCAACTGCTATCGAAAACTCGGCAACCTCGATCGGGCTGAAGAATCCTTCAAACGCGCGCGAGCGCTGAGCGATTCAATTTATGTCGCTTTGAACCTCGCCGAATTGTATTCCACGCAGAAGCGCTTCAAGGAGGCGGAGGCCACCCTGTTGGAGTTCATTCAGAAACAACCGGCGGCCGGAGACGCGTATTACGGATTGTCGCTTGTTTACACCGCAGCCGGCGAGGTGGACCGCGCCGAAACTGCGGCGCTGCAGGCGCACACGTATCGGCATGCGATTGCCGATGTGCATCTGGTTTTGGCGACGATCTACGCGAACAGGAATCAACAGGGAGACTCTCGCCGCGAGCTGGAGCTGTATTTAAAGGAAGCGCCGAAGGGCTCAATGGCAAATCGCGTTCGTGAGCTTCTGAAAACGCAGCACTAGACACTGGTGTCTATCAGATAGATACTCGCCGCACGCGTATGACCCACAGAATCCCGGTACTGTTCCTGGCCCTGACGATCTTGTCGAGCGGAATGGTTCAAACGACCGCTGCGACACGTGCGCAACAAGCAATCGCGGTCGCACCACCGTCTTTGGATAGACCGCTGATTTTCGACAGCAGCGCTCGCGGGCCGGGCGGCGGCACAATCCCTGGGCCGAAGTTTCGTGTCGTGCCTTTGCGCGGCTTGACGTATCCCTATGCTCTCGCATTTCTAGCCGACGGCAGCATGCTGATCACTGAACGAGCCGGCCGGCTGCGGATTGTGCGTGACGGCAAGCTGAATACTCAACCGATCGCCGGAGTCCCTGAAGTCATCAATAGCCGGCAAAGGGGCATGAACGATATCGCCCTGCATCCCCGCTTCGCCGAGAACCATTGGATCTACTTCACGTATTACAAACCTGTCGCGGGATCAACGGTGAACGCCAGAGCGACACTCGCACGCGCTCGTTTCGATGGCGGTCACATGCTCAGCGATGTTCGCGACATATTCTCGACAGACTCCGTCGTCGCCGGGCCATCCGCAGCGGAAATCGTCTTCGGACGTGACGGCAAGATCTACATGACGATCGGCATTCCCATTCCGCGCCCGGCAAATGATCCTGCGGCGGCGACAGTGACGGACGCCCAGAATCCAAACAGCTACTACGGCAAAGTACTCCGGCTGAACGATGACGGCAGCGCCCCGAAAGACAATCCCTTCTACGGCAGGGCCGGCTACAAACCGGAGCTCTATGCTTTGGGCATTCGCAACGCGATGGGTCTTTACGTCCATCCGCAAACGGGTGAGCTGTGGGAGACCGAAAACGGTCCGCAGGGCGGCGATGAAATCAATATCATCAAAGCCGGAAAGAACTACGGTTGGCCGTCAATTTCATACGGCCGCGCATACACGGGCGAACTCACTGGCGCAACCGGGCCGGCATCCGATCAGGCGTTCGCTGCAGGTATGGAACAGCCGTGGCTCTTCTGGTCGCCGTCGATCTCGACTGCAGCCATCGCGTTCTACACCGGCGACCGGTTTCCTCAGTGGAAAGGCAACATCTTCGTCGGTGGATTGATCGGCGAGCAACTGCATCGCATCGTCCTCAGCCCGACAAATGGACTACCGACTCGCCGGCAACCCATGTTGACCGAACTCAAACAGCGAATCCGTGAGGTGGAGCAAGGCCCCGACGGGCTGTTGTACCTGCTCACCGACGAAGAGTCGGGCACACTCCTCCGCATCGAACCTGTCGAATGAAGGCGCCATGAATGCACGAATCGGATTCTCATGTCTCGTTGGCCTTGCTGTGGGAGCACTCGCGATCATTGCTCAGGAACGCGGCGCTCCGCAGACGGAGTGGCGCTACGTCGGTGGTGATGCAGCGCACACTCGCTATTCGCCTTTCGACCAGATCAATGCCGGCAACTTCGAGAAGCTCCAGGTCGCATGGACGTGGCGAGGAGATAACTTCGGCGACCACATCGACTATGTCTTCCGTTCCACGCCGATCTACGTGGACGGCATCCTTTATACCGTCGCGGGTTATCGACGCACCGTAGCCGCGATCGACCCGAAGACCGGAGAAACGCTCTGGACATATCGCGAGCCCCACACCACGAGATACGAACGTGGCATGCGCAACAACTACGGCAAAGGCGTCGCCTATGCGGAAGTCAACGGGCGCGGCATCATCTATTACACGTCTCCGGGCTTCTTCCTGCACGCGCTCGACGCAAAGACCGGCGAACACCTGCAAGACTGGGGAACGGCTGTGCCGATACGCGGATTCCCGCGCAGCGGCGTGATCGACATGCTTCCGGATCTCGTGCGGGACTGGACGCCATGGATAGAGTCGGGGCTCAAATATGATCCGGAAAAAGGAATCCCTCGAGAACTCGGCAACCTGTCCACTTCGTCTCCTCCGATCGTCGTCAACGGGGTGGTTGTCGTCGGCAATGTGCATGAGCAGGGCTACTATCAAACCCGAATCGAAAACATTCCGGGCGACGTGCTGGCCTACGACGCCAGAACCGGAAAGCATCTCTGGAAATTCCATGTCATTCCCCGCCCCGGCGAGTTCGGGCACGAAACGTGGGAGAACGATGCGTGGAAGAAGACCGGCGATGTGTCGTCGTGGGCGCCGATGTCCGCCGACCCGCAACGCGGACTCGTTTACATTCCCACCAACCCGCCGACCATCGATTTTTTTGGCGGCTTCCGTCCCGGGAATAATCTTTTCGGCACGGCCATCCTCGCGCTCGACGTCAAAACAGGCAAACGTGTCTGGCATTTCCAGACCGTGCACCATGACATCTGGAATTTCGACAACCCCACAGCGCCGATCCTGCTCGACGTGAATGTCAACGGAAGGCGCACACCGATTCTGGTTCAGACCACGAAGCAGGGATTCGCATACACATTCAACCGGCAAAACGGCGAACCGGTCTGGCCGATCGTCGAGCGTCCCGTTCCGCAGTCGGATCTTCCCGGAGAAAAGTTATCGCCGACGCAGCCGTTTCCGACGAAGCCGGCAGCGTTCGAGATTCAGGAGTTGAGCGACGACAATCTGATCGATTTCACACCGGAACTGCGGCAGGAGGCCCTCAGGATCATCAGGAACTACAAGGTCGGGCCGCTGTTCAATCCTCCGATCCAGGTGGGACATCCTTCAGGACTGCGTTCGTTCGTGAGCTGTCCGTCCGGCGCAAGCAACATTTATGGTCCTCCGGTTGCCGATCCGCGATCGGGAATTCTCTATGTCACAAGCGAGCGCGCGTGCCGCGCTGAAAACATCGTATCGGGCCGCGAAATGGACAAGCCGGACGACCCGAAAACCACCGGCAGGACGCTATCGCAATGGGTGGTCGCGAATCGCGGAGATCTTAACGGGCCCCAGGGTCTGCCGATCTGGAAACCGCCGTACAGCAGTATCGTCGCGATCGATATGAACACCGGCGACCATCTCTGGTCCCGCCCAAACGGCGACACGCCGGATCAGATCAAGAATCATCCCGCCTTGCGAGGTTTGAACCTGCCCAACACCGGACAGGAAAATCACGCTGTCATGATGACAACGCCCACGCTGCTTATCACTGCTCCCGGACCAGGCGCCCCGGTTCTTTATGCGGTCGACAAGAAAAATGGCGCGCGCCTCGGCACCATCAAACTGCCGGCTCCCGCGCAGTATGGAATGATGGGTTACCTGCACCAGGGGAAGCAGTACGTCGTTCTGCAGATCATGAGCCCGTCTCATCCAGGCTCGCTCGTGGCGCTCCGGCTTCCGTAACCCGGGGTTGCTCGCTAGCGCTCGCACACCCGGGCTAATATCCTTCCACGCCTTCGGCGTGACAAACGCGCAGCCCGGAGGGCTGCAGGGGAAATTAGCCGGGTGTGGAGCGAAGCGACACGCCCGGTTAGGGTAACCCCGCCGGAAGATGCCCTAAATTGCGCGGCAATCGGCTGCGTCTGGGACTAAAATGTCATCCCAGTAATCCCTCAAGGAGTCCCGACATGCTTCGACTACTCAACTGGGCAGTCGCGCTTGCCCTCGTTCCAGCTGCTTTTGCACAAACGGCCGGACCGGGCGCCTGGCAGAACGACCTGACTCCCATCGCGCGGGCCGACTGGAACTATGACTTCGCGGCGCACCTGCTCGAACGCGCGGGCTTTGGCGGCACTCCGGAACAGATCCAGGCGCTGGCGCGCCTGACGCCTGCCGAAGCAGTCCGCCAGCTGGTCTATTTTCAGAAGATCGAAAACAACCTTCCCGCATTCGATCATTCCGGAGTTCACGATCCGGGGCTCGAACCCTTTCCGGAAAGCCGTCCCGCAGTAACGAAGCTTGCAAAGGAAAAGGGCGAAGCCCTCGGGATCAAGGTCAAGGCCGGCGGCGACCGTCCGCTGCAACCCGTCGTCAACAAGTTCTTTTACTGGCTTCGAGCCAGCGTCCTCGAGACGCAGCGCGTTGGCTACTGGTGGGCGAACCGGATGGTTGCCACGCAGCATCCCCTGGAAGAAAGGATGGCGTTGTTCTGGCACGGACATTTCGCGGTGAATGAAAACAAGGTCCGCGACTATCGCAAGATGCTCGGCCAACTGGAACTGTTCTATAAACACGGAATCGGAAACTTCCGCGAACTGATGATCGCCGAAGCGAAAAGCCCGGCGATGCTTTCCTTCCTCGACGCGGGCGTGAACGTCAAAGGCGCGCCCAATGAGAATTTCGCGCGAGAAATCATGGAACTCTTCACGATGGGCGTCGGCAACTATACGGAGAAGGACATCCGGGAAGCCGCGCGCGCATTCACGGGATGGAATTACGTGGACCTGAAGTTCGTGGTGAACGAGGAACAGCACGACAGCGGTCCGAAGACTTTTCTGGGCAAGACCGGAAACTTCGACGGAGTGCAGATCATCGATATCATCCTGCAGCAGCCGGTCACGGCGCGCTATATCGCAGGCAAGATCTACCGCTACTTCGTGCGGCAGGATCCGTCTCCCGAATTGCAGGAGAAACTGGCCGTCATCCTTCGCGGCGCAAATTACAACCTGAGCCCGCTGCTGGAAGCGATTTTCCTTTCGCGGGATTTCTACAACCCCACGTCGGTCGGGACGCAGATCAAGAGTCCGGTGCAGCTCGCCGTTTCCACGTTCCGGAAGATGGGCCTGAAGACGGCGCCGGGTGTGCCGGACTTCAATGTAGCTACTGGAACGCTGGGACAGCGGCTGTTCTCGCCGCCAACGGTCGCCGGCTGGTCCGGCGGGCGAAGCTGGATAACACCGGGGCTGCTTCTGGAGCGGGGTAACTTCGCGCGAGACGTTTTGTTTCCCGACATTAATTTCGTTCCTCCGGATCGCGCCAATCCTTCGGCCGACGTCCGGATCGTCGCGGACAAGATTCGTGCCGGCCTGGACATTTCCACGGCCACCATGCCGGAACGAGGCAGTGAAGGCGGGCTGGCGGAATCGAATATGCTGGCCGACCGCGATGAGGACTTCAACACGCGCTATGGCAGTTTCCGGGGCTGGCAGATGGCGCTGGAGCGCGTGAAACCGATCCCGCGGCACACGGCGGACGTGGACTTGTCGCACATGGTGGTTGATGCGGGCTTGAAGAACACGACGGAAGTTGTGGACTATTTCATCCGGCGTTTCATGCGCGTGCCTCCCGTAAACGAGAAGCGGCAAGACCTGGTGAAGTTCCTGAACGGCGAAATCGGAACAACCGACGTCGCGGCCGCGAAGACTTATATGGAGGATGCGCTGCGCCTTCTCCTTCACTTAATCATGAGTGAGCCGGAATACCAGTTGAGCTGAGGAACAATTCGGGGTCTGACCCCTGGAGCGAAACATGAAGCGGAGAGACCTCTTAAAGACGGGATTGTACGGCATCGGCATTGGCGCAACCGGCCTGGCGCGCATGCCTGCTCTGTTCGCACAAACGGCGCAAGCCCTGGCCGGTGGGCCATCCGGTTCGCCGCGGATCCTCGTGGTGCTGGAACTGTCCGGCGGCAACGATGGTCTCAATACACTCGTTCCCTACGGCGACGACGCCTATTACCGGCATCGGCCTCGAATCGGCATCCGCAGCTCCAGTGTCCGGAAGATCGACGATCACTTCGGCTTCAGTTCCGGCATGGCCGGGTTCGAGCGGTTGTACAAAGACGGCAAGCTCGCCGTCGTCCATGGCTGCGGCTACGCGAATCCGTCCCTCTCGCATTTCACGTCGATGGCGTACTGGCACACGGCGGCTCCGAACCGCGGGGACGAGTTCGGATGGGCCGGACGGACGGCCGACGCAATGGCGCCGAAGGCCCCGCCGAACTTTCTGGTCAATATCGATTCCCGGCAGTCGCTGGCCGTGCGAAGCCGCCTGCACACGCCGCTGGTGTTCGATGATCCGCGGAAGTTCGCCAGAGAGGGCTTCTACCAGGAACGCGGCGTTTTCGCACAGGACGTCGACACGGGCAGCGTAAGCAATCCATCGCAGCGGTTCCTCCTGGACGTGGCCCGAAGCGCAAAGAGCGCATCGGCGACGGTTAAGGAAGCCTGGGCTAAGTACAAGTCGCCCGTGGATTACGGAATCAACGGTCTCGACCTGCCGAAGGTCGTGTCTCTGATCGATGCCGGAATGCCCACACGGCTTTACTACGTCGCATACCGGAACAATGCGTTCGACACCCATGTATTCCAGGGCGATCTGCACCAGCGGCTGCTGACCTACACGTCGGACGCCGTCGCGGCATTCCTCGTCGATCTGGAACGGATCGGGCGGGCCGACGACGTCGCGTTGATGATCTTCTCGGAGTTCGGACGGCGCGTGCCCGAAAACACCAGCCTCGGAACCGATCACGGCACGGCCAACCTGATGTTTGCCGCGGGCAAGAAAGTAAAAGGTGGACACTACGGGCAGGTCCCAAGCCTGACCCGGTTGGATGAAGGCGACAATCTCATTCACACGACGGATTTTCGCCAGGTCTACGCCACGATGATCTCCGGCTGGCTGGGTTTCAAGGACACGGCATCGATCTTGAATGGCTCTTTCCCGACCTTCGAGATGTTCAGCTGACCTTTTACCAGTATTGCCAGTGTCCGTAGGCGATCACGTAGGCTCCCAGCGTGGCGTTCGTTACCGCGTGAGCAAGCATACAGTCGGCCAGACTGCGAGTTCGGATCATCCACCAGTTGTAAATCACGCCGGCCGCCAATCCCACATCCCAGAAGATTCCGTGTTCGGCGGCAAAGAAGATCGCGGTAATCCAAAAGGACGTTGTCGAATAAGCGCCCAGAGGTACGCGTTCAAATCCGGGATCGATCAGATACCGCATCAACCAGCCTCTCCAGAACAGTTCTTCCACGATCGGAACAACAATCGCAGCGCCGAATAATCGAAAAGCGAAGAAGACATAGTCTGTCTGCAGGACTGTATCGAGCGTGCTCTGTTGTCCGAAGAGTCCATTCTGAAAAAGCCAATGGTTCCGGTAATTCGGCAGCAGGACGTCCGGTCCGATCCACACGATGAAAACAAGAATACCGACAGCAATGCTGCTCCATGGCCGGGCGGGCCGCCAGGACGTGACGCCGCGCGAGAGGAGCAGGAATACCAGGGAGACGATGACGACCTGCAGCGGGTACATCCATTTCAGGCTCATAGGGACGTTGCTTCTGAGCCCGAGCAGAACAATGAATGTCGCAAACGGAGCAACGTAAGGAATCGCAGGATGCTTTTCGGTCAACAAGCGCAACAGCCTAATTCAAGCGGCGGGGAAAGTCATAGCTTCTGTCGCGAAACTCACCCCGAAGGGGTGGCCGGAGTCTAGCCAGGGGTTGAGCGAAGCGAAACCCCTGGACGAAAATACCGAGTCAGCTCGCACGCTGGAAACGTGCGAGGACGCCTCGCGCCCTTTCAGGGCGCGAGTTTCAGCGCATCCGTCATTCCCGGTGTACGCGAAAAACGCGTACATCGGGCTAATGTTCTAGCACCGCTCCGCGGTGCGCTGAATCCGCAAACAGACTGTTTCGCGACAGAAATGCCTCATGCCACCAGGGACACCGCCTTTACTTGCGCATAGATATCCTGGCCTTCACCAAAACCCAGCGTCTCAAGAGCACGCCTGGATATGCGGGCAAGCAGTTTCGTTCCGCCCTCGCAGTGGCCGACAGTCACGACAACATTGACCTGGGCTTCGTTTACCGCATGAACCTGTTTCACGCGAACCGGAAGGATATTGAGAATGCTCGTTCGAGACGGCCTGTCCACAGCCAAACTCACATCAACGGCGGCGATGCGGACACGGTGAGCTTTTCCCGTTTCAGCCAACCGTCCAGGAACGAGGAGCGTTTGGTTGTCCAGTTCCAGCTCAGTCAGCCCATATCGTGAATCGAACCCTTTGACGAAAGCTTCAACGACGGTCGCCGCTTCGGGACGGCTTGCGACCGGCAGGGTTGCTTCGGTGAGGACATCAGGCGCACGGCCGGCAGCGATCACACGGCCATGGTCCAGGAGAACCAGGACGTCGGCCAGGCGCTCCACTTCGGAAATGTCGTGGCTGACGTAGAGAATTGGTATCGAGAGAGTTTCGTGCAGTGCCTCGAAGAAGGGCAGAATCTCTTCCTTGCTTTTGCGGTCGAGCGCGGCGAGAGGTTCGTCCATCAACAGTAAGCGAGGCTGGGAAAGAAGCGCGCGGCCGATTGCCACGCGTTGACGTTCGCCTCCGGACAAGGAGGACGTCGCGCGTTCGAGCAGTGCCCCGAGCCCCATCAGCAGGACCACGTCGTCGAATCGGATCTCCTCTGAAGCGCCGGCCTTCAATGCGCGTTGCCGCCCGTAAACAAGATTGTTTCGCACGGAGAGATGGGAAAAGAGGCTCGCCTCCTGGAAAACATAGCCGATTGAACGGCTGTACGCCGCCAGGAAGGTCGTCTCACTCTGCCAGACTTCGTCTCCGACTGCCAGATGGCCCGGTATCTGCGCGAGGCCTGCGATGCAACGCAGAATGGTTGTCTTCCCCGAGCCGGACGGACCGAAGATCGCGGTAATTCCGCGCATCGGAACCTCGAAACTCACATTCAATTCAAAATTCCCGATAGACCCTTTGAATCTCACGTCGATGATTGGCGAACGCGATGTCATGCCGCGGGACGTCTCAGGCGTTTCTCGATCAGCGTTACAGAAAGGATGACGGCGAAGGAGAACAGCAGCATACCGGCCGACAGGACATGCGCTTGCGACCATTCGGAAGATTCGACGTAATCGTAGATGGCGATCGAGAGCACCTTCGTTTGGCCCGGTATGTTGCCTCCGATCATCAGCACCACACCAAATTCTCCGACAGTGTGAGCGAATCCCAGGACTGCTCCTGTTATTAGTCCGGGACGAGCCAGAGGCATGGCAACGCTCCAGAATGTGTCCCACGGATTCGCGCGAAGAGTGGCGGCAACCTCAAGCGGCCGTTCGCCAATCGCCTCAAAGGCATTCCGGATGGGCTGAACGACGAACGGCATCGAATAAAAAACGGAACCGATCACAAGGCCGAGGAAGGTAAACGCGAGCGACCGTCTGCCGAAGAAGCCTGCAACCCAGCCCCCGGGACCGTTGGGGCCGAGTGCGAGCAGGAGATAAAAACCAAGTACTGTTGGCGGCAAGACAAGCGGCAGAGAGACGATAGTTGCGATGGCCTCTTTCCATGGCCTCCTTGACCGGGCAAGCCACCACGCTAATGGTGTGCCAACAAGGAGAAGCACAATCGTGGTGATCGACGCCAGCAGCAGGGTCAGGCGAATCGCCGACCCAACTTCACCAGACACGAACATGCCGCTGAATCCGACTATGGGGTTCCGACATAGCCATACCTTTCAATGATCTTGATGGTTTCCGGGCTTTTCAAAAAGGAAATGAATGCACGCGCCGCGTTGTTTTCAGAACCCCTCGTCAGCAGCACGGCATCCTGGCGTATCGGAGAGTACAGCGATTGGGGAACAGTCCAAATCGATTTTGGATCCCTGCCGAGAACTTGAGACAGAGCGACAAAACCGAGTTCCGCGTTTCCCGTCTCGACGAACTGAAATGTCTGGGTGATGTTGTTACCCTGCACAATCTTTCCGGCCAGGTGCGCAGTGAGCGCAAGCGACTTCATGGTCTTCATTGCTGCCGCTCCATATGGAGCCGTCGAGGGATTCGCGATCGCGATCTTCTCGAAATTTCCTGCCCGCAATACCGCCTCGCCATTTGTGAGATCGAGGGTTGTGCTGAAAAGAACGACCTTCCCTACGGCGTAGGTGAACACGCTATCAGCCAGCCCCAGGCCGGCGGTGACCAACTTCCGGGGCGTCTCTTCGTCGGCCGCCAGAAACACTTCGAACGGAGCGTCCTGGGTTATTTGAGTGAATAATTGTCCCGTTGAACCAAAGCTGAGAACCGCGCGAGTTCCCTCCTGTTGCTCGAAGATCTGAGCAATCTCCTTTGCGGCCTCTGTGAAGTTGGCCGCAACGGCAACGTGCACCACTTGTTCGGTTTGTCGCCCGCCGCATGATGCCAATACGGCGACTGCCGCCAGGCACCACATGGCGCGGGCGTTATGCACGGACGACTCCCGTCTGGGATGTATCGTAGCCGGCCAGGGTTTCCAGCTTTCGTCGAAGCGACGCACGTTGAAGCGCGTCGAAGAGAGACTCGACCGCAGCCAGCCGAAACGTTTCCCGGTGAAGCACAAAATCGTATTGCTCGCTGCGCAGGGGAACGAAATCGAGTCCAAACGTCTGGGCAGCAGACCGCGTCGCGATGCAACAGTCCGCCTCGCCTGAAAGTACAGCGTGCGCCGCCGACAAGTGGCCGAACGCGACATGGCCATAACCACGAATTTCTTTCGCGGCCACGGATACCTGCTCGATCAAAGAATCCAGAAGCGCCCGGCTTCCTGAGCCCGGCTCGCGATTCATCAGGGTGACGTTCTTCCGATGGAGATCCTCCGCACCCCGGATGTTCTTCGGATTACCGGGCGCCACGACAAGTCCCTCTTCCCAACGCGCGAACGTCACCACAGCCATGTCGCGATTGGGGAATCGACGGCGAATGAATGGAAGATTGAACTCGGAACTATCCGGGTCCTGAAGATGCGATCCGGCGATGTGCACCTTGCCTTCCTTCAGCCAATCGAGCGCGAGCTGACTCGAGGCCGGCGCGTGAACGATCTCGATGCCACTCAATCGTTCGACCATGCGTGCGAGCAGGCTTGTCGCCGGATCGCAACCCGCCAGAATAATTTTGTTTCGCAGCGTCTCCTCTTCGGAAAAGAGATGAAGTTTTGGTTTCTGGTTTCGAGATGCGGCACCGGCGACGATGGCGTCCGCTTCGGGGAGATGGTAGGGGCGGGCGTCGACCGGTACGCTGACCCACTTTGTACCAACCCTGCAGACTCGAACGGCTTGCCCGCTTGCGGGCGACTGTTGTCCCAGGTATTCGGCGGTGACCGTAGCGGTGTCCTCCCGCTGCTCGGCCGGGAGCGAAAACAATTCCTCGACCGTCACCTCGAGCACTCGCGCAAGCTGGAGGGTAACTTCCGTATTCGGTATGTAGTTTCCGGCCTCAATCGCGTAAACCGTCTGGCGCGTGACGTTCACTTTCTTCGCCAGCTCTGCCGCGCCGATCCCGCGAGCTTTCCGAATAGCAGCAAGATTGTTCTGTACGCGCCCCACTACTTCCTCACCTCCATAGATACTCCGGCTTGACGAGTATGTTACTGTACACGACATTGTCGCTGTTAAAGGACACAAAAAGACTGAGGAGATGGATGCGAATGGCGGCACGTAAGGTTCTGATGGCGCTCGTGCTCGTTTCCGTTGGTGTACAACTCAACGCCCAGTCGACAAAGGCCGAACTCTCAGGGCTTGTTCTCGACCCCGCGAGCCTTCCGATAGCGGGAGCCGACGTCCGTTTGCTCAATATGAGTACGGACGCTGAACAGTCTGTTTCGAGCGGTCCCGATGGACGCTACCATTTCTTCGCCCTTCTGCCAGGTACTTACACCATCAGCGTCACGAAGTCGGGATTTGCCGCGCTGAACCGCGGCGGCGTGACATTGCGAGTCGGAGACCAGGTCTCCCTCGATCTGGGGTTGCAGATTGGAGGCGTGGAGCAATCCGTGGAAGTAACCTCCGCAACACCTCTGCTGCAAGCGAGCCGCGGAACCGTAAGTTTTGTCGTGGAGCAGAAGAAGGTCGTGACGCTGCCGCTTGACGGAAGGAATTTCATTCCCCTCATCGCGCTCTCTCCAGGCGTCATGTTGCCTCCGGCTTCGACCTTGCCCCGCATTAACGGCAGCAGGCCGCGCGTCAGTGAATACATCTACGACGGCATCAGCGTTCTTCAACCCGAACCCGGACAGGTTGCTTATTTTCCGGTAGTGGACGCGATCGAAGAGTTTCGCGTGGAGACCAACAGTTATTCCGCCGAGTATGGCCGGTCGAACGGAGGCGTGATCATGGTCAATCACAAATCCGGTTCAAACGAATTTCACGGCAGCCTGTTCGAGTTTTTCCGGAACGAAGCGCTCAACGCGCGCAACCTGTTTGCAACGACGGGACCCAGGCCTCGTTTTCGACGCAACCAGTATGGATTCGTGTTCGGCGGGCCGATCCAGCGCAACCGAACGTTTTTCTTCGCGGACTACCAGGGCGCCAGGCTGCAGACAGGCACACCTCGCCCCAGTACAGTGCCTACATCGCTGCAGCGGCGCGGCATCTTCAGCACTGCGATTTACGATCCGGGGACGACCCGCCAGACCAATGCAGGCTACGTGAGAGACCGCTTTCTGAACGACACCATTCCAGCGGATCGATTCGATCCTTCGGTTCGAGCCGTTCTGGATCGTTACCCGCTTCCGAATGTCTTTTTGGCCAATGGGCAGGAAGCAACTTCCAACAACTACACTCGCACGGCAAACGAAACCACCAATCAGGATCAATTCGGCTTTCGTCTGGACCACAACCTGAATTCCCGGCAGCGTGTTTTTGGACGGTACGAGTATCTGCGAGACGACTCTCTCCCAAGCACGCCGCTGCCGGATGGAAGCGGCGCCATAACGGCCGGCGTTATCGGCGAGACTCTGACTCGTGCGGACAGCGTTGCTCTGGAGCACAGCTGGACCGTGTCGGGAAATAAGGTGAATCAGCTTCGATTCGGATATACGCGACGAGGATTCAACAGGTCATCGCTTCAAACCGGGCAACCGGCGTCCCAGGTCTCTGGAATTCCGAACATCCCGGTATCCGCGTTTTCCGATGTGTTGCCGACATACGATGTTGTCGGCTTCCAGCAGTTGGGCCCTCCTGTGAACGGTAACGCATCATTTACGACCTCTGTGACTCAGTTGGTGAACAACCTTTCCTGGCTGCGCGGGCGTCACAGTATGAAACTCGGCACCGATTGGCGATTCGAGCATCTCGGCATCCTGCAACCGCCTAGTCCAACAGGCAATTTTCAATTTTCGAATATCCTGACGAGCAATCTGTCAGCAACCGGGACGCCCGTGGCAGGTACCGGTAATGCGTTCGCGTCGTTTCTCCTTGGCCAGGTACAAACATTCTCAATCGACGTGCAGCACGATACCCTGCGGCCTCGCGCCAAGATCGGAGAGTTCTTTTTTCAGGACGATTTCAAAGCGACGAGAAGGCTGACTCTCAATCTGGGTGTCCGGTACACGCTCAACTTTCCATCGACTGTTATCGACGACCAGTCGGCCTTGTTCAACCTGCAAACGCAAGAACTCGACTTTCTCGGCAAGAACGGCACGCCGCGGACAGCGAGGAATCTGGAAAAGCTCAACTTGGCGCCGAGAGTCGGACTTGCATTCCGGATCACCGACAGTTTCAGCGTGCGCTCCGGCTACGGGATAACCTGGATCGAACAGGCCGGCATCACGACACCGTTCACCACGCCATTCTTCCCCTATATTCAAATTGCCGGACAGCGATCTCTGGACAACATCAATCCTGCATTTGTGCTTTCTCGCGGCCCGTCTCTGCGGGTTTCAGAGCCGAATCCGGACAGCGGTTTGGGGCAAGGCGTGTTCGCTGTCGAACGCGACCAAAAGAGCGGCTACGCGCAGCAATGGAACCTTTCCTTTCAGAAGACGTTCAGCCAGAACTGGAGTACGGAGTTCGGTTATCTGGGATCCAAGCTCACAAACCTTGGTGTGCCGGACGTCAATATGAACCAGCTCACGCCGGAACAGCTTGCATTGGGCGCCACGTTGACCCAGCAGGTGCCCAATCCGTTCTTCGGGCAGATTCCGGAATCCTCGCAGCTCGGCGGTCCCACGATCGCCCGCCAGCAGTTGCTTCGGCCATTTCCACGTTTCACAACGGTGGCCTTTTACCGCAACAACGTCGGTCATTCGACGTATCACTCAATGCAGACGCGACTGGAACGGCGTTTCTCGAACGGTCTGAGCATCACGGGGGCCTACACCTTCGCGAAGCTCATCGACGATGCCGGCGCGGTCTTTGACGCCGCCATTCTTACGGGACCTGCGGCCGTGTTTCAGGCGGCGGACAGCTACAACCGGCGATTGGAAAAGGATGAGTCGACTGGAAACATCCCACATGTGTTTTCCGGATCCTATGTCTGGGAGATTCCTGTTGGCGCCGGGCGCCGGTGGGGTTTGACCGGCTGGCGGAACGCGCTTGCCGGCGGGTGGCAACTGGCCGGGATGCTTCGCGTGCAGTCGGGCAGTCCGCTTGCTGTGACGCAGGCGACGAACTTCAATGCCTTCGCGGGATTTGGTATCCAGCGGCCAAACAAAGTGGGCGAGCCCGAACTTCCTTCGGGCGAACGCGGCACTGCTCGATGGTTCAATACCGCTGCATTTTCCCAGGCCGGACAGTTCACGATCGGCAATTCATCGCGAAATCCGGTCGTGGGGCCGGCGTACCGATCCCTCGATGTGATGGTTGGCAAGACGTTCTCGATAACGGAGCGCGTTCGGACCGAGGTTCGCGCCGAAGCGTTTAATGTCACCAACACGCCATCGTTGATGGCGCCCAATACAAGCTTCGGCAACGCCGCGTTTGGGACAATTACGCGCGCGTTTGACCCGCGCGTTTACGAACTGGTGCTGAAGCTGCACTTCTAGGCTCCGCATCGAATGATGTCTTCTAAACACGACTCAGTCGGTGAAGACGGTCAACTTGGGCGACTGAATCAGCCACTTTCCGTTGCGCTTGACGAGGCGGTCTTCGGAGCGCCCCATCGCGGCCGCTATCATCCTGCCGTCTTTGTCACGACGCACGGTCTGCCAGTACGACTGATGCACGG
>Ga0137465_1000145_pt1 | contig 55844 bp, 74 predicted proteins | sample EasRivERMGT828_2_FD_104906 | JGI IMG/M metagenome (GOLD analysis project Ga0137465, IMG submission 104906) | Soil microbial communities from meander-bound floodplain in the East River, Colorado, USA - East River MetaG ERMGT828_2 | ecosystem: Environmental > Terrestrial > Soil > Floodplain ... | reverse complement strand
TGTAATAGATGTTGGGATTATCGCAACAAAAGTACCATTTCTATCTTCTACAAGGTTGAACGCTTCTACTTCTGTCACACCTTCAAGAATGATAGAACAGTTACCATCCGCAGCAATATCACCATCTGCCACAACAAGCCTATCTGAAAACCATAAAGTATCTTTCTCCAGATAGGGTTGATAGGCGTTTTTGCCATTCATAATAAGGGCGGAATTACCACTTAAACTGGCCGTGAATGTTGAATCTCCCATTTATTCCTCCTTATTCTGGGTCATTAAGTAATACGGTTGTACTTCTCTTTGTACCAACCAGATAACCTCTGATAGTTAAAGCACCATCAGCTATTGACACCGTGCTTACTCTTACCGTGACCGCACCAGTGGTTATTACACCATCTGTTGTCACATCAAGCAATTTATCGCCTGCGGCGAATACGCTTGAAAAACAAAGATTTAGTACACCGATACAATCATCAAGCTGAGTAGGCACTTCGACATCACCTTCATTAGTACCGATAGTCGCTACTACCTGAAAATACTCAAGAAGATGTATACCTGGTCTGTTGTTCTCATTGTTAGAGGCTTCTGGTATAAGCCCAAAAAGATTATAACTTTGATTTACTGGCATATTATTTTACTCCTTTCCTTATGATGTTACGCCGTAAACTCGGAAATGAGTAGCTTGGAGTCTGCGTATTAAACCATAAGCATAATACATTTCTCTCCATTGCCCTCTGAATCCTGAGTTTTCTTCGTATGATTCAGCTCTTTCTGGTAAATCAAGCATAGGTACTTTTTCTGCGATTTGGAATGCTCCATAAGGATTTCCTTCATCGTAATTGTACTCTGTAAGATTAAGAATTAATGCCTGATTATCCAGACCTATCTCACTCAAAATTGGAGCATTAGCATAGTAAACAATACCGTCACGACCAGTACCTTCAATGCTAAATACTTTAAGACCGTATTTCATTGAAAGATTCTGTACTTCACCAAATCCACGTTTGTTTTCATATGCTTCTGCGAGGTTCTTTGTAAATGTTGAACCACCGAACATAAACAATTCTCGTACACCAGAAGTATCAAGAGCTGTTGCTACAATATTATTAATCCTTGCAACATTTAAGATACCACCTGCGTTGATATAGTTAGCACCAAGAATGAACTCAAGTATTCCACCAGTTTCATATTCTGATTCGTTACCTGATTCTGTTGCGTATCTACGACCAACAAGTAATGACCTTTCGATAATCTTCATCAGTCTTAACTGTACTAATTCATAATTAAGGTCAAGTTGTGCCGCACCATTCTGAAGCAGAAGTGTTTTAATACCACCACCCTGTTTCATATGTTCGCCAACACCATAAGACTCACGACTAATCTGAACTACGTTTTCCAGATAACTACCATTCTGAGTAACTGGAGCATTTGGTCTTTGATTAGTTTTTGCTACTGTATTCACTATTTTGATATAAGTAGCAGTCGGGACTGCAGCTATCTGACCAGTAACGGTTGCAGCAGGATGTGCTCTCTGCACTTTAACCCACGTAAAACCTGCATTCGCAGCATTACCTTCGTAAGCCGCACTATTCTCACCGATACCAAGTATTTTAGCTATCTCATTAAGTGGTCTATCAGTAACATCAAATGTTGTGCCGACATTACTTGTCGTTGCACCACCAGACAAATCTCTGCCCATAAAAGTTCCTGTAAAGAGTAGTCTGTGGTTGGTATTAAGACCATTCGCAAAGCTATTTGTAACTTTGAGATAGTCAACAAGAGAACCAGACACTGGTCGTACAGATGCCAAAGCAAGAAGATATGAGTATGGTAACTCATCAAATTCCTGATAACGGAATCTCCAGTCGGTAATCATATTAGCACCAACTACACCGAACTTCTCTGAAAGAACTGTTAATATAGAAAGAGGATTGACCTGGCGTAAAGCTATGAGCTGGAAGATTTTCTCTTGCTGCCCATACAATCTCAATCTATCTTGTATGTGTGGTGTATCATAAAAACCACGATAGATAGTTGAATCTGCGCCTGCCATAATTTACTCCTACAAAATTAATTAAACATAAACCATTTTAACTACAAAGGCTGACACTGGTGCTACAGCTGAACTCGCTGCTTTGCCAGTAACAGATGCCATCGCTATAGCCGTTCCAAATGTTAAGCCATCTGGGAACACCATAGTTATCTTAGTCGCAGCCGGAACTAATATTGTCATATCTGGGTCTGTAGTCCCCATAACAACTGAACCAGCAGCAACGTTAAATAACTTAAAGTAAGTTGCGGCACCATTGGCAGAGTTATCAAGTTCAAGTTCGTGTATAATGCCACTTGAACCTTTTACTGCAACAGGTGTGTTGCCGTTAGTAGTATCAATTATCAGGTTAGCACCTGAAATCTGGGCAATCGAAATATTCGATACTGCCATTTGTAACTCCTATTGGTTAATTTTATTCAACTGTCCTTCGACCCTTTTCAACATTCTGTTTTGAGGACTGAAAGACGTGTCACCTACTTTGAACTTCCCAGATTCACCATCTGCGATAGCACCCTTCATACTCGTCACATCTGTTGGCATTTCATTCGCTGGTAAAAATAGTCCGTGTTTTCTATATTGCTGATGTATCCCATTAGCAATTTTAGACATTTCTATCTTTACCAAATCATCAAAGAAAAGCCCACGAAAGATGTTCTTGAAGATAAATGGGTTTTGTTCAGGGGGGATAATCTCCCCTTTTTGCATCCTGTCATAAACAGAATCAAAAACTTTTAATTTAGTTTGATATGCCTCATCCTGTGCTTTTACATTAGCTTCATATTCTGGAGTACCTTCTTTAGCACTAATAGGATAATACATATCTTTAAGTTCTATTATCTGCTGATTACGTACTTTAATCATATCATCAGCAGCTTTTCTAATCTCTGTATCACGATTGCTTGATTCGCTTCTCAGTTCATTTTCTTTAGAAGCAGTCTTTACACGGAACTCATATGAAGGTGTACCAGCTTTCCAAGCCTCACCAGCATCAAACACAAACGTACCTTCTGGGATATTAAACTGTTTTTCAATATCTTTCTCAAGCACATCTTTTTGATACTGCGATACCCTGGCTTGAAGCGTATTACCTGTCGCTACCATTTTAGCTATTGATGATATATCAGGTAATTTATATTCTTTCTGTACCTTATCATAAGTACCAAAGAAATCTGACTTCAAATTATTAACGAACTCATTAAATTTCTTATCAACCTCAACTTCTCTAACGCCAGCTTTTTCAAGTTCTGTAATTTTAACACCACGTTCCGAAGCAAGTTTCTGTTGTTTCTTAATATCATCAAGATGTGATGCTATCCTATGTCGTATAGCTGGGTTCTCAGCTTTATTCTCTTTAAGATAAGAATCTATCTCTTGATAATCTTTATCATTTATTTCCTTAAATGTACTAAAATCAAATTTCGTATCAGTTGGCTTAACTGGGTCTGGTTTAGCGATTCCACCATTATCATCTTTTACCCCAATAATCTTTACGCCAGCATCTGCAGCATCTTTCATAATTTTATCTACCATACTGCCCATCGAACCACGATGCTTAGTAGAAGTGCTTTCTTCTGTTAAGATGCCATCAGGACTATTTATCGTACCATTATCTTTATCTGCCATTACCGCCTACTACCTCCGTTCCAGATTGTATATCAGCTTTATATTTGGCGAACCAAGAATCAAATTGTGCTTTGCTGACTTCAAACTGTTTTTGTGTTATTTGATTGGCTAAATTAGTTGTTCTCTTATCTAAATCTTTAATCGTGCCTGTTAATTGTTCGATAGTAGATGCTTGCTGATTAACCAAAGAAAGCTGGTCAACTATCTTATCAACATCAGGGATATTTAATCTCTTTAATATTAACGGTACAAGCTGTGGCACTTTAAGCTGAGTGGCTAAATTAGTTAATAATGCAGCTTCTGTACCAGATTCAAAACCTTGAGATGGCTGAGTAGTAAAACGTATAGACTTAAACCCACGAGATAAATCTGTTTCTGGTCTCATTGCTATTTTCTGTGGATTGTTTTTATCAGCCTCGATTACATTATATGTCATTGGTGGTTGTTCTTCACCATTTTCATTTATCATCGTACTATAACCATTGATAGGAGCATATTCTCTGTAAAACTCACCAACAACTTCACCAACTACTGATAATGTAGCGTCTGCCTGTGCTAATCTACGTTTCATCTTTAACCCACCAGCAGATTGTAATGAAGCAACTGTAGAAAATACATCTGGGGTTTCTCTACTATCTCCCATCATTACTCCAAATATACCAGATACCATTCCCATAATATAAGCAAGATATTGTGGGAACTTTAACCATTGTTCACCAAGTGGTTTACCTTCAATTATTTGAGGTGGTTTAGACTGACCTGGTATCGGGAGTTTATAGAATAACTTAGAACCTGGTATCGCAAAATTCTTAGCCCATTCGTGTTCGTTGACCAAAGAGTTTTCTTCTGCTAACATTCTTATCCCATTCATTAAAGAACCATTAAGTAAAGCTACCATAATAAATTTATTTAATGCCCTCTGTAATGGGTACAAATACCAGATTCTACCAAGTGGGTATGGAGTATCTCTGTGGTCATAAACTAATGGGATTAGATTATATTTACGTATAGGATAAACTTCTTTATAGCCCTTATTGCCGACAGATGTATATTCTGTTAAGAAAAATGCTTTGCTTTCTTTTATAATTATCTCACCTTTGCGTTCTTGTGCTATCATCTCTGGTGTTTTCTCTGGATAGAATTTAACCTCTGTCCTGCCGATAGAATCTTTGCCTTGAGGTACGACTAAATATGCTGTATGTTCTTCAAGAACCATACGCTTAACGAATAAAACACCATAACCACGAATTGAATTAGGTGAATATCTCGTAATCGGTTCACCAGCATCTGTCGTGCCAATGTTGCCTTTTACACATTCTTCGTCATACCATTCTCTTGTGATGTCTGGTTCAAGACCTTTTATAAAACGATAGCCATAATCTCTGGAAACACGCATAGCCACTATGCAGTTATCCATATCTCTATAAAATGGGTCTTTAGTCTGAGAATGAGGATAGACGTAACGCCAGCTAAGATGTTTAATGTCTACATTAAACTCTCCAAACTCTCTACGTGGTACAACATAATAAAATCCGTGACCGACATTAGATGAATCACGGACTACTCTATCGTGCTGTAGCCCACCAAGAGAATCATACCAGGCTTTTTGGATAAGATATTGAAAACGAGCAGCGACATCTTTAGAAAGTTGTGTAGCAGCATCATCAAAAGGATTTATAATCGGGGCAACTCGGATAGTTGGTTTAGAAGCTATCATCATAGCTTCTGCGGTATCACAAATAGCAGTTGTTATTGATATAGGTAGAGGGGCTTGGCGAAAGGCTAACATCTCTTTTTCTTCTGCTTTTGAAAAGTGGATGCTATATCGGAAATCATCAAACCGTATCGCATCTATTTCCCACGCTCTGCGTGCGCTACGATTCTCTTTATACAGTTTGAAATTTTCGCTGGCTATTTCAGTCGTCCACTGTCTTTTCAATCTACACTCTGTGTTAAGATGCTAAAAATATTTTTTGACTTAAACACAAATATAGTAGATGAAATCTAAAAAGTCAAGCTGCCGGTTACACTTCGTCTAACCAGACGAGTCTATGCTCCTGTCAACCAACTTTCTATTTCTCTGGTACGATTTCCTTCTTGACTATTATATACAATAGCAGGTTCGGTAGGTTCAAATTCAGCAGATTTTCTATTTATCCCAAGTGGGTCATATTTAATAAACTCTGGGAATCTTCGTAATTGCTCTCCTATCCGTAAAGCATCAAGACGGTCTTGCTTAACCATAGGGAAAGCATCTACTTCAGATTTTAATTTGTTCATTTCTGGTCGTATGTAATATAGACCAAGTTCAAAAAATGCTAATGGGCATTCTTTATTCTTTTCAGTTTTTTTCTCTTGCCCACCTGTATATGGGAACTTAACACAACTAATAGCAAGTTTATCAAGGGCTGCACATAATTCTTGGAAAAATGTTCCTTGCTGCCCAGCGGTTTCAACAGATACCCCGAAAGCATTATACTTTATTATCATTCGTATCATCTCACCAACAGCACCCTTACGTCTGATATTAGCGACTTCATCCCCTAATGCAACTATACCATTAAGTGGCTTATAATTTATATCAGTGAATCTATCATTAATATCATACTTACCAGATGATTCTTCTATCACAAACCTTCTTTTGTCTGGAGTAAATGCGATAGCTGTTATGACTGCATCAGATGAATCTTTCTTCTCAGATATAGCTGGGTCACACGAAACAACTATATCTACATTCACATATTCCCTATCATTAAACACTAACCAGTTATGCCCAAATGCTCTAAGATATTTAGCATCGTGATATTTAAGCTGATATTCTGCTTCAGATTTAATCAGATTATACTTTTCTTTTAACCAACCACTCATACCACCAAGCGTTGGCTGCAATACCCACCAATCTCGCATCTTCTTAATACGTTCCATAGACCATCGTTGTGGCCACTCTGGTACTTCATTATCTAAGTCACCAACGCCTGGATATTTTTTACCATCAATTATCTTAACAGTAAGAGTATGAAATTGTTTCTTCCATTGGGTGTTCTTAGGATGGGTTATCTTGCCACCAGTATCATCAAGATGTACTCTATTACATATATATACCATTACTCCATCATCTGCTAAGGCTGGATATGATTCTTCCATCACTTCTTTATCACATTGCCTACGCCTTTCTACAGTTTTAACATTCTCTCTATTCTGCACATCATCAAACAATATCTTTTTAGGTCGCATCTGGAATATATTCATTCCCCTAACTGGTTGGTCTATACTGGCAGCTTCATATATATGTTGGTTAGAAAGTATAAGTAACTTACCTGTATCTTTAGCATCTTTATCTTTAACTTCTTTATAGGTGGGTTTTAGGTCTCCGAAGAAATCTTTGACAATGGGTTTATTAAGGAAAGAAGATAAGTTCATTAAGAGTTTCTGAGCGACCGGGCCATTTTTAGCACGTAATACTTGATAATCAATATCAGGCAGGATTGTACCATTATGGAATATACCATATTCTCCAACAGTGCCTTCATAAAAAGGCGAAACAAATGTGAACCAAAAGGTTTTTGAGCCACTACGATATGTAAGAATACCATATGTCCTATCTTCAACAGTCATACCATCGACATAGGTATAATATAATCCAAGAGCATCTTTAGCCCACGGTGCCACACCAAACTTAGGCTTGAAATCTCTTAGTAAAACAGGATAACCTTTTTGTAAGCTGAGAAAATGTAAGTCAAAAATAAAACGGCAGACACCTAAATCGTCTCTGCCGTTATTTTGACACCATCTATTCAAATAAGGGAGGAGCTCATTCGTGGGTGTTTTGCGGAACTCTAACTTAGGAACTGTCTTTAAGTTTATATTCACTATTCATCTTGAAGACTTTTTAATATTTCATCTGGGTCTGCTTCAATAAATGAACTTGGATAACTGGCTTTTACTTCTTCTTCAGATAACTCTATACCAGGTATCATAGCGGTCATAGCACCATCTTTATTATCAAGAAACTTATCTGTATCTGACACAGAAAGAGGTTGTTTAGCAGACTCTGCATTCTCCGGTAATTGGACATAACCAGACTTTATAACTTTACCAGTCGTATCATTAATAAGTGCATTTTCTTCATAACCCAAAGCAACTATTTTTTCATACACCAATACCATATCTTTGATATTACCAGATTTTTTAGCTATCTCAAACATATCTTCAAGTTTAGCAGCCATTACTTCTGGACTATGTTTTTCTCTTACCGCTGGGGCAAGTTCTGGATATAAAATTTTGAATACTGCCATAATTGTGCTCCTAAATGATTCTGTTTGTAAATATTTTTGTCTGTCATCTGCTTTAATCCAGGGGACTACTCGTTTCATAATCCCATCAAAATCACAAAAGTATTTCGATATTGGATTAAACAAAGCCATTACAATCTTAACTGATTGAACGCTTTGTGCTCGTTTACGTAATATCTTTTCAAGCCTTTCTTTATATATCTCACTTTTATCCATACCCCTTCGTGGGTCACTCTCCTGTGAGTAATTATAACGTATAGCACCTGTCGGTTGCCATTTAGTCATACCAACACTATGAACACCAGAAGATGTAAACAATACATGTCTTGTAGGCGTAGGAGTAATAAAGAATAACTGTATGTAAACCCCATCGGTAGGGATAAGATTGTTTTCTTCTTCACCAACGTGATGTACTAAACCTGAGAAGTCTGCGTGAGAGGGTACAAACTTATCAATCGTCTTAATCCATATATCTAAATCTACTACATTTACATATTTATTATTACTGTTATATGTTAAATCAAGATTGTTACGAGTTATAAAATCATAATAATCTGCTGGACCAGTTACAAGCTGTCGTGTAGCCCGAACATTCGCTAAAAATTCTTCTTGGCTATGATATACATACATAGGTTGTGGTATCTGAGAGTAACACATAGCAGAAGAATCTTTTTCACTAATGTTAATTACTCGCATCAAAAACCTTTAATTTAATATTAAGAGATTTATCTAAAGCCAACCCAGTATTAGGGATTACCTGTACACATCTATCATCCCATAATTCAATCATACCAAAATCTTTAGTGGCAGTAACTTTTAACTCTATCCCGATATGCTCTTTACACCATTGTTTAATAAGTTTTTCTTGATGGTTCGCAAACATAATAGTATCATCTGTCCCAGTGTCTGTGTTGCGTAATAAAGTTTTAGCCACTCTGGCAGTTACTATACGCACATCTTTACCTTCCCTAAGCCATAATTTCACCCTTCCAACCATTAAGGGAATGGGCTCACCTATTAAACCATCGTTCCACCCATTATATATTGCCAACGTACCATCCAAATCAACGCCTACCCATCCATTCATTTCATTACCTTTGTTTGTTCGTGTACCGTACCAATAGCCATTAAACGTAATCTATCTGTTATAGCTTTCATAGCATCGTTTTCTATTGCCCAAGTTTTATCTAATATGACAGAATAATCCCTTGAAACATTATATGCCATAACACAATATAAACAACCTTGTAAGATTGTAATTGTAATCAACCAATCACCGAAGTGATATCTTTTATAACCTGTTATTTTCATAATCCCTTTTCAAACCCATCTGATAAGTGATAAGAATCCTTTAAGTCTGGGTTGGTCGTACCAGATACCTTATCCAAAGCACTCTTATCAGCGAGGCTGCAGCGTGGTAATTCGTGATGTAAATCTATTGGTCTTACTTGTAAACCAATAGTTTGCAAATCCATACTATCTTTAATTCGTTTTAATTCTTTATCTGTCCATTGTGAACCTATGTGACTCATCATCCCCATATGATTACGCATCTGTACACCCCTAAACCCATATTCCCAAGTTCTACCATACAGTTCTCGTAATCTCTTTTCTCTTTCAAGTTCAAGAAGATGGCTATTCCTATTATGCCATTTATATTTATGTTTTAGTTTTCTCATATAATAACTTTAACAATGGATTGTTAAATGGCTTTAACCCAAACAAAATAAAATCAGGAGTTCTAAAATGTAATTCTTTCTCTCGCCATTTATATTTGTTCTTTAATTTTCTCAATTTACAAGTGTTAATATTGGTGCTTGTTCTTCTGGTTCGGCATAATCAGGTCTGAATATACCAACCAGTTCTGTTTCACGTACAACTACATATGGTTTCTTCGCTATTATAATCTCTTGACCTGTATGAAGAACCATAGTATTTAGAATAACTTTATCACCTACTTTAGCTATTCTAACCATAGGCGTACCATCTTTTTCTTTTTCATCACTAATAGCTACTATCCGTAATTCCATAGTGTTTAAAGCTGGTTTAACAGTTTCTGGTGTAAGAATAACGCTTTTCTTCTTAGGTACCATTTCAACCGCAACATAATTACTTAATAGATTTAATGGAAAAAGTTCTTCACCCATACTATACTCCTATTGGTGTTAATAATTTATCAATTCTATTAGCTGTGTAATCTTTCTTAATTCGTCTAAACAGATTAGGCTCACCTTTATTATTCAGACGAAGGCTGTCAAGTTTAATTTCTTTATTATGTTTTTCTTTAAGGTCTTTAACCATCTGTAAAGCTGTTTTCTTTAATCTTTTAGTTCGTTTACCACTCATATATACACCAAATCATCTGGTAAATCATCATCGTCTTCATCTTTGTCTTCATAGCCAATCGTACTATCCTCAATATCTTCTTCCTTTTCATAACCTTCATTTTCTTCTGGTTCTTCTGTCTTTTTCTTCTTACTCATCTCTGTCTTTTCCTTTTATTTTTTAATCTTGGTACATTACTGTTATGATGTTGTCCTTGTAGATGTTGCTTACCACGTATTCTGAAACCACAAAAACTACATATATTACTTTTCTGTTTCATTTCTTCCCACGTGCCCAATAAGCTAATGTAGCAAAACCAATACCTGCGATTTCATTCTGCAACGACTTATTCTGTTCTTGCATTACAGTCTCAACTATTTTTACATCCCAGTTAATAGCTTCAAAAAACAACTCAAGACACCAAGCCTCAACATTATAATAATACCTATCATATACTTTCTTGCCATTAACTATACGATGTGGTGCATCATATATTGTTCGTATCTTTAACTGTACATCTTTAATAAACTGTTCTGTACCAGTTTCTTTAATAAAGAAATCATCTGGATTATAACCTTGATTAAAATTGAGTGTACCATCTTCATTAACCCTTTCTTTCATATCATCAGTCAACGCTGGTCCAGCCATTGTAGCTGGGTAAGGGTCATTAGCTTTCTCTGTACCAGCTCGTTCTCTCATTAACAACATTTCATCAGGTGTAACTGTTTTAGGTGGTCCAGCCATAATAACAACTTCATCTACATACTTCTGATTCCGTTTCCGTATTTCTTCATCAGTTAAAGCGTCACCAACAGTAGCATCTGCTACCTTTACCGAGATTACACTACCGAATATATCATCGAAATCTGTCATTTCCTAAAATCCTTTTAGTTTAATACTACAAATATAATATTAAAACCTTATTTTGTCAACCATTTGTTCTTACTTTTATCAACACTTAAATATATTTTTATTATTTTTCAAATGCTACTTGACTTTTTATTGTTCTACTCGTATGTTAACAACGACTCTAACGAAAGAAAAGGTCTATAACGTTATTATTATACATATAATATATATTATAAGTATAATATATACATATAATACAATTATAATAATGTATTCAGATTATTCAGACTGAACTTCTGTGTTCATTACACTCCACACACCACCCTGTGTGCATTATGGTAGAAATAATAAAAATTAGTAAGTGTTTTTTATAAAATATGTATTATTTTTTAGTAAATAATGTATAAAATTATATAATTTTTAGAGAATAACCATTATTTTTAATAAAATAGAATATTATTAGTTAATATGTATAAAAAATGTATAATTTTTTAGAGGAATACACAAGTGAATATATGCAGACCTGTATTTTTTTATTCCTACCATCCCCCCCTATCCCATTTTCTATTGGAATTTTTCTCCATTTCCGTATTATTACTATATTGTAACGTGTTTACACGTTATAGTTCTTTGAAAATATATAACAGCTTCTCAAGGGTTGTGATAGTTAGAAAAATGGAGTATATAATGGCAATAGTTCTAATTATCAAAGCATTACAAGCTACAGGTGAAGAGGTTATTATAGCTGAATTAGAGAGCATGAACGATAAAGTCATAGCAGATTCTCTCTTTAATAACTATTTAACCACTAAGTCGGCACTGAACGGTCAGACATTAGTCTATCAATATCACCCAGATTCAACCAATAGCCATATTAAGGCACTTAGTAAACAATTACTAAGTTTACAAACAGCCTTCGGCTATACCAGTCTAAAGGGTGAATTGAACAGCAACCTTGCAATCAGCTCATCAATGGGCTTTGTAAAGGACGTAACTGACAAGTGGATTAAGAAGTCCACTGAGTGTAACTTCAGCGAATCAGTAGCAACAGCCGTCATAGATGGCGAAACAAAACTTCGCAAGATGGTACGTGATTTTAACGAGCGAATACACGGTCTGGGAATACCCAAATACATAGAGTTCAAAGTCTATATAGACTGGGACACCAGAACTGGGGCAAAAGGCACTTTATCCAAAGTGACGCAAGATGCAAATGCAAAAGAAGAGAAGCAATCATAATAAATATGATTATCACAACCCTATATTGCTAATGTAGCTTAACTTATTGTTAAACAGTTTCAAGCCTGTAAAATACAGAGTACAATATAAACATATTGGAGAATAAATGTTATTACATCCATTATTTATAATAATAATGACTATATTATTATTTGTATCAATTTATTATACACTTAAATAACGGTTAATATGAAAGCTACAAAACTGATTGAGCTATTAGCACAATCTATCGCTGAGCACGGTGACAGGGATATAGTTGTCCACGTTGACATTGAGGACAGTCTAAAATATGCTGAGTTAGAAGATGATTTGCAATATCTAATTCCATCATTTGGGACTGACGGGGCACAATGCGAAGAAGAAGGAGAACATTATCCATTTGAAATTTGGGTGACAGCAGGTAAAATTGCTATTAACGTTGTTAATGGTTAAAATCATTAAATACAAAGGTTACTGGTTCATTCTCAACTAAAATGGAGTACAATGATGTGTACTAAATGCCGTCATATTCGCAAGATTACAGGTAATAAGAAATGTAAATGTATTACCTGTGGTTTTACTAAACTGTTGCTAATCATACAGAAAAAGCCCAAAAAGGTGGCAAGATGACAAAGCGAGAAGCTAACACAATACTTAAAAATATGGTTAAAGGATTAGATGACGATGATGGTGTTAACGAAGCTATGTATACTGCTATTATTCGTTTTACATTTCTTGCATATAATAAAGAAATGGTTAAACGTTTGAGCAAATATGTTAAATGTACCAATGATAAGTTTTACATTAAAGAAAAAAATGTTAAACACGTCTTAAAAGAGATGTCAAAATGATTATCAAACGTAAATATACAAAATTTATTTATGCCACATTCAATCAACCACGTGTATTTGATTGTAAAACATCACGTCAATGTAAACTACCTTATAAATACCATTTTTATAATAAATTGTTTACTTTTATCCCTGATATATTAAAAGATGAATGTTTTACATTAGATAAAGTGATATTAAACTAATGAAAAGATTTACAGATTTTCTTTTAGATACAGGATTACTAATGGGTATTATACTAATAATATATTTAATCATTGCATATATAGTAAAGGTTACAGAATGACAGCAAAAGTATATAAAACAGATGGTACAATAGCTGAAGTAACACCAGCTAATGGTACAGATTTTACATTAGATGAATTACGTATATTCATCAATGGTTCTAATGACCCTAATAATATGGTTGAATTGCTTCATTTACCTGAACATTATCTAATATGTGATGAAGAAGGCAAACTGAAGCATTTACCTGTTAATGAGACAGCTACTGAGATATTCCAATCTGCTGGTTATGCAGATGTAATAGTCGGTACAGTTTTAATATGTGATAAATCAATGGTTAAATAATTAACGGCAGATACAATGTGTAATAATACTAAGGTAAACCGGAAAAGTTACAGGATGCAATACGAACACCTACTGTACATTGTTGTATAAACAATGGTTATTGTTACCTTGTATCTGCTTATATATTTATATGAGTGATAAAATACTATATTGTGGCTGTTTTAATAAAGAAAATGTATACAAAAAATATAGTTCTGATAAAGATGCTATTGATGCACTTAAAAAACTGGCTATTAAAAAATATGCTAAATTAACCGACATAACTAAAAAGATGGGTGGTAAATGGATGCGGATAAGCTGGAGCTAAAGAGACTTAAAAAACATTTATGGGTATCTATCTATGGAGCATTAGTATGTGCTGTATTCTTAATCCAGTTGTTTCGTAATGTTTACGATGTACCAGGTTTTCTACGTTATGGCACAATGATATGTTTTATAATAGCTTGTATGTTGGCAATCTTTAATATGGCTTATTGTTATGCTAAAATACTAATACAGAAAGGAAAATAAAATGAGTAATTATTTGATAGGGCACACAATAAAACAAATAAAAATAGCAGATGATAAAAAAGCTCTGTTGTTTATTACTGATAAAGAAGAAATCATAGTAAAGGTTGATGGTGATTGTTGCTCATCAACTTGGATTGAAAATATAGAATTGCCTGTAAATGGATTATCTGCATTAGTAATATCTACTGAAGATTTGCATATGCCTGATTTAGGTTCTCCAGATAAATATGACGTAATAGCTTATTATGGCTTCAAAATAATGACAGATAAGGGTGATATAATCATAGATTATCGTAACGAATCTAATGGTTATTATGGTGGCAGTTTACATTTTCCTGATGATAAGTATTATTATGGTGGCGTTTATAGACAAAATATTTCAACATTAAATTGGATAGATTTATGACTTATAAACAAATATGGGAATCGTTAAGTGATAAACGTAAAAATCAAATGGCAGTAATGAAACTGCCAGGTGGTACATTGTTTCAAGTTAAAGGTGTAGAGCACGATAAAGAATCAGATTATTATTGTCTGCTTATTGGTATAATGCCGGAGCATACAGAACCTATTGTTACAGATAATCAAACATCATTAGATGATTTATTCAAAACTGGAGGATTATAATGGACACATCAAATTATGATGTAACGACTACGTTCCACGGGAATGGTTCTATTACTCAACAGTTCACACCGAAGCAATCGGTGTTAAAACCCATCACATTAATAGATGAAATTGCGTTGAATGAGGCTGCTTGGAAATTTAATGATGAGTGGGGTGTTTTGATGAAGCAACATCCAGATATTGCTAAGGTGTTAAACAAATTTAAGAGTGGTTGGTTATTCAATAATATTAAACAGCTTATACGCCCTGTTATTATAACATATTTGGAGAATAAAAAATGAATCGTTTTTTATGGAATCTTTTAGTGTTAATATCTATAATATTAGCACTTGTAAATCTTTAATGTCCTAATTAACATATCTAACAACAAAAAATGGAGAAACCGTTATGAAAAAAAGACAGAAAAACCCAGAAGTAAAGGTTGGGATGAAAGTGAGGATTGCAGCGAATCAAGCCTCTCACGGATTTACTATTGGTTCTGTCGTCACTTTGACGCAGATTAACACAAATCAATATGGTGATTGCGTAGCCCAAAACGAATCTGGTAGTTTATATAATGTTTATACCACTGATTTTGTTTTAGTAGAAACAACAAAAACAGATATAGAGCTGAGAATCACCGAGCTGAGAGAAGAAATTGTTGCTGAGGAAAACAAATTAGCATTTCTTGTAGAAACTGGAGAAGAATTATTTAATTATGAAGAATATCAAGCATATCAGATACTTAAAACAGTTGATACAGAAATGTTAACTGCAATCCAAAAAGCAAAACATATTGTTAAATTATTGCAAGGTTAAATTGCTGTATGGCTGGTAATTCCTGTAGTTTAATTGGTAAAACATAAGCGTGTAATTACAAATTATATTACTGGTTTGTAAGAAGTCCGTTCATTTACAGGTTCGATTCCTATCAGGAATTCAATGACAAATAAAATTAAGAAAACATTACAAACAGTTCTATCTGACTTAAAACATTTAGAGCCTTATGTTTATCACGAAGCCTTTACCACTAATAGTGTCTATGTTAAATTCAAAGATGGTAGGTTAAGGTCATTAAGAATGTCTGACCATAATGGATATGATAAATATAGATATAAGTGGAATATAGGCTCTCATATTAAAAAAATGTATATGTCTACTGATGATGGTGTTAAAAGATTTTATTATCCATTAAATAATTTTGGTACAATTATGTTTATTAAACGTATACAACAATATTATGATGTAATAAAATTATCAGAAATTAAAGTGTCTGGGACAACTGAAAAAATAGTAGTCCTGACAGATGAAGAAATTAATGAACTTATAAAGTCCATAACCCAGACTATAAATGGGTGTTAATTAACAACCATCTTATAACTAATATAATGGAGGAAGCTGTGGCTAAAAAGAAAAGCACACGCACCAGCACAAAAAAGACTACTGTAAAATCTACAAAGAAAGCAGTAGCAGCTCAAGTTAGCTTGAGTTTACATAAACCAGGTAGTGTACCGGAAGATGTAAAAATTGCAGCTGGTACTACTGTACGTAGTTTTATATCAGACTTCAATCTGAAAGATTACGTAGTCTCTCACAATGGCTCTGAAGCAATAATGGATAATGTCATCAATAAAGGTGATACTATCCGTGTTGGTTTGAAAACCAAAAATGCTTAGTTAGCTATGGGGCAGAAATGCCCCATTAATTTATAATATGGAGAATAAAAAATGACAGAAGAAGAAAAAGTTAAAATAATAACGGATGTATTAAAAAAACATCCATATATTAAAGCTATGCGTAAAGCCTTCAGACCATCTATTTATAGACCATTACAGTATATTAAATATACATTTAATATTAAAATTGAACCATTTTCTGTTAATGAGGAAGATGAGTTCGGCTGGTTTGGTAAAAGATTTAATCGTAAACATTGGTTAGTAAAACGAATGTTCAAAATAAGGAAAATGGCACAAATGATGTCTCGTAAAGAAATAGAATGGTGTGAAGAATATCAAACTGCCGAAGAAGGAGATTGGCAATGATTATACAATCTTCACCTTTAGAGTTTACTCAGACAGAAACAATGGAAGCATCTATACTGATGAATACACGAATGTCTGAGATGTTAAAACTTTCCTCACGAATCATTCCTATAACTATACAGGAACAAAATATTTTAACTGCTAAAGAGATAAGAACTTATACACTGCCGACAGGTGGAGGTGTTCTTGTAAGTGAAAACTTTTTCTATTGTCCATTTACAACACAAACGAATAAAATATTATTATTATGTTCTTGCTATATTATTAGTGTTAATGGTAATCAAAATGATATTAACAGTTTTGCTACAATTTATCAAAAATATTTGAGCAATGTTTTTGATATTATAAGGCATACCACCTCATACGAAGCAAAAATGATGGAGTTCTCAATATTTGCTTCTAAAATGGTTGGGTATAAACCATTTGATATAAATGCTTTAATCAAAGCAGGTAAAAAATATAAAATAGAAGTCGCCAGGGCTGGTGAAGATATTTCATTCATTGTACGGAATGTAAGATGTGGTAATGAAATAGAAGGATATTTACAGTATAAAGCTATTCAAATGTTTATGACTGAAAAATATACATTTAGGCATACAATTTATTATTTTAATAAATTTATGTATGATACTCGATGGGGTATAAGTAGGGTAGGCTCTCTACATCCTCATATCGGTTCAGGTGGTTCTATCTGTTGGGGTAACCGTGTATCAGATGTACAGCTATACATCGAATCACGCTCTTATGCGTTTTTATTAGAAGTGTTAAAAGAATCATTATTTTCTTATAATCCAGGTGATGGCGATGATGGTGCTCCATTTAGACCTGTCAAAGAAATATCTGAAGTAATAAGATTACTGAATAAATTAATAGACATTAAATTATCAAAAGATGGTAATTCTTCATCTAAAGAAATTAATAGTTCACGATATTTTGCAGAGACCATAGGTAACTCTTTCTGCCCTCATTGTGATTATATCACTAATGAAGAAGGTAGATGTGTTAATCTTCGTTGTAAAGGTTGTGAAAAAGCTAATATAAAATGCTCTAAATGTCAACAAGATTGTGTTATCGGAGATTATGATGAAGATGCCAGAATGTTTGAATGGATTTGTAATAATGAACAATGTATGGCAAGCCCTAAATATCCATATAGAGTTACAGCTCCATATTGCAGACATTGTGGCAGACCAAGTTTAACTCGTTCTGGTTATCCTTGTGTTGATAAAAGTTGTCGTGGTTACACTTTAAGCCAGTGGAGAACATATGAACAATTTTATTGTGCATTCGATTTAATCAATTCTCCCTGGATAAGCCCTGAGGAAGCTGCTAAAAAATGGGAAGCAGGAAAAATTGAACAAGATAAAAAACTTAAAGCATTGTTAATAAAATCTGCAGCAATAGAGCTTATACCAGGGGTTTGCCCATCGTGCGGTAATAAAGAATTAAGCAAAACATCGGATAATGATTTATACTGTACTGCCAGAGGATGTAAAATAAATAATACACGTTTATTTAATAACGCTGGGGAATACATTTATAAATGTATTTGTGATGTATGTGGGAATTACTTAAAATTTGATGTTGCTACAAAAGTATTCACTTGCACAAGTAGTAGTTGTGTAAATTATAATATCCCTCAGTGTAACGCTGTAGGAGATTCATTAATAATATAAAATGGAGAATAGTTATGAAAGCAGATGTTTGGAGACAGCTCGATTTCTTCGACCCATCTAAAGCCCATCCGAAACCATTAATTATTGGTTGTGGGCATATAGGCAGTTATCTTGCCTTTGGTTTAGCACGAATGGGTGTAAAAGAAATTACAATTTGTGACCACGATTTAGTAGAGGCACATAATCTACCGAATCAATTTTTCGCAGAAAGTTTGATGGCTGAACTTGTCCAAGATAAGCCATCACTTCTTAAAGTTGTTGCATTACAAGAAACTATCAAATATTTAGTGCCAACAGCTAAAATTAATATTGTCCCATCTCGTATTGAAGCAGCAAATATTAAAGTTCAGTATTACGATGTTGTTTTTGTTTGTGTAGATGATATGAACGTACGCAAATGGATATTTGATGAAGCTAAAGAAGGCACTAAACTTATTATTGATGCTCGTACTGGTGGTGCATTCGCTAATGTATTCAGTTGCAGATTAACTAAATCAGAAGAATTTAATTATTATGCTAAAAATCTGTGGAGTAATAAAGATGCAGCACCATTACCTTGTACTGGCACTGCTGTTATAGATGTCTCATTTGGTGTTGTAAGTGATTGTATTCATAAATATCGTGAATATGTCCAGAATAAAAGTGTACGCATTATACATTCTTTCCACGATTATATTGTTGGTACAGTTTCTATTATGAAAATGATAAATGTAGAGAAACCAGAAGCAGAGAGAATCATAATACCTAAAGAAATAGCTAAACAGCCAATACAAGCTGTAAGAGAGGCAGATGATGGTGATGGTATGCCAACTTTCGCAGATAATTTAGAGAGGCAAGATGGGGAAGATAACCCATTTGAAATCGGAGAAGATAACGATGAGCGATAAAATAGACATCCAGATAGATGCAAAAGTATTGTATCAAATGTTTGAATACGCTGCTTTCGCATCACATATTCACGGTACAGAAATAGCTGGTTGGGGACATTATAGTAAGAAAGATGGTATTTACAAACTGGCACCACTATTAAAACAAGAAGTGAAGGGAGCAGAAGTAGATACATTCCCCGATGAAATAATCCATAGACAGGATTATGATATCAGTGATATGGTAGTTCAATGGCATAGTCACGTTAATTTTCCTGTGTTTGCTTCTAATACTGATAAAGAATTGATTAGGAAAGCATTAAAGCTATTCCCATATTTAATTTCAATCATTGTGAACTGTAAACACGAATATTTTGCTGAACTTAATTACAAACACGCAGGTGGTGTTGAGTTAGATACTCCACTTAATATGGAAGTGAATCTTATCCCATATTATGACAATACAGCGGTTTATAATGAAGTCAAAAAGAAATGCTATGAACCAAAAGAAGTGGTAGAAAAAGTAACTGCTGTAGAAGGGGCAAATCATAAAAAAGGATGGCACCCAAGATATGGTTCTGGAACGTGGTATGGTAAGAATTTTTATCCACATAACGGAAAGTTTTGGGTAAAGAATGTAAATTATAATCCTCTGCTTAAAATATTTAATGGTAAAGGTGAAATTGTCATACCATTTAAGGATGATGTTAAAGATTCCCCAGATAAAAATGTAGGTTTTACAGCCGAAGAAACTTTAGATATGTTTGAAGATTATTCTGGGTTTGGTATGAATGAATATGGTATGGGAGATTATATACCACCTATAAAAGAAGTAAAGATGATAAAACAGGTTAAAGAAAAAGCTATCTTGCTGGATAAAGATTTACACGATAAAGTATCAATGGTTGTAGCTAATGGTACATATTGGATTCAGCATCTAAAAGATAATTCATACTGTGAAATTTCAGAAGATGGTGTGCTCGTTAATGGTCACGATGGCACTTGGAATGAGTTCCTGATAAAAATAGGCCATTATGAAGAACCATATATGATAGATGACAGAAAGGAAGATGCTGTCCAGAAAAAATCTTAAAACTTTTAGCAGGTACTTGACTTTTTTGGTACTTAGTATTATATTTGTAACTTAATTTTTTACTTAGTTCTAATTTATTTAATCATTTAATCTAAAGGAATAATTATGGCAAAGAAAAGAGGCAGTCGCCCCACTCGTTTTGCAGCTTTAAGAGCATTTTATAATTCTTACAAAGCTGGTTTAATGGATGACGCTCAGGTAAATGCGAATGTTCAACAGACAGGATTCGTTGTTTATGAAAGTGAACTTGAAAAGTTCGCATCAGAGTTCCCAGATGTTGACATAGTAGATTTTACAGCTTTCGTCAAGGCTCACGGTGCTCATAAAGTCGCTGGTAAGAAAGTTACTGGTACTGGTAAACAATTTTCACTTAATACAGCCGAAAAAGCTGCACAAATCGGTGTTCTCCCAGACAATGTAGTTCGTTACATTGAGGTAGTCAATATGGGCTACAAATGGAGAGATGAACTTCAGAAACTAATCCCACTTGGGACTGTTACAATTTCAATTCCCATTCGGCAACCTAAGAAAGAAAAAGCTGCTGCTTAACTAACAGCATCTTTTGTTCTCCATCCCTGGCAGATAAACATAACATATCTGCTGGGGTTTTTATTCATATTTAGGTTGCACTATGTACGAATTTACATTTCTTATTTCCCCAAAATTATTAATTTGCAGGTAAACTATGGTTAAGTTCTGGTTTATATTTGATATAATTCTGATATTACTTGCAGTCATTTTATTATCAACATTGTAAGAGGAGTTCATTTTATGTTAGTGCTCGATATTGAAACAGTAAAGACAGATGATGAAGCATTGATAGCGTATAAGGTTGCAGGTAAAAAACGTGAAGATTACAAACAAGCTGCATTAGATAAGCTGTCAATAAACGCACATACAGGTAAGATTATACTTGCTGGTATGATAAGTGATAAGCCTATTCCTGATTGGACAAACGATGCAGTAGAGCAAGGATATGCTGAAACTTTAATAGGGTTAGATGGTAATTCAGAAACATATATAGTAACTTATTTGTGGAATTGTATCTATTCTGAATTAGAAAGTGGTGGTAGAATTGTTACTTATAATGGTAAAAAGTTCGATATACCGTATTTGATTAAACGTGCTATGATTTTAGGCGTCCCACCACCATACAAAAAATTAACTGGTCTTGTCCCTTACCCATATGACTTAATCCAAAGATATACAAGCGGAGTCCATTTAGATTTATATGAAAAACTGAATCCAAACTATGGAGAATATAGTTCTCTATCAGAATGGGGTTATGTGTTTAAGGGTTCTACAGATTTAAGTAACGATGGTAGTGAAGTGGGTGAGTGGTTCACTGCTGGACTGTATGATAAAATAAAAGAACATTGTCGTGCAGATATATGGAAAACATTTTTTGTCTATAAGAAGGTGACACAATGGCTGAGTTAGATGACGAAATAAAAGTGGAAGAAATACCATTAACTGAAGTTACTGTTTACCACGCATCAACACCAAATGACTGGATTCAAACTGCTTTAGATAAAGGCTTGCCTATTGAGCATCTTGAAAGATTAATGGTGTTAAAGAAAGATTGGGATGCCCAGCAAGCACGTAAAGCGTTTGATGAAGCAATGATGAATTTCCAGAGTCAATGTCCTATCATTAAAAAGACTAAGGAAGGTGGGCAAACTAAAGGTGGAGTAGTTGCTTATATGTATGCCCCACTGGAATCTATTGTTGCACAATCTAAAGAATTATTAGGGCAAAATGGATTCAGCTATCTTATTAAAACAGAATTTATAAATAGTGATTCGATTGCTGGTGCTATTGGCAGAGTAAAAGCTATTTGTATTGTAAGGCATAAAGCAGGGCACGAAGAAGAAAGCGTGATGATTGTTCCTTTAATGACTAAAACAGGTGTAATGTCAGATGCCCAAGTCGTAGCTGCTACTACTACATTTGCTAAGCGATATGCTTTCTGTAATGCTTTCGGTATAATGACTATGGATGATGATACAGATGCTATTGATGATGAAGCTAAAAATAAATTTGCAGAGATATTAAAAGAATGGTGGATTAATGACCACTTACGAACAGTAGAAAGTGGTATAACAAGTAAAGCTGCATTATATCAATTCTTTAACACTCTACCAAATATTGAACAGCTTACTAAATTCAAAGAGCTATTACAGAAAATTGATAGACCAACCCATTCTAAACTATGGGCAGATTTCCAAAGACAAACAGCAACCAGTGCTGATGACTGGTTAAATAAATTATCACAATCAAAACTAATAAAGGAATAATATTATGTCACAAAATGCAGTGGCTAAAGAAGAAATGAAACATTTACAAATATTTTATGCAGTGAACAGATTAAATGAGGCTATTGACCATTTGTCTTGCATAACTAAAAGAATAGTAGGCGAGGAACCATTAGAAAAATCAGATAAACCTGTTGGTGTATCCCCGACACCAAATTTTAACAAGAGGTAATTATGACTATAATAAATGGACAAAACCAACCAATAGAACCAGAAGAAATTCAAGGTGCTATTGAAGGCAGTGTAGATTTTTTAGCAGACCAGGGTTATTGTGTTTTTCACAAAGAAATAGTAGCAGTTTTAGTAAAAGCACTGCGAGACATTGGTAATGAAGATGATAAAGAATTAATTATCATTTTAGATAATGCTATATTATTAACAACAAAATAGGAGTAAAGTTATGGCAGATTTCATTGATGATTTAGGTGCTTATGGTTACGAAATGCCAGAAGGAGCACCACCGAAACAAGAGTATGAAGAATTTTCATACTATCAACACCCTGTGGGTACATACTTAGGGTTTATTGGTAAACTTGGTGCTAAGTTCAAAGGGACAGATGGTAAGTCTGCAACGCCTGATACACCATTTGCTAAGTTTGACCATTATCAATTACCTATATGGATATTTAAGTTCTTAGGTAGTGCAAATGCGCCGACACAAGAAGAAATTATTGTAGTGTCACCAACAGGTAATTTAATATTACCACCTCGACCAATGTTTGAAACATACTTTGGTATGTATATATCAGTTGACCCACAAAGAATTTGGGGACTATCAAAAACATTCGGTAACTGGGCTATACCTGGACATTCAAAGTATAATATTATCCAGCCAAACCCTAAAAATCCTGCTAATAAAACTATCTTTTATTCAGGTTTCCCTGCTTATTATGGATTACCTTGTAAGTTTACATTAACTTTCAAGCCTGATAGCGAAAAGAAACAGCGTTATATTGAAGGTGCGTTGGAAATAGTTGATTATGGCAAACGTGTCCCATTGCCGATACTACAACAGTTTGAAAAAGATGTTGAAACAAAAGTGCGTCTTGAACAAGCTGAACGTGCTACTAAATCCAATAAAGAATATGTTGCTGAGACACCACCAGAAACAAACTTTGATGAACTTGGTGCTGCAAGTGGTGAAGATGATTTAAGCAGCTTTATGAAATGAGTGATGATAAACTGTATGCTCTGCCACTTAAAGGTTTACAAAAAGTGGCACAAAAAATGATTAAACATTATGGACACAATTCAAGTGTATATAAATATATCAGTGAGTTTGAAGATAAAGAATCTAAGCGTGGCAGAGCTACAGTAAAGGGTGAAGAATGCGTGCAGTTAACTGCGGCAGAAGTTAATTTTTTCAGAACATTTTATGAAAAAATACCAAACGAAGATGTAATTTAAGGAAAACAAAATGCCATTAAATTCTCAACATTTGTCAAAAGATGTTCAGGATTATCTTCGAGAGTTGCCACAAGATAAAGAATGTGTTGATGAGATTTATTACCAGACAAAAATTGAAATATATGAACAGCATTGTAATGGTTGTGGATTCGCAAGAATTATATTAACATCATCAGATATGAGGGGACGCAGTAAAGTAAGAGTATTTGATGGACCATCTGCCATTGCAGACGCAAACGTAGTTATTGGTGAGAGAAGATGCGATGTCGCACGAACTTGTACATATCCAAATGATATGAGTGCGAAAAACAACAAAGAAGAACATCCTACATTAAATGAAATTGTATCTAATACCTGTCAGTTTTGGAATATGGATAAACTAAATATACCACCTGATAGTGAAACAAGTTTTATTGAAGTAGAGGAAATACAGATTAAACCATTGGAGAACGAACAGGTTGCCAGAGAAAATATCAACATCGAAAGAATATCCACGGTCTGATGTTTTTGAAAGGGCTTACATACTTAAACTCTTCCACAATGAGCAACTGATAGATAAATATTTAGATGATACTTATCCTAATGTGTTCTTGGATAAGAATTACAGATTAATTGTTTTTTTGATGAAACGATTGAAGCAATTAAAAACAGCTATAACTGTTGATAGTATGGCTCTATATTGTAAATCAGAAGAAGAACAGTTAGTTGCTTTTTGTAAAAGACATAAGATTGTACTCCCGACATATGAACAGCTCCACGATATTTTATACGAACCAGGGTATGATACATCTGATAAGTTATTTGAAGAAGCTAAATTAGAAATCACTAATCGAGCATTTGTAAGATTTGTGGAGGATATGATAGATGAAGTCAAGTATTATAACAGTTATGCAGCAACTCATAGTAATTATAAAAATATAATACTTGGCAAGGCTCGTGCTATTTGGAAAGTACATAATCTTTTATACAATAAAGATGTAAAACGTGACCAATTAGCCGAAGCACAAAGTTTAATAAATTTGAAAAATGAGTACATATCTACATCTTCCCAAGTGTTAAATACTTACATTGGTGGTTTCACTCGTAAATATGTAGCATCTGTTATAGCTAAATCATCCCACGCAAAAAGTAGTTGGTTAGATTATAACTCAGCCCATAGTATCGTTAATAATAAAGTGAAAAGAATTGTTAAGATTACACCGGAAGAAGATGCTGGTACACAATACCGTAGATATTTAGCATTATTCTGTAAAATTTCTACGACAGCTATGAGAATGAAAACAGTAGAGATAACAGATGCTCATATACAACTTGTTAAAGATAAATTACAAAACAGATTAATGATTTATGATACTGTTTACAAATATAAAGATGTGATTGATTTGTTATCATCTATTAACGATACAGATATGATTATAATAGACCACTTACAAGCTATTGAATATCCTGGAAATGGAACGTTCTTAAACAATATGATAGGTAATATACCTGGTCTGATTAATTTCCAGAAAAAGATTGCTAAAAATATTAACTGTTCTATTATAAACGTGTCACAAGTTGCAGATAAAGAGATAGCACGTTCTGATAGGATTATTAAAGCACCAAGATTTTATGATGCTTATGGTTCATCTGTATTATATCAAGTGAGTAGAGAGTTTTTAGCATTATGGTATCCATACAGAGATTGGGAAGACCAGTTAATTAATCCAGGCACTGTACCATCTGAAAATGAGATACAAATATCTATTGAGAAATCATCATTTAGTCGTGTTGGTAAAGTTATGTTACACTTTAATCCAGAGTTTAATTTATTTACAGATATGTCTAAAAAACAGCTTGGTAAGTTGGACTATGTAGCCCCTATTGAACAAACATTATTTGAGGAATGACAAAATGAAAAATCCTTCACCAGAACAAAGAAAAGAAGTTAAAAAACAAATAATGTCTAATTTTGATGGTTGGGTGTTAATTGATATAATCGAATTGTTGCAAGAATTAATGACAGAAAACAGAATTAAAGCAAGATATGCTGCTTATAAATCTAATAAAACTATCCAAGAGATTATGAATGATACTACTAAAGAAAAATAATGAAGCGTCAGCCACAGAAGTAGTTGTTGTTGCAGAAGATGATGATGATATGTTATTTCTTAGTTGGTTAGATTATCATAATCTTTTATTCGGTATGTATAAAGTATATTTTACAGCATTAGACCAACAAGCACAAATGCCAGAAGGTAAATGGTTAAAAAAGAATTATCCAACAGCCAAAGGAATGGCAAGAATATCTGTAACTAAAAATTATATGGAGAAAAAATGAAATTTATTATTAATGACTTAAAACTACACGACAAAATAATTAAAATGGAAAAGTTTTGTGTTGAAAAATTAGGTAAACAAAATTTTGCATTCTTCGGACAGATTAAAATAAGATATGACCAAGATGATTTTGGTCTGATACTGGAAGTCCTTGAATTAGAAGTGGCTCTTTTCAAAACACACGAAGCACAATTAATACAAACTATTCTTTTTAACAGAGATTCAATTAAATTTGAAGAAGAAGCATTACAGCCATTGATAAATGAGTAAATTATATTATCAGGAAGAAGGTATTCGTATCTATTGTGGTGACAGTAGAGAACTGATAAAAAGATTACCAGATAAATCTATTCCATTAACCTTTGCTGACCCACCATATGGTATAGGTTTAGATTATAATAGCCCATTTGAAGATACACAAGAGTATTATCAGCAAATGATGGATTTTCTTTTAACAGATGTATTACGTGTTAGCAAAGTATTAGTTGTGACGCCTGGTGGTTATACTAATACATTACAATGGTTCGATAAAAGAAAACCTAACTGGGATATATGTTGGTACAAAGGTGCTGTCGCTACTCGTTCTATGGTAGGTTTTAGTCATTGGGAACACGTGTTAATCTATGGCGATGGTAGTGTATATGGAGAAATACCTGATTTTATACACGCACAACCAGAGATGGTTAAAGAAGGACATCCGTGTCCGAAACCTGAGAAGTTGTTAATGTTCTTCATAAATGCTTTCACCAAAGAAAGAGAATTAGTATTCGACCCATTTCTTGGTGGTGGCACAACTTTAGTTGCTGCTAAGATGTTAAATCGTAAAGGATTAGGTTGTGATTTATCAGAGACATATTGCAGTATTGCTGCTAATCGTGTCAGTCGAGAAATGGTTATGGAAGGTGTTGTAGTTAAAAATTTACATCAAGAGGAATTATTTGAAGATGGAAACAATCAAGATAATAATTAAAAGTAATGCCATAGTTAAAAAGAATGGGGCTAAAACATCTTTGTTTTATAAAGATAAAAAATCTGGTAGATTACGTGAACGTGATAGACCAGTACATTATTATACTGATGTTTATAAAGACTGGGCTAAGGATGCTATTAAATCTTGTGTTGATTTTAAGACTACACATCCAGAATTAACATTCCCATTAACTGATAGATTTAATCTGAAATGTTTATTCTATTTAGACAGAAATACAGTAGTAGATTTATCAGCATTATACGAGGGTGTACAAGATGTCCTTGCAGGTAATGCCGGTGTATGGAAAGAGCAGATACCTAAAAGTTTATATCAGATCATTGAGGACGATTCGATAAGATTTATAGGCAGTCACGATGGTAGCAGAGTTGTCTTAGATTATGTTTCACCAAGAACAGAAATATATTTAGAGGAGTTTAAGTTATGAACAGTAAACCATTAGAATGTCGTGGTAAACATTGTGACAAAAAGATTATATTTCTCATTAATTCAGAGACTAATCGTAGTATTCCTGTTGAATATGATTCATTAACTACAGATGAGATTAAAGGATTAGACTCAGGTATTAATGTATTATATAACAAGGTTCATCATATAAACCATTATACTTCTTGTCCTGATAGAGACAGATTCAGGAAAAAGAAAGATAGTTAATTATAATGGAAAAAATAATAATAGGCAAAATAATATTATTCAGATTATTATGCCCTAAGTGTGGAGAATATAATTTAAGTGGTGACAATTATTTTCTTTGCACATACTGTAAAACTAAATATGATGGAGAAAAGATAGAAAGTCAACGAATTGTTACTGGGGTCAAAAGAAAAAATTATAGTGTCACAGGTAAAAAATATTTATTACAGAAACAGGATAATAAATGTTTTTATTGTGGTAATGAATTTGGCATTTATTATTATAAAAGTGGGAGAGTAAGGACATTAGCATACCACGCTGACCATCAAATACCTTATTCTTATTTACAATCTAACCCATCAGATAACTATGTTATGGCTTGTTCTATTTGTAATTTATGGAAATCGAATAAGATATTTGAAGATATGGAAGAATGCAAAAAATATTTGAATTATAAGTGGCTCAGAGAATTATCAAACGGTAGGATTGAATTACTTTAATATAGACTTCAATACAAACCCGCTACGCTATTATTATTAGTCAAGAGTAAAAAAACTTGTACAAATTAGGTGGTTTTTTAATTGTTTGTTTTTTAGTCTAAATTGTAACAATCTACTAAAAAGTTTACGTATGAAGAAGCTGATATATGTCAATTATTAGAAGGTCGCCTGTTGAAATAAAGCCAGTAGATAATACAATCAATGGTGGTTATATTTATACATTACATTTTAGATGTATAAGCTGTAGAAATTTTAATATACTGCAATTCAAAGGTGCTGCTATTTATAAATGCAAGCACTGTAACAGAGAAATAACAATATTGAGGGAAAGATGATAGATAACAGTAAAGAAGTAAATGAGAGTTCTTTAACATTAGCACTTGATATGGTGAAAAAAGAAGTATTACGTGCTAAATCTATTCATAAAGAAAATTTTCATAATGGTCACGAAGCATATGGAGTGATTCTTGAAGAATTTAATGAATTATGGGAAGAAATTAAAATCAATCCTAACAAAGAAAGATACAGTTTGTTTAGACAACAACAGGAAGCGAAACAAACAGCAGCAATGCTTATAAGATTTATGATAGAATTAACATTTTAACACCCAGATAGCATAAGTATCAAGTGGGTTCTCAAATAGGTGTACTGGATTGTCCCACAATAAAGGTTGATAGTTATGTCTAATGGTCATAACATATCTTATGGGAACTGGGTGTTATTATTCTTAAACTATTTGGAGAGGTTCTGAAATGGATAACTTAGAAGAAGTAAAAAAGCAGTTTGAGAAACTTTACAGACTGGCTAATCTTACAGAAGTCGGTAAAGAGAAGATGGAAATGCTATGGTCATTTATCAAATCTCAAATCAAACAAGCGAAGATTGATGAGAATAAATATCATAAAGAACGATATAGGATAAAAGAAGATGGAAGTTATAGAGAGCCTGAAATATTTGATGCTTTAACTAAACCGTATGATGACCGCATCAAACAACTTAAAGAGGAGTAAAGCTATGTGGCAAGACAGATTAAAAGAGATTATAGATTATAAAAAACTACCTTACATCAAGGTTAGCGTAAGCGGTATAGAAGCACACATACTCACTCTTGGTGTAGAGGGGAAGGATAGTGATGTAGCAAGGATTAACTCAGCGTTAGAGTCACTCATCACCCAACTCTTGAAAGACCAGAGAGAAAAAGATTTTAAGAAAATACTTGATGGTTTAATATCATTTACAGAAAAACCTCTTGGGACAATAGAAGGTGATGTGTGTGATTGGAACAAACCATCTGTTTTCGCAGGGAATTATTCTCCACAAGAGTTAGAAAACAAAGTTGTAAAAAGAATAAAAGAAACCTTTAATGAGATTCTCAATTCACCAGAACCAAAGTAAACTATAAATTCTTATAATGGAGTTTAAGAAAGGAAAGTAAATTATGAAAAAATGGAGAGCTAAATATGGCGAAGAATATTTTTGTATAGAAATTTTTAGTGGCGAGGCTTACATAAGCCAGTATATTTCATCGGAAGACTCTATTGACCGGGCTTATTACAAATCAGGAAACTTTTTTAGGTATAAGAAAGATGCGGAGAAAAAATTAACAGCCATTAAAATATTATTAAAATCAAAGTAAACTATGGACTTAACAAAAGATTTCACAGCAGAAGAATTTGCATCTAAAGATGGTAGTCCTACACCACCAGATGTATTATTTAATTTACAGTTACTTGCTAATCAGTTGCAGGTATTAAGAGATTTTATAAATGAGCCAATACATATTAATTCTGGTTACAGAAGCACTGCTCATAATACAAAGATTGGTGGTAAACCAAAGTCACAGCATTTACTTGGGAAAGCTGCTGATATAACTACAAAGAATTTTAGTCCAGAAATACTTGCAAGTAAAATCGCATATTTAATCCAGAAGGGTGATATGCTTATGGGAGGTTTACACGCATACCCTGGATTTGTGCATTATGATATAAGGGGGAAAGAAGCAAAGTGGGATTAAAATACTAACACACCTATCAAAACTAATACTAATGTAAGTATTGAACCAAATGAAAATGTATCATAAAATGGTTGTTCAGTAGGGATATAAAATGTTTCGACTACTTTTATTTTTAATGTGTCTACTCTATTAAAAGAATAATCTTTATGGTCAATCTTCTGTGCTAAATTAAAAATATCTTTTACAGGATTATATTCTACAACGCTTGTAATAGTTATTGTATCTTGATGTGACACAACTGTCTCGGTGAATGTTGTTTGTTTAATACTATCGTTAACAGTTTCTGCTGGCTGAGATGAAGTAATGTAAATAGTTGTATCTCTATAAACAGGATATGGGTCTCCTTTCACAAGTACACTATCAATTATAATTGGGCATACCTTAACTGGTTTTAAGTTCCAACCTAAAAGACCACCAATGATTATAAGGACAATCCCTGCCCCAATCAGGGACAGGGTATAAATCTTATTGTCCATTTTTAGGGCTTTTTAGCTTCATTTGATACACCAGCTCTTAGAGTCCCAATACCCAAGAATGCCAATATACTATTAATGAATGCCCATATTTGGCTGTCTACTGTCCAGAAACCAAACACTACCCCGATATTAAACACAGCAGCAAGAACAACAATAATATATGTTTTCTTACCTTGTAACCATACTACCCAACTCATATTACACCTTTATTTAGTTTGTGATTATTCTTCCAGCGGGAGATAATAAGCCCCCGAAGCTCTCATCATTTTCATAGTATATTCATAATCCTGTTCTTGTTTATGTTTCAACGCCTGTATTTCTGTTTTAAGTGTTAACTGTGAAACATATAATCCAATGATAAATCCTACAATAGAACCAACCATTGTAAAAATTGCGACAGCTGTTTTAATATGTTCAGAAAGCCACTTCATATTTCTTTATAAAGGAAATCATCTTCCTTCATCTTTTTTTCAAGTGTATTATTAAACTTATCTTTGAAATCACCATTCCCAAATTGGTCAGAAGTACATTCAACAAGGGAATCAATCTTGTAATTCATTAGCCTTCCCCTGTTACTCGACCTGTCAATCTTTTTTGTGATATGCTTCAGAACCAATAATGCAATCGAACTTAATACTGTTGTTGCAACCGTTAATAATATCTCGACCATTTTTTCTCCAGAATTTTCAAAAAATATGATGTATAAATAAGTTTCTTAATTGGAAAAATGCTATCCAATATAAAATTACCCAGATTTGATAATCAAACCATTCTGCAAGGAATTTTATTCTAACTTTCGGTAGATGTTGAACTGCAAATTGGAATAAAAACAATATTGCTAATCCGTGGATAAGATGAAAACTGTCGAAATCTTTCCAGAACGATTGCCAATGAATATACCATAATGGAATCCACGTTTCTGCTGCTGTCCAGCTACCTCTGTCAATAAGTATCTGTACTTCACGATAACTTACTGCGATAAGATACAAGAATAACCATATCCATCGTTTACTTTGTGTAGTTATCATATACCTTTGCTCCTAATGCTAAAATAGTTAATGGTACACCAAGAACCAGTATTATCAATATTTTACCTATCCACGTTAAAATAAATATCATTTCTTCATCACTCTTTTCCAAGCCATTTCAAATAGATGTTTTTTTATTTCTGTTATTTTATCAGAGTATTCTTGTCTTTGACCTTCATCAGATTCGTGTGCCTGTAATGTTTCATAAATATCAATACAGTATTTATAACAACCAGCAGGAGTATTCAGGAACATCAAAAACAATAAAATTATTCTTATCATTGGTCTGAACCTATTAACCCATCAGGGGTAAAAGTATGTGTACCTAATTTTATCACCGGCAGTCCGCTTGATTTACCAGACAATCTTGATGGGATAGTAAAGTCATAGGTATTCAGATAAACATTATCCCATTGGTTAAAAGCCCAATCAAAGTTTGTAAATGTTGGCTGAGATATAACTGTGTTTTCATCGTGCTGGTCGGAGCCAGATACATTTCTCCAGTTAGTTAAGGTTCTTCCTCCACCCCAGCTTGTAAAATAATTTGTAGAAGTTGTAAAGCCAGGTTTATATACCTGGTTATAATCAGAAACCATTGTTGTACCTGAACCCATCATCAACAGTATTGCTTTAGTTCCTGTTTCAACAGCTACATTATTATACTGGACTACGAAAGGTAACTGGTCATACCAAATCCAATCACATCCTGCAGCAGTTCTGCTTACAATAGTATTTTGAATTACATAAGCTGAATCATTCCCAGCAAATGGTACTCTGCTCGGTGCAAATACAGGTGCTGTACTGCTTGGTGCAGCAAAATAGAATATGTTATTTAAGACAAATATCTTTCCTGAATTTTCTGTTGAATAACAGACTTGATTAAATTCACCTTTATTATTTGCGTGAAGAAATCTATTACCCTCAATCCATATATCACTTGAACGATTCATCTGAATGCCATCACTATGAGGAGAGGGTGCATTGTTTCTGCTCACATAAGTATTGTTAATTATATAAACAGAATCACAACTTTGTAAAAAATGTATATCAGTCTGGTCTCCGGCAGCAGAATCCTGTCTGAAATAAGAATCCCTGATTGTAATGTTGTGAACTGATGCTGTGCTTCCACCTACTCGCATACCTGTATATCCTCTTATTAAAGGCAAACTAAGATTCTTAAATTGTAAATGATGGTGAGAAGCTGATGAACCTGAAAAATCTATTAAAGAACCACTCACAATACTTTGCCCATCAACAGTAAGATTTTCAATGCTTACATAAGAACGTGTACCGCTTGGGGAAATGGTAGGATTAGAAGTTCTTCTGAATATCACTTCTCCATTGTGTCCTGATGATTTACCTTTTGTAACAACTCTATATTGAGAAGCTGTACCATTACCTGCTATACTTAATGCAGTAGTATAAACTTGTGAAGTAGTACCGCCTGAAATGAATAAACTATCCCAATCACTTCCCCAAACAACACTGCTTGTACTTGTCCACGCATTAGTCCAGCTTGTACCGTTATTAAGTCCGGTTGCAAGTGGATCAATAAATCTGTCTCTTATACCATCTTCATCGCCCCCCACTGGTGGCGGCGGTGGCGGACTTTGTATATCTCCCAACACGTGAAGCGTCTGAGTTTTTTCTGCGGTGATAATTAAATCATCGGCAAAGCTGCCGGTTAAACCAGAATTAGTATTGAACCTGATAACAACCTGAACTGTGTCTCCATCGTCAACCGCCTTGCTTCTGTTTACAACTGAAAATGGTGAGCTTAATCCAGTTAAACTTGTAAGGTTCAAAGTTATTCCTGAATTGTTTGTCAATATTCTTGTTGCTGATATAATACCAGAACCAGAATCAACAACTCCAAATGAATAAGGTGTTGAAAAGCTGAACAGTGAATCGCTTGGTGGAGGAGTGTATCCAATTCTCGGATTCCAATATGTTGTGCTTGTATTCAATTCTAAGCAACTGTAATCTGTCATTATAAGTGCATCACCACCTGAATGCACTCCGAATATTCCATAAGGAAAATAACTTGGGAACGCAACATTGATTATATCTAATCCATCACCATCTGACGAACCTGGCACAGTTACAGTTTTAACAAATGTATGTGGTCGTTCTCTTGTGAAAAACTTAAAGCTGTTATTCCCTTGTGAACAAAGAGCTATATAGCCAGTTCCATATCCATAGTAATAAATTGCAATACCTTCAAGGTCAGCAGCAACTCCATTTGTACCTACGTCAGCAAACTGAGTTTGAAAAGTAGTTGAACTGTCAGGTTCGGCTGCAAATTCTCTGACATAATTATCTTCTCTTGCCACATATATCTTACCTGTTTCATCATCACAAACCATACCTTCAGTTATAGAACCCATTTCCCAGGTTCTTAAATGAGTATCTCCAACTGCTGCAATACTGCCAGCTTCATCTTCCAATTCCCATTGAGCTACTGTACCGCCCTGGTCTGATACAAACACATAATAGATTGTATCATAAGGTGAGCGATAAAGTGTAAGCCCATAATTTTGCGACAAAACAGCACTTGCATCAATCGAACCTGCTGCACTTAATGTTCTTGTCGTTGGATTGATTTTATAAAATAGTATGAAATTAGTTGTTCTGTTATTCACAGCCACAAAATCAGTTCCTGTACCAGCTAATCCGAAATCATATCTTACATCAATATTGCCTGGTACACCAGAGGGATTTATAGTTTGAAGTAAATTGTTATCCAAATCAAACACATATATTCTGCTTGAACCTTTATCAGAATCTATTATCAAAGATAAATCCGGATCAGTCGGATGAATCCAGAAACAGAAATCATCCATATCTGTAGTCACAGCATTTGTAATTGTAATATTCGGCTCTAAACAAGTTTCTGTCGGTGCTTCCGGCATCGTATAACCAACCGATGCTGTAAGAGTAGATATTTGCCCATCTCTTACAGAACCTAATTTGAAATATCTTAATACTCCATAACCAGCACCATCATTATAAGTCTCTACACCGCTGTCAACAGAAGCTGCATAAACAAAAGTAATATTATCAGGACTTGAATAAACTCTTACAGAATCAAATCCATCTGCACCAGCCCAATCAGTCCAGGTTATTAAAAAAGCACTTGTATCAGCATTATGAGTTATCGCTAAATCTGTTGGGGGTAGTAATTCAGGGAAAAATATAGTTCCCGACATTGTATATGTTTGAGTTGTACCAAGTGTTTTATCAACAGATAATGTATCGTCATAAAATCCTTCAACAGAATTTCTATTAAATGAAATGCTTATAGTATCTTCACTGCCAATAGGAATGGTAAATGGTAATCCGCTTTCATCAATACTAAATGGAGAGCTGAGGTCATCTAATCCTATAATTTCTACATCTTGATTTCCTATGTTTTGCACTATCACCTGTATCGTAGAATCACTGTTGCCCGAAGATGAATATACTCCTATGTAAGCATTATCAACAAGCACATCATCTAAGAAAAAATATTGACCTAATAATGGAGTCACGGCTGATACTTGCCCTGCTCTTATATTAGTTATATCGGTTACAGCAGTATTACTTAAGCCAGTTACCTTCTGCTGGCTTACACCATCCAAAAACACTTCAACTTCTCCTGTACCGCTTCCAACCTTCCATCTCAGTTCAATATAATGCCAGGCATTTATAGTTATGTTTGCTGCAATCGAAGCACCTGTTTGTAATCCTGCATCAGTACGATAAAGAAATCTGTATAAATAGTGAGTAGAAGAATTAAATCTTAACTGTAAAAGAAAATTACTCGCCGAAGCATCTCTGCAGTCTATAAAGGCATAAGATTGTAAAGTACCCTGGTCAACATTAGGATAGTTGCTTGGTAAATACAGGTATGCTCTCACAAAAAATGAATCTTGATTACCAGTATAAGTATGCTGCCCGAAAGCATCATCAGTAGTTCCTCCGGAAGCAACTAAAAATCCATAATCTCCTTGATGCTTAGCAGAATCTCTTGCATCAAAAATATTATCTGCATCTGTATCTATAACATTAAATTGAGTTTCATCTCCTGTTTCAGCATCACCAACAAGTTCAGATGCCGTTTCTCCTGGAGCTGCTAACGAATCCAACGTACCATAATCTAATGAGGAAGGGATAAAAACTAAATCATAAGTTTTATCTCCTGTTTCAAAAGCAAATACATCTGAATATGCTATTGAATTATCTGATACAGCAGCATACTTACCTTCACATCGTATTCGGTAATAATAAGTTACTCCCTCTGTGATTGTAACATCAGCATATTGTTGTATATCTGTACCAACAGTATCAATATTATTCCAGCTTTCTCCTCCATCAGTATTCCTTTGGACAATCTGTCTTACTTCCTGACCAGAATTATCTTGCCATACAATAATTGCACTATCAATGCCGCTTGTTATCTGCTCTATTACAGGTGCATTTATTAAAGTATAAACAGTATCCCAAGCAGTTGTTTTCCAATAAAAATATCCAGCCTTTGAAGTATATGAAACTGTCTGACGTGCTCTGTATAACGCATCTTCAATAGGATTTTGTAATATCTTAGAAATGCCAGAGATAGAATCTAAAGTTGCTGTACCAACAATACTCATATCATCTATATAAACTGTGTCTGCTTTATTCAAATAAAATTTTATATCACTTGTAAGTTCATTAACGGTTGGCGTAAAGAGCCATAATTTTTCTTCAAAATTTGTTGAGGAAAAACTGAAAGCCTTCGTCTGCGTTCCTATACTGACAAACAATGTATCGTTATTTGAATATGGTACTTTCGCATAAAAATGAATTGAATCCATTTCAGCTGCAGTAAATGCAATAAACTGAGGGGCTACAAACCCTACTGCTCCACCATAATACCTGAATCTTATATGGTTAGATGCGGAACTTCCAGCCGCAGTTGAAACAATTCTGCCTGAATATGTTCCTGCGTGTTTGAATGTAGATGAAGAATCAAATAAATGATTGCCGGCATTAGTGTAATTAGGGAATAAAGAAATCTTCACATCTTTTATATATGCAACATCACCTGCTGTACCAGGGAATGTGCTTTGATTGGAAATGTTTCTTCCTTGCATTAAAGGTGGTAAAGCCTGCCAGATATTAGTTCTCTCCTTACTTGTAATCCAATTACTGTTTTCAAAAAAAGAATTATGTGCAAACGCAGTCATAGAAACCCAAGTTTGTAACTGATATAGTGAAGTATTAGCAGTAGGGATATATCCTTTTATTTCCAACTGTACAGGATCGCCACTTGCGTGTCCGGATAATACTGTTTTATTAAAACGATGGTAAAGTGTAGTCGCATCACTTGTAAATCTTAAAACATCATTCACACCATTTATACCATCAATATTACCAGCTAAAGTCCCACCCTCTACAACAGCCCATCCATCAGCGTCAACACTAAAATTACTTTCATATAACACATCAACTTCAAAATTTCTGTTTATCTGACTGTAGATTTTTTCACCCACTACTGTCCCATAACTCCATACCATATATCTCGCAGGTTTCCTGCTGCTTCCAAGAGAATCATTCTCTGTTTTTGTCTGAGTATATGCACCTGAAAATATTACTAAATCTTCAGAAGGTGTAGAACCGAGATAAACTGGGTCATAGATGTGAAGTTGTTTATTCCTTAAATAATGTTCATCTGGTTGAGTAAGTCCAGTAGTAATAAATAAACAAATAAATAATATTACATATTTCATATTATACCTTAAAAGTTTTTACTGAGAAGTTTCCATTGAGTAGTATAGCTATCATCTGCTTCATTAAAAAATGGTTGAACATACTTAAATGTATAAAACAACAATGGGTCAAAGACTGTCCATCTACCTGCTGTAATAGAATAAGTAACAACAATGCCATCATCTTCAAGAATAGCAAGCGAATCTGGATGTGTGCCAACCCTGAATGAGATAGTTGTAATACTAAAAGTGCTATCAGATGCTTTCACCGCCGATAGGTAAAAACCATTTTCAAGTGTTATTACAGGTAAAATAGTATCACCTGGTGCTACCACCCTTGTCCAATGTTCTCCATATGGTTGAGCAAATATTATCCCCGATAACATCAGAAATAAAAATACAATCAGTTTTTTCATTGTGTTCTCCTATTTATGTTACAAATATAATACAATTTATCTAATTTAACAAACCTGTCGAAACTGCTTCTTTATATTCCTTAGTACGCATCATCTTAATCTTACGTTCTTGAGCATCTCTTAACATTTCAGCTACCTTATGTAATTGTAATGTCTTTTCAATAGCTTCATATTCAGTAGATGATGCTATTTCTTTTCTTATCTTTTTAAGTTCACTTATTTCTCCCTCTATTCTGTTAAGTTTATTAGGCAAACCATATATCTGCCTTTCTACAGCTTTAGACACATCTAATGGTTGGAAACTTAATGTCTTATATAAAACATCTTTCCAAGTTAAATCTTCTTTTTTAACTATAACATTATTTCTAACCATTATACCATCTTTCTCCCATTGATAAACGACAGTAGCTACATTTCTTAAAAATAATGGCAATACTTTAACAAGATTTTTCTTAATTTGCCGTCTCTCTACATCTGTTGTAGCTTCATTTAACACTGCTGTTTTTAATCCTTCATATAATCCCTGAGAACCATCAACTATATCTTTTACAAACCCATAAGGTGCACTTATCATTGCTTCTGCAAGTTTACCTTCTGTAGAATATGACTTTAAGTTAGAAACTAAATCAGTCGGGAATATGGTTCTTTCATCAAATAACCTGCTAACATCTAAATCTGCTAATGAAAATACACCACGACTTGTAATACTGCCAAGACCTGGTACTATACCATTCAAATCATCTAACATCTGTAATGCTTCGTGTTCTGTATCGTTTTCAGTAAATAAATCAGCAAGCATAAACATACCTGCCATTAATGGGAATTTAGTAGCACCGTGCAAACCTAATCCCACTAATAATTTAACTCCTAATGCTCCCCATTGATGATTACGCATTAACTTCTCATATAAAGCAAGATTATGTGTTGCGTAAGTCTTAAATGTAATAAACGATTTATCCAATGCTTTTAATAATGGTTCTTGTCTTGTATGAGGTTTCTTACTCGCAAGCAATGGTATTCTACCACCGACACCCCACTGGTCCATTGTTTCATCTATTTTGTCTGCAACATAATTAGTTAATTTTTCACCAGCCAATCCTTTTTCTTTACCTATATTATAGAATGTTAGCATAGACTGAACACGAGTAAACTTCTCTAACCCAGCAGATGGTATATTAAGCATTCTAATTGCAGACTCTAACCACTTCCCTGGCCCAGTCGCATAATGATAATCTATTTCACCCATCTGGTCAGAAAGTTCTTCAACGCCAGTCTTACCCATCTTCTTCATATAAGTTAAAGTATTATATATATCATATAATTCTTTGCCATACCCGAAACTACTAATTTCCTGCTCACTAAGTCCTTTTTGGTTGGCACGAATAAATTGCATTACTTTAGCTGATTCTGTTAATGTGCTCCAAAATGTCTTATTACCATTTTTGCTCTCTGCCATTGCAACAGGCAATACCTTTTGAAATACTTGGAATGGCTGTTGGAACATAAATGATGCTCTCATAGCAAGATAATAAGCATAAGTATATTTCCTAATACCATCAGCGATAGACTTATCTGAATGTGTGATATTATTAACATACTTAGTAGCATAATCATATTCAGATTGTAATTTTTTTAGTTCACTATCTGTCGGGCTACTACCTTTAATATCATATTTATTCCTTAATTCATCACTAATAGGTGTCATTGTACTTTTATTTAACACATTCAAATCTTGTAACCAACTTTCCATAGAACGTGTCATTTCCATATTACCAATCATACGATATAAACCTGAACCTTCGTGGACAAATCGTTCCAGATTTTCTTCTAATTCTCTCGAAGTAAATTCCATACCAGGTATAAATTCTCGTTCGGTAGTATGCTGCTCAAACGTACCTGCTTTTAATGATTCTTCCAATTTAGCGATAATCGGATTATCAAGAGGAATATGCCCCAATGCTGCTAAGTTTTGTAACTGTCTGGCTGTCAAACGATTCCAATATTCACCTTGTTTTAATATGTCACCTATCCTATAAAAACCTTGTTCTGTCACTTCATAACCTTTACTACGCCATTCTTCGACTTTAGCCTTTGCATCTTTTTCATTTATCGCATACATATTTCTACGCTTACCATCTGCATTAGCCATATCTATAATCCAAGTATCAGGAGTAGATGGTCTAACAAGATTAAGATAATGAGCATCACCATAATCATACATCTTTTCAGACAAATAATCAACAACCTGTTCTTTCCTCATTGGTTCAGCTTCAAGTATGTCATTAGCTTTGCCATATGTTTCTTTAGATATTTCTTCGCCTTTCGCTATGTCATCTTTTAGTTCTGGGAAAAATTCTGTGAACTTTCGTTTGTTTAATGACTCTGTAACGTTCTTGAAGTTCTGTAAAATATATTTATTAGCAAGTTTACGAACCTCAACAGTTTTATCTTTAGTAGCTTGATATGCTTTATCAACTTTAATTTCTTGTTCTGTAAATTTATATTCTTTATATAACTTATCAGCAGTAAGTGGCTCACCTTTACTTTCATACATATCTTCAGTATATTTCTGGTATTTCCCCATTAATCCTTCTTGTGTTTCTTGTGGAAGATTACGGAAAAATGATTTGCCCTGTTCTTTTATTAACCAGTTCTCTCTCCAGATACGATTACCTGCTTCAACAGCTTTACGTATAATCCAATTTTCACCAGTCTCACGAATATCAGCAAACTTAGGCATCTTATATTTAGCATATGCTGGCGGAGTAGTTAATTGCCATAACTCACGAATCTTATCTTTCGCAGCAGTTGGTATATCTGAATATAATGTTGACTTTAACATCTTATCAAGCATTCTATCTGGGTTTAATCTATCAGGTCTTGTCCTATCCCATTCGTATAATGCTTCTTTTTGAACATATGTATCCTTTGGTGATGGGGCTGCTGCGATAGAAAATAATTCTTGCACATCTTCAATAGACATTTTATCAGTTTTAGGGTCATAATATTTTTTAACATTTGAATGAATACGTTTTCGCAGTTGTATTTTACCATTTGCTAAATCTCTGAAGAAAGCATATTCATTTGTCAAAAACTCATTACCCTTAAAGAAATTCATCATCTTTTCAAAGAATGCTTTTAACTTCTTAAATCCACTTAATTGTGGTCCAGTGCCTGCTCTCCAGTCAGCATAAGCATCAGCTATTAATTCTTCTGCTCTGATTCTGCTTACATTTTTATTATACTTATCACCAGCTCCATCCCATCCACGTTTCTTCAATAAATTATAATATGTGTTTTTATCTAATATCAACTCACTTAATCCGTGGAATTTTTCGTGCTCAAAAGTTCTTGTTTTGCCATAACGTGGGTCAATAGCTATTTCTATATCTTTGGATGGGTCTATCAAAGATATACGAGTGACTCCTTCTATATTGAACCCACCCTCTATATTTGCTGCTTTAAGTTGCCCTTCCGTTGCTACCTGTGGTATAAGTTCTATCTTTGCTGTTATCCCATATTCTTGCCCAAATGTAGTGTTAAATTCATCAATAACTTTTTGTACTTCTGTTCGTCTTTTAATATTAGTGCGGACAGCATTAGCATCAGTTATACTATATTTATTAACTACATTTTTACCATATATACCAGCGACATAATCTCTACCAGCTTTATTTATAATACCTGCTTCAACTGCTTCATCTAATAACTCTTTGACAGTTTTACCTTCACCTTGTCGTGGTAATGCCCACTCTGTAAACTTTGTAACAGATTCTTCAATTTCAAGTTCTTTATTAAGTTGACCACGTGCTTTTTCTGTTGCTATCATCTCCGCACGTGTACCGCCAGCTTCTGGGACATTAACAGCTAAACCAGTTCCTTGAGTTTGTTCTAAAATATCCTGTTTAATTTCTTCTGATTCAATAGGTATCTCAGGTTTAACCTCTGGTAAAATACTTACACCCCTGTATCTTGGTACATCTTTTAACTTACCACTCTTAAACACATCATCAACATTTTTACCAGTGTAACCACTATATTTATCTGGATTAATTTGTTGTAATATAACAGCAATTTCATTAGATGTCAAACGAGCATCACCAGTAGCTAATGCTTTAATAAGATAATCTTCGGCAGTGTATTTCTTATTTTCTTTTAACTTCCCTGTCTTAGTTAGATTATCAGGGGCTTTCTCTAACTCAATATTCTTAGCATCTGCTTGTCTTTGTGCAAGTTCATATAACTCTGCTAACGGTTTAGCGATTTCTTCCTGCTTAACATCAAAACCTTTACCTTTACGCTTAGAAATGGCTTCAACGATTTCTCGTGAAGTAGTGTTGATTCTCTCTTGAGAAATTTCTTTAATAGGCTTTGTAGGTTCAATTTGTTTTGACGTTTCGGGTAAATCTTCGACTTTTTTATTTTCCTCAATTTCTTCTTTATCGGGTTTTACGTCCTCTACAAGAGACTTTATAGCAGGTTCTTCTACTTTAGTCTCTATGGTTGGTTCTTCTACAACTTTCTCTGTTTCTACCTTCTCAACTGGTGTCTCTACCTTTTCTTCTTTGATATCTTTAGCTTCTAATAATTTATTAACAGGTATATTAACTGTTCTTTTATCAGCTAATTCCACATCTACGTTTTTATATTCATCTGTGAAGTTCTTAATTTTACCACTTTGTTCTTGACCGGCAGATTCAAATTTAACCGTATCACCAACTTTAAGTGCCTCTGATTTGATTTCTTCTTTTATCGCTGGTTTAGATTTAGCATACATAATACCATTAGGTAAACGTATTTTGTCAGATGTAAATTCTGGTAATAATCTATTATTATAATCTGTAAGATTCTCACTTGGCATAATAGTGTTACGTAATTTATCAAGCACTCCAATCATATCTTTTAATATCTTCGGATTATATGCCATTTTCTGGGCAATAGATATTGGCACATATCTTTGATATGTTTCTAAACTTTCTTGGTACTTAACTGGGTCTATAATATAATCCTTGATGTCATTTATTAACCATTCCTTAAAAGCATCATATGGTATTTTATTTTTATTGGTTATACTTATAAGGTCTTTACGTAATTCTATATCATCAGGTAATTTCCACGAACCAAATGTTTTGCGTATCTTATCACCAACCACAATAGAAGATACTACTTCTGCTAATGTTCTTAAGCGACTGCCATATTCTTTAACAATATTTTCATCTAAACCTTTAACAATATTATCATATAGTTTCTTGCCATTCTGTTGTTCTCTGTCACGTTTAAGAGCATCACCATAAGATAATCTCTGATAATTGGGCAGTTCGTTATAATAAACCATACCTTCTTTAATTTCTGGTGTAATCTGTAATGGCTCAACATCTATCGGTACAAGTTTACCTTCTTCCATAAACGCTCGTTTATCTATCTGCTGTAATGTACCTTTTTCTTCAATAAAATAATCTGGGCTAAAACGACCATTGATAAACTCACCTTTATCAGTGACAATCCGTAATGGTTTAGTTCTCTGTTCCTGTATTACACGAGAGTAAGCACGTGGATTAGTAAAATGAGTAGCTGCAAATCCTAAACCTGTCGCTATTGCATCTTCATCACTATCACCCATAAACTTACCAGATAAATAACCAAAACCAAATGAACCACCTAAGCCAGCTAATTCTTCACGTATAGCAGGATTTTTAGTAAGGAACAATTTACCAACACCTCTACCGATACCAACACCAGCAGTACCAGTTCCTGCTGCTAATGTGCCCATCAACGCACTATGGAATATAGATTTTAATGCTCCACCAACACCTTTTTGTTCTAAAGCATTTACTGTTTGTGGAACACCTAATAAATTAAAGTTAACACTTTGTTGTAATATCTGTCCAAGAAATCTTGGTGCTAAATCAGTAGAAGTCATTAAAGCACGAGTAACCTGAGAACCCTTCATTATCCCACTGGATATACCACCAGTTAAAGCAAGTAATGGTAAATCAAATGTTAATGATGCTGCTGTCTCAATTACTTTATCAAAAAATGACCTGTCAATATCTTGTCCGTTAACACGTGCCATAAAATCAGAAAGTATTTTAGATTGGACATCATTAAGATTTAATTTTTTATTACCTAAAAATATGCCATCTTCCGTAACATCGAATTGATTATATATACCACCTAATTTATCACCAGTAAGCAATTCTACCCATCCAGATGTCATTGAGTTACCAGCAGCTCTCATTATAAAATTAGGCTGTTCGACTTTACCTTTATTCAACACCAAATAATTTCTTAATTCTTTGAATGTACGCTGCTCTGGGGTTTCATCTCCCTTAGATGGTAAATATGTGGCAGTAGTATCAAATTCTGCTTTACCAGTTTCTGTTTCTTTGAATGGCGATTCAACACCAACTTCTCCAAATTGAGAATGTATTATAAAGTTCTTATATTGTTCTATGTCTTGTGGTGTTTTATAATATTTCAGAAACTCTGTAGTTTCCTGAATATCTTGCATATCTCCTGGAAATGTAGCCAATGCCGGTGTAAATGGAAATGGTACATCCGTTTTAGGATTAAATCGTTTTGGTCTATCTGCGAAAAAATTATCAGGCATATTATTTATTTACGTAAAAAAGCATTTTCAGGTAAAACCTTCGGTGCTGTCAATAACTTAAATTCTTCTGATGTTATATATGGCTTATCGCTTGAATACGCATTCTCCCATAGGCTACCAGAAGTTATCTTATTTTTTTCTTCTTTTAATTTTTTATTTAATGCTATTCTATCATAAGGGTTATAATGATAATCGCCTTTAACAATACCATAATCTCCGACAGGCATATATATATCTTCTAAACCCTCTACTGGCAAATTCATTAATTGACTATCTGGGTCATTTTTATCAATAGGTCGTTTTGTGGTTGTACCGAAAACACCTGGCATCATACCAGAAACTAAGGCATAATAATTCATATAAGTACCACCTGGACCATATATCTTAGCCATATCCTTAACCAACTCTGGGTCAGGTGCTAAACCTGCTTCAAATTCTTCTTTAGATGGCAACGTTCCCTTTGAAACATAATTTCTCCAAGCCCCCTTTAGTCGGTCATTCATATTCATTAAACCCGATGACAAGCCCCTAAGCTTTGACATATAAGCTTCTAATTCCATATCAGTTATACCTTGTCCTGCTTCTTTAGATAACAATGCTAAATCATTAAACTTAAAACTTTTACCTGAGTTATCCATAGCTAATTTCAACCCAGCAGTAATAGCACCTTTGCTTATCTTACCACCAAAATGTTCAAAAGCATTATCTACAACAGTTTTAATAGCAATATTATGCTTCTTTAATCTTTCACCACTTGCTGTTGTAATATCCCCACCTTCGATTAAATCAAATGTAGGTGAATTTAATATATAATCTGTAGCTTCCATAGAATCACGTCTTAATGCTTCATCTTTAATCCAAGAATCAAATTTATCACGTGTCCAATAATAGTCTGTCGCTAATGCTTTATATTCTATATTCCTTAATGGAGCAATTCCTTTTTGCTCTACAACTTGTAACTGCTGTGCTAATTCAGTTGAAAGAGTATTAGCAACTTTGACACCATCATCTCCAAGAGTAACAAACGCAGATATAAACGGTTGATAAAGGTTAGTATATGCCCCCATTTGATTAGCTATTTGCATAAAATCTACTGCTGCCAATACATCTTTGGGTACTTCACCAGCTTTACGTTCAGTATCAGTTGTACCAAGAAACTTATTAAAATCTCCAGTTTGTTCCATTGTGGTCTGGAGTTCATTCTTATCAGCTTTGAACTTGTTATAAAGTTCGACAAGAGATTCATTCTGTTTCTTTTCTTTGACAGCAGCACCATAATTTGCCACACCGCCAAGAAAATTTTGTTCATTTAATACAGCAAGTTGTTCAAGGAATGTTGACATTGTTACTCTTTTATCATTGCTTGTGTTAATAGCCAGCCAGCCACAGATATAGATTTAACATCTATACCACCTAAAGGAATCCAACCTTCTTTTATCAAATCACTTATTGTATTTTCAAATAGATAAAAGCTGTCTATTTTTGTTTCCATAGACACAACTTTATACTTTGATAATTCTACATCAATAGGTTTTTCTTCTATTGCTGTGATATCTTCTTTCTTGCCAAATATACTCATTTTATACCTCTTATGGTTTTATTGGTTGATATGTTATATCTTTATATCCTTGTGCTACATTACCGAAACCAGTTGCGAATAAATTTAATGTTTGTAAAAATGTAGCTAATCCTTTTTGTATGCCAGTCATATCTGGTTGCATAGCAGAAGCATCACCCAATATTCCTAATCCACTTAACACTCTGCCCTTAGCAGCATCATCAAGTTTATTCCAAAATTCCATACCGAATTGTTCTACACCGACAGCATCTCTTTCGCCCTGTGCTATTGTCGGTGCTAATGCAGCAGTATAAATTTCTCCCTTCGGTTGCCCAGATGGCGTACCGCCTGCACCGAATGCTTCTGCTAAAGAAGTACCAGTTGTAGTAGCAGCTACATTAGCAGCACCTCGTACTGTCTGTTTCATTTCACCGACCTTACCTTCGACTTCGCCTTTAGTATATGATGGTGTCCTTAAATATTCTAATTCTCTGTCAAGTCGTTTTAATAATTCTTCAACAGCTCTGTCTCGTGGACTATCTTGTGAACCAAAAATACTGGTTAATAATGATAAGCCACCACCAACCGCACCAAGACCTGGCAAAGATGTTAAAAAACTTCCGAAGTCAAAACCACCAGATGGCTCTGTCCCACCTTGTCCATAATATTCTGCCATATTATTTTCCTTAAATTAAATTCTCTAATTGTGCTTGTACTAATTGAACCGTCCAGCTTGCAGATGTACCGCCGTTTACGCTTAACCCGATTATACTATTTGAAACTGTTGAGTCAAATCCACCACTTGTTGCTATTTCTGGTTCTGAAACTGCTGTGTTACCGAATCCAGTAGCGACTAATCTATGCGTTAAACGACCAAGCGTTTGTAAAACTGCTGAAGTACCAGAACCAACTGCTCTGAAAGTAGCCCATATTTCATATACACCTTCATCTGCTGCTGCTGTTTGTGCTGTCCACGTCAATGTTCCTCTCGTTGTATCGGCTGTCGAACCATTTACGCCAAATCTTATATTTATAATTGGTGTTACTGTACCTGCCCCCGTTTTAGTTACATTAAATACACAATAAAATCTTGAACCAATCTTTAGCGAACTGTCCGGAATTGGAATACTTGAACCAATCAAATATGTATCAGTGGCAAAACCAGCACCTTGTTGAGCTACGCTTGCATTATATAAAATGCTTCCGTATTTCTTGGCATATACATTCCATCCCATACCATCCTGATAAAAGAGCAAATCACCAGAAGTCAACACTCCTTTCCATAGAATGTATTCAGTCCCATTAGCATCGAATTTTACTGTTAAAGTTTGAGAGACTGTATCGTTATTATAAATATTTATTAAGTCAACAACTCTTTGCGTGCTTGCACCAGGTGAACCAACAATATCAACATCAGTTGTGTTATTTGTATTTATAACCGTCCTGCCAGGAGTATAAACAGTTGTTGTAATATCTCTCCAAGATGTTTTGCATTGCATCTGGTTTGTAGTTATAGCTCCACCTAAGACTACTTGGATTTTGTCTGTTACTTCTGTTAATATTAACATCCTAAACTCCTTGCCATCACTTGAGGCTGTGATAAACCAGAACCGCTTATTACTAAATTACCACTGCCTTTTATTGAAAAGCCATTAACCGTTTTTAGCTCATCTATTTGATGCCAATTAGGATTATGATATACAAATATATATCCTTCTTCTTCATTGGCACTTGTTAAAATTGGGTCAGCATCTCCGCCATTTAGTAGATTATTAAAATCTAATGTTACCGTTGATGAGCCTGTTATCAATTTGACTCTCACAAAACATTTAGTCCCATCAGGAGGAGTATCAAAAAAAGTTACTACCCTATCTTCTAAATCATCTTCTATATTTATCAGTACCATAGCATTAGTATTTACTTCTATGTCTGTGCTGGTCGCTACAGTCAGAACTCCCGTTACCGCATCTTTGGTTGCCAACCCCGTATTAACTGCGTTAACAGTTGGATACTTAGTAGCACTTGCAGTTAAATCGGTTTGTTTATTTGAAAGACTTTCGTATATAGTGTCGAAATAAGTTTTAAGAAATGCCTTTACCTGTGCCCAGGTTGAAGTCACAAGTCCGTCAAAAGCTGTTGAATCTCTATGGATTACTTTGTCTGCATCTATTGGTGGGTTCTTTGTGCCTAAAACCCCTAAGTCTGTATCTGTGTTTTGTGTATGACCACCAGCAATAACCTCAGTCCAAATACCATCTTTCCTACCGTACTGTTTAGTATCAATAGGTGCTTCTTCAACACCACCAGCAGGTATTCCATCAACAATATCATCAACTTCTGTTTTAGTATAAATATCACTAAGGTCAGTAGGAATAGAAACAGGTAACTTCTCAGCTTTTTTAATCCTGTCTCCCAACACTTTATGTAATAGCTGCATATCGTACCTCACTGTTTTCATCAACAACTTCTTTATACAGTTTACCATCTATCTTAGTAACTTTACGATTATTCTCCATATCAATACGTGGTTCACCGTCTATCATCTGGCTTACTATGCCTAATTGTATATTCTGTCGTTCTATAGTCATACCTTTAGAAAGCTGTATTCCAAGTTCAATTTCATAATCATCCCTAAATGGTTGACGTTGATGTGTAACCAATTTACGCATTAATTATTCTTTCTCCATAATTCCATCCAAATCCAACTAAGAGCAGGCTGGTCATAAATAAATTGAAAAGCTATGTTATCTCCACCTCTTAACCAAAGATTCCCTCCCATTTCTAAATTGCCATCTGCTTCAATATCCCTATCTACAAAAAGAACACTATCATCTATATCTGTTGTATATATTATCAATATATGCCCAGATGCAGCCCCAGTCATATTTATAGTCTCTATACCGCTACTAACATCGCCTGGCAACGTTAATTGCATATTACTCATTAAGTTTGCAGTTGTTATAACTGTATCCCCAACATCAACAATAGAATAGGTATTAGGTTCAAGTTTGAATGACTGGAAAGATGCTGCAGAATCCATTGCGAAATGTTTTCTTACAGTAAACGAATCTATCTCAATAGGTTTATTAAGACTTACACTCGCTCCATCATATGTCCAAATTGCTGCCGCAGTAGTATCGCTAATATAATTAGGTGCCGTTAACATTATTTCTTCTACCAATAAATATTTAATAGCTGACCATTCCCATCTATACTGAGAAAAACTAAAATAAGAACCTAATACGTGGTCATCAGTTACAGCAGGCAGTATATTCTTAAATGTACTTATACCACCTAAAAAAGTTTTATTATCATAAATATTATCAGTACCTGTAGTCTTAACTAAATTAGTGTCTAAAGATGTAGCAAGATTAGATGCTGCGACTACTGCGTTTTTAAGACCACCAGTATATTTAATAGCACTATAAATATCTGCTGCGTGTATCGCAAGTGAATCTTTATTTCTTTTATATCCAGCATCTATTGCATCAGAATTTGCATTAAGACTATCTGAGCCAGGATAATCGTCAAGGTCATATTTCCTTAACCCCAGATTAGGTGTATAGCTTGCTGGTATGTCTTGTGCTAACAAATCAACAGTAACAACTAACAAAAATACAAATAATAAATATTTCATTATTCCACCACTATCGTTGTGTTATGTACCCAAGTTGAAAACGGTTTTAATGCCGCATTAAATAGCTCAGTCCAATATCGAAGTGTATATCCGTGAGGGCTAATATCTGTTGATAAAGGAACTCCTAATATTTGTTGCCCAGCTTGTGCCGATGTTATAAATGTTAATATCATAATAGATTTATTATCAAGAACGATAATCCCACTATTAAGATAACTCAACATAATTCTCTTAGAAGTAAGATTACTTGTGACCTGTGCTGTCCCAGTAGGAGTAGTCACCAAATCTAATGCAGTTGAATCAAGCTCGATAGCATCTAATATTAAATTATTACCATAATAAGAATTAGGATGATAATTATGATAATAACCATACTGTAATATTACATCCATATTTTTAATAGCAACTGTGCCTGAAACAAACAATCTTGCATAAACAGTATCAGCCTTACCCACCGTGATATTATCATCTGCAACAGTGTCAGATACCACAACAACGCCACCATTAGCAGTTGCTGTTGTATATAAATCCCACCAGAGAAGCTGTTCCATCTGGTCTGGTCTTTGCTCTATTTGAGCAAATATACTTATTGTACATAAAACAAACAAAATTATTAAATATTTCATATCACTCCTTTATTATTTTAGTTTCTTCCATACGCTCTACCATAAGAACGACCATAACCATACTGTTCGGTTATCGGTTCGTCATCAACCATTTGTTGTCCTAATGGTTCCTTAGTGTCTGGTGTATAACTGCAACCAAATTCTTTTACTCTGATAATTTTATTATCTTCTGTATTTAACACTCTAAACTTAACACGATTAAACCGTATACCAAGTGGTGTTAAAAACTTAGTAATTATATCTGTTGTATTAAAAATAAATGAACCAACAACAACTTTATCAACAAATACAGTCATAACAACCTGAGCCGAATCATTACCATCTGCGAATACCATATAAACTTCTTGTAATATCTTATCATATATTTCAGGCATCACTCCTTGATGACTCTGTTCTCCTGTGATATAACCAGTACTATAAGCTGTTTCAATATTAAAAGCACTCTTAATATTCATATCAAATTTAACAAACAGATTACCAGACCTATAATATAAAACATTATCAAATACTCCATAAAATTCGTCAATAGGAAGATTAGCGAATGCCTGTTCTTTCCAATTATCATAAGGTAACTCATATGCGATTGTATTTTCACCATCTACTTTAAGCCAGTATTCTCTTTTCAATGGGTTATAAAAACCAACAGCATTAGCCTTAGCCTCAGCAGTTACTTCTTCTCTCCAATATTTTTCGTGAGTTAGCAATATCAAATTTTTAGGTGGTTGCGAATCACCAGTATAATAATAAACACCATTATCATCAATCCAAAACAATCCATCTGTCGCTGGGTCACCAGACAATGCTCTTGTAATTGTATTTCTACTGGATAAACCAATGCTACCACTTGAAAGTCTTAATGACTTAAACGAACCAGTGGATGATGGTTGTATAAAGTACACATAAAAACCACTATCTGTGAATATCGCTAAATAATTAGTAGGTGTAACAGCTATACCTTTATTAATTCTATTATGAGCTGTTATAAAATAACCAAAACCAACTTCTTCATCATAAGGGAAACTGTCTGCTTGTATCGCTAAATTAGCAGATATATGTGATTGATATACTTTATAATCTTCATTAATAAAAAATATTCTACCTTTATGTTCAACCTCCATAAGTATATCACGTTGATTATCTACTCGTGTATCTGCAGGTAAACCATACCTGAAAGGTAACGTGGCTACTCCATTTTCTTCACTATTATACACACCAATTAAACCCTTAACTACACCAGAAGCAAGTGTCCATATCGAGTCTAATCTGACTTCACTATATAAATAATAAAGATTTTCACTTATTTTATAATATATCTCATAAACATCAACACGCCAATCAATTTCTATTAATGGAAATTGTAAATATATATTATCAAATATAGGGAACTCAAGATTACCTGCTATTAAACCTCTTTGACCATCACCATATTTGGCGACAACAATACTTCTATCTACAATGGGCACTAATTTAAGATTATCTATCGACACATAAGAAAAGGCTGCTGGTTGTGTCGCCCCAAGCTGGAACACCAAAAGTAATGATTCGTTACTTTTAATTTCTACTTGCGATAAATCAAACTCTCGGTGAGAATGCGTAAAAGATGGGATGTCATCAATTCTGTCAACTAATCTTCCTGGTTCTGTTAGTTCTCCTTTTATATAAAGAGAAATGGTAAGGGGTGTCAATGAATAACCCCATCTTACATCAAATTCTAATTTTTCTAAACGCCTTATACCTAAAAATGCTAACATTTTCGGTTGCGAATAATCTAAACTATTACTTGCATATATATAATAACCATTATCTTCTTCTGTCGGTCTATTGTTCGGAAGATTAACTCGTGCCCAACTAATAGGACTTGGAGCACTCAACCAATCCACATAATTAATATCTTCAAAATCTTCACTTAACACACCATTTAATATACCACCAACAACCTCAACATTATTATAATTCCATCCTAACCATCGTGGAAATAAATACCAACCAGCAGGTCTCACAAATTCTACGATAGGCAAACCAGTATTACCATAAGATTTAGTTTCAAGATATATTAAAGTTAGGTTTGCCAATACATCTGTACCACTATCTATATCATTATACTTAACAGAACAATTCAAATTAATTTTTAACTGGTCGTTCACAAGATTATAATTAATGTCGTGGGGTTTACCTAACCAAGCTATATCACTGCTCTGTTCATCTATATTTAATAACTTAGGTGCAGTTTCCCCACCACCTGTAAGCCAAAATTTTAATAAATGGGTCGGTGGACCACCCACATCAGATTTATATAATATATATATAGTTGTATTACCTTTTTCTGAATGGCTGAATCCTTTTATAGACAATAATTCATAACCATCATCTATATCATCTTGAATTTCTGTTGGATGACTAACGCCTATTGCTGCTTCTGAATTTTCAAAATAACCATTACGAAAATTTACATTCAAGGCTTTGGTCAGCACACCTGGCGGAGCATCAATCTCATCTATATCAGATGGTGGAATCCACTTCTCGAAACCTTTATGTTGTATTAATGAGAAATTCATATTAACATATCTGGGTCGTTAAGAAAATCAAACGGTTCCATTCTTGGTGAAGTTGCTCTTTTCTGAGTATAACCAACAAAATCATTTACACCTTCCTTAAACTTTTCCTTGTATTCATTTAATTCTGTTTTAAGTCCGTAAAACTCTACTTCAGTTTTAGCTGTCTTTAACTTCCTCACTAACATTTTAGTAGTGACACCATCTACAACAATTTCACTAAACACTGCGTGGATGTTTGGTACATTACTATATTGATTAGCAAGAAACTGTTCATCAAATGTTGTATAATATACCTTAAGTGTACCATTGGCAGCTGGTTTCCATATAATAGTACGTGGCTGTGTTTCTGTAAAATGATAACCAATGTAACCATCATAATCAAAGTTTTCTTGAGTCCACATAAGTTCTAATGGTGTGCCACTTGTTACCAAATCATTAAACGATTCTGTCACTAATAATACATTTGGATTCCATTTTTCATATGTTTCCCTGCTCATTTCTAACTCAGCAAAACGGTTACCACTTGTAGCAAAAAACATTACTTCTACTGGTATATAAAAATCAGAAGGTAAGTTCACACTATTAACAGGTACTGGTGGGTCAACACCAACAATACCAGCGTCAGAATCTGCTATAACTACTTCAAATAACTTTTTAGGAAACTCAGATTTACGTCCAATCAGATTAAGAACATCATAAATGTCACGTCTTGCAGTAGCTCGGAATACTCCATTAGCTATCGGCATATTCATATTATCTGCTATTCTTCTAATTAACTGTTCATATATCATTTCTAACTCCAGGTGGTGTGTCAAGAGACTTTAAGAAAGTAGATTTAACAGTTGAATCTACATTAACTAATAATTGCTCATAAGTCATTTTAACCATAGTTAATGCTTTATCAACTATACCACTACGATACTCGATTAAAGATGCTATACGATTAACTAATAATGCCCAATATTTATCTGGTAAATCTATTTTCTCTGTAATCCAATTATTAATGACTAAAATAGTTGGCTGTCTACGATATAAAATATTAAACCTTATGCTATTAAAAAGAATATCTAACGACTCACCTATTAAATAATCCACTCTATTGTTTCTAACAGCATAAATAATTGTTTCGTCATATGGGTCAATAGCAACTTTATGTCTTTTATGTTTAATAAAATCAGATTCACTTATCTTAAATGTTTCATAAGATATATAGTCACCTGGCTGGACTATTGCTGCATATGCTTCAATCTCTATTATCTTGTCCAGATTTTTCATATCTGCAATAGACGTATCTATATACCCACATTTATTAAAACCATTCATTAACCCATCTACACCATCTTTAGTAATTATATACGCTTCTGTATCAATATAACCCAATATGTTATATATCTCAGATACAGCCATATTATAATCATTAATTCTCTGCCCTCTGTCTTCTACGGTTTTAACTGCTGATATATCAAGAGCCTGCCCTATCGCATCTTTAGCTAACAAATCATATGAAGGTGTCCTCGCCATTATTGCCTCTTAATCCCTAATTTAATAGCTATACGAGTGTCAAGTATTTGTGACCTGTCCCAATTATGTTCTCTATCCCTGCATTCTCTTTCGCCAATGTCTAATAAAAAATCATCTATCCCCTGTAAAAATATTTCTACAGCAGTATCGGCAACACCATAATCTGATTTATTATAAATACCAGTTATACTTAATGAACCTGTCGCTGGGGATGTCCCTTTTTGTGCATACAATCTTCTTTGTGTTAAACTTAAATTATACCTAATAGTATAAATCCACATATCTGTACGTGGCTGGCTCTCATCATTAACCATTTCATCATATTTATCAGGCAAAACTGGCTTAAATGTTCGTAAGCCTGACCCCTCACCACCGTGAACTGAACTAATTGTTAAAACTCCTGTTGGTATAAGCCCTGTGCCATCGGTCATAACTACAGAAGAAGTTACTTCAAAAAATCCTCTGCCCAGCATCTTCATTATATCTGAATCTGAATACTGGTTAATTAATCTAACTGCTTGTGTAATTGAACTATTAGCTATTTCGATAAGATTATTAGCACTCCACCTGATACCGTTATCAGATATAGTGCTAATAACCGTACCAGATTGAGTTCTGAGGTCTTGCAGACGTTGACGTAAACGTAGTATGTAATTTCCAAAAGTCATCTATTACTCCTATATGAAAAAATAATGAGGGTGATTGCTCACCCTCACACTTTATACTTTACAAATTGCGAAGAAGTGTAAAGCAGTTGTAGAAGCATTAATTGCTACTAACATTGTTGCTTTCACTGCTCCCGCAGTTGTGCTGTATGTAATAGATGTTGGGATTATCGCAACAAAAGTACCATTTCTATCTTCTACAAGGTTGAACGCTTCTACTTCTGTCACACCTTCAAGAATGATAGAACAGTTACCATCCGCAGCAATATCACC